>Ga0105249_10005960_pt1 | contig 10562 bp, 8 predicted proteins | sample KBSS44metaG_FD_81522 | JGI IMG/M metagenome (GOLD analysis project Ga0105249, IMG submission 81522) | Switchgrass rhizosphere microbial communities from Kellogg Biological Station, Michigan, USA - KBS S4-4 metaG | ecosystem: Host-associated > Plants > Roots > Rhizosphere > Soil | place...
AAGATTGCGCAGCTTCATCCAGCTGATGCTGAGCTTGATAACCGTAGCATCTCGCTGATCAGACGCCAGAACCCAACTATCACAGAAGACGATCTCACGCACCTCACGCGAAAGTTTCAGGAGCTGGTCGCGCTCGACACTGTGCGCAACGAGTACCTGATGCACACGAAGCTGTACGTGTGGTTGCTGAACGATCCGGTTCGCAATGACGTCGAGAAGCTGAACACAAAGGTCTACGACTCGCTATTCCTAACGCCGGGCTCCGATCCATGGCTCGGGCTCTTCTCACCCGAGGTCTACACCGCGCTCGATAATGGTGGTGTGAAAAAACCGTAACCACGGATAACACGGATTTAGCCACGGATTTGGCTATAATCACGTCCATGCTGCGCAGCTTATTGCTTTTGACACTTCTCCCTATCTCGGTCTTAGCGCAAACGCAGGACAAAGTGCGTGAGTATCGGCGCGCGAACGAGCACCAGATCTTAAAAGAGTTCACCACACTGCTTGCGATCCCGAACGTCGCTTCCGACACGCAGAACATCCGCCGGAACGCCGCGCTCATCGTCGAGATGATGAAGCAACGTGGCTTGAACCCGCGTTTGCTCGAAGCTCCGACCCCAAACACTCCACCAGCGGTTTACGGCGAATGGCAAACTCCCGGCGCTCAACGGACCATCCTCGTTTACGCGCACTACGACGGCCAACCAACCGATCCCAAACAATGGACCGGAACAGCGCCGTGGGAACCCGTCTTCCGCTCCGCAGCGCTCGAAGCAAACGGGCAGATCATCCAAGCCCCGGCCGAAGGCTCGATGATCAACCCGCAATGGCGCATCTACGCCCGCTCTGCGTCCGACGACAAAGCGGGGGTGATGGCGATTCTGACTGCCTTCACTGCGTTGAAGGATAAAGGCGTCACGCTGACGTCGAACGTCAAGTTCTTTTTTGAAGGGGAGGAAGAGGCCGGCTCGCCGCATCTCGGCGAAATAATCGATCGCAATAAAGAGCTACTCGCCGCCGATGTGTGGATCATCGGTGATGGACCAGTACACCAGTCAGGACGCAAGCAGGTCGTGTTTGGCGCGCGTGGCGATACGAACGTCGATGTCACGGTCTACGCTGCGAAGCGACCGTTGCACAGCGGTCATTACGGCAACTGGTCGCCCAACCCGGCCCACCTGCTTGCGCGTTTGCTTGCGTCGATGAAAGACGACGATGGACGCGTGACGATCGAAGGCTGGTACGCCGATACCGAGGCGCTCGGCGAAGTGGAGCGCCGCGCGATCGCCGAAGCGCCACAATACGATGAAGAGCTGAAGGGACAGCTCGGCATCAAGCGCACGGAAGGTGGTGGCAAGTCGCTGCTCGAGTTGATCAACCAGCCGTCATTGAACATCAATGGTTTTGCGAGTGGTGATGTTGGTGCGTTGGCGCGTAACGTTATTCCGACGACAGCCACAGCCGTACTCGATCTGCGACTCGTGAAGGGCAACGATCTTCAGCGCCAGGTGCAGCGGCTGGTGGAGCACATTCGAAAGCAGGGTTATCAGGTTTTCGATCGCGATCCAACTGACGCTGAAAGGGCGCAGTATCCGTTGCTGGCGCGCGTTGGTGTTCGACCGGGGGGTTATAACGCCGAGCGCACGCGAATGGACCTGCCGATCTCGAAGGCTGTAATCGATGCCGTGCAGTCGACATCTGCTGAGAAGATCGTGTTGTTGCCGACCTCGGGTGGAAGCCTGCCGCTTTCAATTATCAGCGGGCGACTAAAAACTGTAACGATCTCAGTCCCAATCGCGAACTACGACAACAACCAGCACGCCGAGAATGAGAACCTCCGGTTACAGAACTTTTGGGACGGGATCGAGATCTGGGCCGCGATAATGACGATGAAATAGATGTAGACAGGATTTACAAGATCTTTCAGGATCAGCATGTCAATCCTGAAGAATCTTGTAAATCCTGTCTACGTCTTACCCGCTTACCACGCGCAGTTAAAACCCTTCATCGCGATCATTGTTGTTTGGCGTTGACGCTTGCAGGCATCGGTGAGTGCGCTCCGAGTTTGTGGGTTGTCAGCCATTTTCTTCCAGTCGCTGCGCAAGGTGGCTACCGAAGTCCTCATGTTAGCGCGAGCGGCTTCGTCCGTGACCTTGCTGGCTACGCAACTCTCGTAAGCGGCGATGAAGTTGTCGCACTCAGCGATACCTACCTTCTCACCTGCACTGACCGTTGACGGCGCCTCAGCATTGCGGTTTGTCGGCGCCCCACAAGCGAGTACGAGCAGACCGATCAGAACACATGCGATCAAAAGAAGAAATTTAGACATTTTTGGACCTCCTTTTGTGAAAAAGAGCGGCGATAATATACACTTCTTTACAAATCTCTCTCCCCACAACGCTCGACCGTTAAGGAGTTGCCCCGATGAAGACCAAAGCATTCCCAGCTCTGCTTCTGTCGTTCTGTGTTCTTCTACCGGCGTTGGCCCAGACCACACCTGCTCCAACCCCTCAAAAACCCACTAGTGATCAGGATGAAGTCGTAAAAATCACCACCAACCTCGTGCAGGTCGATGCTGTCGTCACGAAAGACGGAAAGCCAGTGAAGGATCTCACCGCAGACGATTTCGAGATCTACGAAGACGGCAAAAAACAGGCGATTACGAGTTTCGCGTACATCTCAAACGTTCCCGCCACCCCGGCTACCGCGACCAAAGCCGGAGACGGTCCACTGCCGCCGCGCCCGATCAATCCCAACGACCCACATCGCACGATCGCATTTGTCGTAGACGATCTCGGAATTTCAGCGGAAAGCATGGCCCAGGTGCGGAAACAGTTGCGCAAGTTTGTCAACGAGCAACTACAACCGAACGACCTCGTCGCCATCATTCGCACTGGTGGAGAAATGGGCGCGCTCCAGCAGTTCACGAACGACAAGCGGCTGCTAAGTCGCGCGGCGGACCAATTGCGCTGGAATATGTGTAATCGCGTCGGCATTACGGCGATGCCTGTCCTTGGCTCAGGCGGCTCCCAGTCCTTATGCGGGCGTTACTCGATGCTCGCAACGATTAATGCTCTCCGGTTTATCGTCGACTCGATGGCCTATCTCCCCGGTCGCAAATCAATGGTGTTCATGTCGGACAGCCTCCCGGTAGAGGACCAGGACGACCTCAATTTCCTTCGAGATATTCGCAGCGGCGGTGGCGATGGAGTGAAGGGCGGTGGGATCAATCCGGCTATGGCGCCCGCCGGTGATGATTCGGACCCTGGCTTCAACGACGTCAGAAACTATTCCGTCGCACTGCGAAAAATTGCCGAGAAGGCGATTCGCTCGTCCGTTGTGATTTATTCGGTCGATACGCAAGGCTTGCAAACGACCTCACTCACTGCAGCAGACAGGTTCTATGGCGATGGACGACAATTCCAGAATGTAATCGCCAATCGCTCATTGCTGCTTTGGTATCGTCGTGAAGGAAGTGATCTGATAGCCAGACAGACGGGCGGCTTCCAGGTCAGGAACTCGAATAACTTCGAGATCGATCGCATCATGCAGGACCAGAGTGGTTATTACCTGCTTGGTTATCGCCCGACACAAGAAACCTTCAACCGCAAGTTCCATCACATCAAGGCGAAGGTAAAGCGATCGGGAATGAGCTTGAGAACGCGGCTCGGATTTTTTGGCGTCAGTGAGGAAGAAACCATCAAGACGCCGCTAACAAGGCGCGACGTGACGAACCTGGCGCTGGCGTCGCCCTTTGCCGCTCAGGATGTTGAAATCAGCCTGGCCTCCTTTTTCTTCAACGACAAGACTTTCGGATCGCTCATTAGATCTTTCGTGTATGTCGCCGCCAGTGATCTTAAATTCACAACGGTTGACGGGCGGCACAAGGCGTGGATCGAGGTGCATGGAGTTGTCTTCGGCGACAACGGCGCGGTCATTGAGCAACTCAGGCAAGGATTAACGATCAGTTTGCCCGAAAACGAATACGCCGCTGCACTGAAGGACGGCCTGGGATTCAATGTCGACATCCCCGTGAAGCGTAATGGCGCTTTCCAGGTGCGCGTCGCGATCAGAGACAAGGAGACGTGGAAAATCGGATCGGCCGGCGAGTTCGTCACAGTGCCTGATTTGCGGACCAGGAGACCGGCGGTGTCGGGAATTGTTTTAGGCGGTGGCTCTCGCGGTCGTTCTGAGCAGGAGGCATTGGCGAACACTGTGGCCCGGCGGTTTGACCCGAACACGGATCTTGATTTTGTTTACGTTATTTACAACGCTTTGCAGTTTGCGAAGCCCGCCATGGAAACGAAACTATTCCGCGACGGCAAGGTTGTCTATTCAGGGCCGGAAGTGCCGATTCAAACAGCGGGCCAGCCGGATCCGGAGCGAGTGCTGGTGAGTGGCAAAGTACCGCTGAGCCGCGACCTGGAGCCCGGGTTTTATTACTTGCAAGTTGTAATCACGGATAAAGACGCAAAGGGCAAGGCGCTTCCGGTCGTGCAATGGATTGACTTCGAGGTAGTCAAATCAGGAATTAACGGGGGAGGAAAATGAGAGGAACGCTCAGTTTGTTGATGTTGATATTTCTGTGCTCGGTGACGGCTTGTGCCCAGGACATGAGCGGGAACCACAATCACGGCACGCCCGCTGCTTCGCCGTCGTCGTCTGGAGATAACATGGTGTCGCAGGAGTGGGCCAAACAGCGCGTTGAGAAGTCGCCACGCCACCGGGAGTGGGTGAAAGTGAAGAATGGAGCCCGCGAGGTGAATAGTTTTGTGGTGTATCCCGAGAACAAAAACAAAGCGACAGCCGTGATTGTGATCCATGAGATCTTTGGCATGAGCGACTGGGTGCAGAGTTTGACCGATCAACTTGCCGAAGCGGGTTACGTCGCGATCGCGCCGGACCTGCTTTCGGGAATGGGTCCGAACGGCGGCGGCACCAGCTCGCTCAGTGGGAATGCAGTGGGCCAGGCGATCCGCGATCTCCCGCCGGATCAGATCACGGCTGACTTGAATGCGGTGGCGGATTACATCTCGAAGGTTCCGGCTTCGAATGGCAAGATTGTGGTTACGGGTTATTGCTGGGGCGGCAGCCAGTCGTTCCGCTATGCGACGAACAATCCGAATGTAAAAGCGGCGTTTGTGTTTTATGGGTCGGCGCCGGCGTCCGCTGACGGCGCTCCCGACAAGACCGCGCTCGCAAAGATCAAGGCGCCGGTTTACGGGTTCTACGCCGGCAACGATGCACGCATCAACGCGACTCTGCCAAAGACGACTGAGGCGATGACGGAGTTGAAGAAGACGTATGATCCGGTGACTTATGAAGGTGCGGGCCACGGGTTCATGCGAGCCGGTGAAGCCCCCGACGCCAACGAGGCAAACAAGAAAGCACGTGATGATGCGTGGGTGAGGTGGAAGAAAATCCTGGCTGGTATCTAAAAGGTTTTTTCACGCAAAGACGCAAAGATCGCAAAGACGCAAAGGCGGGTCAAAGACTCGGACGCGATTGACTCGGACGCGACCGAAGTATTTGACCCGCCTTTGCGTCTTTGCGATTCTTTGCGCCTTTGCGTGAAAACTTACTTTGACAAGACTTCCCTAAAGAAATCCACCGCTCTTGGATCTCCAGACTCACCAAGCGCTCGAATCGCCTGCTTGCGCACGAGCTGGTTTGGATGCGTGCGTGCGATCTTGATCAGGAGCGGCACGGCTTCCTCAGCTTTCCGTTCACTGATCGCCCTCACAGCCTGCACCTGCACTTCCGCATTACCATCCGTACTCTGCGCCGTCTGACTCAGAAACTCGAAGCTCCGTTTACTCACGCGCTCACCAAGCAACCGGATCGCCTGTCGCCGCACGTCCATCGCCTCATTACCGCTCGCGACGGCCAACAACTTATCTTCCACGCGCGGGCTCTTGATATCCGAAAGCGTCTGCAGCACCGCCCGCTTAACTTCCGGCGCCTGCTCCGAATCATACAGCTTCAGGAGATCGTCAACTGCCGCTTCACCGCGATCGCTCATCACGCGAATCGCCGTTTTCCGCAGCTCAGGATTCGGATCAGTCCGCGCGATCTCGTTCAGACGCGCCTGCGCGCGCGGGTTCTTCGTTTCCGCGAACGAATGCAACGCCGCACGCTTCACCTCGATATTCGCGTCGTTCTGGTAGATCTTCATCAGCTCTTCGGTCGTGTCTTCGTGTTGAAAATCTCCGAGCTGACGCACTGCCGTACGTCGCGCTTCAAAGTCAGCGTCGTTCTTCGCAACGTTTAGCAGAAACGCGACCGCCGCCTGCTCGTCGACGCTGTTGCCCGCTGCCGAAATCACACTCCGGCGAATCTCGGGTTCCTTCAGGCTTTCGTAAAGTCCCTGGAGCGTCGCAACCATTCCGCGATCCCGGCTCCGGCCAATCGCGTGCGCGGCGGCGGTGCGAATCTTCTTCTCTTCTGAGTCGTTGCGAACGAGTGACGCGAGAAATGCCTGTTCGCCGCCAACCTGGCCCAACCAGTAAACAGAAGTTGAGCGAATGTGCTGGTTTGGTGAGCTGCTGACGAAGTTTTTAAGCATCCCGCCGACTCGCGCATCGTCGTGTAATGCGATGCCCAGCACCGCACGTTCGCTCAACATGTCGAGCGGTGTGGCGGCGGCGATGGCGCGCAGGTAGTTGAGACTCTCTTCGTTATTCGCGCGGCCGAGCCAGTAAACCGGATAGCCGCTGTACTCACGTTTGCGCTCGAGGTTGTAAATCTCCATGCGCGTGATCTGATTGCTGGACGGATCGCGCAGCAGGAAGATCGCGAGGTTACGTGTTTCAACCGTGACTCCGGCCGCATTCGTGCCGACGAAGACGGTCGTATCGCCCATCGTGTTGATGCTGCCATTGAAATCACGAATATTGGGATCGACGGCAACGCCGGGACGCACGTCGAAAGTGTACGCAGACCAGTACGGTGCTTTTTGACTGCGTCCGCGTGATTGTGCGGCTTCGAGCCGGGTCATCAGGTCCGCGCCGTCGACTGTGGTGAAACTCTGGATCGTGGTCGCGCTGGATTGTGTTTGCAGATCGTCGGACGCAGCCGCGACTGTGACACTGCCCGCGCGATTTCCGCCGGCGCAAGCGATCCCGATGATCGCGAGAAAGAGGAGCATTGAGTGGCGCATGAATTCCTCCGAGTGATTGGGCAAACAGGTAGTTGGTTACAGGATTTACAAGATGTTTCAAGATTTACATGTAAATCCTGTCTAATCTTGTAAATCCTGTAAAAGACTGACTTACTTCAAAAGTTCTTCCAAAAATTTCAGCGCTTCAGGATCTTTGCTCTCGCCCAGATACCTGACCGCTGCTTTGCGCAGTTCCACTGACGGATCGCTCTTCGCGATCGTCATCAACTTGCGCACAGCGATCTTCTGTTTCGAGTCGCCAAAGCCGCGCAGCAAAGCCATTCTGACTTGCATGTTCTGTTCGGCGTCGTACAACGACACCAGTTGATTGACGGTCTGCTCGTCGTCCTTCTCACCCAACTGTCGAACAGCATACGTACGCAGCTCCACCGCATCGTTGCCGCGCGCGATATCAAGCAGCTTTCCAACTGCCCGAGGATCGGTGCTGTCTCCAAAAGCCCGCAGCAGGCCCTGCTTGATTTGAACGTTTGTCTCCCCAGTGTAGAGCTGCAACAACTCATCGAGCGCTACGTGCTGGTTATCGCCGAGACGGCGAATCGCTTCAATGCGCAACTCCGGCGTCTCGCCCTGGCGCGCAATGTCGAAAAGCTTTTGGCGCGCGCGCGGATCTTCACGTTCTGCGAGTGCGCGGATGACCTGCGAACGAATTTCCTTCGTCTTGTCAGCATCGTAAATCTGGATCAGCGCATCGAGCGAAGCCGCATCGTTCATCTCGCCGATATAACGAATCGCATATTGTCTGGCGGCAATGTCGTTACCCGAGCGCGCGATCTCCATCACCTTCGCGGCGCCACGCGGCGTATTACCTTCGACCAACGCCCGCAGCACCTGGGCACGAACTTCTTTTGTCTGATCAGCTTCGTAGATTTTGAGGAGCTCGTCCGCAACTTGATCGCTCTTTAGCTCGCCGAGGCGTCTGATCGCCATGAGACGCAGTTTCGGATCGGGATTGCTGCGCGCGATTTCCAAAAGAATCGGTGTGGCTCGTGGCCCGCCATGCGAGCCGAGAATCGATAAGACCGCAGCCTGGAAGCCCTGACATCTAGCTGGATTTGCGCGGAGGGCTTCAGTGGCGATTCCGATCGCGCGTTCTTCGTCCGCCTGAAACAAGCTCTGCAACGCGAGTATTTTGATCTCGCAATCGTCACGATCGAGCGCCTGCTCGACTGCGTCTTTGCGGCCCAGCTCTACGAGCATTGCCTGCGCTTCCTGTCGCCAGCTCGAGCCGGGAAACTTGTTGATGAGCCTGATAAGGGTGTTTGAGGCGTCGTCTTTTCTGTCCTGCTTGCGCAATGCGTAGGCATACCAGTAAAGCGCGGCGTCGAGATCTTTATCTTTGGGATAACCGGTGATGAAGTCGTTGAATTTCTCGGCGGCTCGTTGCCAGTTTTGTGCTTCGATGAAGTCGCGGCCTTCGCGAAAGATCTGCATCGAGGCCGTGTTGGCTTTGTTCTGCACAAACTTATTGAGTTTCGAGATTTCCTGATCGAAGGCGGAAGTGCGTTGCGTGTAAATCGAGAAAACGGTTACGACAGCGGCGACAGCCAACAGCGCGAGTCCGGATCTGATTTGGGGGCGATAATTAACTAAGCTCTTCATGGTGGTCGTTTGTCCTTATCGTTAAATTGCTTCTAACTTGACGGTTCGCCGCACAGGCACAGAGAACCCGAGAGCGAGCGCAGAGATCGAGCGGTGATCAAAAATCGCACATGGCGTCTCCAGTTCCCTGTGCCTCTAAGGTGAACCGCCTGTTTTCTCTGTGCTACCTCTGTGGCCTCTGTGTCTCGGGTGGTTGCTGTCAATTTTCACCACAGAGACACAGAGAACACCGAGGTAGCGCAGAGATTAATCAAGAGCGCGTGCGAGTGCGGTCGAGTTGACCCGCAACAGCGGCACGATGTTTTTGCGTTCGACGCGTTGACGAATCACGCGAATCGCGTCTTTGTCCGGTTTGTCCGGAAGATTAGAAATATCGATCAAGATCGGTTCCAGGCTTTCGAGTAGTGATGAGACCTGGACGTCGCCTGCCGCGTCAGCTTCACGACGCAACATCATGTTTTGTAGAACGAGTTGTTGCGCGCGCTTTCGTTCGTAAGCGACTTCAGCCGTCGTGCCGGGTTCGTTCAAGCGCACGTTTCTAAACGCGACCAGCAGCGTTTCAGACTTTTCGAAGTGAAGCGCCGTCATTGTTTGTGCGTCGGCCGAACGCACCGGATCGGGAGTCGAGGGAATCGCGGCGAACTGCTCACCGGGTTTCGGCTCACGCACCAATGGTTTCTTCGGCGCTGGTGATGGTGAACGACGCGGAGCCGTCTGTTCGTCACCTTTGTTTGGCGAAGGCGATGCTTCTGGTTCAGATTGCTTTTGTTGCACCGTAGCAGCCGGCACTGGAGTCGGAGTCTGCTGGACGGCTAAGTGTTTTTCATTCGTCGGCGTGTTCGAGCTACGATAGATCAGGAAACCAATGATCGCTGCGACGATCACGAGTGTTGCGAAAGCAGCGGCTTGAGTTCCAAAACCCCATGCGAATCCACGCGCCGGCGTGCGTCGCGGCGTTGACAGGATCTTCTTGAGCGCGCGGTTCTGAACAGCAGGTTCGAGCGACGTTTCGAAGCCGGCGAGCTGGCTGCGCAGGTTAAGAAAGTCAGCGCGCACTTCTTGACACTCGTTACAGCCGATTAGGTGGCGCTCGACTTCGCGTGCTTCTGCGGTTGATAGCTCGCCGTCGATGAGCGATGAGATCTTTTCAGTGAAACTACAGTTCATGATTGTCTTCGTCAGTCTTAGACAGGATTCACATGATTTACAGGATTAACATGAGAGACCCTGGCCCAGCGTTCTCGCAGGGACGCGCGCGCGCGAAAGATGTCAACCTTCACTTTGCTCTCTGAGACGTTCAGTACTTGTCCGATTTCGCGATAACTCAACTGTTCGTGTTCCCGCAGCAGCAACGCGGTGCGCTGGTCTTCTGGTAACGTCTGTAACATTTCAAGCACGAGCGTTTTGCGTTCCTGAGTCTCGTATTCCTGCTCCGGGTTGCGTGCGCGCGGTCTCATCGTTTCCACTACTCGATCAAACAGCCGGTAGCGCGTGTGCGATTTGCGAAACTCGTTGATCGCCATGTTGCGCGCGACGCGGTAGAGCCAGAAGCGCGCCTCGCCGACCGGCATAGTTCCCCATGCCGTACGATGGAGTTGCAGGAAACTTTCCTGTGCCAGATCCTGCGCCAGCGGCGCGCGGCCTCCCAATAAACACTCCAGAAAGCGGCATAGGCTAGGGTAGAAATCCTGAAACAGCATGGTGAACTCTTCATCTTCGCTCGCCATAAGCTGCGCTACGTCTCCTAAAACACGTGAGTTCGGGAAAAGTTACAAGAAAA
>Ga0105249_10005968_pt1 | contig 10555 bp, 6 predicted proteins | sample KBSS44metaG_FD_81522 | JGI IMG/M metagenome (GOLD analysis project Ga0105249, IMG submission 81522) | Switchgrass rhizosphere microbial communities from Kellogg Biological Station, Michigan, USA - KBS S4-4 metaG | ecosystem: Host-associated > Plants > Roots > Rhizosphere > Soil | place...
ATCTCTACGCTGTTGACGGTGCTCGAGAAGCCGTCGAGCTTGATCTCGTCGCCGTTTTCGTCCAGCGGCAGCTTGTCGTGCGTTCTCGATTCACTCATGACGACGCCGAAGCCGTCGAGCGCAGGCATGAGGAGGCCAAAGTCCAGAGAGACTGACGCCTCGATGCCGTAGACCTTGCCGCCGCTGCCGTTGTCCTGCGTGGTGATGTCGCCCAGGTTCGGATTGCAATTCGGCACGGACGCCGCGCAGCCGGGCGTGAGGGACGGGTCGTAGTTGGGGAACCCGCTGAAGTCGCGCTGGGTGGTGCGCTCGTAGATGAAGCTGTCCAGTTTCTTGACGAAGCCGGCGACCGCGACGTAGCTACGCTTCTGGAAGTATTTTTCCAGCGAGAGATCCACAGCCTTTGCGCGCCAGGGCTGGAGGTCGGGTTTGCCGCCGGCACCTGCGCTCCACTTGCCGATGTTGCTTCCCTGCGTAATCGGCACGAGCTTGGGTTGGTCCGCACCGGCGCGCATGTCGTCCATGCGCGGCCGGGCCATGGTCTTGCCCAGGCCGAAGCGCATGAGCAGGTCCTCTCGCAGACTGAATACCAGGTTGAGACTCGGCAGCACGTCGTTATAGGTGTCACCCCCGCTCACAGGGATCACTGCGCCGTCGGCCGGCCCGCCTGGAGAACCACCAGCATCGTTCCAGGCGAAACCATCGGAGTTCTGCTTCGAGCGCACGTACTGAACGCCCAGGTTGCCGCGCATCGGCACCTTGCCCAGGTTCGAGTCGATGGCGAACCTCAGGAAGCCGGTAGAGATTTTCTCATGCACCTGGAATTTGTTGGTCTGCGCGAGCCACGGGTCCTTCGCGACCGCGGTGTACAGTCCCATGATGTCCGGCACACTCCAGCTCAGCACACTCTGCTGGATACCGCCCATCTTGATCGACACCGGATCGCGCAACGCGCTCGTCGGGATCGCCGTCAGAGGCAGTCCCGACACGGGGTCCGTCGTCGGCCCGGTCAGCTCGAGCCGGAAGGAGTCGGATGACACGTCCTTGTCGCGCTGATTGTAGGCGACGCCGGCTTCCAGACCGCTGAACAAGCCCCAGCCCATGTTGCGATTGACGGCGAGCTGCGCCGACTTGATTTCGTCCTTGAATTTCGGCGTGCGCATCTCGGCCCAGTTCGGATCATTCGTCAGCTGCACGATGGCCGGGTCGGTCAGGTTCTGCGGAGTTGACCAGTTCAACTGGCTGTCGCCGGTGGTGAAGGTGAACGAGCTCTTGGCGTTCGCCCGCGCGACGGACTGGATGTAGAGCTCGTCGCGGTCGGCCCGCGAATAGCCGAGGTCCATCGTCCCTTTCCAGTTGTCGGCGAAATTCAACTCGTTGCGCCAGCCGATCGAGCGGATCTTGTCGGTACGGTCCCAGTTCTTGTCGTACACCAGGCTGTGAGCACCGTCGATCGTGGCACTCTCGATGAAGGTATTGCCGTTGATCTCGCCGGTCTGGACATTGGTGAAGTTGGCCCCGCCATCCCACAGGCCGATGTCACCCGTCCAGTGGTGGCCTGTGCGGTCCTGCTTGAACTTCGAGTAGTAGAGATCCACAGCGCTGCTGATGTTGTCGTTCGGCTTGAACTGCACGACGCCTACCGCGCCATCGCGCAGCTGCTTGCTGGAGGTGACGCTGGACTCGAAGCCTTGCGGGAACACCGCGCAGTCACTGCCGAAAGAGCAGTCCCCGCTGCTGCCGTCCGCGAACGGTACGCCAGTGGCCGGGGAGCCCCACTGGCCGTTGTAATCGCCGATACCCCAGGAGCCAAACTTCTTGGCCTGGCCGGGCGAATCGAGGTGCGCGAAACCGAGCGCCACACCGATCGTGTGGTCGGCAAACTGATCCACGTACGACGCACTGACGCGGTTACCGTACTCGCCCTTGCCCGTGGACGAGAGGCTCCCGTTGGTATTCTTCTCTGCGCGCAGACCAACGACTATTTGCTGGCGATCGAGGCTGAGCGGCATCAGCGGCCGGATGTCGATGGTGCCCGACAGGCCCTGACCGACCACGCGGGCGTCCACGGTCTTGTAGACGATGACCTGATTCATCAGCTCCGACGGAAACTGATCGTATTCGGCGGAGCGCCCTTCACTCGAGCTCACGACCTGGCGGCCGTTGAGAAGCGAGCCGGCGTAGTCTTCACCGAGGCCGCGGATGGAGATTGCGGCCGGGCGACCCTCGATTCGCTGCGCGGCGAGACCTGGCAGCCGCGCGATGGAGTCCGCGATGCTGCTGTCGGGGAGCTTGCCGATGTCTTCGGCGCTGACCACCTCGACGATGGAATCCAGTTCTCTCTTGACGGCAATCGACGTCTCGATCGAATGGCGAATGCCGGTGACCGTGACCTCTGCGATGGCGTCAGGGTTGGTGGTGGTGGTTTCCTGCGCTCGCGCCGAACCGGCGGCGCCGGCGAGGATTGCCGCGACCGCAGCCGCTACAGCGTTGACAGTTGTAATACGGGTGCGCGTTTCACCGCCGACCGAGTGTACTGCACGGATTTTCATCGGCATCCCCCCTCAAATCTGATGCGCCGATATCCAGACAACGCGAGCGCCCGGTGCTTGCTCTGATTGGACGGGCTACGCGCGCAATCCGGTTTTCCCCGGAGTGGAAACCTTCCCACTCCCTGCCGACGGAAGTTACTAGCGCTGCGGGAGGGTGTCAATCAACCCGGCGTCGTGTACTAGCAACAAGCCACGACGGCTAGCGCTTCGTTCTCCATGTGAAGGTCGCAACCGCGCCCGCCGGCAACGTGTACGCGAACGAACGGCCGGCACGGTGCACAGAGAATCGCCGCTGTTCCTGCGCGTCGTTCAGCACGATCACGACCACTGACTCGTCGTCCACGTTTCGGAATGCGACGCTTTCGAGACCCTCGACGCCCGTGGTCGACTCGATACGATGGGCGCCCGGGCGCACGAACCTGCTCGCGTGCGCGAGCACGTAGTACTCCACGTTTCGTGTGATGGCGCCGGTGTTCGAGTTGATGGTGACTACGCCACGGCAATCGGTGCAGCCTCCGGCGCGCGGACCATGCTGCTCATCGAGCGCCAGATTCCAGAGCACTACGCCGCGCGACCAGCCACGCGTCGAGCCGATGATCAAGTTCCGCGTGAACCAGCGCAGTGAGGGTTCCCAACGCGGCTCCCACTCGCCGCCGGAGCACTCGGTGAGATAGGCGTCCTTGTCGGGATGCGCATCGTGCACCGGCTTCTGTGCCGCAACCTCGCCCTCGTAGCAGTGCCACGCCACCCCCGCGATGAACCTGGCCGCTTTCGGATCCGCGAGCACTGCAAGTGGAGACTCGGGATGATCCCAGTTGTGATCCCAGTCGAGAATGACAGGCGGCGCGCGGCGCTGCGCGAGCATCGGGCCGAGAAACTCGCCGATGATGCGCGCGCGCTCGCGCGGCTCGAGCTTCATGCCCGGATAGTCCGGCGGCTCGAAGTTCGGCTCGTTCTGCAGCGTCAGCGCAAAGAGCGGCACCCCTTCCGCGGCGTAGGCGTCGACGAACCGCACGAGATAGTTTGCAAACGCCGGCTGCGCGGACTCGATCAATCGACCACCGATCATGCGACCGGAGTCTTTCATCCAGCCCGGAGGACTCCAGGGTGAAGCGATGATGCGCAGGCGCGAATTGATCGCGAGCGCCGCGCGCAGCACGGGTAGCAGCTCGCCCCGGTGCGGCTCGATGGAGAAGTGAGTGAGATTCGGGTCCGGCGCACCGTCGGGCGGATCATCGAGGCTGTAGTGACTGCGCGAGAAATCGGACGCGCCGATGGAAATTCGCGTGAGACTCAAGCCGAGTCCGTTGCGGTCGCGGCCGAACAGCTCCTGCAGCAGCGCGGCTCGCTGCCGTCGATTCAGCTTCGTCTGAATCAGCCACGCGCTCGCATCCGTCACCGCCGCTCCGAAGCCGACGATCTCCTGATAGCGTCGCTCTGAGTCGATGTCGATTCGCGTAGCGCGCGCATCCTCCGTGCCGACCGTTGGATCGGAACCGCGAGCGAGCAACCTGCTCTTGTCGGGCGTCGTCACCCAGACCTGCACGATATCTGCAGCGCTAAAGGACGCGGCTGGCGCGATCAGCGTGGCGCCACAGAGCAGAGCCGACCAGAAGTGCTTGCGATTCACGTGGCGCGCTTCAAATCCGCCGTTCGCTGCCGGCATCGAACAGCGACGCGTGTGCGACATCGAAATCGAAACGCACCGGCTGATCGGCCCGCACCGCGCCGGTGTCGTGCGCCAGGCATGAGATCAGGCGACCGTGCCATTCGATCCAGAGAACCTGGTGATTGCCCATCGGCTCCACCACGGTGACTCGACCCTCGTGCGGCCCAGCGGCGGCAATGCGAATATTCTCAGGGCGAATAGCCAGCGTGAGCGGCTGGCCCTGCGCTGGCACCGGTCCGCTCAGTGCATATCCCGCAAGGTCCACGCGACATTCCTCCATTGCAAGACTGAGACGACCGGACTCGAGATGCGCGTCGCCCTCCAGGAAATTGGCCTGCGGTGAGCCCAGGAACCCCGCGACGAACAGGCTCGTGGGCCGCGCGTACACTGCCGTCGGCGCACCGGTCTGCAGGATGCTTCCCGCACGCATCACCGCGATCCGCGTCGCCAGCGTCATCGCTTCGAGCTGGTCGTGGGTCACGTGAATCATCGTTGCGCCGATACGCCTGTGCAGGAGCTTCAGCTCACGCCGCAGTTCCGCACGCAGCCCTGCATCGAGATTCGAGAGCGGCTCATCGAGCAGAAATACCGGCGCCTCACGCACCAGCGCGCGCCCGATGGCTACTCTCTGTCGTTGTCCGCCCGAGAGCTGGGCGGGTTTTCGGCCGAGCACAGCGCCGAGTTGCAGCAGCTCAGAGGTTCGCTGCACACGAGCCGCAATCTCCTCGCGCGCCACGCCGCGCACACGCAGCCCGAATGACAGATTCTCCGCGACAGTCATCGTCGGATACAGCGCGTAGGACTGAAAGACCATGCCGACATTGCGCTCGGCTGGGTCCGCGTGCGTGACATCCCGGCCGCCGATCGAGATGCTGCCGCCGCGCAGGTCGACGAGGCCCGCGATGGCATTCAGCAGAGTCGACTTGCCGCAACCCGAAGGCCCGAGCAGCACGAGGAATTCTCCGCTCGCCACCTCGAGCGAGAGGTCTTCGATGATGGGCATGGCGCCCACGGTGACCGAGACATTCTGGAGTGCGACTGTCGCCACGCCCTACCCTTTGAGCGCGCCGGTCGCGATGCCGCGCACGAACCAGCGGCCGGACGCGAAATACAGCACCAGCGGTACGAGCGCCGTGAGCAGCGTGGCAGCCATGTCCACGTTGTACTGTCGCGTGCCGGTCGTCGTGTTGACCAGATTGTTGAGCTGAACCGTCATCGGCAGATGGTCGCGTCCGGCGAAGACGAGCCCGAGCAGATAGTCGTTCCAGACACCCGTCACCTGCATGATTGCGGCGACGACGATGATAGGCGGTGACAGCGGCAGTACCACGTGCGCAAAAGTTCTCAGAAACCCCGCGCCATCGACGCGCGCGGCGTTGAAGATCTCCACGGGGAGCGCGGTGTAATAATTGCGGAAGAGCAACGTCATGAGCGGCATGCTGAAGATCACGTGCACGAGCACGATGCCGGGCAAGGTGCCGAAGATGTGGAGCATGGCCGTAGCGCGTACGAGCGGATATATCATCACTTGCAAGGGCACGAACGCACCGATCATCAGCAGCGCAAAGAGCACATTCGCACCGCGCGCGCGCCAGAAAACGAGCGCATAGCCGTTCAGTGCACCGAACGCGATGGCCAGTGCCGTGCTCGGTATCGCAATCTGCACGGAGTTGACGAATCCGCCGCGAATCCCCTCGCAGCTCACGCCGGTGCAAACGGTGCTCCATGCGGCCCGCCACGCATCGAGCGAAAGCGTGTCGGGAAGCGCAAAGATGTTACCGAGCCGGATCTCGTCGAGTGATTTGAACGATGTCACCAGCATCACGTAGAGCGGTAGCAGGAAACAGAATGCCACCGACGCGAGGAAGACGGTGAGGCCGATCCGTGCGGCGCGACGTGAGCTCATCGCGCAGCGAGCCTCGTGGCATAGCGACGCAGATACAAAGCCGGTGCGAGCAGTATCCCGACGGTGAGGAGCAGCACGATGGAGCCGGCAGAGGCGAGCGCGATGTTCGCGCGGCCAAAGAGGTGATCCATGATGTATTTCGCTGGCACCTCGCTCGCGGTGCCCGGGCCGCCCTGAGTCATGGCGACCACCACGTCGTACAACTTCACCACCGCGGTCAGGAGCAGGATCGTCGCCGTCGCGAAGGAATGCGCGAGCATCGGCCTCACGATCGAGACATACACGCGCCAGGCCGGAATGCCGTCGACACGCGCCGCCTTCCAGATTTCAGGATCGATACCGCGCAGACCCGCAAGCATGATCACCGTGACGAGGCCGCAGGATTGCCAGATAGCCGCGATCGCAACGGCATAGATCACCTTGTCCGGATCCACGATCCAGTCGAACTGCACTTGCTCGAACCCGAGCCGATGCGCGGCTTCCTGGATGCCAAGGCTCGGATTCAGCAGCCACTGCCAGACGACGCCCGTCGCGACGAACGACATGGCGTAGGGATATAGAAACACGCTGCGCAGAACCCCCTCGCCTCGTGCCTGCGCGTCAATGAGTGCCGCGAGCCAGAAGCCGAGCGCCAGACATACGACAATCACGAGCGTGCCGTAGATCGCGAGATTCGTTAGCGACAACAGCCAGCGATCGTCAGTGAACAGTCGAGCGTACTGTGCGAACCCGACGAAGTTGTCCGTCGGGAACGTGCGTGAGCTGCTGAAGGACACGCGCAGCGACCATAGCGTCGTGCCCAGATAGACGGCGCATGCCGTGATAGCCATGGGCAGCAGCGCGACATACACGCTGATCCGCCGGAAATTCAGCAGACGCCCCCGCATGCTAACGCGTCAACGCGACTGCGATGAGCTTCTGCACCGCTTCGACGGCGAGGGTGCGATTCCAGTACGTCGTCAGGATATCGGAGAGCGCGCCGTTCTGATCCGGGATCAGGTAGTTCTCGTCGTTGCCGACGACTCGCGTGGGGTCCGCCATGAGCGCAAGCCCCTTGCGCGTGCACGCATCGAGCGTCGCGGAATCGAAGCCCTTGCCGATCGGAATGGAGCCTTTCTGCTTGCTGAACGCCACCTGTGCGGCGGGTGACGTGACCACGTGCGCGAGCAGCTGCTGCGCGGCTACGACGTCGCGATTGCTGCTCTTCGGGAAGACGAATGCATCACCCTGCACGATGTACGGCGCCTGCGGGCTCAGGCCCGCGATGCAGCCGTAATCTCGTTCCGGAAGCTGGCGGGCCACGGCGAACTCGGCCTTCACCCAGTCGCCCATGATCTGCACGCCGGCCTTGCCCGTGATCAGGAGCGCGGTCGCATCGTTCCAGTTGCGTCCTGGCGCGCCGACGTCGACATACGCCTTCAGGCGCTTGAACGTCAGCAGCACGTTCTTGAATGCCTCCGACTGGATCGCACGCGGATCGCGGTCGCGCAGCACCTTCAGATACAGATCGCGGCCACCGACGTTCGCCAGCATGGCGCGGAAGAGAATGTTCTCTTGCCACGGTTGCCCGCCGTGCGCGAGCGGAATCAGTCCGGCGGCTTTCAGCCGATCGAACGCGGCGAACAACTCCGGGATCGTTGCCGGCTCGCTCGTCACGCCGGCCTTGCGAAACGCTGCCTTCGAGTACCAGATCCACGTCGGCATGTGGATGCTGACCGGCGCGGCGTAATAGTGACCGCGAACGCGAATCGTCGCCAGGATCGGCTCGGGGAGCGTGCGGTCCCAGCCATCGCGAGCCGCTACGGCATCGACGGTGCCCAGTAACTCCCCATCGATGAGATCGAGAAACTGCTTCGAGGTGTTGAACAAGGCCGCAGTCGGTGGCTGGCCACCGACGATACGGCTGACGGCAACGGCACGCGCCTGCTCGCTGCCCGCGACGGCCGTATCTACCCACACTCCTCCCGCCGCGCGATAAGCATCGGCGAGCGCTCTCACGGCTGCCGACTCACCGCCCGCTGTCCACCAGTGCATGACTTCGGCACGCGGCGGAGCCGCCTGCGTGCCGACGCTTGCCAGCAGCGCGAGGACGAAGAATGTGATTCGCGCTGCCCGCATCGGATTGGAAAGGTTCCCAAGACGCCGCTCGACTATAGCATTCGGGTTTTCAGTGGCCAACTGACTACTCTCCTTCCCGCAGCTCAGTTGCTTGCGGCATTATTTCTCCAACATGGCAACGATCAAAGATGTCGCGCGCCTTGCCGGAGTCGGTCTCGGCACCGCCTCGCGCGTGGTCACCGGCAAAGGCTCAGTCGCGCCGGCGACCGCCAAACGCGTGCGCGCCGCCATCCGCAAGCTCAACTTCCGCCCTTCGCACGCGGCCCGCTCGTTGCTCTCGGGCTCGACGCAGATGATCGGCGTCTACATTCCCATTCTGAAAGGTACGTTCTACACCCCTATCCTGCAGACCATCGACGCGGAGCTGCGTGCGGGCGGGCGGCACATGGTCGTGGCCTTCGGACACGGCTCCTCGGATGAGCGGCGGCAGGCGATCGACGGGGTGCGGTTCCTGATCAACCGCGATTGCGACGGGCTCATCGTCATGAGCAACTCGCTGCTCGAGGAAGACATCGTAGCGCTCCGGCGCGAGCAGCCGAACATCGTCGTGCTCAACAGCGTCTTCAAATGCATCAGCGAGCAGTGCTTTGGTGTGGATCACGTGCAGGGTGGAATCGTCGCCGCCGAGGCGCTTCTCCAGCACAAGCATCGTCGCTTTGCCGTCATTGCCGGCCCCGCCAGCGCTCCGGACAACCTCGCCCGTATCAAAGGCTTCATGGGCGAGCTGCGCAAGCAGGGCATCGATCCGCAGACGGTTCGCACCATCGAGAGCGACTTCTCACCCGAGGGCGGCTGGGTGTCCGCAAAGACGTTGCTCGAGTCGAAGCATCGCTTCACGGCGGTGTTCTGCGCGAACGACGAGATGGCGGTGGGACTGCTCTCGTACTTCCAGCAGGCCGGCATCTCCGTGCCCCAGCAAGTCTCGGTGCTCGGCTACGACGACACGCATACTGCGGAATACTCGGCCCCGAGACTGACGTCGGTGCACGTTCCGCTGCGCGAAGTAACGGTCGCCGGCCTGAACTGCCTGCTCAATCGGTGCTACGACTCCCTCCTGCCGGTAGCACGCGAATTTCCCATCAATGTGACCTGGCGGGCATCAGTCGCTCTGCCCGCGAGCGGCAGCCCCACCGCTTCGGCCAGCCGCGGCTAAACGTGCTCACCGCGTAAACCCCCGGCGACTGCACTACGTCCGAGGGTGGGAACCTTTCCAATCTTGGAGTAGATTACGGCCGGTCGCCCGCGACGAGTGGGCGCGCCACGAACTACACAACTCATGACGCCGACGCCTTCCCTCACCGTGCAGAGCCTGCGCCGTGCGCAGTTTCCCGCTGACTTTCGCTGGGGCTGCTCGACGTCGGCCTATCAGAACGAAGGCGCGACGACAGCAGACGGCCGCGCCGAGTCCATCTGGGACCGCTTCTGCAGCGTGTCGGGACACATTCGCGATGGCTCGAGCGGCGCGACGGCGTGCGATCACTATCATCGCTGGCCGGAGGATCTGGACCTGGCCGCCGGAATGGGCCTCAACGCCTACCGCTTCTCGATCGCCTGGCCGCGCATCCTGCCACTGGGCGCGAAAAGCGTGCCGAACGCCAAGGGTCTCGACTTCTACTCGCGACTCATCGACGGTGTGCTCGCGCGTGGACTCGAGCCGTGGCCGACGCTCTATCACTGGGACTTGCCACAACGCCTCCAGGACCGCGGAGGCTGGGCTCACCGCGACACCGTCGCGGAGTTCGCGGAGTTCGCGGATGTCGTCAGTCGCCGTTTCGGCGATCGCGTGCGCAACTGGGTCACTCACAACGAGCCTTGGTGTTCCGCGTTCCTCGGGCACTTTGACGGCTCGCACGCCCCAGGCCTGCGCAACTGGCGCACGGCGCTTCAAGTGTGTCATCACGTGCTGCTCTCGCACGGGCGGGCAATCCCGGCACTGCGCGCGAACGTGCGTGGCGCGCGTGTCGGAATCGCGCTGAGCCTGCATCCACACACACCTGCGAGCAGCAGCACCGCAGACATCGCCGCCGCGCACCGTCACGACGGTCTGCGCAATCGGTGGTTCCTCGATCCGCTTCATGGCCGCGGCTATCCCGCCGATGTCTGGGAGCTGTGCGGAGCTGACGCGCCGCATGTCGCGGCCGATGACCTCGCCGTCATCGCGACGCGCACGGACTTTCTCGGCATCAACTACTACTTTCCGGAGACGATCGAGCATGCGCCTCACGATGGCGCACTGTCCGCGCGAGTCGTGCCCAACCCAGGCGCGGAGCGCACGGATCTCGGTTGGGAAGTTTCACCGCAAGGCCTCCG
>Ga0105249_10005969_pt1 | contig 10554 bp, 11 predicted proteins | sample KBSS44metaG_FD_81522 | JGI IMG/M metagenome (GOLD analysis project Ga0105249, IMG submission 81522) | Switchgrass rhizosphere microbial communities from Kellogg Biological Station, Michigan, USA - KBS S4-4 metaG | ecosystem: Host-associated > Plants > Roots > Rhizosphere > Soil | place...
CGCGGCGCCGGTGATCATCGATTTCTGCTCGCGGCTGGGTATTCCGAACCTGACGATCGTCTCGCCGGACGCCGGCGGCGCCGAGCGCGCCAGGGCCTACGCGAAGCGGCTCGCCGCGGGGCTGGCGATCGTCGACAAGCGCCGCACCGACGACGGGACGGCGGAAGTGATGAACGTGGTCGGCGATGTCACCGGGCAGACGTGCATCATTCAGGACGACATCATCGATACGGCCGGAACCATCGTGAAGGCGGCGCAGGCGCTGAAGGACAATGGCGCGCAGCGCGTGCTGGCGTGCGCCGTGCACGGTGTCCTGTCGGGTCCAGCGATTGCGCGACTCGAGGCGGCGCCGATCGATCAGGTGATCATCACCAACACGATCCCGCTGAGTGGTGATCGTGCGCGGTGCAGCAAGATCAAGGTGCTCTCGGTGGCCAGGCTTCTCGGCCAGGCGATCCGGAGCATTCATGAGGAGACGTCGGTCTCTTCGCTGTTTGTTTGAAGCTGGACGCTGGAAGCTGGAAGCTGGGAGCTGGTAGCTGATTTATGGACGCAACATTACAAGCAGAAAAACGTGACGGACGCGGCAAGAACGAGGCGCGGCGATTGCGCGCAACTGGACGAATTCCTGCCGTCGTGTATGGCGCCGAGAAGGGCAAGGCGGTCGAGATTGCCGTCGATCCGAAAACGCTGATGCGCATCCTGCACTCCGAGTCGGGCGTCAACACGCTCATCGGGCTGCAGATCGATGGCGGCAATACGCGGGTGCTCGTGAAGGAGTACCAGGTCGATCCCATCGATCACAAGTTGCTGCATGCCGACTTCTACCAGGTGGCGATGGACAAGACGATCACCGTCACGGTCCCAATCGTGCTGAAGGGTGAAGCGAAGGGCGTCAAGCAACAGGGCGGCATCGTCGACTTCGTCAATCGTGAGATCGAGATCGAAGTGCTGCCGGGCGATATCCCGGAGAACATCACCGTCGATATCAGCGAACTGATGCTGCACGAAGGCGTGCGCGTGCGCGACCTGCAGACCGAAGGCGCGAAGTGGAAGGCGACGAGCGACGCCGACATGATGATCGTCCACGTCGTCACGATGCGCGCCGAGGAAGAGCCGGCACCGGCGGATGTTGCGGCCGCGGCTGCGACTGCTGGACCGGCCGAACCCGAGGTTATCAAGAAGGGTAAGGTCGACAAGCCTGAGGAAGAGGCTGCGACCGCGAAAGAGAAGAAATAGAAGCGCCTGCGGCCCGCGCGAAGTGGATGAAGCTCGTTGTCGGATTAGGCAATCCTGGCCGCAAGTACGCCGGCACCCGGCACAACGTCGGCTTCGAAGTGGTCGACCTGGTCGCCGAGCGGCATCGACTCGAGTGGGAGTCAGCGCCGACGGAAGGATTGCAGGCCAGGTGGCGCGCGGCGTCAGCGATTATCGCCAAACCGCTGACGTTCATGAACCTGAGCGGCATCGCCGTCGGCGAGCTGCTGCGGTTTTACAAGATCGAGCTTCCAGACATGTTCGTCATCGTCGACGACGTTTATCTGGAACTGGGAAGGCTCAGGGCGCGGCCTTCCGGATCGGCCGGCGGCCATAACGGCCTGAAGTCGATCATCAGCGCGCTTGGGACAGAAGAGTTTGCACGGCTGCGAGTTGGGATCGGACGCGGCGATCGTCCGGGTGGATTCGCGGATCACGTGCTGGCGAAGTTCGAACCAGAGGAGCGGGACGACATCGCCGAGGCGACGGGCCGCGCCGCGGACGCCGCCGAACTGTTCGTCACCGATGGCATCGTGCCAGTGATGAACAGGTTCAACAGGAAAGAAGACGGGGAATAGACAACCTATCTTCTCCTTGTCCACCGCAGCCCCGCTGAAAGCGGAGCGAAGTTGGACCGCATAGTCCATAAGGAGACACATGAGCACCACACGACAGTACGAGCTCGTCTACATCGTCACACCCGAGGCGAGCGAACAGGGAGTCGCCGATCTGCACACGCAAATCGAGCAGATCGTCCAGCGCTTCAACGGCACGCTCGACAAGACGGAAAACTGGGGCCGTAAGCGGCTCGCGTACGACATTGGTCACCACCGCGAGGGCACCTACGTGGTCGAAACCATCAGCGGCTCGGGAGAGCTGATGAAGGAAATCGACCGACGCCTGCGCGTGATCGATCAGGTCATCCGGCATCTCATCGTGCGGGTCGACGAGGAGCTGCGGGTTGCGCAGCGGACGAGCGAAGCGCGCAAGACGTTTTCCGCGCGCCGGCGCGTTGCCCGCGGCCTGCCACCCGAGCGCCAGCCTGGTGAAGGACGTGGCGATGCCGATTCTCAGGACGACATGGAAGGTTTGGAGGTCCAGCGATGAGGGAAGAGCGAGGGGGCCGCGGCGGACGCGGCGGAGACAAGAAGGACGGCAAGGGCGGCGCCGATTCGCCGCGCCGTGGCTTTTTCCGACGTCGCCGCGTGTGCAAGTTCTGCGCGGAGAAGATCGACTACATCAATTACAAGGATGTGCGGCTGCTGGCGCCGTTTCTGCCGGAACGCGGCAAGATCCAGCCGCGACGGATCTCAGGGACATGCGCGCTGCACCAGCGCAAACTGCAGGTTGCGATCAAGCGTGCGCGTCAGCTCGCGCTGATCCCGTACGTGACCGATTAGGACGACATCATGGAAGTAATCCTTAGAGAACACGTCGAACATCTGGGGCGCCGCGGCGACATCGTCAAGGTCGCCGCGGGGTACGCCCGCAACTACCTGCTGCCGCGCAAGCTTGCGCTCGCGGTGAACGAAGGCAACAAACGTCAGATCGAGCGCGAACGGAAGAACGCGGAGGCGCGCGAGCTGGAAGAGAAGAGCCAGGCGGAGGCATTTGCCGCGCGACTGGCGGAAGCCGAGATCGCGATCCCGCGGCGCGTCGGCGAGAACGACACGCTCTATGGATCGGTGACGACGGTCGATATCGCGTCGGCACTCGCGGCCAAGGGCTTCGAAGTCGATCGTCGCAAGATCGTGCTCGCCGACCCATTGAAGGCTCTTGGTCAAGTGACCGTGCCGATCAAGATCCACAGAGACGTGACAGCCCAGGTCAAGGTCAGTGTCGTGCCGGAGAGTAAGTAAGGAAGAAATTCTTTCCAAAAAAAACTTGTCGCTTCCGCCTCCAGGCGGAAGGACTCTGTTACACTTCGAGGCGCCGCGATGATCTTCGCGGCGCCTTTTTTGCATTTCACGACTTGGCTGACCTCGCTACTCCGACGCGGACGCTTCCTCACAATCTCGACGCGGAAAAGTCCGTGCTCGGCGCGATTCTGATTCACAACGACGCCTTCAACGTCGCCGCTGAGGTGATCGACGCGGGAGACTTCTTCCGCGACGCGCATCGGCGCATCTTCGATCGCATGGTCGCGCTCAACGAGCGGGGCGACGTCATTGATTTCGTCACCCTGAAGGAGGAGTTGTCGCGGCGCGGAGATCTGGATGAAGTGGGCGGGCCGGCGTATATCGCTGCGCTCGCCGACGGTGTTCCCCGATCGGCCAACGTCGAGTACTACGCGAAGATCGTCAAAGAGGAATCAACTCTTCGCAATCTGATTCATTCAGCCAACAAGATACTGGCCGATGCCTACGAGGCGGAAGAGGAACCGGATCTCCTCCTCGACAGCGCCGAACGCGCCATCTTTGCCATTGCCGAGGACCGCATCCGCACTGGCTTCGTGCCGCTGCGCGACCTGGTGCAGACCAGCTTCAACACGATTGAAAAGCTGCAACAGCACAAGGGGCTTGTCACCGGGGTGCCGACCGGGTTCATCGATCTCGATGAGATGACGTCCGGGCTGCAGCCGTCGGATCTGATCCTGGTGGCGGCGCGGCCGTCGATGGGAAAAACCAGCTTCGTCCTGAACATCGCGCAGCATGTCGGAACGTCGACCGACATGACGGTCGGCTTCTTCAGCCTCGAGATGTCGAAGGAGCAGCTGTTCATGCGCATGCTCACATCCGAGGCGCGCATCGACGCCCACCGGTTCCGCAGCGGGTTTCTCAGTGAGAAGGATTACGGCCGGTTGTCGCACGCGCTGGGCACGCTGGCGGAAGCGCGTGTGTTCATCGACGACACCGCGTCGCTCGGCGTGCTCGAAATGCGCGCGAAAGCCCGCCGGCTGAAGGCGGAGCACGGCCTGCATCTGCTGATCATCGATTACATCCAGTTGATGCAGGGCCGCGGACGATTCGAGAGCCGTCAAGTGGAGCTGGCGTCGATCTCACGGTCACTCAAGGGCCTGGCGAAGGAACTTCACGTGCCGATCATCGCGCTCTCGCAGTTGTCCCGCGCGCCGGAAACGCGCTCTGACCATCGGCCACAGTTGTCGGACCTGCGTGAATCGGGCGCGCTCGAGCAGGATGCTGACGTCGTGATGTTCATCTATCGTGAAGAACAGTATCGCGATGCCGATGGTGCGCCGAATGAGGGCGCTGAAGGTGTTGCCGAGATCATCATCGGCAAGCAGCGCAATGGCCCGGTGGGGACGGCGAAGCTCGCCTTCATCAAGGAACACACCCGCTTCGAGAATCTCGCGCACGGAGCCGCGTGACACCGTCTTGACTCGTCCCACGGTTGCTCGCGTTGACCTTGACGCGATTCGTTCGAACCTGCGCGCCATCTCCGACTCTCTCGCCAGTTCCACTCACAAACCTGTTCCAAGGATCATCGCCGTCGTCAAAGCGAACGCCTACGGTCACGGCGCGGCTGAGGTGGGACCCGCGCTCGAGCAGGCCGGCGCGGCGATGCTCGCGTGCGCCGATATCGAGGAAGGCATCGTCTTGCGGCGAGCCGGCGTTCGCATCCCAATTCTCGTGTTTGGCGCCCTCGGCGTCAGCGATCTTCATGGCGTCTTTCAGCACTATCTGACGCCGACCATCTCCACGCCCTCGGCCGCACGAGCGCTCCAGGCCGCGGCGGCGAAGCATTCGGCAATCCTGAAATGTCATCTGAAGATCGACACCGGCATGAACCGGCTGGGGTTCCGTCACGACAACATCGGCCGGACGTTGCCTGAAGTCGCGTCGAGCCGCAACCTGTCGATCGATGCGGTGTACACGCACTTCGCGACGGCCGACGAGCCGGAGAGCCCAGCCTTCAATCAGCAACGCGAACGCTTCGAAGTTGCATGGGGGAAGTTACGGGACCTCGGTATCGGGTCGCGGCTGCGGCATGCGGCGAATAGTGCGGGAATTTTGCGCGACGAGCGAGTGTGGTATGACTTCGTTCGTCCGGGGCTGCTGCTCTACGGGATCGTGCCGCCCCCGCTCGCGGCCACGCTGCCGCTGCGACCTGCCCTGTCACTCCATAGTCGTATCGTGCATGTGAAAGGTCTGCGGCCGGGCGAAGCAACAGGTTATGGCCTGCACTCGGCGGTCGAGACGCCGCGGACGATCGCGGTCGTTCCCGCAGGGTATGCCGACGGTCTCGATCGCCGGTTAGCGGGTCGAGGCTACATGCTCGTGCGCGGCCGTCGCGCGCCGATCGTCGGATCGGTGTGCATGGACATGGCCATGATCGACGTGACCGGCACCGAGGTTGCACCGGGTGACGAGGTCGTCATCATCGGCCAGCAGGATCGCGAGTCGCTCGATGTGCGAGAAATCGCCGCCTCGATCGGCACAATTCCGTACGAGTTGCTGTGCCGTGTCGGAGCGAGGATTGAACGGGTGTATTCGTGAAGTCTCCCGTTACCAGTCAGACAGTGCAGAAATCGCGCATTTAGCGGATTGGTAGTGTTGAAGTTTAGGGAACCTCTCAGCTGGCAACTGGCAGCTAACATCACTCAATGAAAGCGAAGACAGTTTTCAGTTGTCAAGAATGCGGCGCCCAGTCGCAGAAGTGGCTCGGGCGCTGCGCTGAGTGCGGCGCGTGGAACTCGCTGGTCGAGGAGCGCGCAGCGGACACCTCTGTCGTCCCCACGTCCGAAGCCGCGAAGCGGTACAGCCTCGCCGCCGCTGCCGGGCCGCAGTTGTACGCCGATATCGACACGGTCGTCGCCGAGCGGTTGACGACCGGGATCGATGAGTTCGATCGCGTGCTGGGTGGAGGTGTCGTTCCTGGATCGCTCGTGCTCATCGGCGGCGAACCTGGAATTGGAAAATCGACGCTGTTGCTGCAGGCGGCCGCGCATTTTGCGAAGTCGTTCGGGCCGGTGTTGTACAGCTCCGGAGAAGAGTCCGAACACCAGATCAAGTCGCGAGGTGAGCGACTCGCGGTTGAGCGCGCGCCACTCTACATCCTTGCCGAGACCTGTCTCGAGCGCATTCTCGAAGAAATCGCTCGCCTCAAGCCGGCGTTCATCATCGTCGACTCGATTCAGACCGTGTTCTCGCTTCGATTTCAATCGGCGCCGGGCAGCATCGGTCAGGTTCGCGAAGCGGCAACCCAGCTACTCTTCGCCGCGAAAGGTCAGAACATTCCGACCTTCTTAGTCGGCCACGTCACCAAGGACGGCAACATTGCCGGGCCGAAGGCGCTCGAGCACATCGTCGACACCGTTTTGTACTTCGAGGGCGAGAAACATCATGCGCATCGCGTCGTCCGCGCCGTGAAGAATCGATTTGGCGCGGTGAGCGAGGTCGGTGTCTTCGAAATGACCGGCACAGGACTGAAAGCGGTTCCCAACCCATCAAAGCTGTTTCTCGCCGAACGGCCGACGAACGCTTCGGGTTCAGCGGTTCTGTGTTGCGTTGAAGGTTCGCGGCCGATGCTGGTCGAGATACAGGCACTCGTGAGTACAAGTAGCTACGGCAACGCTCGGCGCATGGCGAGCGGCCTCGATCACAATCGGTTGTCGTTGCTGCTGGCGGTGCTCGAGAAGCGCGCAGGCTTGAACCTTGCCGCAGACGATGTGTTCGTAAACGTCGCGGGCGGGATTGCGGTCGACGAGCCGGCGGCCGACCTCGGAGTCGTGGCCGCGGTGGCATCCAGTATTCGCAATCGGCCGGTCAAAGCCTCAACCGCGGTGTTTGGTGAGATTGGTCTGGCCGGCGAAGTGCGAGGTGTCAGCCAGGCAGCCTTACGGGTCCGCGAAGCGGCGCAAATGGGATTTACGCGCTGCGTCGTGGCCCAGGGCAATTGCGCGCCTCAAGATGCCCCCGACGCCTGCGAAATCGTGCAGGTCCGGAATGTCTCGGAAGCGCTCGACGCGCTGATTGATTGGTAGATACCCTGGCCGGGTCTCGAGACGCCGCCCTACGCCACCGTACCCCGCCCTGGTAGGGCGCGGTCTTTAGACCGCGCAGTCGCCGTCACCCCCGCAGTATCATAGACCTCAGTTCATACCCGGAGCGTTCGATGGTCTGGTTCATACTCGTTCGTGTCCTTTTTATATTGGCGGTCACTTACGCGGCGGTCGTTACGCGTCCGTTCAGCGTGAATGTCACCCTGACGGCTCTGATCGGCGCTTCCCTGGGCGTCCTGATCATCTGGATCGAGTCACGGCTTCGCTCGGCCGAGGTGACCGATCTGCTCGGTGCCTTGATCGGAGGGGCCATCGGGCTCGGGCTGGCGAAGACCATCGGCGCCGCGCTGTTCTGGGCCGATACCGGCGACCGACGCATCGTCTTTCTCCACAGCTTCATCCTGCTCGTCTTCCCCTATCTCGGCATCGTCATGGGTGCCCGAAAAGGGGAGTGGCTCGAGCCGGCGAGGGTCGCGGCGCTCTTCCGTAACACCGGTCCACAAAAGCGGTACCGCATCCTCGACACGAGCGTCATCATCGACGGCCGGATCGCGGATGTGTGCGAGACGGGGTTTCTCGACGGCACACTCGTCATTCCGCAATTCGTTCTCAAGGAACTGCAGCTCGTCGCCGATTCGGCTGACTCGATGAAGCGCAATCGCGGCCGCCGCGGACTCGACATCCTCCAGAAGATTCAAAAGATGTCGGGGGTCGACGTCATGATCTCGGACGTCGACTTTCCCGAGATTCGCGAGGTCGACCTGAAGCTCATCGAGCTCGGCCGAACGCTTCAAGGCAAGATCGTCACGAATGATTTCAATCTGAACAAAGTGGCGCAGCTCAGAGGTGTCGATGTGCTCAACATCAATGAGTTGGCAAACGCGCTCAAGCCGGTCGTGCTGCCAGGCGAGTTCATGAAGGTGTTCATCCTCAAAGAAGGCAAGGAGTACAACCAGGGTGTTGCCTATCTCGACGATGGAACCATGGTGGTTGTCGACAACGCACGGCGAATGATCAGCCGCAACATAGACATCGTCGTCACCAGCGTGCTGCAGACCACCGCCGGGAAGATGATCTTCGGTCGCTATATTGAAGGTGCGGCACCGGCGGCGCATCCAGCGGCGACGCCGCAAGCGGCGGCGGGACAGGCGGCGCAGGCAAAGTAAGAGGTGAAGGTTCCTCCCTATCACTGGTGGCGGACGATCTTCTTCCTGATTCCCGCCGTTTCGCTCTACACAATCGTTCTGGGAACGGCGTCGCTCTTTTCGACCCTCGTCGATCGGCACGGTGATTTCGGTCATCGCTGCGCCCGCGCGTGGGCGTGGCTGATTCTCAAGACCACAGGTGTTCGCGTCCGCGCCGGCGGACTGGAGAATATCGATCCAGCGCAGAGTTACGTCGTCGCGGCCAATCACCAGAGCATCTACGACATTCCCATTGTGTTCGCGACCTTGCCACTGCAGCTGCGGATCGTCGCCAAGGAGTCGCTCGGGCGTATTCCCTTTCTCGGATGGCATCTCCAGCGCACCGGCCACTTGCTCCTCGATCGCCAGAATCCTGGCGCAGGAATCCTGAAACGGATGGCCAACCTCGTGCGCGCCGCTCGGTCGGTGATTGTCTTTCCCGAAGGCACGCGCAGCACTGACGGTCGCGTTGGGCGGTTCAAGGGAGGGATTTTTCTTCTCGCCATTGATAGTTCACTGCCGGTTCTACCGGTCAGTATTGCGCGGAGCCGCTACGTCATGATGAAAGGGCAGATCATGGTCTGCCCCGAAGAGGTGACGGTAACGGTGCACCGGCCGATGTCGACGTCAGGCATTACACGAGAGCGGGCTCGTGAGTTTGCCGAAGACGTGCGCGCGGTCATCCGTCACGGCGTCGACGAGCCGGCGGCTGCGCCGGTGGCTCAGCCGCGTGCGGTATAATCATCGTTTGATCGCAGCACTGCGATCGTTCCCATGCATGTAACCGCCATCATCGCGGCTGCCGGCGAAGGCCGCCGGTTAGGTGCGGCTGTGCCAAAGCAGCTGCTCGATATCGGTGGCCGCTCGATTCTCGAACGCAGCGTGTCTGCGTTTGCCGTGCACGATCGCGTTGACGATGTCATCGTCGTGCTGCCGGCGGAGTTGGCTGCATCACCAGAGCAGTGCATGACGCGCGAGATTTCCGCGGCGGTACAAGTCGTTGCCGGCGGCCAGCGGCGGCAGGACTCTGTCGCCAACGCGTTCGATCGGGTCAGCCCTGGTTCCGACGTCGTCCTGGTCCACGACGCGGCGCGCCCGTTCGTGTCGGCGGCGCTGATCTCGCGCGCGATCGATGCCGCGCTGGAACACGGTGCCGCGATTGTGGCCGTTCCCGCGCGCGACACGGTCAAGCGAGTGGAGGGGGCCGGCGATCATCTGGTCATCTCTGAGACCATTCCGCGAGACGCGATCTACCTCGCGCAGACGCCGCAGGCGTTTCGTCGCGACGTGTTGAGCGCGGCGGTGGCGATGGGCCGTCGCGGCGTCGAGGCGACCGATGAAGCCATGCTCGCCGAGCGGGCCGGCCATCGCGTCCACGTCGTCGAGGGGGATCCAGCGAACGTGAAAATCACCGACGCGAGCGATCTCGATGCCGCGCGGCGGGCAACCACGTCCCCTGCGATCGCGCGAATTGGAACCGGGTACGATCTTCATCGCCTGGTTGAGGGACGTCCGCTGATTCTTGGTGGTGTGACCGTTCCTTCGGAGAAGGGGGCAACCGGTCATTCGGATGCCGACGTCGTGTGTCATGCTGTTATCGACGCGGTGCTCGGCGCCGCCGCCGAGGGGAACGTCGGTCAGCATTATCCGGACACCGATCCTCGCTGGAAGGGGGCATCAAGTATTCCGATGCTGCGCGACTCGGCGCGGTTGATCGAACATCGAGGACTCAAGGTCGCCAACGTCGACGTGACCGTCGTGCTCGAGCGACCGAAGATCGCCCCCTACATCGACGATATCCGTGCGCAGCTGGCGTCGGCGCTCACCATTCCCGTCGATTGTGTCAGCGTGAAGGGGAAGACCAACGAAGGCGTCGACGCCGTCGGTCGAGGAGAAGCGATCGCCGCGCATGCGGTCGCGCTTCTGTCTACCAAGTAATGCGAGTACGATTCGCGCCAAGTCCCACCGGCCACCTTCACGTCGGTAATGCCCGCACGGCACTGTTCAACTGGCTCCTCGCCCACGGCAAGGACGGCACGTTCATCCTGCGGATCGAAGACACCGACATCGAGCGATCGACGAAAGAGTCCGAATCCAGCATTCTCGAGGACTTGCGCTGGCTTGGTCTCGATTGGGACGAGGGGCCGGACG
>Ga0105249_10005970_pt1 | contig 10549 bp, 11 predicted proteins | sample KBSS44metaG_FD_81522 | JGI IMG/M metagenome (GOLD analysis project Ga0105249, IMG submission 81522) | Switchgrass rhizosphere microbial communities from Kellogg Biological Station, Michigan, USA - KBS S4-4 metaG | ecosystem: Host-associated > Plants > Roots > Rhizosphere > Soil | place...
CCTTGTATCTTAAACCAGTGATACGGCATCGAAAATATAATGATGTAAAATTTTTCCTGGTTGCAATAGCATTCATCAGTGCATTTAATTATTACCTCACCTGGTCTAATATTAAGTTCAATTGGTTTCTTGTTTTTACTTATACGATCGATACAATACAAGGTTGGCTGGCATGGTGGGCTGTTAGAAGTATCATTATTTACTTAGATAAAAAAATGCCGTATGGCAGCCGGCCGTTAAAAAGAATTCTTGTACAACTATTACTTACTACGATCGCTGGGCTGTTGGTCATTATTCTTTTAACAGAACTAGTAAGCTGGATCGTTCGCGGCAGGCCGGCACTTCCCAATTTTTACTTTTTCGATATTTTCATTTTCATCATTTGGTTTTTTGTTATAAATGGTATTTATATCGGCATGCATTACTATAGTGAGTGGCGCGAATCAGAAAGACAAAGGCAGGAGGAAAAAAAATTAAGGACGGGCGGCTTTACCGTAAAGCATGGAAATCAAAACCTGTTGCTTCCTTTTGCTGATATAGTGGGGTTTTATGCTGAAGAAGGCTACACTATTTTGTTAACCAAGGAGAATAAGAAATATTTTCCCGATCGTTCGTTGGATAAAATTGAAACTTTGCTGCCGGAGGAATTATTTTTCCGGCTGAACAGGCAATATCTACTTCACCGAAATGTAATGACAGGTTTTAAAAGGACGGGAAACGGCAAGATCGATGTGCATGTCGACGCCGCTGAAAACATTCCTTCATCCATTGCCGTCAGCCGCACAAAAGCCGTTTCTTTTAAAAATTGGTTCGAGAGCAGCGACAATTGAAACTGTTTCGCTGCATTTCAATCCTGGGTTTGCTACATTTCAACACAAAAAGACAGTCAACAGTCAAATAGTCTTAACATTTCAAGGTAAATTTTGATACATCTTATCTTAATACAGCCGTTTTTATTTGGCCAACCATGCATCCATGTTGTTGCTTTGTAAAAAAAATAAAATGAAAAAGATATTGATTTCGTCTCTGATCGCCATCTCAGCTCTTTCTTTTTTTGGGCAAACTTCAAAAAAAGCTGAAGAAAAGTGCAACCCGCAAATAACAATTAATACTGGCTTTTCAAAAGCACCTGCGCTTGATTCTATATTAAAGTATTATACCACCAATATGCTTCCAGGGGCTTCAGTTGCGATTTATACCGAAACAGAAGGCTGGTGGGCGGGGGCACAGGGTTATGCTGACCTGGAGAAAAAATTGCCGATGACCAATTGTCATTTACAATACCTGCAAAGCATTTCTAAAAGCTATATGGCTGTTGAAATATTGCAACTAAAAGAACAAGGCAAAATAGATATTGACGCACCAATGACGAAGTATTTGCCTGTGAAGTATAGCAAGTATATTAAAGACGCAGGCTCTGTAACTGTAAGAATGCTCCTCAATCATACTTCTGGTATACCTGAGTATAACGAAGCCTCTGCGTTCGTTTCTAAAGTTATTCTTCATCCGCTGGAAAACTTTTCATCAGAAGATTGTTTGAAAGGAATTGATGGCAAGGAATTTCAATTCACCCCAGGCAAAACGTATAAGTACACTAATACAAACTATCTGTTGTTATCCTTGATCGGCGATGCTATAACTGGTGATCATGCTGCTTATATTAAGAAAAATATTTTCAAACCGCTTGGATTGAATAACAGTTATTACGGGAAAGATCTGAATTATCTCAAAGGCTTACAGCTTCCACAATCTTATTGGGATGTTTTTAATAATGGTATTGCGATCAATGTAACTCCTTTTCAGCAGATGACGGTTGCTTGTTCAAAAGGTGATGATGGGATTGTGTGCACAACGATAGATGCAGTAAAATACTTAAAAGGATTAATGGAAGGAAAGCTGCTCAACCAGGAATCCATGAAAGAGCTAATGGAATTTGTAAAAGATGAAAAAGGAAATAAAAGATATAGCATGGGAATGATTTATTTTGATCTGGGTGGTCTTCCTGCTTATGGTCATGGAGGTGGCGGTATTGGCGCAGGTTGCGGATTGTTATATGTTCCTTCTCATAAAGTATATGTCTTTATGTCAACAAATGTGGGGTGTTTCATTGATAGCAAGTTATCGGCAAAAGCTGGAGAGATGAGAGATGCAATTCTTGGAGCGATGCTACAATAATTACAGGCACTATTTAAGGCTATGCCTTTTTCAAATTATCGGCCATCAGAAATACTATGCTAATCGCAAGCCAAAATGCAGCTTTCAGCCAATTATTTGTTTCAATAGCTTCCAACATTGACATTCCAAAAAACAGTAAGAATATGGTAAAATTTGTACCCAGCTTTAATTTTTTCATATACTTTGTATAAGTAATAACAAGATGAGTATTAAAAAAGAATCCGCAAATGACATTGATCAAGGCATAAAATGATTATCACAATACTAAGTAAATGAAAGCTACACATGTAGGATTCTTAAAGCACATGACTTGCCTCAATAATTGTTCTGATTTTACTTTTAAATAAAGTGATACAATGCTTTATTAATCACCTGTTGCTGACAAAATAAAATGAAGATTTCTGCGGGATAATGACTACATTTGCATAGATAATTTGAGTTTTACAGTTCTTGTAGTGAACAATCAATTTCCCGCAGCATTATTCTTTACACCTGCTTTTTCTCAAGTACTTTTTAAAATATAAACTCTTTTCATGAACATTTATGTTTCAAATTTAGGATTCAATGTGGGGGATGAAGAACTGAGGGGATTATTTAAAGATTTCGGACCCGTGTCTTCTGCAAAAGTTATTACCGACAAGCTTTCTAATCAAAGCCGTGGTTTCGGTTTTGTTGAAATGTCGGATGAGAATGCTGCACAAAAAGCAGTGAAAGAATTGAATGGTATTATGATGGATGGCCGCTCTATTAAAGTAAGTGAAGCAAGACCAAAAGAAAACCGTAGTAACAGGGACTTTACTTCAAAACGCTATTGATCGCAAAGCTAAACAGCGTGGAGTGCCTCCTGGTTTTAAAAACTTTTAAATCGTTTATATATGACAACAGAAATGATCGAAAAATTTGTTGAAGGAAAAGGAAGAGAAGATTCGACCATAAATATTCATTTTAAAGAGCGGAGTACAGTGACAGGAGTTTTTATAAGAACTCCGGATTATGGTGAATTAAAAATGAAGAATTTATGGCGTATCGTGAGTCATGCAAAAATTGAAGAATGGCGAAAAACCAAAAATTTGGATCTTGCGCGGATCTTTAACGGGCTTTCATTTACCCGTCTTACGGAAGAGCAATAATTTTTGTTAATCGTTCTTAAAAAAGAAAAATAGTATTTATGTTCTTACATACATGGCGAAAATATCTTCCCGTTATTATTTTACTGATGAAACGTTCAGGCAAAGGCGAGCAGCAGGTGTTGGATATGAATTACACCGATTTCCAGCGTGCCACCGGCGGGAAAAAAACCAAGCTCACGTTTTCAAGCCTTCAGCTTGATAACGGCCGGACCAATTATGACGCCAACAGCACCCCCCTTGCAAAAGATTTGATCTTAGTGCTTCAGGAAAATGAACAAACCGGGAGCATGATGCGGAACAAACAATTTGAATTTTCGCTGAATTCAAGTTTTCAATTGATCATCAGGAATAAATCTGTGATCGAAGAAAAAGAAGCGGTATAAAAAATACCAGGTGCCTGTCGACTAATTTTTCAAGGCTGATCTTTAGTATTAGCCTCTTTGTGTAAAGGCCCTGCTATATCTTTTTTTCATTCCTCCATTTCTGCTGTTTCCATAAGAAGTGTTTGCTGTCGACTGCACTATATCATGCATACCCGGAACATCAAATGAATGTGATTTTATTACGGGAATGGGTTTTCTTATTAGTTTCTGAATATCACTTAAGAATATTTTTTCACTCCAGTCACAAAAAGATATAGCCACCCCTTTTGCGCCAGCACGACCGGTTCTTCCGATCCTGTGCACATAAGTTTCAGGTACATTCGGTAATTCGTAATTGAACACATGCGTCAATTCATCTATGTCAATTCCACGGGCGGCAATATCGGTGGCAACTAATACACGGGTACGTTTACCTTTAAAGTTTTCCAATGCCTTTTGCCTTGCGGCTTGTGCTTTATTACCATGGATCGCTTCCGTGCGAATGCCTGCATTATTCAGCATGCGGGCAAGTTTATCTGCCGCATGTTTCATTTGGGTAAATATCAATGCAGATTCTATAGAAGGATCTTTTAATAAATGAACCAACAAAGATTGCTTATTATGTTTTTCCGTATAATAAACTGATTGCTGGATCATGTCAACTGTTGTGGCTGGTGGTGTTACTTCCACCTTCACAGGATTGTTTAAAAGCATTGCTGCCAATTGCTTTATTTCATTTGGCATAGTGGCCGAGAAAAAAAGTGTTTGTCTTTTTGAAGGCAACCTTGTAATAATTCGCTTCACATCATGCACAAAGCCCATATCGAGCATTCTGTCTGCTTCATCAAGTACGAAGAATTGAATATCTCTTAAAGTAATATAACCTTGTTGCATCAGGTCAAGCAAACGTCCCGGTGTTGCTACTAAAACATCAACGCCACGGCGAATTGCCTGCACCTGGCTATGTTGCGAAACACCGCCGAAGATCACATGATGACGTAATGGTAAAAAATGACCATAGGATCGCATACTTTCACCAATTTGTATTGCCAATTCTCTTGTTGGTGTAAGTATAAGTGCTTTTATTTTATGATCTGGTCTTTCTGCATTTTGTTTTTCTTCATACATCAATTGAAGTATGGGAATAACAAAAGCGGCTGTTTTACCAGTGCCTGTTTGTGCACAACCAAGCAAATCTCTTTTTTGTAAAATCGCAGGAATTGATTTTTCCTGGATAGGGGTAGGATGGGTGTATCCTTCTTTGTCAAGGGCCTGTAACACAGGCTCTATGAGCTGTAAATCGTTAAATGACACTAAAAAATGTTTTATTTAAAAATGTGGTAAGGCTATCAATAACTAAATGATACTTTACCTGCCTTACGTTAAAGCCTTCACTGCATTTTGGGGGAGAAATTAAACTACACCAGGCGGGAGAGCACTAACATCAAGAACAACGAAACTACAATTAATAAACCAGACTTTCTACTTTATTTGGTTTTGCCTTAAAAGAATTGAATAACGTTTGCGGTTTGATCTCTATGATCAGTTGATGATCTTTACATTAACAGCCATAGGTCCCCGTTGTCCCATTTCTATTTCAAAACTTACCTTATCGTTTTCTTTTATAGGATCAGTAAGGTTGTTTGCATGCACAAAAAGACTTTGCTGAGATTGCATGTCTTTAATAAATCCAAATCCTTTTTCATTGTTAAAGAAGGTAACTTTCCCTTTATGTGTAAGTTCTTCTTCTGTGGGTGGTACATATTCAGGAACTCCGATCTGGATATCTTCCAGTTTTACTTCTACTTTTTTCCTTGGATCGGGCGGTGTGGAGCTTAGATTTCCATTTTCATCAAGATAAGCGATCATGTCATCGAAGTTATTCTTCTTTGCATTTTCCTTTCTTTCCTGCATTTTTTCTGCCTTATCTCTTCTTTCTTTCTGTTTCTTTTTTTCTCTTTCTTTTTTATTCCATGATTCACTCATGTATATTTCTTTTTAGTTTTAAATGACCGCAAATGATCAACAAGGTTAATGAAAATTATCATTTTTTTTCTGCGGATAGTTGGTGAAGATACGGCTTTAAAACCAGATGAAATTTATTAATACAAACTGGCAATCGGAGAAAAAACATGTTTAATCCCGAGTGAAACTTGCAATTTAAAGACTGGAAAATCACCGTTTCCAGGCATTCAACTTCGTTATAATCCCTGGTAATAGGAATAAATTTTCGGATTCATGGCCGCTGAAGCCATTCTAAGTTCTGCTGCTTAAAGGGATAGAAAAAGATCCAGGATCAGAAGAATTGAAAAGACGAATGAATTTACCTGATAAATAATTTCAACCTGGACCATTTTTTTATTTTCTTCTATGAAGATCAATCTCAAAAAGACAACAATTTGGTTCTTGCTGATAATGGCCGGGCAAATTTGATGTGTTGCCTAATTCAAACATCCCTAAAAATTGAAATCCGGCGGAAGTATAATGCTGAATTAATTTAGTATTGTTTCCCAATGTATCTAGTCGTACGAACTGTTTGCCTTTTTGTATTGCATATTCTCTGGCCCATTCTACAATTTTGTCAATATACCTGTTGCCACGAAAAAGTGGATTGGTAGCTATACGGTGAATATAAATAGAATCATTTTTATCTTTCTCCTCCCAAATTTCTTTGTCTTCAAAAGTTATTGCCCAATTACAGGCAATGATATTGTCAAGAACCAGCTTCCATTGTCTTTCCTCATTTATTTCTTTTTCAATAAAAGGTTTTTCAAACAATGGCCATACAACCATTCCTTTTTGCGTTTGGAGTTCTCTTGCTGATTGATAAAGCGATAAGATCTCATTCACATCATTCCTTACGCAACTCTCAATTTTCTCACTCATATTGTTTCCCTTTTATAATGTAAATATCCAAATGTTTTTGTTGTCAATAGATCCGAATCTTGCTATTATTTGGTCATCCATCTACAGTTAACATTCACCAATTTTCATTAACCTTAAATAACAATTGCATTAACGATTCCTTATCTGTTTTTTGGCGTGATGGCATCTGCTTTGAATAATAATAAGCAACCGGAAATAATTAAATGGTTTTGCAAGCTTCCGGTTGCAATGCAAGACAAAACAATAAAACTTTTAATAAAATGAAAAAAATCTTTACAATGTGTTTGGGTTTAGCTCTCACCGCTGCCGTTTTTGCGGCAGACAGAAAGCCGGATGTAACCATCATCGCCATGAAGAAGTATGAAATTGTTGTTGATGGCAAAACTTATTTCAGCAACAACAGGATGATGAGTATTGATAACCTCCGTAATGGACGTCATACCATACAGGTGTATGAAATGAACAACAGAAGTTTTTCAATATTTAAAAGAAAACAAATGGTTGCAAGTGAGTCGTTCCAACTGAGGAACAATGATGTGAAAATAACCATTGACCGTTTTGGACAGCTTACAATTACTGAAGACAGGTTTAGTCGTGATAACAGATACGGAAATGATAATAAGGGTTGGGATGATCATAATAGCAGGAATAGTCGCGACAGGAAATTTTAATTTACAGAAGAAACCCTAAGTTATAAGGCCGTTCCGATTTCCGGAACGGCTTTTATTTATTTAATATTTAAAGGTAATGTCTAATGTGAATTGACCTTTTTTCTAAATGAATAAGAGACTTTGAAATCAAAAAAATCTGCAGTTCTGCCGTGAGCTAAAAAACTAAAACCAAATCCCCAATGCTTATCAACTAAATATTGAAGTCCCCAGCGGTGAAATAAACTTGGCTGAGATGTCTCATTAATTATGTAAACTCCTAATCGTTGACTGAAAATAAATTTGCCTAGTAAAAATTCATTGCCTGCCAGCAGGCCTGCCCTTATTGAGCCTCTGTATACAGAATCTTTTGCCAATTTAACCCGCGTTGTTTTATCAGAAAAAATTTCGGCACCTAATGTTAATGCATTCAGACTGCTTACTTGTTTACTTCCCTGGAAACCGACCCCAATTATTGGATAAAGCTTTTTCTGGTTTTTTTCATTTACTACTTTAGACGCAATACCAAATAATGACACATCCCATCTCACAGGCTTGTTCTTCCATGATTTGTCTTTATTTGTATAGTTTTTATTATAGGGTATCGGTTTGTTCTGATGACTTATTGAAGCATTGAAAGTGGGCCAATTAATTCCTCCATTTGGCAGACGTGTACCGGCATTGGAGATATGCTGGAAATTGAATCCAAAATTCATTCCCCATTGATTTGCTATTGTGAATCGCAGCCCGATCCCAAGGGCTAAAAAAAAATTAACTTTTGAGCTGTATGCTCTGTTTAATGGATTAAGTACTGAATCAAACGGATTCGTCAGGTATGCCCCACCAAGGTGCCCCCTGAGATAAAAAAAATTTTTCTTCCCGATCCCGTATGAAGGTTCAATAAAATACGAGGTACTATAACTCTTTCCATACACAGGATTGTCTAAATAAAAGTAAGCAACGGCCACACCTTGCCTGGGGTAACAATTGCAGATATTTCTTGCAGATGAATCATTTTTCAGCCAGCCCAAACTCATTTCTACGCCGTAAGGATGTGACCCTTTACTGTATGCGACTTCTTTGGATTGAGCAAAAATAAAACCGTCATGCATGCCAAGTTGAATGCTGAAAATATTCTTTTTTATTTTCTTTCCGGGTTCAACTGAATCTGAAATTTCCTGTGCCGAAACATCCAATACTATCATTTGGAAAATTGTATAAACAATCAATGCACGATAGAAGTATCTGTTAGTCTGGCTCTTCATGTTGGTTATTCAGGTTCAAATTTCTTATTTAAAAAAATTAAAAGCGAAAAAGGAATTTCAGCGGGGAGTAAATTTTAAATAAGTTGAATCAAAATAAAAGTATTACTATTTTACAAGAGATGACCGGCTTTTCAGTATTTTTTGAAGATTCTTTAAAATATGCTGAATAATCGAATATTGGTTAACAAGAAAGATAGGCTGAAATAAAAAACCATGAACTCATTTTTTAATTATTACAGATATAAATACAGAGGGAGCCGAACAACAATTTGAAATTCACAGGTAGCTAGCCTATTTATCCAAAAATTCTTTAATTATTTCAACAGTAGCTTCCGGCATTTTACTTCCTTCTTCTGCAGCACAAACTTCACCAATAAAAGAACCATGTGTTCCTGGCAAAATCATCAATTGAGCATTTGGAATTATTTTAGACATTTTTACGGCATGTTCTGCTGTTACTACATCATGTTCACCAAGGATCAAAAAGGTCGGAGACTGGATAGAATGTAATTGGTCATCAGTCCAGTCTTTAAAACGCAACATTCTTTCTCTGTCCTTGTTAAACATGTTTTGCAAACCAGTTGAGTCATTATTGATTCTTAGGTAAGCTTCTTTTAAAGGGGCAGGCATATTTCCAAGATTGGCACTTTCAAGCCCTTCAAAAAATCCTTTCATTGTTCCATCTCTTTTATAAAAAGTAGAAACAAGAATTAATTTATTAACTATTCCCGGATGGCTGATCCCGATTTGCATAGCCGTGTGACCACCATTACTGAATCCCAGGAAATCAGCTTTGTTTATTTTAAGATATGCAAGCAATACAGCTACATCATTAGCATCCTGTTCAAAAGATTCAGCGCTGTCCCTGTCACTTGTGTGACCATGCGCCTGCAGTTCAACAGCGATTACTTTGTAATGCTGTGCAAGCAATGGAAGTATTTTACCAAATGAAGTTTGTATAGTAGAACCGCCACCGTGAATTAAAACAAGCGGATTTCCTTCTCCATGAATTTCATAATACATTTTAAGACCATTCACGGGTGCATATCTACTTATGGTATTCTGGTTTGCTTGTTTGGCTTCAGCTTTTGCAGACATAGATTTATCTTTTGAATTTGTGCAACTGATTATGATGAATACTGATAGAATTAGAAATATACACCTCATCATTCTAAAATTTATGTAAAGGTAGGGTCAGAAATTTTTTATCGTAAAATATAAAATACCAATTCTCTCAAAACAGATGATTTTAATTTTTATAAATAAGGGGCCCTGTAAAAACAAGGCCCTTTGTACAATTTTGTACTAAACAAACACACTGTGAAAAAAATTGTTATTACTAAGCGATCATTAAAATTCTCATAATCCGGTTTTTTGTTTTGTAAATACTAAGATCAATAAGATGATTATTGAAAAAATTGTACCAACAGGTAAATACCAGAGTGCCAAAATGCTGGTGACGATTCCAAAAATATATGCCCAGCTTTGATTGGTCCATAGGCCATAAAGCCAGGTTAACCACAATAGTCCAAACAAAATAAATAATCGCCCAAGTTTAAAAACGTCAATATCGAATTTGTAAAAAAGCTGAGCCCATGGCCCGGGTTTTTCAGGTCCAATATACTTTCCCTTCAGCATTACATAGATCCCATCAAGCAGCATATAAGCGCCATTTAAAAATCCAAGTATTGAGATCAGTATTTTCATCTTATATGTTGTGTTATGGTCCTGACAACAAAAATAAAATTTCATCTTAATATTTATTGTCTGCATCCGCACCATCACTCTTTACTTTCTGAATTATCTTGACCCCAACTTTTTTGCCTAATTCAAGTGCTACTTCATTATCACTACGGAAATGAATTCCTGCCTGGAATCTTGATTCAGCTGCCTCTTTAGCTTTCTGCCTGAATAATTCTTTTTCATCCGGAAAAAAATAAGAATAAACTTCGGCCAGCACACTGGAAATAGCAGCATGTCCGGAAGGATAACCAGGGAAAGGAGGAGTAAATATTATTGCTGGCTTAAACGTAGTGTCATATTGGTTAGGCCGTATTCCCCAGTAAGTATATTTCGCATCCCAG
>Ga0105249_10005971_pt1 | contig 10548 bp, 15 predicted proteins | sample KBSS44metaG_FD_81522 | JGI IMG/M metagenome (GOLD analysis project Ga0105249, IMG submission 81522) | Switchgrass rhizosphere microbial communities from Kellogg Biological Station, Michigan, USA - KBS S4-4 metaG | ecosystem: Host-associated > Plants > Roots > Rhizosphere > Soil | place...
AGGTTACAACTTACGAAGATTACGAGGAAAAGTATGAGGCTGAAGGCAAGTGGCAAGAGAACGAGGATAAATGCTACATTTGGCCTACGCAGGATTTTCCTGGCAGGTTGGGTAGCATTAAGCCCGGCGGCGTTTATCAAACCAACCTAGAGCATAAATTTAGGGCTGGTAGTTACTCTGGCTATGGCTGGTGGCGTAACGAACTTTCTAAAATGGCTTTAGGAGTAGGAGCGCCCCAAGTCTGGGCTAATCGGGAACAGTACAAAGAAGCCCCGTTTTATGCCCTGATTGATTTCTCTGATAGTGAAGGCGTAATCGGCCCGGAAAGCGCAAAACTTTTAGCCGCCGACTTTGCCCGATTTGATGAAAATTCTAAGATTTGGGAAACAGACGAAGCGATTTGGTTTAGAGAAAAATATAAGGATTGGCACAAGGCGTGTGATATGGCAGCCAATAACGGCTTTATCAGGTTTCATTAGCCTCATAACATCCTCGCACCCCAACCCCGCCAGAGCAAGGCGGGCTTTCTTTTGCCAAAAATAAAAGAGGCCCGCTTTGCTCGTGCGAACCCCTTTACGAGCAATTGATGAGGATTCAGGACTGTCCGGCAGGGGCGAGTTGCCAGACAGTCCCATGAAAGGAAAGGAGGTGGAAGAATGGTTAATATTACAGAAAAGCTTTGTCTACCGCTGCTTTAAGTTCCTGTTTTTGCTGGGCGAGTAGCGCGGTTACTTCGGCCTGGGTGTAGGTTTTATCTGGCGGCGGCACGGGTGGGGCTGGAGGCGTTGTTAATCCGCCGTCCGCCCCGCCCTTGATTACCAGCACTCCGTTTTGGCGATTGCTGTTTTTGTAGATGGCCTGTACATCGCCCGCTCCGACCGCCAGGGCTACCTCATCAATCGAAACGCCAGTATCCCCAGTCGTGCCAAACAAACTAAAAGAAGCCCCGCCATCTGTGGACAGGAAGACCTGGACTCTACCCGGCGCGCTTTCCGCCGTCGCCACAAAGATATTGCCGTTAGCATCCACACAGGTGGCTACGGAATTAAGTTTAGAGTATCCGCCTGCTCCGACCTTGTTATCGCCCAGCTTATGCCAGCCTTGTTTCGCATCGAAGATAGCCGAGCTTGGCACAGCGGGATTGCCCGTGCCGCCCGGCCCAATCCAGCATGAGGAAGCCGTGCCATTTAGCCCGACCGCCAGGTCAGTGCCAGTGATGTTCCATCCGGCTGGCGGGTTAGCAATGTCTTTACCTCGCCCGCCGTAAAGTTCCCATTTTCCAGCACCTCGATTGAAGTTAATCGCCTTGAGCGTGTTATCAGCCCGGAAGGTAACGAACAGATTGCCAGCTTCGTCCGCACCGATTCGCGCATCCAGCTGACCGCCCAGCCCTGTAACGAGCGCTGCGTATTCATCCCATGCCGGTAGGCCACCTGGTAAGCTACCGCCTGCAACGTGCAAAGTTCCGTTCAGTTCCCACGCCATATACACTTTATTGAGAGATGGCACGTAGCAAATATCTGGGCCACCGCCAATCGGCTGCACACCCCACTGAGACGGCATTTGCTTTAGTACGCTCACATTACCAGTGTTACGGGCTAAATCGGCTGAGAAGACCGACATGCGAACTTCAAGCCCGCCCGCCCCGCCTTCTTGCCAGACAACATAGATATTCCCGGCCAGGTCAGCGCAGGCGTGTGATTTCTCCCCGCCAGATGGAACGTTAGCGGTTTGCCCGCTCGCCTGATCGATAGCGATGATTCCGCCTTCGTTTTTGTTTTCGCCTACCAGAATTTTATCTCGCTGGGTGCGGCGAAATACTACATGAAATTTAGTAACGGCTGGGCTATTGAGCGTCATTAGTGCCTGCTTTCTTTATCTTAAATCCGATGGCCGCACGGTTGCCCGAAAATCTTTCATTTGCATGTGTCTGGGGCTGGAATTGAAAATCTATCGGCAGACCAGTTTGCTTGGATAACCAATCAGAAATAGCTACGGTTAATAACAACCATTTAGCGTTATGTTCCCACTGGCTGCCAGCTTCAGGAAATTCCTGATTAAAGGTTTCATCCGGCATAATCAACCGCACGTCCACATCACGCCAATCTGCCTTATCTAGTACAGAGCCTACAATGTAACAGCCTACTCCAGTGCTAAAACCGCCAAAAGCTTCTACCACATGCTGAAGTGCCATTTCTAAGGCAAAGCAAGCTGGTGCGCCGATGTAGATAGCTTTTTCCTTTGTAGTTTTATCGGCCACTATTTGAGCCTGCTTTCTGTTCTGGTTAACGAGCTGCCCGTTGCGGCGAACAACGAACAGCCCGAAAAGAAGGTGGAGATGGGTCAGTAGTCTAACAGCCCACGCCGTCCCCGCGGGCCGCCGCGGCGTTGTGAAGGCAGTCGAATGTCGCCTCAAATGCGCTTCCCGGTGCAGCCAGGTAGGTAGTAGCTGGCCCGGTAATGCGGCCCGTAAGCCCGTCAACCGGGCTTAGAAATACGGTCAGCATAAGCACCATGCCAGCCACCGCGCTAAATATTTTCTGTTTCATTTGGTTTGTTCCTTTTCTTTCTGATAATAAACACTTGCTTGGATTAAAGATTAGATATATAATTCATTTGCAAGCGGCGGTGTGGATGTACGCACATAGCGCCCTAGCGTAGCGTGCGGAACGGCAAGAGAACGATGTATGGTAGTCGGCAATAGCCCCGTATCTTACCCGCTACAAATTTCCTAGAACAATCATTGCGGAGGCGCGACTAGGATATAGCCGTGAAAATCGGCCCGCTTGCATCTCTACCCCTTCGCTAACAATTCAGCCCCCACTCGCCCCAGCATTATCACCTGTCCATTGTCGTGAAATTCTAGCCTACATCTTTCAAACCACTGGCAAGAGCCAACATAGTCAAGCCGCCACTTAGTAGCATTTTCTTCGCTCGTTATCGGCAGTCCAAAAATAGCCACCCCGCCATTCTTGCGCCAGTAGTCAAGGAACGGGCTATTAACCGTGAAGCCTGTTTCGTGAAAGTATTGGCTTGTAGCGGTGCTGACAGGCACGCTAGGGACTTGCATAATCTGTCGCACTCTTGCTACCAGTGGTTCGAGTTTAAAGCCGGGGCAAGCCTTGTGCGGGCCGATTTCGCCATGGCCGACTATGTGGTTTCTATCGGCTGGTATTTTGTACAGTCCGCACCACCATGCGCAAAGCTGGGCAAGGCGTTCTAGCTGAGCAGCGTTAAGCGTCTGGGTTCCCTCGTTTTCTACCGTCAGAGCAACGTCGCCGCTATAGACCCCACGCCGCCACAAGCTATCAAGAACCGGATTAGCATGGTTAATCGGTTCTGTCCACCCGCCATTTGTCCAGGGAGTGTCACTATCATGAATGTAGCGCACAAGATTGGCGTTAGTGGCCTTCGGATTCCAGATGGTACAATCCGCCGCGTTTGCGCCAGTCGTGCCCAAACTCATAAACCAGCCGTAAGGATTACCATTACCCGCCTGAGTGTGAATAGTAATAATCTCAGGTTTGTATCCGTTCCGCCCGCGCCCCGCATGGCCCGCCATTAGCTGAGTATCTATTTTGATATTGTCGGGCGTAACGAGTGAGGCGTTGAAACTGCTTAAAAGAGTAGTAGGCATTTCTTGTGTGTCATCCATTACGTCAGGCCGGTCAACCCCTTTATTACATTTGATTTTATTCTGCATAATTAGCACCTTTGTCTTGAATAATTGCCTAAAATTTGGTATAATAAAAGGGCATTAGGATGCGGCAAACACCCTAACGCCCAACTATCAACCTGATTATAGCAGGTCGAAAGCACACGGATTATACCACGCTGTACTTTCCCCTGCCTCACAAGAAGTGAGGTATTTTTATGTTTGTTGTTAAGAATTGCGCCTTTTGCGGTAATGAGTTTCGTTCTTACCGTATTGAGCAAGCTTGCTGTAGCAATACCTGCAAAGGTGAATTTGCGCGGCTGCAAAATCCCATAGGGAAAAAGTTTTGGGATAAAGTGAATATTGGTAAAGGTAATGATTGTTGGGAATGGAAAGCCTCGAAATCTCACAAGGGGTATGGAAGATTTTGTATTGGTGATAATAAGGCCAAGAACGCTCACAGAGTAGCCTATATCCTGACGTATGGAGATATAGCTGAGAATCAGCTTGTGTGCCATAAATGTGACAATCGCGCCTGCTGCAACCCCAATCATCTTTTTCTCGGAACGGCTGCTGAAAATACCGCCGATATGATGCGTAAAGGCAGGGGCGACAATAAGGCTTTTCAAGGCGACACTAACGGGAACAGCAAACTCACCACAGCGCAAGTCCTTGAAATAAGAGATTTGTTCACCTCTGAAAATATCAGCCTTACAAAATTGGCTCAAATGTTTAATTGTAGCAGTACCTTGATTAGCCATATTGTTTATCGTAAATCTTGGAAACATATTTAACAGATGCTTCCTCTGCTGAGATGGCGTTGGGCGGGTCTATGCCTTTTGAGCAGCAAATATCATTCTTAACTTTCTTGTGTGCCATGATGATGGTACTCCCTACTAATGAATAAACTCTGATAAGTGCCAAAGGAGCAGACCTAAAGGAACAGGCGAGACTGCAATGCCTAACCCGCGCTTATTTTCTGGTACTGTTCGGATAGTCCACACTACGACAAAGAACGACGCAAGCGCCCAGCAGATGAGTGCTGCTATTTGTAAAAGCTGTTGAATAACCTGGATGGTCATAATCTTTACTCCTTTTTGCCTTTTTCGATTGCGTCATCGCTGCCTTGCTTTACAATGTCTCTACTCATCTTTGCATCACTACCGCTAGTCCCAACAGGGACAGGCAGGCCAGCTTCTTCCATCCGGCGATAAGCTTTCACTAATTGCTCAACAAATGAAACAATTAAATTATTATCGTATAGTGCTTGCTTCTTCAAGGCGACTATTTCAATTTTCAATTCGCTATAATCTTTTTTCAACTCCTCATAATTCTCTTGAGTTTCCGTATGCACTACCTTAAATTGCTCAAAGTTTTCTTTTTGAGTTTTCAGGCTTTCGATCAACCCGCCAATTTGCTCGGCTTGATGCACAAGTTTATCGGCTTGCTGACTAACTCTAAACTTCAGACTCTCTAAAGTTTCGGTACTGCCTTTAAGCTTATCCGCTTCATTTTTCGCATTTTCGGCCTGTGTGGTAGATTTGATTGCTTCATTTTCGGCTATAAGTTTGAACTTATTCGCGGTTTGCGCTTGCCAAACTGAAATCAAAGCCGTAATCGTGGTAAAAATACCGCCTATTACTATTACCCAAAGTGCATCACTCATAAATCCCCCTCAATACGGCAAAGGTATGTGATTGTCGTGCAGGATCATTTCTAGCATTAGCGTCCTTTGATGGCACAAGTCGGCCAGTTCTCTTAGCTTTTCGTTTTCGATATGCAGCGCTATGACCTGACTACGAGCCTCGTTACGTTCCTCTTGCAAATCGTTTACTACCACCGCCTGTGCCTGAACTATCTTCAACTCATTTTCGGCTTTTGCCATTTCTATCTTTAGCTCTGTCTCCTGCTTTGCCCGTCCGATTTCCGCTTGTGCCCGTCTTATCTCGGAGTTTATCTTTTTGTTGTTGAGGTATACCCCGCCTAGCCCGCCCATGCCCGCGATGCCAACTACCACCTCAATCACTAACCGCCATAGTTCCAAAACAGTCCCGTGTTTCTAAACAGCCCCGATATGAACATTAATACTATACGCACATAGTTTGATTAATAAGTAATAATCGTTTATTGTAATTGTTGGTTCAATCCAGCCATGCCAGGAGGCTGTTACTTGCTGGCTAAACTGGGTTGAACCTCAGTCAGCGTCATTATGTGAATCTAACTCTTTTGCCAGTTGTAACATCGCGTCTTTGAAATCTTGCACGAAATCATCTATCGCTTTCTCGTTTCCAAGATTGTCTATGTCGTTAATTATTTTATCCATGCGCTTTTGAGCGGCGACAACCACCGCTCTAAATTTAGTCCAGCTTAATTCGTCCTGCCTTTGATGCTCACTCATCCAACTAGCCCTTTTCTAGCCTGACCGGTTGCGCCGGGGCCAGTTGTTCAGCCGCTTTAACAGCAGCGACTGGGCTTAATCGGTTATCGTGGTACTTCGTAGTAATGTAGGTAATCACTGCGAACAGCGCCGAGCCGCCTACTACCGTCCAGTCCACCGGCACGCCATTAAAAGATTGAATTGTAATCATGGCAGCGTTTATTGCCACCAGCACGATTGCCACGATAGCTGAAGTCAGTTCAGGCGAAATGCCTTTTATTTCTATCATCTGGTTTCTCCGTCTAGTCAACCCCAAATTCGTTTTTAAGCCGTTCGACTACCACTTGCTCACTAAAAACGTGATGTGCCAGAAAGCGCAAAAGCTTTTTAGCAGTAGTCACAGCCTCATCCCCATCTAACGCATCGAACAGAGCGGCTTTGTCATTAAACCCTTTGGCAATCAACCAGTTCTTTATTCTGGTTTTAGCAGCGTTGCTAAGCGTCCTGGTTTCGACATTCCCGTCGCTACCAACATCGGCAAGGGTAGTGAGGCTCGCCGCCGTGCCGTCTGGCACTTCTACCTGAACCATGCATTTGCCGCCCAGTTGAGTAAGCAACACAAAACCAGTGGCCTCACCCGGTACAGCAGGTCTAAATGGGTCATCGCCCGTCCCCGTGCCGGTCATATCCGCAACAATAAATCTTTTCATCTATGCTACCGCCTGCCTTACTTTGAAAGCCGTCGCCCGTGCCACCGTCCCCGGCGAGCCAGCTTTGCGAAGGTTAATTCCAACTCTGGTATATTCCAGATACTTAAATTCTCCAGTCGCAAGGCCGTAGGTAATCTTGGATGTGCCGTTGACGTAAACGATGATGGTTGTATTAGAATTGCTGGCGGTCAGGGTGTAGGCCGTGCCATCGGTAGTGGTTTGAGCCACACTGGAAAGCGAAGTAAAGCTACCAGCATCCTTTTTCAAGAGTTGCACCGTGCCGTTAAAGAGCTGCACCATGAGGAAGTTGGAAGTATCCAGCCCCCTGAAAATCAAGGCCATATGTCGGTAATTACTGCTACTGGCAATCGTGCCACTCATAGTAAGTTCGGCGGTTGGGTCAGTGATGTAGCTATCAAACCACATCATGTCGTCGCTGGCATCGGTCACGGAGTAACCCTTGTTGGAGCTAATTCCCCACGTCCCCGCCTTTGGCACCCAACTTTGACCGCTTTGCAATTTGCCGGGAATGGCGGCGCTATCGCTTCGAGTAAAATTGTCTACCCCGCCCGCGTTCATCAAATACCACTGATTGCCGACTCCACTAAATTCACTGCCTGAGTAAAAGCGGTGCATCCTTAGGTCGCTTCGGTACTCTACCTCGTTCGTAGTTGGTGAACTTGTGGCAGTGCCTAGCCCAATGAATTTATCTCTTAAAATGTTGGCATCGGCGGCTAATACCGGGTCAACGTTTGGCACTTTTACGCTATACATTCCCATAGTTCAAATCCTTTAAGTGAGTAATACGCCCGCGTTATCGTAAATCGTGTCGCTTCGGTTGTAGTAGTGCTGAGTAGTAGTCAAATAGTTTTGGGTTACGGTTTGAGTAGTGCGGGCATCCCCGCCAAACTGGCTATCATCTTTTTGCTTGTTAAGTTTTAAGTAGTAATCTAAAATTTCAGGGTTATAGTTGCCAAAGTTGAATTTATACATCCCATTTCCCGCGCCCAGGTCACTAATAATCCTTTTGTTCATGAGGTAGAACCCGCCCGCGCCCCAGGTGGCACTGGTAATCTCAGCTACCATGCCCGGTTCTAGTCCCTGCGCCCACATTGAACTAAACTCGCCCGAAACAATACCCGCCGCCCGCTCTACCAGAAGTATCCGGGCGCGTTCCTTCGCGTCGGCGGTGCTGTTTAGCTTTTCGTCTTTAATCGTATCTTCAAAATAGAGGTGATTCACTCCGTCATATAGCGGGCCGTAGGTGTCACGGAGGCTGTCAATCGTAGCAACCGCCTTAATTGGCACCGGCCCGCTATAGCTAATCGAGTGAGGGGTGCTACCGCTCGGAATAAGGCTCGGAACGGTTGGAGCGACAAACGACCCCCAGGGGGGAATACTACCAGCGATGCTATCGTAGTAGCCTACTGTAAGTGTGGTGTCATAAGTTGCGGTAGTGTAATTAATTTCGCCTGTAGTTGGGTTTACCGTACTGGGCCAGCCATGCCCAATCCAGAAAAGACGCGGGGCAGTTTGGTAAAAAGTTTCTCCGTGTACTTTCCCCCAACTGTTCAGCGCCACAAAGCAAAGCCCTTGCCCCGCGCCGAAACTACCCGCGCCTTTGTTTACGCTAACCCTGCCCGCAAAGTCCACGTAAACGCCATAGTAAGCGCCATCTTCAAAGTTAAATTTCTGACTCTCAAAGCCGGTTGCCGTTTCGCTACAGAGAACCATCTCGCCCGCCTGCATCGCAATGGAGCTGCCGTAGGTGTAGGCATACTTCCAGCCGCCGCCACTCACCGCCTCGACCTCGTAAAAAAGTATTAGCCTGTTAGCAACGCCGGTATTGGTTGTGTTGACTGCCAGGCCGTCGTTTGGGTTATTAGTGTCAGTTTCATAAGTCCAAAATACCGGGTAGCTATAGCCGTTATATTTGAACTGGCTAACGGATGGCTCAAGAGTCTGCAAATTGTAAGGGTTAGTAGTAATAACTTCGCCGCTAAAACTTTGAGTTTCGGTTGCCCCGATAACCGTAACTTTAGTCAGTAGTCCACTCAAGTCCTTTGAGAATTTAGTAATTCCTAGCGCACGAGTAGCTGATACTAAATCCTGACCGCCGCTTTCGGTAAATTTGTAAGGCGCAAGGGCCGCCGCACTCGATGCTGAGTAATGCACCCGGTCGTCATTATCTACCCACAACTTTGTACCGTTAATCTGGCATATCCGCCGGATAGCCTCCAACACATCCTCATAATTCGAGGCGAAATAAGGCATGGTAGCAAAGCTGTTAACCAGTGTGGTATCAAATAAAGTTCCGAAATAGGTTGACAGTAAATCCTTGATTATATATTGGTCGGTCTGAGCGGTATAAGTGTTATAGGTATTTTTTCGACCCAATAACACCGCGCTTTCCTTGCAGCGAATGTCAAAGCCCGTAACCAAGCCGTTGAGTAACACTAGCTCGGCATAATCACAATAGCCCGAAAAGAGCCGCTTACTAATGCTCTCATTCAAATAGGTTGCTGAGAAAGCGTCATAAATGTGATTACCCGTCGCACTGGCATAGGTGGAGAGCAGCACAATATAAGTATTCGCGGTGTAATTGGTATTGATAATCCCCCACAGTTGCACCCCGTTCCGAAGCACCGTGATGGTTGTGTCCGAGAGCGAAACTTTGAACACATCGCCCGCTGCCGCGCCATCGGCACTGGCAAGTAAAGTGAAGGGCGAGGCTACTAACTTCAGGTAAGTTGTGCCAGCGTCGTTATATAGGACAAAGCCATCCGTAGTTCCGGCTGAAGTGCTAGACCGAAATACCAGGGCCGGGCGAGTGCCGCTAACGAAGGTTACATTTATTACACAGTTAGTAGCGTAAAGATTTTGCGACACATAGCCGCCTGAAGTTAGTTGCAACTGGTTACTAGCTATCTGGGCATTGGTAGCAGGCGAGGCGCTAACCGTCCAAATCGGCCCGGTGTCGGGCGTTGCGGTTGCGCCGGTGAAGTTGCCATTGGCCCGGTTGAAGCTGTCAATAATCGGTAATGGTAAATCCAGGTCTTCGACTATAACGCGCTTCCACTGCAAATCGGCAACGGTTTTGCCAGCGAAGTACCCAGTTGCCCTGACGGTAAAGCCAGAGTTGTTGAAGTTATCGAGTTGCCCGCCGATGCTACTTTCAATCTTCATGGTGCGCTGCTGATATTTAGTTGTAACGTCCGTACTATCGAAGGTCACTTTTAGCCTCACAACATTACCCCAACGCCCGCGCTTTCCTTGATTTGTTGCCCGTTCTGGTCGGTCATAATCCGGCCTATTTCTTGTTTATTCAAATAGACAGGCACGGTAATGTAAACGGTTTGGGGCTGATTACCACCGCCATTACCCGCATTACTCAGATTTCGGCGTAAGTTCTCAGATATACTAGCCGGGGCTATCATTTCGCCCTTGTGAATTAACGCCAGCATATCTTGTGGTGCGCGTTCTAGCCCGTCTGCAAAACCGCGCGGACTTTGCCCGGTATAGCCACCGCCCGCGCCCCTGCCAAAGCCTGCCCCGCCACTACCGCCCAGGCCACCAAAGCTATCGTCATCTTTTCGCACGTTGCCGCCAATCGAAGGGCCAGGCGGCAGGTTAAATTTTTGTGTACCGCCGCCAACGGGAACCACACCAGAAGATACGGGCGCTTTGCTGCCAGTCGCACCGGGGCTAATGCCAGTGCCGCCAAAGCCGCCTGTATCATTGACCCCTTGCAGGCTAGTAGCAGGTGATATCGCTTGCTTTTTGTTGTAGTCGGCCTGGGCATCGCG
>Ga0105249_10005973_pt1 | contig 10547 bp, 4 predicted proteins | sample KBSS44metaG_FD_81522 | JGI IMG/M metagenome (GOLD analysis project Ga0105249, IMG submission 81522) | Switchgrass rhizosphere microbial communities from Kellogg Biological Station, Michigan, USA - KBS S4-4 metaG | ecosystem: Host-associated > Plants > Roots > Rhizosphere > Soil | place...
GCCTGATGCTTTGAAATTCTTTCCACTTAATAAACCTCCAAATGCCAAATGTTTTAAGGGATTGTATAATTGATCCTTCACTGCATCCATTTTCTGCTGCGCAACAGTAGCATCAAAAATTGTTTCGTTGCCATTATGATGATAAAACAAAATTTCATTACCTGTAAAATCAATAACATCTTTTTTATAAACATTATTCTTTGGCGGAGCCCATTTCCAGGAATTGCCAAAATTTTCCCGTGCTTTTATAACTCTGTCCTGGTAGCGCCAATTTTCGTAAGCAGCTTCAACAGCGATCTTTTTATTTGCCCCAATATCAATATGTGCGACAGGATTGAATACATCAGCCCATATTCTTACAGATGCTTTTGTTCCGTTATTTTCTCCTTCAATTGTTATATATCCTTCCAGCAGATGTAACTCCTGTTTAAATATTTCCCCATCAAACGGATTAGGAAATAATTTCACTCTTATCCTTCCCGCTTTCATCAACGCATTGTCTTCATTGAAATTTCCACTGCGGGCAACATAGATCAGCAGATCACCATTCTCTACCCACACATTCATTCCAATATCACCGCCGCCGCAAGGCATGGCCTCGGATGAGTTTTTACTTTGAGTTGTCCAGACAATATTATAGTTAGGCTGCTGGGCCGTGGCAAGCCCGGCAAAAAAAGACAATACCAGTATCATTATTCCAAACCTCATCTTATAATAAGTGTTACGTTACCAATTAAGCCGGCAGGAAGCAAAGGTTTATCTTTTAAGCGGAACGGAGCGGTTGTCCATGTGATTTTTTTTTCAGGAGGAAGTAATGCATCTCCGATTAAACGATTATGCCAGGTGTTGGTGACTTCAATTTCGATTTTGTTTTCACCTTGTTTGATCGCCTTTGCAATATCAATTATGTACGGCTCTGTCCAAATTGTACCGCAATCAATTCCATTTACTTTGATAGTTGCAATATTATAAATAGAATCAAATTGAAGCGTAGCGAATTGAAATTTCTTATCCTTATCAATAACAAAACTATTTCTGTATATAGCAGTCCCGGAATAGTATTTAACAGCTGGATCTGATTGCGATGTCCAGGACTTCAATTCATCAAGGATAAGTGGTGATGTTGGACCGCCATAGTTTTTATAGAATGAAACTTCCCAGTTTTTTGAAAAAGTTCGTTCACCACCCGGATACATTGTCCAGCTACCAGGTTCAAATTTTTTTTCTTTTTCTCTGAATAAAATAAATAATGATTGATTCGGTTGAAGTGAAATAGCCGTAGCTCTTCTTCCTTTTTCTACCTCAATGGCGATATATTCATATATCGAACCAGTCACTGGGTCAAATATTTCAGGCATTTTTCCAACCATTCGAAAGGATAGTTCTGCTGACACTAATGAATCTGTTTGATTCGAAATAAAATAAATATGAGTATCTCCTGTTTTTCTATGCGTCCATGCTATCCCTTTTTTCCCGCTTATCAATTCCACATCTTTTTTCAGCCCTAATTTTTCAAAACTCTTTTCGTAATAAGGTGCTTTAAAAATATTTTTATTTCCACCCAATGTTTTCATGTACTCTTCATCAACAATAATTTTTGTCCCGGCATTTGCCAACTGAAGTAATTTGTGTTTAACCTTTTCACTCATTCCTCCATTTGGGTTCATTGGATGCTTACCCGGTATTACTAAAACTGCATAACTAGCGCCACCTGGTGTTACCGCTCTCTCATTCACCACTTTCATTTGCATTAACACATCCGGATTAAAACAATCATACGCATATCCGTTCAAAGGATCGACCCAGTTCTCGGGGTCAGCCATATTTGCTGAATGCGTTACTCCGTCTGGTATTTGCCGTAGTGGTTGTCCTGCATTCTCTAATCTTTTTTTCTCCGCTTCAACTTTTTCTTCACCAAAAATTCCGGGCAAGGTGTTTACTAATCGGTCAGGCAGAACAGAACGTCTTGGAATTTCTTCGCCGGTAAATACTCCAATATCAACAACCGGTTTTCCCATTTGCAATAAAGCCTGGCATCTTGTTAGGTAATCGATCCACGCTTTGCTTTGCTTGAACCATGTCTGATCTCTTTGAAAATATAAACCTACACCATCCAAAGTCATTCCGGGTTTTTTATCCATCCACGGATTGTGTGCGAACACATGCAAGACCATTTTATTTATGCCCAATGCAAAATTTCTATCACCCAAAGTTTTTAGATTACCGGGATGTTCGCCCCAGTTCATTCTTACTGATGTGAACGCCTCCGCCTGTATAATATTCTTTCCATAAATATGTGCGCCGCTGATGGCATCCATCATATCATTGGGCTTATCATGCGTGGGACTATTCAGCCAAAATTCTCCCATTGGTATATCCACATTTTTATAATGCAACAATCCATCGCTCACAAACGTTGGGGCAATACTTTCAGCACTAAATTGACATCCCTTGGCTGCTGAAAGTTTTTTGAGTGTGCCATAAAAAACATCATTCACCAATTCAGCAATAGTTGTTCTTACATCATGCAAAACGTTTTCAGACTTCGCAGCACTTTCTATTGGGACTCCGGTCATCACTAATAAAAACGGCATCAGGTCATAACCTCTTCTTTTCTTAAACTCATTGACAAAATTTGAGCTCCAGTTCTGGCTGCCGCATTCCCAACTATCGACATGAAATATCTTCAACACTTCTTTTGCTAATGCCGGGTCAGTTTTCTCAAATGTTTTTGCAAACCAGTTATCAAATTGAAGCTTAATGGCAGTTGCATTGAATTTATCACACTCTAATCCTTTTCCAGCGCCACCTGTTGCATTCGTTTGACCCGTTGATGTATGGCCGATTCTTACCACTACCCAATCACCAGCCGGCGCTGCCCAATGTAAATTTCCATCACTGTCCATTCTATTTGTAAGGTTGATGATATTTTTTAAACCTATTGCATCTTCTTCAGCTACTTGTTGTGTTGTTGAATTTGCTGCTACCCGCCATATACTTCCATTCTTTGCTTCGTATTGATTGATGACGGGTTCATCACTTAAATAAAGTCCCATCACTTTCAACGATGGCTTCCATTTTGCAGCATCAAGATCTTCTGAACCGGGTTCACTTCCCTCCTTATCATAAACAAAACGAAAATATCTTGATGTGGCTGCAGGAATTGCATGGGTATAATCCTCCTGGGTATCCTGCCAGCCATGACGAGGTGGCCCTAATCTTGTAATGGTTTTAAAATTGACTCCATCCTCACTTGTTTGAATGATCAAGCGTTGCGCCTGGTAACTATTGGCCCCTGTATGAATACGAATAGAACGACATGTAAATGGCTCCGGATATTTATATTGTATCCAACAAGCTGAATCGCTTTTAAAACTTTCTTTATTGTCGGGATCAACAAATGAAAGAAATTGAGGCTTAGTTCCATTGCTTGCACTAACTGTTGGGATCATCACTTCATTACTGAATGCATAAGATGAATTAGCGGGGTATGCGAAGACTGCAACATCTTTATAAAATCCATCATAAGATTCAGGTTGGTCTAAATCTACTCTTCCCGTATCACCCCATTTAAAATATGTCTTTGTCCAAACCAGTTTTTGCATCGATAGTTCAGGTGTGATCCATGGTCCGCCTGCTAATGCAAAACCATCGCTGACATGCATTGCTAATTTTAAATTCAATCGTTTTGCTTCCTGTATGGCGAATTTTATCATGGTCCACCATTCAGGGGTCAGTTGTCTTACGGTTGGTTGAAATGGAATCGTTGACAAAGTATCCTGTATCGGCATCAAATAAGCACCGCCGATTCCTACTTCTTTCATTGCTTCTAAGTCTGCCGTTATTCCTTCTTTTGAAACGGCTCCATGCATCCAATACCAGAATACCCAGGGCTTTGCCGATTCAGGTGGATTGAGAAAGTTTTTCTCAATTATATCAACGACTTTTCGTTGCTGTGAAAATCCGGTGAGTGAGATCAACAGCAAGCAAATAGAAATAAGAAAATGTTTTTTAACAATCAACATCAAGTATCTATCAAAAATGAGTTTTACTCTTTCCTTTATCAACTGAAGTGGCCACAGCAATACCCCGATGATCTTTATTATCAACAGCACAATAAAAATGATATACTATGCCTTTCCATTTTACCACGTAACTTTTATGCGCATATTTTACATCATAATCTTCAGTTGATTTGACCAGGTCATCACCGTTCCAGTCTGTCCAGTGCACCAGGTCATAACTACAGGCGAAACGATTAAAAGCTTCTTTAGGTCTGTTTTCCCAAAATGCACCAAAATAAAACATCACCCAAACATCTCCTATCTTTTGAATGACGCCATCACCGGTTATTCCAATCTTATGATGAACTACCGGATCGGTTTGATAACGCTGCCAGTTGATCATATCATCAGAGACAGCCATTCCGATTCTTTCAAACCAACGCCATTTGGGAGTGTTATTACTTGTATCACCATTGGCATTGTAGTACATCACGAAAGGATGACCTATTGTTTTGTTCTTATCCCAAATAATATTGCTCTTATACAATTTCTTATTTTCCCACCAGCGAACATCTGCGTCTGTTGCTGATAAAACGGGGTCATCAACTCTATTCCATTCATCCGGTTTGGCAGGATCTTTTTCTGTATGTGCAATACCGATACTGAGTTTACCCGCTTCATACCCTTTTTCCTTCCCCCCAATATAGCTCATCCAGTATTTATTATTGAATTTTTGTAACCGATATGAACCGCCCCATTCATAATCTTCCAATGCAGTGTATCCGGCCCTCTGGTTAGTGTCCCACCCGGTAGCTGTCGGGTCAGTAGCATCTTTATTTGAAGTATCTCCAAAACTCATCAATCGTCCAATTGTTTTCCACTCTAACAAATTTTTACTTTTAGCCAGCCATGTTTCATAACCTCTGCCATCAAATAAAATATAAGTCATGAACCAATCTTTTCCTTTTTTAAATACAGAGGGACAATCTATTTTCTTAGCATCGCTTTCAGGAACTACAACTAAACCATATTTATATGGAGTTTTTATTTCATCATATATTTTTTGCATTATAGATTGAGAAACTTCTTTTTGAGCATTTGCATGTTCCACAAAGCCACTAAGCACACAAAGTGTCATCAACAATCTCCTGGTGATCTTTGTGCCTTTGTGGGAAGCTAACCTTTCAATACTTAATTTCTTTAGCTCTCTCACCGGCTGTTCTACTTTTAGAGTTAAATGGAACAATATAAAAACTATAATGATAAGGCTGTGCTTTTATTTGATACTGTTCTAACGGTGCCGCTACATCGCTCCAGCTATCATTACCACCAACACCCATTTGAACAAGGTCGATATTTAATGTAATATAATCAGCAACTTTTAATTTGTTTGTATGCTTTGCGTTTTCAATATTCTCTTCAGTATATGGCCATGCACTCATGCTTAGCAAACTATCGGCTACGATCAATAATCCATCTTTTGTTTTTGGATCGTTGAGATACATCCATCTTACATCCGTACGATTCCCATTTTCCTGGGGCACAACATAGGGCTCCATGAAGTCATAAATATTTTGATCATATATTCCAACATCAGAACCGTATCTTCTATCAATATAATTTTCGAACGGCCCACGACCAAAATATTCAGTGTTCAAATACTTTTTTTCAATTCCCATTTGCATCCCAATTTTTGGAATATTGGGTAGACCCGGCTTTACATCCAATGAATAATCGACCTTTATAACACCGTTGCCCAAAAAATTATACACAACATTTAAGAAAGCGCTGTCATTAATCAAGCTGTAATTAATTGATAGCAGAAGTCCTGAGCCCTGTTGCCCATCGAACTTACCAAATGAAATTCCAGATAGCTTCGGACTTGCTTCATACCATTGACGTAATTTTCTATTGGGTTTCCAACCGCGGCGATCATTGTCAGTGAGTGGACGTTTGAAATGTGGCAACAAAGGAGTAAAGATTTGTTCTTTACCATCCCATATATAAGAAGACAATGCTCCGTTAGTCTTATTGATTCTTATTTTAAATTCCTTTCCGCTGAATGTGTAGCCGGTTTCTTCGTCTTTGTAAGATAAACCGGGGTAAGCAGCATGTATTGTTGATGCTTGTCGTGTTGCAGGTAAAATAAGTTGATTAGATGCAATTTCAAATCCTCTTTTTGCCCAGGACTCGTCTCTTGTTAAAATAAAACTTATATCCGCATAGTATTCTGCATCAGCTTTCATCTTTGGCAACCATCTTGAAATATCAAACACAGCACTACTTGCAGGAGCAACGTCAATACCGCCGATAAGTTGGTTCACAATAATTTTTCCATTCTCTTTTACCTTTAGTACAGTACTATAGTTATTTACACTTCTGATTTCACTCCGGTTAATGATCTTTATTAATCCCTTTGTTGAGTCAGTCCATTCAACCTGTACCGGCTGAAAGACTCTTTTACATTCATACATCGCTGCTTTAGGTCGTCCATCTGCGGCCACAATTCCTTTGATCGTAAAATTGTCAAAATACTTTTCTCCGAAATCACCGCCGTAGGCATAATACCTTACACCTGTTGAATCAGTTTTTTCCAAAGCCTGATCCTTAAATTCCCAGATGCAACCACCAATTACTCTTGGCAAACTTTTCCACTGATCCCAAAACTCTTTTAAATTTCCGGCACTATTACCCATTGCATGTGCATATTCACAAAAGAAAATAGGTCGATTATCTCCATTTTTCTGACTGACTAATAACGGAGCAGTATAATCAGAAGGATACATCCGGCTTATCACATCAACGTAATATTGATCAAGGGGATTTTGAATACGATGAGAATGATCATTAGATTTTAAATAGCGGGGGTCGGATGGATCGATATAGCCTTCTTCCTTCGGGCTACCCATGGCAGGTTCATAATGCAAGGGTCTTGTCATATCAAAATCTTTTATCCATCCAGCCATGGCTGCATGATTCGGCCCACTACCAGCTTCATTACCCAAACTCCACATGATAATTGATGGATGATTTTTATCCCGCAAAGCCATGCGACTTACTCTTTCCAAATACGCAGCCGTCCAGCTTGCATCATGATCAAGCTTACCACCCAGGCCATGTGTTTCCAGGTTAGCTTCATCAATCACCATGATCCCAAACTCATCACATAGATCCAGCAAATATGGATCACTGGGATAATGTGAAAGACGAATACAATTAAAATTGAATTGTCTGATCGTTTTTACATCCTTCAATATATCTTCTCTCAATAATGCTTTTCCTTTTGTCGGATGATGATCGGGACGATTGACACCATATAAATAAGTAAGCCTGCCATTGATGAGCAACTTGCTGTCAGACTTTCGGAATTCTATTGAACGAAAACCAAGCCTGCAGGTTTTTATTTCTAAAACATTACCAATACTATCTTCCAAAGTCAATACCAACTTATACAAGTTCGGTTCTTCAAAACACCATTTCTTTGGATTGACAACTGTTGTTTCAAGCAAACCAAATTTCACCCTGTCTAATCGTGGATGAATTTCATTAATAATATCATCAATTTTTTTCTCTAATGCAGTTTGCAAAACAGGTTTATCTGTTTCATCATACAATTGAGCTTTTAATTTATACCCAGGCATTTCATGGCCTGTCAGGTTTTCAATTCTTGGACGGATACTCAACACAGCATCTTTATAATCTTTATCTAATTTGGTTTGGTAAAAAAAATCCACAATCCTCAGTTTTGGCTCTGCCATCAAATACACTTCCCGATGAATGCCACTTAACCGCCATTGATCCTGGTCTTCTAAAAAACTACCATCGCTCCACCTGATCACCCAAACAGATAAAACATTTTCTCCATCCTGTAAGTAGGGTGTGATATTAAATTCAGAAGGTAGAAAACTATCTTCTGCATAACCAACGAATTTTCCATTCAGCCAAACTTTGTATGCTGAACTTACACCGCCAAAATGTAATGTGACGTTCATATTCTTCCACCCGATAGCTATCGGGTTAGCAGGAAGAGTAAATGATCTCTGATAACAACCAACTCCATTATAATCTTTCGGTACATACGGTGGATTTACCGGGCGAAAAGGATAGACTGCACTTTTATAGATTGGTTTATCATAGCCCTGCATTTCCCAATTGGATGGAACAGGAATTTTTTTCCAGCCACTCACTTTGCTTTTATAAAAATCTTTTGGTTCATCGCCGGGTTTTAACGCAAAAGAAAAATCCCATTCGCCGTTTAACGAAATATATCGTCCGCTTTTTTCTCTATCGCCTTTCAGAGCACCATCCAAATTAGCAAATGAGTAAGCTGTAGCTCTTGAAGCATCACGATTGATTCCGCTCACAAATGGATCTTCATAAGGCTCGCGATTGTAAATGGAAGGAGCGACGGGAATGGCAGCAGGAGTTTTATCCACGAGCTGTGCAAGTGAATGGTCAATGGTCAATGGTGAATAGAGAATCGTTAATAATATGTATAGCCTCTTGATCATTCAATGTTTCTTTAATTGTTGCTTAGCGATCTGATCGTATCCCGATAGTTATCGGGATACGACGCAATAGAAGCTTGCAGCAAAACGTTGTTTTAGTTCTTCTGTTTCGCCAGCCACGGCCACAAATGTTCCTGATGATTGTTCACCCGCAAGAACAGCTGCTGCTTTTTCCGGAGCAAAAGGAGTTTCTATATAATATGTCGCTATAATTCTTTCCATTCTATCGTTGAACATTTAACCAAACCGTCATATCTGTTTTACCACGATTGGCCCATGCATAATATGGAATGAGTTTTATGTTTATAGGGTTGGTGTTTGTATTTAATTCTTTATATAAACTGTTTTTCCAATCACTATTTTGTAAAAGTTTTGCCTGTCCTGTTAATGCTGTTATGTTACCATCACTAATCTTCATCGGCACGGGTTGCAACTTGATGGATGAAGGAATGATCACATCAAAAATATTTTGATTCGGCAGATCAGCACTTTCCAGGCAATACACAACTGGTCCCCTCTTCACTGTCACCCTGTTTTTAGTTTCCTCAACCAAAGGATTGCTTTCGATCAATGTGGCCGGCATATCCAATGTCAATTCAATCTTATCACCTGCCTTCCATTTCCTGCCACACAGATAATAGCCATTTTTTTCCTGAAATGAAAGTGGGATTATATTATTTATCTTAAACTGATATCGTTTACACCAACCTGGTATGCGCAGAAGAATAGGTACAACCCGATCAACCGTTTCTTTAATAGTAATTACAATCTTACCATCCCATGGATAATTAGATTCCTGTTCGAGTTTGACCGTTCTACCATTTTTCAATTTGGTAGAAAGCGTATTGCCACCATACATATTAACATATAAGCTATCGCCACTAATGCTGTACATATAATCACTTACCTCAGCAATTGTTCTTACAGTATTTGGCGGGCAACAATTACTCTTGCTAATATAGGGTTGCCTTCCGCCACTCCACCGCAGATCATAAGGATAATCTTTTGATGCTGCCAGTGGATTTGTATAAAAGAATTTTGTTCCATCCATGCTTACGCCACTCAATACACTATTATATAAAGCCAGTTCAACAATGTCTGCATATTTCGATTCACCGGTTAATAAAAACATTCTCCAGTTCCAGAGTACATTCCCAATATTAGCGCAGGTTTCATTGTGTGCTGTTAAATTAGGTAGCTGGTAATCTTTCCCATAAGCCTGTTGTATCTTTTGTATTTCATCCGGTTTATAGGACAACCCTTCCAGCGATAACCCATCATACAATGCCCCGCAACCACCAGTGATGTACATTTTATGATTTACTACATCATCCCACATCAGGTCAAGTGTATTCAATAAACTGGTATCACCGGTTTCGGCATAAACGTCAGCTACACCGGCAAATAAATAATTGGCACGAACCGCATGCCCATTCACTTCTTTCATTTTCCTGAAAGGCAACCGGTCACTGTTATCATCACTGCCTTCACTCATACCTCTTATATCAATCAGTTTATTTACAAGTGCCAGATATTTTTTTTCTTTCGTTGCCCTGTACAATTCTGTAAGACCCATATAATGCGATGGACAGATTGCATTGCGTGCCTGTTCCGGTGTTGCCGTATTATAAAAACCGATCAAGAAGTCTGCGGCTTTCTTGGCTATGTTTAATAAACTTGTTTTACCCGTAGCCCGGTAATGTACACATGCGGCAGTCATCAGGTGACCGAAATTGTAAGCTTCAAAACTTAGTTTGTCATCAAACATTTTATCCTGGCCGGTTCTCTTTTGTTCGATGATATTTTTTGTATAAATATATCCGTCCGGCTTTTGTGCTTTACCGATCACAGCAATTGCTTCATCCATCCATCCATCAAGCTTTTTATCTTTTGTCATTGCATACATAGCCGCAACCGCCTCCAGTGTTTTATAGAAATCCCCATCGTGAAAAGAAGGTCCACGAAATCGTCCGGTGTCCAAGCCTGCCGCTATTCTGAAATTCTGAAATGAATAGCACATCTCTTTACTCGTATA
>Ga0105249_10005975_pt1 | contig 10547 bp, 7 predicted proteins | sample KBSS44metaG_FD_81522 | JGI IMG/M metagenome (GOLD analysis project Ga0105249, IMG submission 81522) | Switchgrass rhizosphere microbial communities from Kellogg Biological Station, Michigan, USA - KBS S4-4 metaG | ecosystem: Host-associated > Plants > Roots > Rhizosphere > Soil | place...
GACCGATCGACGGGCATCAACGCGGCATACGACGCCGTCGGCGCGTTCGTCGGCTCGACGGCCAAGGTGATCGGGTACGGCAATGTCGGCGACCTGAACAACCTGTGGCCGAACAAACCGGCGGGCATTCGGCTGGTCGTCGCGGCGTACGGGCACAACCCCCCGTACCCCGGGATGGTCGCCCACCAATACACCGACGGGTCCGGGTACGGCGGCGGGCCGCCTGAGGGCGCGCCCCCGTTCGGCCGCTGCGATATGAACTCCGCCGACGGGCTGGCAGCGGAGGAGTTCGGCCGCGCGTGCGGCATCACCATCGCGGATTCCGTGCCCAGCGAGGTGGCGCTGTAGCGAATCCGTAGGAATTCACAATTCGAGTAGTGCGATACGCAGGACACGGCGAATTTCGCGGAGGAAACTGATCCCTAACAGCGTCAATACTTCCGTCGGGGGGTTGCCGTGAAGAACATCGTGCTGTGCTTTGACCGGGCACGGGACCATCCTGGTCGACGCGACGCCACCAACGCAGAGACGTTGCTGCGTCTACTCGACGAGAGCAACGAACAGATCACGTGGTACCACCCGGGCGCGCTGCTGCCAGCGGCCGACCGCGGCACGTTGGCCAGGTTACGGTGGCGCCTGGCCGCCGCCGACGACGCGCGTGCCACGATCGCAGAGGCCTACGAATTCCTGGTCGACAACTGGGACCGCGGCGATCGGATCTATCTGTTCGGCGTCGGCCGCGGCGCGTATTGCGCACACGCCCTGGCCCGGCTGCTCGGCACCGTCGGCGTGCTGCCCGACCTGATGGACTACGTGCTCGCCGCCTATGCGGTGCCGCGGACGCGACGCAGCCCGCAGGATTGGCGGCGGCTTCGGGTGCTGGCCGCGCGACTGGCCGGCCATCGCGAAATCGGTGTTCCCGTAGAGTTTTTGGGGCTCTGGGACATGGTGAGCGTGCCGGGGCAAAGGGCAGCGGGCGAGCCGCTGAAGAACGTCGTCGCGGGGCGGCATGCGGTCGCGGTCGACGGCCGCCAGGGTGAGCACCACCTGGTGTCGTCGCCGGACTGTGTCGACGAGGTCTGGTTCCGCGGAGCGCATTGCGACGTGGCGGGCGGGCCGGGTGCGTGCTGGCCGCTGGCCGACATCGCGCTGGACTGGATGCTGGACGGCGCAGTGCAGGCGGGTGTGGCGTTACGAGAGGCCGTCCATAGCGAGGCGCCTGCGCCAAGCGAATTCGACGCGTTGGCCGAAAGTGCGCGCACGATTTCGCTGCGACGGCTGCCCGCAGGTGCGCTGGTGCACGCCAGCGTCGACATGTATCTGCGCGCGCACCCTGACTATTGGCGGCGGCTGCCCGGCCATGTGGTGTGGGCCGACACCGACTGGCTCGCTCGCAGCGAACGGCTGGTGCAGGCCCAGTCGCAACCTGAGTCGCAGACCGAGCCCGCCGAACCTGCAGTGCTCACGGCCGCCGCGTCCTAGGTCGCGAACTTGCGCCGGTGAGTTACGGCCTACTGGGTGAAGCCGACAGCGGTGAAGTCGATACTGGCCGTTCCAAACGCGCCATAGTTCGCCAGGTCGTGACGAACGGCGACAAAGCCCATTGATTGGCTGAGCGGCGCACTGTGGACTTCTCGCCACAGTTCGACGTCGACCGCGTTGGCGAGATCCTGTGCCCGAAGCTCATCGGGCTCCGTCACCGCTGCTTCGATCGCGGCGTCGACACTTTCACTGCCGATCTTCCCACCGTTGAACACGCCCTTTGACCCGTAGAGGTCGTACAAGCCTTTCAGCGGAAATCCGTCGCCGACGATCTCGTACTGGGTGAGATCGAAGTTTCCCTCAACAAAGTACGGCGCGTCAGGGTTGACGAGGTTGAGTTCGACCCCGATCTCGGCCAGCTGATCTCTCAACAGCGTCGCCAAGCCCCAGTCATCTCGAGTATCGGGAAACACGTCGTTGAGGACGAGTTTCTTGCCGTCCTTCTGTCGGACCGGGCCATCGAGCTTCCAACCCATGTCGTCCAGCTGATCTCGGGCGCTGTCGGGGTCGTAGATCGTCGACAAGCACTCGCACTCGGCGACGTTGTCTCGGTAGCCTCGCTGAGCCTCTGCATAGAAGTGGCTGTTCGGCGGGGCGGGGTACTCGACCAGTCCGTGCTGCATGACATTGACTATCGCCTCGCGATCGATCCCCTGCGAAATGGCGATCCGCAGCGGCAAATCAGCGAGCACATTGCCGGGCTTGCCACCGAAACCGAGGAAAGTCCAACGCATTTCACGAGCATGGCGAATGGCGACGCCGTCCACCAGCTGCGCCGAGGCAAGGTCATAAGCGTTGGTCACGCGCATGGCGTCAATGCGGCCGTCCTGCAGCGCGCTGAATTGATCGTCGGTCCAAACGGCTACGAAGGTTATGGAGGTCAGCCGTGCCGGTCTCCCCCACCATCTCGGGTTGCGGATGAGAACGATTTCCTTGGCCGCTTGGTCAACGCGCTCGACCATGAAGGGACCTGCCGATGGCATATCCAGTGCACTCGCGTTGAAGGCCTCGGGCGTTGAGGTGATGCTTTGCGGTAGCAGCGTTTCGCCGCCGGAGAACATGCCGCGCCATTCGGAGTACGGCTTCTTGAAGGTGACAATGGCTTCTCGATCATCGATGCCCGGCCTTACGGAGGCGACCTGACTGAATCCCGCCGTTGTATTGGCCGTATACGTCCGATTTTCTCCCGATAGAGCGCGAGCTTGGGAATCCATGTCTCGCCATGTGATCGGCGTGCCGTCGCTCCACACGGCCTTCGGGTTGATTCTGTACGTAACGACCTGGGGATCAACGCTCGTCAGTTCGATGTCGCTGAAATAGTCACTGTCGACGACGGGCAGGCCTTCCTGCCCGATTGTGAACGCACGCGGAGAGGTAGCTTGGGTGACGGGCCAGGTGTCCGTGAATGCATTGGCGTGCATGGGATTGAGGGTCACCGGGAATTCCATCAACGGCAGGCGCAAGTCACCGCCGTCTCGCAAGCCGGCAGGCTCTTGGCGGTTGATATCAGTAGTCCAAGCGATGACCTCAGGCGTGGTTTCCCGGGCTCCGGAACAACCGGTCGTGTTGCACGACGCGAACGCAACCAACAGCACCAGGACAATGCGAGGGACTGGCCGCAGGGCAACGATTCGCGACATCATGATGGTCCCTTGAGGACTCCGGTGATGCCGCTCAACAGGGAGTTGGCGACGTCGAAGCCCGAGCCTGCGGCGATCTGTTGCGCCAGCGTGACCGCCAGCAGTGCCGCGGGTACGACCGCCGCCGCTACATCGCCATAACTCTCCAAGTCGTACACACTTCGAAGGTCCCGCCATGTTCCGCCTGCAGTCTTCACTGTCTTGAGATCGATGAGGACTGCCAGAACGATCACGAACAGTGCGAATTGTGCACTCCGGTAAATGGTTTCATGGATCAGATTGCGGCCTGCGGCGTGTGCCACCACCAGCGGTCCGAGGCAACTCCCGATCCAGATGGCCGCGAACGCGAGCGCTTTGACGGGGCCAACTCGTCCCGGCAGCTTTGAATAGAGATAGCCGAAGACGAATCCGCTGACGACCCATCGGACGAACTCGAGAACTGCGAGAAGGACGACGACCATCATCCCGGTGTTCGTGGCGAGCTGTTCTGGTAGCTGCGCGAGCGTGGTCCACACGAGGTAACCGACCGGGATGATCGCAATGACTGCCGCAAGCTGGGCCGCCGCCTTGGCGTTCGAGAGTCGGCCATTTTGGGAGCCAAGAACGAGAAGGCGCGGACCAGCCGTCGGGTTCAATCGCGTCGAGGGATTCTCGGAGCGGCCAAAGCTCAATCGGCGACGGCTTCCGCCGCTGGGGGTCTCGTTCTCCTTGGGCGCAGTAGCCCTGGCCGCGGCCAGCAGATAGCTCTTACGCGGACTCACAACTCGCGTCGTTCGTCGTCGACTGCCACCGCCGATCAACAGTCGAAATGCGACGAGCAAGACGGCAAACTGGACCAGCCAAACTGGCAACGAAGCGCCGATGCCGATAGCGATCTGGTTGATCCACGGAGCGCTCAGGGAAAGCAACAGCGCCAACTCGAAGGCCGCAGTTGCGCCAACCACTCTGCGCGGCGCGCTGAGGAGGTGGCCGGCCAGAAACGATATGACGACCAGCAGCCCGACCCATGCCAGCGGATAACGGAACGACAATCCCGTCGACCAGATCAGATTGGACGCAATGACATTGATCTCCCAAGTGCCGGCCGTGGGATACACGAACTCCCTGAGCGCCTCGCCGACCGGAAACCCGATCGCGTACATGAACGCGGCCACGATAAAGCAGTAGAGAACCCTGCGGTACAGATCATGCCAAACCGATTGTTCCCCATCGAGTTTCACCAGGGAGAACAACGTCGCCACCTGACGCCATAGCGCCCATCCCGTCGTACCGACGAGGGCGACCAATGCGATGCAGAACACGGTGAGAATCAGTGTTGTGACGTGCTCGTCTTGCGGTTTGACGGCCAAAAAGCACAGCGGGGCGACCGCAACGGCGGACAGGGCGATCACCGCAGGCATCAACCGCCGGCGCGCGACGGCCATCGCCAGCAATGCCCACGAGACGACGACGATGATGCCGTTCGAAAGGTAGGGCGCCAGTAGGTTTCCGAAGGACTGAATTTGAAGGCCGAGGACGAAAATGGCGAGTGCGAACAGCAACAGACGCCTGCGGGAGGCAATCGGTCTGGCAGTTACACCGTTGCGTCCCAAGAGAATTGCCGCGACGATGAACGCCAGAAAGATCGCCGTGGTGTCTGCGTAGAAGTAGAGGTCGGCGCTCAACGCCCCGCCGGTGAGGGGTACCGTGAAGTTGCGGCCGCTGTCCGACGTCAGCCACGACGTGACTCGCACAAAGTCCGGAACGTCGAGCATTATCGTCAGGCGCGGCATGGGTCCGTGGAACACCCAGGTGGAATCGACGGAATCACCGTTTTTTACCTGGCTGGTTGGAAACGGAACCGAGATCAGGTTGTCGATCGGCCGCACCACGCGGAGAACGACAGTGCTGTCCGATTGCGGCCTGCAGATGCTGCGGACTCCCGCCGCCCACTCCGGGTGCGGCGCGCACAGGTCGACAGCCAGAGCGGAATCATCGTTGCGGTACTTCACGAGTTGGTTCGTGTATCCGGTGATCGGATTCCATTGCAGCTTCAAGTCCGCTTCAATTTTCCCGTCCGCCCAGTGGAACGAATTGAGTTGGGTGTCGGTAGCGATGAAGCACGAGGCGAAGTCTCGCGCGCCTTCGGGCCGCTGAAGCTTGTCCCTCAGCGGCGCATCGGGTGGCGTGACGCCGGTGAGAATGATGTGCAGGTCAGAGTCGACCACCAGGGAGGTATCAGCGCTGACGGTAGTCGTCAGCTTCGACGTGACATCGCGATAGTTCGGACAACTGTCATTGCGTGGCGGCTCGTTTTGAACGTGCGGAACGTATGAGGCAAACGTGCGACGACGTACGTCCTCGAGGCTGGCATCCGACTGCATGGCATTGCCTGCCGCGGCCTGGCTCGCGCCTTCGTCCCCTGTCGCGGTGACGTCGTCGTATGCGTCCAGTTGGCGCACGCCTGTCCACACACCGAACAACGCAAACGACACCGCCAGAATCGTGACCCACACGGCCCCAGACGCGATCCGCGGACGCCGTTTCGTATTCGGTCGCGTCATCGGTTCCCCCCGCACGAGTTCCGAAGCAACGGATTTTGCAATATCAACTGATCGATGACGGTATTCGCTATTTCCGCGGGCGGCACGGGTATCGAACTACTTGTTTCGGGAATTGTCGCGGCGAAAGCGTGCAGGTAATCGACGTGACGGGAGATTTCGCAGACCCCTCCAAAGGGTCGCCCGCCAAACAGCGGCAATCTAACAGCAGTCTCGTTAGGCACTCCAGTCTCGGGTTTCCCAGAAGACAGGGAGGCCCCAGCAAATAGCATCCAATTCTGTGGTGAGCCGCCGATCATGGTTTACTGCGGTGCGTGGATTGGTTCTCAGACCATGTGCTCGGCATGTCGGCCGGCGGGTGGACCGCGCTCGCGGCATGGCTGGCGGTGCTGGTCGGCATCGGGGCGTTGGTATACGCCTGGCGTCAGTATCAGCAGGCCAAGGCTCAGACCGCGGAGCTGATGCAGCCCAACGTCGCGATGTTCATGGAGCCCGCCGCCAACGACTGGCATCTCGTCGAACTCGTGGTGAAGAACTTCGGCAAGACCCCGGCCTACGGCGTCCGATTCGAGTTCGTGAACCCGCCGACCGTCGGCAAGTACGAAACCGCCTACGAGGACCGCTACGTCGACATCACCGAATTGAACCTGCCCGCGGAGATCCCGTATCTGGCGCCCATGCAGGAATGGCGCATCGTGTGGGATTCCGCGCTGGACCGCCGCGAGCTGGGTGAAGCCATCGCGTCGCGGTTCCACGGCGCGGTCACCTATTACGACCAACCCAAGGACAGCGGGCGCCCCAAGCAAAAGCGGGTTCAGTTCCGGTCCACCGCGGTGCTGGACTGGGCGACGTTGCACCCCGTCGAGCGCCTCGAACTGCTCACCACGCACGATTTGGCCCGCCAGGAGAAGCAGAAGCTCGAGCTGCTGCGAAATCTGTTGACCTACTACCACTATGCGGCAAGTGAGAGCCGCGAAGACGTGCTACGCGTCGAGATCAACCGTGTGCGGGCGGCCGCCGACGACCTCCGCGAGCGCTACCGCGACCAGTACAACCAGAACAAGCTGGCCGAGAACCACAACCACATCGACGCGGCCTTCGAAGAAGCCCACACCACGATCATCAACGGCAGGCACCGCGCGATCTAACACGGATCTGCGGGCTGTTTTTCATACGCGACAGAGACTTTTTGTTCCGGCCGCTGGGCTTCGGCCCGCAATCTGTCTGTGTAGTAAGCCTTGTCGGCCTTGGTCAGGGGCGGCTGGACGATACTTCTGGGCCAGAGATGCTTGACGCGCACGGCATCGACTTCGATCGCGTAGACGATCACGGTGGCCTGCAGAGCCAGCCAGGCAAGCAGACCAAGCACGGCACCGAACAGCCCTGCGACGGCCTGTGCATGCCGGAGCTGGTGTGCGACAACGTATCCCGCGATGCTCAGCAGTATCTGCCAGCCGACAGCACTCGCCGCCGCACTCAGCAGCAGGCACCGCGTCGGCACCTGCGCCGCGGCGGCCACCCGGAAGAGCGCGAGGAAGAATGCGAACCCCAGGATCGTTCCGACCGCGAAGCTGACCAGCCGCGCCGGCGGGCCACCGAGGCCAATCGCCGTTGCTGCGCCCGCAGCCGTGCTGGCGGCGCCCGTGACGACGACGATGAACCCAAGCAGCAACAGCACGGTAAGAGTTCGCAAATAGCGCGGAGCCAAGCCCGGCCGCTCGGTCTTGGGCACGGCCCACACGGTGTTGAGGGTGTTCTGCAGGGCATGGGCGAAGCCGCGGCCACCAAGGACCGCAACCACCATGCCCGCCGTCAAGGCCAAGCCGGTGCCGCTGAACTGCTCCACGCCGAGTTGTTGGTGAATCTGCGCGCCGACAATCGGGAACTCGGCGAATGCGGAGTTGACGAGCTTGGCGTGCAACTCGGGGTACTTGCGCAGCGCGACGCCCAGAATCGCGGTGAATGCCAGCAGCAGCGGGAAGGTCGCGAGGAACGCGTAGTAGGTCAGCAGCGCGATCAGGTTGCCCGCCTCGTCATCGCCGAATTTCTTCACCACCGCGACCGGCACCGCAATGACGGGGTGGCGCTGCTGCCAGCAGTCGACGCCACGTACCGCGCGCTCTACGAGGTTCATCAGTCGTCCTCTTGTAATTGGCGAGTGAGTACCCACAATTCGGCTGTTGGCTTTCGTAACCTTGTTACGTAACATCGTTAGCCATGGCAGATACCGTGAAGTACGAGCTCACCGAAAGCGTCGCGACCATCACCTTGGACGACGGCAAGGTCAACGTTCTGGGGCCGGCGATGCAGTCGGCGATCAACGAGGCCCTCGACAACGCGGAGAAAGACTCGGCCAAGGCGGTCGTGATCGCGGGCAACCAGCGGGTGTTTTCCGGCGGCTTCGACCTGGCGGTGTTTCGGTCCGGCGATCCCAAGGCCGCGCTGGGCATGCTCGCGGGCGGCTTCGAACTGTCGATGCGCTGCCTGACGTTCCCGGCCCCGGTGATCATGGCGGCCACAGGCCCGGCGATCGCGATGGGGTCGTTCCTGCTGCTGTCGGGCGATCACCGGATCGGCCAGCCCAAATCGCGGTGTCAGGCCATCGAGGTGGCGATCGGCATGACGATCCCGATTTCGGCGATCGAGATCATGCGGGCGCGGCTGACACCGGCGGCGTTTCAGCGGGGCACATCGATGGCGGCGACGTTCGCCGGAGACGAGGCGGTCGCGGGCGGCTGGCTCGACGAGCTCGTCGAGGCCGACCAGGTGCTGGCGCGGGCGCAGGAGGTGGCGCGCGAGGCAGCGTCGACGTTGCACGCCGGAGCGCACCTGGCGACGAAACTGAAGGCACGCGAGTCCGCGCTGAAGGCCATCAAGGCCGGAATCGACGGGCTTGCAACGGAATTCACGCTCGGCTAGGAATTCGATGCCAAGGGCCAAGCAGCGCACGCCCGAGCTTCGGGACCGGCTGCTGGAGGTCGCGATCACCACGCTTTCCGAGGAAGGCATCGCGCGGTTCACCACGCGACGGGTGGCCGAACGGGCGGGCACGTCGGTGCCCGCCGTCTACGAGCTGTTCGACGACAAGGCCGGCCTGGTTCGGGCGATGTTCTTCGAAGGCTTCCGGCTGCTCGGCGCCGAGCTGGCGAAGGTTCCCGTCACCGACGATCCCCTTGCCGATGTCGAGCGGCTGGTCCCGGTGTTCCGGTTGTTCTGCCGGGCGTATCCGCGGCTGGCGCAGGTGATGTTCTCGCGGCCGTTCGCGGATTTCGAACCAGGGCCCGAGGAACTGGCGGCGGGCGCTTCGGTGCGGGAGGTGTTCGTCGGGCGGATCCAGCGCTGCATCGAAGTGGGCCTGCTGACCGGGGACCCGAACGATATGGCGCACGTATTGCTCGCTCTGGCACAGGGTTTGGCGGTCCAGGAGGCGGGCCGGTGGCTGGGGTCCGGGACGATCATCGAGCGACGCTGGAAGCTGGGGGTGACGTCGCTGCTGGCCGGACTGCGATAATCCTCCTGTGGCCAGTCGCGTCGGCTCATTGTTCGGGCCGTACGAGCTGCAGGCCCTGCTTGGCGTCGGCGGCATGGGCGAGGTGTATCGCGCGTATGACACCAGCAAGGACCGCACGGTAGCGATCAAGCTGCTGCGCGCCGAGATGTCCGCGGACACAAGCTTTCAGGAGCGGTTCCGGCGCGAGTCGCGAATCGCGGCCAGACTGCAGGAACCCCACGTCATCCCGGTGCACGACTTCGGCGAGATCAACGGTGTGCTCTTCATCGACATGCGACTGGTCGAGGGCGACAACGTGCACAACGTGCTGGCGCGCACCGGCCCGATGGATCCAGCGCGAGCCGTGGCGATCGTCGGGCAGGTCGCCGCCGCATTGGACGCCGCGCACGCCAGCGGGCTGGTGCACCGCGACGTCAAACCGGAAAACGTGCTGCTGACGTCCAACGACTTCGCCTATCTCGTCGACTTCGGCATCGCACACGTCGGCGGCGACAGCGGGCTGACGAGTGCGGGCGCGGCCATCGGGTCGTGCGCATACATGGCGCCGGAACGGTTCACCGGCGGGCAGGTGGGACCGGCGGCCGACATTTACTCGCTGGCATGCCTGCTCTACGAATGCCTGACCGGGTCTACGCCGTTTCCGACGCGCGAGCTGAGCCAGCTGATGGGTGCGCACATCATGTCACCGCCGCCACGCCCGAGTGTGACTCGGCCGATTCTCGGGCCCGGCTTCGATGCCGTCGTGACACGCGGAATGGCCAAACCGCCCTCCGAGCGGTTCGCGTCGGCGGGTGATCTGGCGCGCGCGGCGGGGGCGGCCGCTTCTGCTGTGCAGGTGCCGACGGCCGTCAACCCGGCGCCTTTGATGATGCCTCCTGCCCAGGCTCAGCCAGCACGAAGGGGTTTCGGGCCAGGGCAATGGGTGCTTGCCGGTACGACGTTCGGGGTGTTCGTCGGGCTGGTAGGCCTGGTGCTGTGGCTTGTACTGGGGCAGAACAGGACTCAGGACCTGCCAACGCCTGCCACCACCTCGATGGCGACCACGACCAGCGAGCCGCTGTCGACGACGACGGCACCGCCGCCACTGGCGATGCCGGGCACCGATGCGCAGGGCTTCGTCGACTATCCAGGTGCGCGGTGCGATGCCGGTGACAGCCCTGCGGCGCTGGCGCGCACGCCGAATTCGGTGCTTGTCGTGTGCCGGTCCGGGCCGGGCGAGTTCTACTACCGCGGTGTGCGCCTGAGCGACGGCGCGGGCATCGAACTGGCCAACGCGGTGCGGTCGTCGGGCGGGTTCGACGTCACCAACCCGAC
>Ga0105249_10005976_pt1 | contig 10546 bp, 10 predicted proteins | sample KBSS44metaG_FD_81522 | JGI IMG/M metagenome (GOLD analysis project Ga0105249, IMG submission 81522) | Switchgrass rhizosphere microbial communities from Kellogg Biological Station, Michigan, USA - KBS S4-4 metaG | ecosystem: Host-associated > Plants > Roots > Rhizosphere > Soil | place...
CGAGCTAGTGACGGGGGAGGATTCTGGGGTGCCTGGGGTAATTGGGTCCACTGTGAATTCTGTGACTCGAGTGATCGACGTGGGCGGCCGGTCCGTCAGCGATGCGGTGATGGCCGCGGTCGTCGAGGCCGCTCGAGGGTTGGCAGGCCCCGGCGACACCGTGTTGCTTGCCCCAGCGGGTGCGTCCTTCGACCAGTTCAGCGGCTATGGCCAGCGCGGCGACGCGTTCGCCTCTGCCGTGTCTGCGCTGACCCGATAGCCGGCCCTGTGAGCAACATTCTGACCCGGTTGCGGCACCGGAGGACCAAGCCCACCACGAAAGCGGTCGACACCGAGGCGCCTACCGAGGCTCGCGGTCCGCGCACCAGGTTCGGCGCGTGGCTGGGCCGGCCGATGACGTCGTTTCACCTCATCATCGCCGTCACGGCGTTGCTCATCATGCTGGGCCTGACCATGGTGCTGTCCGCGTCAGGGGTGCACTCATACGACGAAGACGGCTCGCCGTGGGCGATCTTCGGCAGGCAGGTGCTGTGGACCTTTGTCGGCCTGATCGCGTTCTACGTCGCGCTGCGAATGCCCGTGCAGATGATGCGCAACCTGGCCTTCAGTGGGTTCGCGCTCACCGTCGTCATGCTCGTCCTGGTGCTGATCCCGGGAATCGGCAAGGAAGCCAACGGTTCTCGCGGATGGTTCGTGGTCGCCGGGTTCTCCATGCAGCCCTCCGAGCTGGCGAAGATCGCGTTCGCCATCTGGGGAGCGCACCTGCTGGCTGCCAGGCGCATGGACCGGGCGTCGCTGCGCGAGATGCTGATCCCACTTGTGCCCGCCGCCGTCATCGCACTGGCGCTGATCGTCGCCCAGCCGGACCTCGGGCAGACGGTGTCGCTGGGCATCATCCTGCTCGGCCTGCTGTGGTACGCGGGCCTGCCTCTGCGGGTGTTCCTGTCGTCGCTGCTCGCGGTCGTGGTCTCGGCCGCCATTCTCGCGGTCTCCGAGGGCTACCGATCCGACCGCGTACAGTCCTGGCTCAACCCGGGGGCCGACAGCCAGGGCTCCGGCTACCAGGCCCGCCAGGCCCGGTTCGCGCTGGCCAACGGCGGTGTTTTCGGTGACGGCCTTGGGCAGGGCACCGCGAAGTGGAACTATCTGCCCAACGCGCACAACGACTTCATCTTCGCGATCATCGGCGAGGAGCTCGGCTTCGTCGGCGCCGTGGGGCTGCTGTGTCTGTTCGGGCTGTTCGGCTACACCGGGATGCGGATCGCGCGTCGCTCTGCCGATCCGTTCCTGCGGCTGCTGACCGCCACCGCCACGCTGTGGGTGATGGGCCAGGTGTTCATCAACGTCGGCTACGTGGTTGGGCTGCTGCCGGTGACCGGGTTGCAGCTACCGCTGATCTCTGCGGGTGGAACCTCAACGGCGACAACGCTATTGATCATCGGCATCATGGCGAACGCGGCGCGTCACGAACCCGAGGCGGTCGCCGCGCTCCGTGCAGGGCGCGATGACCGGGTCAACCGGCTGCTGAGGCTGCCGCCGCCGGAGCCTTATGTGCCGACTAGCACCGAGGCGCTGCGCGACCGGCTGCGGTCACGCCACACTGCTCGTCCTGCCAAGCCCGCACGCAAGCCGGAGCGCAAACCTGACCGCAAGCCCGTCGCGAACAAGAAACGCAAACCGCATCCGGCTGACCGCCAGGTGCGGCGCTCAGGGCATCATGGAGGCCGAAACGACACGGGCCGTCGGGTCCGCACACTGGAAGGTCAGCGTTACGGGTGAAGGACACGGTGTCGGTGGTCCTCGCAGGTGGTGGCACTGCGGGGCACGTCGAACCCGCGATGGCCGTGGCCGACGCCCTGACAGTGCTCGACGCGGATGTGCGGATCACGGCGCTGGGCACACAGCGTGGGCTGGAAACGCGGCTGGTGCCCGAGCGCGGCTATCAGCTCGAGCTGATCACGCCGGTGCCGCTGCCCCGCAAGCCGTCGGCTGACCTGATGCGCCTACCGCTGCGGGTCCGGCAGGCGGTCCGGCAGACCCGTGCGGTGCTCGACGACGTCAACGCCGACGTGGTGATCGGGTTCGGTGGCTACGTCGCGCTGCCCGCGTATCTGGCGGCCCGCGGCGGACTCGGATGGACTGGGAGGCGCCGCCCCGCTGTTCCCGTCGTGGTCCACGAGGCCAACGCGAGCGCGGGCTGGGCGAACCGCGTCGGGGCGCGATGGGCGCAGCGCGTGCTGTCGGCGGTGCCCGATCCCGGGCTGGGCCGCGTCGAGGTCGTGGGCGTTCCGGTGCGCGCGGCGATCACCTCGCTGGACAGGATGGCGCTTCGGGCCGAGGCGCGGGCTCACTTCGGGTTCGCCGACGACGCAAAGGTGTTGCTGGTGTTCGGCGGCTCGCAAGGCGCACAGCGGATCAACCAAGCGGTCGCTGCTGCCGCCAAAGACCTTGCGGTGGCGGGCGTTTCGGTGCTCCACGCGCACGGACCGAAGAACACCCTCGATCTTCGGGAGCCCGCCGACGGTGACCCGCCATACGTCGCCGTGCCGTATCTGGACCGGATGGACCTGGCGTACGCCGCTGCGGATGTGGCCGTCTGCCGGTCCGGCGCGATGACGGTCGCCGAGGTGACGGACGTCGGCCTGCCCGCGGTTTACGTTCCCCTGCCGATCGGCAACGGCGAACAGCGACTCAATGCGCTGCCCGTGGTTACCGCCGGCGGCGGCCTCATCGTCGACGACGCCGACATGACCCCGTCCTTCGTCGCCGAGACGGTCACCAGCCTGCTCAACGACGCGGGCCGGCTGCAGGCGATGACCGCGGTCGCCGCACTTGCGGGGCACCGGGATGCCGCGCTGCGCGTGGCAGAAGTCGCGCTCGACGTCGCACGCGGTTCCCGCAACGAGCGAAAGCGGTTGCGGTGAACGCGAAGGTGCTCCCCGAAGAGCTCCAGCGGGTGCACATGGTCGGCATCGGGGGAGCAGGTATGTCGGGCATCGCCCGCATCCTGCTCGATCGTGGCGGCATGGTGTCCGGTTCGGACGCGAAGGAATCGCGCGGTGTGGTCGCGCTGCGGGCTCGCGGCGCGTCGATCCGCATCGGGCACGACGAATCATCCCTGGATCTGTTGCCTGGCGGCCCGACCGCGGTGGTCACCACGCACGCCGCCATTCCCAAGACCAACCCCGAACTCGTCGAGGCGCGTCGCCGCGGCATCCCGGTGATCCTGCGGCCGGTGGTGCTGGCCAAGTTGATGGCCGGACACACGACGCTGATGGTCACCGGCACCCACGGCAAGACGACCACCACGTCGATGCTCATTGTGGCGTTGCAGCACAGCGGGTTTGACCCGTCCTTCGCGGTGGGCGGTGACCTCGGGGAGGCGGGCACCAACGCCCACCACGGCAGCGGAGACTGCTTCGTCGCCGAGGCGGACGAGAGCGACGGGTCGCTGCTGCAGTACACCCCCGACGTTGCGGTGGTGACCAACATCGAGGCCGACCACTTGGACTTCTTCGGCAGTGCCGAAGCTTACGGCGCGGTGTTCGACGGCTTCGTCGAGCGCCTGAAACCCGGTGGCGCGCTGGTGGTTTGCACCGATGACGCCGGCGCTGCGGGACTGGCCCAGCGCACCGCCGCGCTGGGCATTCGCGTGCTGCGCTACGGAAGCGATCCAGCGGCGCCGCTGGCCGGCACCCTTCTGGACTGGGAGCAGCAGGGCACCGGTGCGGTCGCGCACATCCAGCTGCAAGGGGAGGCGCACCCGCGGGTGATGCGGCTCGCGGTGCCGGGCAGGCACATGGCGCTCAATGCGCTCGGCGCATTACTGGCGGCGATCGACGTCGGCGCACCTACCGATGCCGTGCTCGACGGCCTTGGCGGTTTCGAGGGCGTGCGGCGGCGCTTCGAGCTGATCGGCACCACCGACGGCGTGCGCGTCTTCGACGACTATGCCCACCATCCGACTGAGGTGCTCGCCACGCTGACGGCCGTTCGGGCGGTGGCGCAGCAGCGCGACCCGGGCTTTTCGGGCCGGTCCATCGTCGTGTTCCAGCCTCACTTGTATTCGCGGACAAAGACTTTCGCGCGGGAGTTCGGCTATGCGCTCAGCGAAGCAGACGAGGTGTTCGTTCTCGACGTATACGCCGCGCGCGAACAGCCAATCGCAGGCGTGAGCGGAGCGATCATCGCCGACCACGTCAGCGCGCCCGTGACCTACGTGCCAGACTTCTCGGCGGTGGCCGAAAGAGTCGCGGCGGCGGCCAATCCCGGTGACGTGGTGGTGACCATGGGCGCAGGCGACGTCACGATGCTCGGCAAGGAAATCCTTACGGCGCTGCAGGTGAAGGCCAACCGCAGCGCGCCGGGACGGTCGGGGACGGAGTTCCGATGACCGAGCCGACCGACGCGAACGCGGGCGAGGCCGAGGCTCCGCAAGAGACCGCGCTCCCGCCCGCCGCTGCCCCGGATTACGAGGGCCCGCGACGGCGGGCACGGCGGGAGCGTGAAGAGCGCCGCGCCGCCGAGGCCCGCGCCACCGCGATCGAGAACGCCCGTCGAGAGGCCAAGCGTCGGGTCATCGGCGGCCCGCCGGCAGAGACGAAAAGGCTTGGCCGCCGGACGGTTCGGGGCCTGAAGGTGTTGATGTGGTCGGCGCTGATAAGCGTCCTGGTGGTCGGCCTCGGCCTACTGCTGTACTTCACGCCGATCATGGCGGCGCGCAACATCGTGGTGGTCGGGCTCGGCGCGGTGACGCAGGACGAGGTCATCGCCGCCGCTGCTGTCTCGCCGGGCACGCCGCTACTGCAGGTCGACACGGACGCCGTCGCCGAACGCGTCGCGGCGATCCGGCGGGTGGCCAGCGCGCGGGTCCAGCGCCAATATCCGTCGACGCTGCGCGTCACGGTCGTCGAGCGGGTGCCCGTCGTGGTCAAGGACTATCCGGACGGTCCACATCTGTTCGACAAGGACGGCGTGGACTTCGCGACCGCGCCTCCGCCTGCGGGCGTGCCGTACCTCGACACCGACCACCCCGGGCCCAGCGACCCGCCGACCAAGGCGGCGCTACAGGTGATGACGGCACTGCGGCCCGAGGTGGCAGGACTGGTCGGCCGTATCGCGGCGCCGTCGGTCGCGTCGATCACCCTGACCTTGATCGATGGTCGCACCGTGGTGTGGGGGACCACCGACCGCACCGAGGAGAAGGCGGTCAAACTGGGCGCGCTGCTCACCCAGCCGGGCCAGACCTACGACGTGTCCAGCCCGGATCTGCCGACCGTCAAGTAGGCGTGGTTATTGCTGCTCCGGCGGGGTGCAGTCCTTCGACTGACCGTCCATCTTGCCGCCCGTGCTCGCGACGAGTGTTACGTCAGCCGTCGCGGTGGTGCCCGGCGTTGCGCGGAAATTATCGACACGCCCATCGGCGCGCCTGCACGGATACCTCGCTGCCTCGCCCTACCGTTCTGGTTGCGCGAAACAACTTGACATAACTATAACCCTCTGGTTGAGGTTGAGAGTTTGCCAAGGCGCTCGCGCAACGAATCGCAACCAGGGAGGAAGGCGATGATGACCCCCCCGCATAACTACCTCGCCGTGATCAAGGTGGTCGGCATCGGCGGTGGCGGCGTTAATGCCGTCAACCGGATGATCGAGCAGGGCCTCAAGGGCGTCGAGTTCATCGCCATCAACACCGACGCCCAGGCGTTGTTGATGAGCGACGCCGACGTCAAGCTCGACGTCGGACGCGACTCCACCCGTGGTCTCGGCGCAGGCGCCGATCCCGAGGTCGGGCGCAAGGCCGCGGAAGACGCCAAGGACGACATCGAGGAACTGCTGCGCGGCGCCGACATGGTGTTCGTCACCGCCGGGGAGGGCGGCGGGACCGGCACCGGCGGCGCGCCGGTGGTCGCGACCATTGCCCGCAAGCTCGGCGCACTGACCATCGGGGTGGTCACCCGGCCGTTCTCGTTCGAGGGCAAGCGGCGCAGCGACCAGGCCGAGGCAGGCATCGTCGCGCTGCGCGAAAGCTGTGACACGTTAATAGTGATTCCGAACGACCGGCTGCTCCAGATGGGCGACGCCGCGGTATCGCTGATGGACGCGTTCCGCAGCGCCGATGAGGTGCTGCTCAACGGCGTGCAGGGCATCACTGATCTGATCACCACGCCCGGCCTGATCAACGTCGACTTCGCAGACGTCAAGAGCATCATGAACGGCGCGGGCACGGCGCTGATGGGCATCGGCTCGGCACGCGGCGAAGGCCGCTCGCTGAAGGCCGCGGAGATCGCGATCAATTCGCCGCTCCTGGAGGCGTCGATGGAAGGCGCCCAGGGCGTGCTGATGTCGATCGCCGGCGGCAGCGACCTGGGCCTGTTCGAGATCAACGAGGCCGCCTCGCTGGTGCAGGAGGCCGCCCATGCCGAGGCAAACATCATCTTCGGCACCGTCATCGACGACTCGCTGGGCGACGAGGTCCGCGTCACCGTGATCGCCGCGGGCTTCGAGGCCACCGGCCCGGGCCGCAAGCCTGTCGTCGGTGCCGGCGCTCAATCGATCGCGCCAGGAAAAGCCGGGAAGGTCAGCACGTCGCTGTTCGAACCCGCCGACGCCGCCAGCGTGCCGGTGCACACGAACGGCGCGACGGTCAGCATCGGTGGCGACGACGACGACGATGTCGACGTGCCACCCTTCATGCGGCACTGATCCGCTCTCGGATACTGGGCGAGTGACCGTTCGTATCCGTCGCGTGACCACCACCCGCGCCGGCGGCGTCTCCGCGCCGCCATTTGACACCTTCAATCTCGGCGACCACGTCGGTGACGATCCGGCGGCGGTCGCCGCCAACCGCAAGCGGCTGGGCGCTGCCTTGGGGTTGGGGGAGGACGCGGTGGTGTGGATGAACCAAGTCCACGGCGATCGCGTCGCAGTGGTCGATGGGCCAGTGAACGGTGCGGTCGACAAAACGGACGCATTGGTCACTACCACGCCACGATTGGCTTTGGCAGTGGTAACCGCAGATTGTGTCCCAGTTTTAATCGGCGACGCCCGCGCGGGAGTGATCGCGGCCGTTCACGCGGGCAGGGTCGGCGCTCAGAAGGGTGTCGTCGCACGAACGGTGGAGGCGATGCTGAGCGCGGGCGCCCGCACGGACGACATCTCCGCGCTGTTGGGCCCGGCCGTCAGCGGACGCAACTACGAAGTGCCCGAGGAGATGGCCGACGAGATTGAGGCCTCGCTGCCTGGCAGTCGCACGACAACCTCGCGAGGCACGCCCGGGCTGGATCTGCGGGCCGGAATCGCTAGGCAACTAACGGCTTTGGGCATCACGGCCATCGACGTGGATCCGCGCTGCACTGTCGACGACCACAACCTGTTCAGCCACCGGCGCGATGCCCCGACCGGACGGCTGGCGTCCTTGGTGTGGATGGAATGACTGCGGTGGCGAGCGCCCGTGAACGTGGACTGGCCGAGGCTCTTGCGGCCGTTCGGGCCCGCCTCGCGCGCGCTGCAGAGATCGCCGATCGCAATCCAAATGAAATTGAATTGCTGCCCATTACGAAATTCTTTCCGGCTAGCGACGTCCTTATTCTGCGCCGTTTAGGGTGCCTAGAATTTGGCGAATCACGCGAACAAGAAGCGGCGAATAAAAGCGCGGAGGTGCGTGCGGTGTTGGGAGCGGAGCCGATTCGCTGGCATATGGTCGGACGGATTCAACGCAACAAAGCGCGGTCGATCGCGGGCTGGGCGTACGCGGCGCACTCGGTTGACAGCGCCCGGCTGATCGCCGCGCTGGCCCGCGCATGCACAGAAGCGCTTGACCAACGGCGCAGGACCGCGCCCTTGCGGGTGTACCTCCAGCTGAGCCTTGACGGCGACGAGTCGAGGGGCGGGGTGGCCATCGGCCGTACCGACGCCATCGACGAACTCTGCGCCGCTGTAGCGGACGCGGACGGCTTGGAGTTGGTGGGGCTGATGGCCATCCCGCCACTTGATGCCGACCCGGACACGGCCTTCGCGCGGCTGCAGGACGAGAGGGACCGGGTGCAGAAGGCGTATGAGCAGCCCCTCGGGCTGTCGGCGGGCATGTCCAGCGACCTCGAGAGCGCGGTCAAACACGGTTCAACGTGTGTGCGTGTCGGTACCGCGCTAATGGGGCAACGACCGCTAACGTCACCCTGAATAGTCACTCTAGTCACATCTTCATCACAGACACCAGAGTTAGAAGGGTCCACCGATGAGCACACTGCACAAGGTCAAGGCCTACTTCGGTATGGCGCCGATGGAGGACTACGACGACGAGTACTACGAGGACGACGACCGGGGCACCGCGCGTGGCTACTCACGCCGTCCGCGCGAGGACCGCTTCGACGACGACGGCGGTTATGGCCGCAGCTACGAGGGCCGCGACTACGACGAACCGCCTGCCGGCTACCGGGGTGGCTACCGCGACGAGGAGCGTTTCGATTCGAGGCTGCGAGGTTCACGGGACTTCGACCGGCCGGCACCCCGGTTCAGCGCACTGCGCGGTTCGACCCGCGGCGCACTCGCGATGGATCCGCGCCGGATGGCCGAGCTGTTCGACGCGGGCAGCCCGCTGTCGAAGATCACCACGCTGCGCCCCAAGGACTACAGCGAGGCCCGCACCATCGGTGAACGCTTCCGCGACGGCACCCCGGTGATCATGGACCTGGTGTCCATGGACAACGCCGACGCCAAGCGGCTGGTCGACTTCGCCGCCGGGCTGGCCTTCGGCCTGCGTGGCTCGTTCGACAAGGTCGCGACCAAGGTCTTCCTGCTGTCACCGGCCGATATCGACGTCAGTGCCGAGGAGCGCAGGCGCATCGCAGAGGCTGGCTTCTACGCCTATCAGTAGGGCGGACTGGCCGTAACCCCGCCGGTCAACAGGCGGGTAGGCTGGCTTCGTCGCGCGGGCACTGTGGCTTTGGGCGACACCGGACTTTGATCCTGTATCCAATGTCACACACCTGCCTACAGTGAGGTCGGCTCAGTTGGCGCTCTTCTTCGAGATCCTTGGTTTCGCGCTGTTCGTCTTCTGGCTGCTGCTGATCGCGCGGGTTGTCGTCGAGTTCATCCGGTCGTTTTCCCGCGACTGGCAGCCGAAGGGCCTGACCGTGATCATCCTCGAGGTGATCATGACCGTGACCGACCCGCCGGTGAAGCTGCTCCGACGACTCATTCCGCAGCTCACGATAGGCGCGGTCCGGTTCGATCTGTCGATCATGGTGCTGCTGCTGGTGGCGTTCATCGGCATGCAGCTGGCGTTCGGCGCCGCGGCCTGAGATCTGGCCTGCGGGCCCGCCTTTGGGGATCCTGGCAGGGTCCGCCGTGCGTTTGCCGGGGGTCTTATTCGCCCACGTAACTCTGTCGAATGATTGAAATTCGCTCTTAAAATTCATCCTCTCCTGCAACCGCCGGGTCTGGTGTGACACGATGGACGCCAGTTACGTCCCAGTAAGGCTCTACACTTTGAGATCGGTTGACGGTCCAGAACTCCAAGGGGGCAGACAATGCCGCTCACACCAGCCGACGTCCACAACGTGGCGTTCAGCAAGCCACCGATCGGCAAGCGCGGCTATAACGAGGACGAGGTCGACGCCTTTCTCGACCTGGTTGAGAACGAGCTGACCCGGCTCATCGAAGAGAACGCCGACCTGCGTCAGCGGGTCGCCGAGCTGGACCAGGAGCTCTCCTCTGCCCGGGCCGGTGGCGGCGCGCAGCCGACCACCGCGATTCCGCTGTACGAGCCAGAGCCCGAACCGGCACCCGCCCCGCCGCCGCAGCCCGTCTACGACGCGCCGCCGCAGCCCGCCGCACCGGCCGGCGAGGAGAGCCACATCAAGGCCGCGAAGGTGCTCAGCCTGGCCCAGGACACGGCGGACCGGCTGACCGGCAGCGCCAAGGCCGAGTCGGAGAAGATGCTCGCCGACGCCCGCGCCCAGGCGGATGCGATGGTCAGCGAGGCCCGGCAGACCGCCGAGACGGCGGTGGCCGACGCCCGCCAGCGCGCCGACGCCATGCTGGCCGACGCCCAGACCCGGTCCGAGGCACAGCTGCGTCAGGCACAGGAGAAGGCCGACGCCCTGCAGGCCGACGCCGAGCGCAAGCATTCCGAGATCATGGGCACCATCAACCAGCAGCGCACCGTGCTGGAAGGCCGGCTGGAGCAACTTCGTACGTTCGAGCGCGAATACCGCACCCGGCTCAAGACCTATCTGGAATCGCAGCTCGAGGAGCTGGGCCAGCGCGGATCTGCCGCGCCCGTCGATTCCAGCGCCAACAACGACGGCGGCGGCTTCAACCAGTTCAATCGCGGTAACAACTAGCCGTCGACGGCTCGAAAACTACAGAACCTCATCGACCCAGGGTTGATCAATGCTGATCGTTGCGCTTGTGCTCGCCGTCATCGGCCTCGCGGCCCTGGTGACCGCCGTGGTCACCAGCAATGAGCTGATCGCCTGGGTCTGCATCGGTGCCAGCGTGATCGGCGTGGTGCTGCTGATCGTCGACGCGCTGCGGGAACGGTCCA
>Ga0105249_10005980_pt1 | contig 10545 bp, 6 predicted proteins | sample KBSS44metaG_FD_81522 | JGI IMG/M metagenome (GOLD analysis project Ga0105249, IMG submission 81522) | Switchgrass rhizosphere microbial communities from Kellogg Biological Station, Michigan, USA - KBS S4-4 metaG | ecosystem: Host-associated > Plants > Roots > Rhizosphere > Soil | place...
GACCAGGGCCATCGCATACCAACCCATCGCTCGTCCCCAGAACATGGGCGCCCGGCCTGTAGCCTTGTCGGCCCATGGCATTTTTTTGGACTCATCCCAGGCGTGGTAGAGCAGGCCTGTCTTATCGTCGCGAGTGTGTTTCTCCATCCAGATGAATTGGTTCGCGATGTCGTCCCAATTGTTCTCGCCAAACGTTTGCGAGTATTCCGCATAAAAGGGCCCGGCCATATACAGGCCGTCAAGCCACATTTGGTTCGGGTAAATCTTCTTGTGCCAAAATCCCCCCTCAGTGGTTCTGGGCTGATCTTTCAACTGAGAACGAATAAGGTCGGCCGCCTTTTTGTATTTCACGTCACCAGTGGCGCGGTACATCGTCAATACGGCCGTTCCCATTCGCACAAGATCAAGGCTGTACTGATCCATGGCGTAGGTTTTGATTGTGCCATCAGGGTTTACAAAGGCATCAACACCCTTTTTGATGAAGTCGAAGTATTGCTTGTCAGCCGACGCGTACCACAGCGTTCTCATGCCGCTCAGCACGACGCCCTGATCATAATTCCACCGCGGCGGAATTCCTTTTCCGTTCGGCGAATCAGTCCAGACGCGGTTCATCGCGGTATCGGCCATCTGCTGCGATAGCGGCGCGGTTTGAGCGATCAAACCAACGGCCAAAAAACTCAAAAGGATCAGAGATACAATGATTTTCATAAGAGGCTATTTCTTGAGCGGGATCGACATATTCCAGGTGAAACGCTCTCCATTGACCGTTTCGCCGGTCGCAAAGAAAATATATGCCGGCTGCCCGTTTTCAAATAGTATATGCGGCCTTTCCGTGCTATTCATTTTTCGGACTTTTCCATCGGCCCAAAGCACTTTTCTCGAAACCGCAACGGCGTCTTTAGGAACACGCCATTTCAAACCGTCATCCGATTCAGCGAAGAAGATCTCCTTGTCCGGTGAATACTTTCGATCGGTGTCGAGCATCAATGCCCTGTACTTGCCTTTCTCTACCCAGATGAAAGGATCTTCAGCGCCGATGCCCATATTAAGAGGCTTGTCGGAAACCCTCTTATATGTTTTGTCAAACCTGTCGGCCGCCGCCAGACCGATCGCGTTAACCGTAAGACGCTCAACTCCCTTGTAATAAAGCAAAACTTTTCCGTTTTTCAAAACAACTGGTGCGGCATTGCTAACCAGATATTGCTCCCACGAGTTCGGCCGGACATCCAAAATCGGGCGATTGAGCCGCTTCCATGGTCCGTACGGAGATCTTGATGTTGCCAGACCGATCCTTTCATGCTCATGGGCTTCGTTAGTAAGGGGCGAATCGTCCGTAACACGATTGTCGGGACCTGGCCGTGTTCCGCGATACGTCGTTCCGGTGTAATAAAGCAGGTACGTCCGCTTATACTTCCGGATCGCCGGGTTATGTGTCATTTGCCCATCCCAAAATTCTGCGCCGCGCGGCGGCAAGGCCACATCGCTAAACTTGTATGGCCCGGATGGCTTATCCGAAACGGCATGAACGATCTCGGAATTGGTCAACCAGTACGGCCCAAAGCCAGTCGTCTTCGGCCATCGTGAAGCGAACATATGGTATTTCCCATCGTCACCTTTAATTACCGAGCCGCACCAAATCCAGTACCCGTCCATTCGAAAACCGCCATCCATCGGAGCGGGCAACAGCCGGTCCCGAAATTCGTTAGTCTGTCCAACAACCGCGATCGAAGAAACGACCACGAGAATGACGTTTCTAAGCAGTCGAGCAATGCTCATTTTTTCAAAAACTTGCGCAACCCCAGCTTATCTTCGCGTATGCCGTCGACAACCAGCTTCGCCATTTCCTCAGCGCCGGCCGGGCGAAAATGTGTGTTGTCCTCGACACCATTGGGATAATTTGGGTTTTCGCCCGGTTTTAGTTGTAAGAACAACCTCCTAGAGCCATCTTTGCCATATCGCGCCAGGATCGCGGCACTCTTGCTCTCCATATCGATCAGGGCAACGCTTTCTTTTCTTGCAACCCATTTGACCGCGTCCGGATACATTCCATGCGTTTTGACCAGTATGTCGTTTTCAAACTTACGACGCGATACGGGTGTCATGAGCACCGGAGTTGCGCCTTTCAAGCGTGTCTGGGTGATGAATCTGATCAAGTTTGCTTTGTAATCCTCTGGCGAAGCGTAAACCGCTGGCTTATCTTTTTTTTCGTCATTATGTCCGAATTCTATAAAAACATAGTCACCTTTCTGCAGGGACATGACGATCGCCTGCCAACGACCTTCGTCCACAAACGATTTAGTGCTGCGTCCATTTTGAGCGCGGTTGTCTACGAGCACTTTCGCAGGATCGAAATATTGCTGAAGCATTTCTCCCCACCCTGTCTCTGGCCGCTTGTCCGCGGTTTTATTTGCGCACGTCGAATCGCCCGCGAGAAAAATCGTGATCTGTGCCGAAACGGCGACCGAGAACATCAATGAAAGGGTCAGGGACGCTAATAACCTCATAGCTTGCTTAAATCACTGACCAGCTTGCCGTTGATCTTCAAATTCGCAATTTTTACGCCTTTAAGATTTTTGACAATATTGCCGTCGGCCACGTTTTCAAACGTGCTGTTAGTGATGCTTAGGTCATAGATCGGCGCGTTGTCGAGGCCCTGGATATCGACACCATATTTGCTCTTGCTGCTTTTAAGATTGTCGACTACAAGATTTCGCATCACAGGCGTGAAACTACCTTTTGAGCCTTCTTCGTAATTAAAATCGATCGTGATCAAGGCGTGAGCGACCTGTCCGACCGTAATATTTCTGAAGTAGAAATTTTCTAACAGACCTCCGCGAGAAGCGTTATTTTTAACGCGAAGCGCATGATCCAGATTCGGACTATCCATCTGGCAATTTTCCGCAAAAACATTTCGCACGCCACCCGATATCTCACTGCCGATAGTTACCCCACCGTGGCCATCTTTCATTTCGCATCTTCGCACGATCACGTTTTCAGTCGGAACGGCGACCCGGCGACCGTCATCGTTTCGCCCGGATTTTATCGCGATGCAATCATCGCCCGTATCGAATGCACAATCCTCGATCAGCACGTCTTTGCACGATTCCGGGTCGCATCCGTCATTGTTCGGTCCGTGTGACGATATCCGAACTTTTCGGACGGTGACATTTTCAGAAAGTACCGGGTGGATCTCCCACATCGGCGAATTTATGATTTTCACACCTTCGATCAAAATATTTTTGCAGCGGTAGGGCTGGATGAAATTCGGCCTGAGATAAGAGCCTTCGCCAAACACGCGGTATCTGACCGGCATTCCTTTTTCCATCATGTCGTAAAGCTTTGCTCGGGCAGCGCGCTGATTGGGCATTCCATCCTTCCACCCGTATCTCGGACTGCCGTGCCACAGCCACCAGTTTTCGTTATTGCTTTGCCCGTCGAGCGTACCGGTGCCCGTGACCGCAATATTTGTCTGCTCAAATGCATAGATAAACGGAGAGAAATTCATGCACTCCATACCTTCCCAGCGAGTAAAGACGATCGGGTATTTTTTCGCATCGGTCGAGAATTTGAGGGTTGCATCCTTCGATAGATAGAGGTTTACGTTAGATTTGAGATGAACAGCACCGGTCAGAAACTCGCCGGCGGGCACAACCACCCGGCCTCCTCCCGCTTTGGTGCAGGCTTCGATGGCTGCCGCGACCCCTTGGGTACTATCGTACGCAATGCCAGCCTTTGCTCCGAACTTCGTGATGTCGAAATCCCGCTTGGGAAACATGGGCGGTTTTATGCGCGCCAGTATCTCAGGATATAGCGTGTCCCATGGGCCGGACGCGCCCAAAACACGGCGAGGCGTTAGGACCGCGAGGCCCACCGCTCCCGTGGCCAGAATCTTGAGGAATTCACGTCGATCGTGCATATCGTTTCTTTTCTATCGCTGCGTCTTCAGGTTTGTTTGGCGTGTTCCACGGTTTCAGCAATTTTTGTTTCGCCGGATAAGAACCCAGTCGCTACCGCTCCCGGTTCTGACGCGTGTTCCACGGTTTCAGCAATTTTTGTTTCGCCGGATAAGAACCCAGTCGCTACCGCTCCCGGTTCTGACGCGTGTTCCGCGGTTTCAGCAATTTTTGTTGTCTTTTAAGGAACCAGTCGCTATCGCTCCTGGTTCTGACACATTTTTGGCGAACAGGCTATACAACATACATTACACGCAATATAGCATGTGTTGTATCAATCTCAACGAATATTTTCACCCAGATGTTTCTTCCAGGCCGGATAATTTTTTTCGACAAGATCGCGCGGGGTTTGAACGTACCACGCGTAACCGTTTCGACGCTCAACCTCGATCTCGGACACATCGTAATGGATGACCGAATCGCGTCCGAGAAAGATCGGTTTCATTGTTTCCATCTCGTAGAATCGAGCCCAGACCGGCGGGGCGGCCTTTTCTTTAACGACAGCATTCTGGCCATTTGTCCGCACCCAGCGAATACCGTCAATTTGATTTTGCTTATACCACGAGATGGCGGATTCGATCGCCTCGGTGATCTCCAGCGTCGGCTTTTCCTCCATAAGAAAGCGAATGATCCCGACGCTTTCTCCCGCCGATAGGCACGGCGGTTCATACTTTCTCGCCCACGCAGGCTTCAAAGTGTTTTCGTCATATTGCGCTGCCCACACAGTTTTCTTCCCACTTACAACGAGCTGTAATTTTAGGATTAACGGAATTGCTTTCTTTAATTCTTGCTCGGCCCTCGCCCGCAGCGTTTCATCGACGAACCTGAAATCATTGTCCTTTCTAGCGATCGCCCGAAAGAGCTCGAGAACGCCGATCATAGCGTCATCATTGAAAGTAATGTGCGTGTAGTAGCCTTTCTTGAGTGGGAAAAATTGCGGAAAGCCGCCGTTCTCATATTGCGACGATAGCAAGTAGTCAAGGCCCCGGTTGAATGCTTCTTTATATTTAGGAAAATTATTTGGTTGCGATGTCTTTAAAAGGCTTGCGGTAATTATTTTCCCAAGATAGGCGAGTTGCGGATAGGTTGTCCTGTTATCGATCGTGGTTTCGCTAATATCGGACCTTTTCGCGGTAAGTTCTTCTTTCTCACTCTTTGTAAGCATCAAAGCCATATCCACATTCTTTTCCCATCCGCCGTTGTCCTTTTGATAAAAAATGACCTGATCGGCGATTCGCGCGGCTTCGTCCGTTTGATACCAGAGCGGCTGCTGAGAAAAAACCTCCCGCCATGAAACGAGTTTCCAATCGGGAGGATTCTTTTCGAGCCAATCGTCTTTTGCAGCCTTTGGATCCCACCCGTCCTTGCCCTTGAGAAATTCCTCGGCGGAAAATTTTTTCGACTCGGCCTCGGTCAATTGGTGCGACCATTTTACTCGGGCGGAATTATTCGCACCTGGCCCGCTCGATTTGTATTCGGCAAAATATGCGGTCTTTTCTCGTTCCGGCAGCCAGTGGTTCCAGCCTTCGGCTCGGATCTGAGCGTCCATCTGCGTGTCGATAAAAACCGTCCGACCATAGTCACGCCACGGGCGGCCCAGGTAAACGCCCACCTTCGTATTCGCGCTGGTCAGGCGGCATTTATCGAAAACATATCCACTGGGCTCATCGGCAGCGAAACGCATCGGAGCCGCAATATAACCGTCCCCCTTGCTGTGAATCTCACAATTTTCGAAAACGGCCGCAGCTTGGCCGAATATAAAATCGACATTGCCTTCGATATAGCAGTCTTCGTAATACTGCCGGCCGTTTTTTGCATAAAGCGTGTCCTGCCATCCAAGAAAACGGCAATGTTTGAAAATGACGCGATCGGCCTCCGCGAGGACGGCGACCGCCTGTGACCCTATACCAAAGGAATTTTCAAAGGTGATATTTTCGGCGTGAAAATCATGACCGCCAATGTATATTGCATACGCAGCCGAAGTAGAGCCTGCTTCTTTATTTGACAGGCTGAAAGCCAGACGCGTCTTTTCGGCGGATTCGCCAATGAGTGAAACAAAGGGCTTATTTGCCGCAATTCTGATCTGTTCCGTATACGTGCCCGGTTTGATCAGAATAACGAATCGCTTGCTATTATTCTCGGGGACGCGTTCGATGGCTTCCTTTACGGTTCTAACGTTTCCGCGTCCATCTGCCGCTACGACAATGTCGGGTTTTACATCGGCAAATACTGAGACGGTCGCGATCAGGATAAAGAACACTATGTCGTAGAAGATTTTCATTTCCCAAAAGGAAAAACGCATCACAAAATTACAAAACCGTACAATTGAAGAAACGCAGCGAAAAGGTGGCTAATCTTCGACAACACAAGAGAGTAAATCGGGCTCAATCCACGTAACATAACGATGCCGTGGGCCGAACACCTACCGAAGGGTCAATCGGATCTTTTCCTGCTTTCTTCCTTATTCAATTTTGAAGCTTTAGAATCAAGAAAATGATAATTGGTTTGACCAATCGTTGCAAGTTGGGTTGCGGATTGAGCGCAAATATTGGCCGGGTTTCGATATGATCGCCAAGAAACAGCACGTCAGAGGGAGTTTAAGAATCGGCACGAAACCAGAACAGGTTTTACCAATTCTTAATAGCTTGCTGCCATCCAGGCGATCACTCGGACAAAAAAAAGGACACCGTCCGATTGGTGTCCTAAAGCTGTCTGTGTCGATTCTCTTGAGAACCGGAGTTTGATAATCAAATTCCGGAAGAAGACAAGAGTTTTCAATCCGGTGCACAAGTGAGAGATACGCACCGGCGCCCATCGAAGCGGCCAAAAAAGGTGGAAAGCCGCCTCGAAATAATTGGTCAGCCGGGGGTGAAACAGCTTCCCAAGAGAACAACCCAAACAGCCATCTGATATTTGTGGGATGTCATATGCTAATGCACGAAAAAATGATGAAAGTAATAATAGATTTTCGACAAATTTAAGAAAAATTGTAAGACTTTAGCTGTTCGGCTAAATATTCCCGCGGCAATATGTATTTTTAATGCCTGAAACTCCTGAAATAACCTCACTGTTGGCTGCCTGGAGCGAGGGTGATGCAGAATCACTCGATAAGCTGTTGCCGCTTGTCGAGGGCGAACTGCGCCGGATCGCTCACTCTTATATGAGAAAGGAGTCCGAAGGCCATACACTCCAAACTACCGCCTTGGTAAACGAGGCGTATATAAAGCTCCTTAATGGTGTAAATCCACAATGGAAAAACCGCGCGCATTTTTTTGGAATTGCCGCAAATATTATGCGACGGATCCTGATAAATTATGCGCGGGATCGTGTGGCGAAGAAGCGGGGCGGCCCAGACGTGCGGCTTCTAAACGTCGACGAGATCCCGGTTATATCAAATGAAAAATCGGTCGATCTGCTTGAGCTCGACCAGGCCTTAACAAAGCTTGCGCAGTTTGACCCGGTAAAAAGCCGCATTGTCGAACTGAAATGTTTTGGCGGACTAACCGCTCCCGAAATTTCCGAAGTCATCGGACTAGCAACGCCAACCGTCAATCTTTACTGGCGGCTTGCGAAAGCTTGGCTGGCCAATGAGATCAAAACAAGTGTTTAGGCAGCCCGAGATGGCCTCGCTGTTATCAATCGAGCCCGGGTTTCGGGCATTAGATAAGGGACAAAGATTCGATGCAGCCTGATCATTGGCAAAAAATACAGGATGTCTTTTACGCGGCGCTGCCGCTGCACCCTGCGGAACGCCCGGATTTTGTCTCGTCCGAATGCAATGGGGATCTTGAGTTATCGAACCGCGTTCTTGCTTTGCTCCATGAGGACGAGGAAGGTTCGATCGAGATTCTTGAAAGCAGTCTATTTGAGCTCGGCGCGTCGATAATTGTCGATCAGGATGAATTGGACATTGGCCAAAAGCTAGGATCCTACGAGATACGATCGCTCCTTGGCAGCGGTGGAATGGGTTCCGTCTATTTGGCCGAGGATCTTCGACTTAACCGTAAGGCAGCGCTCAAAGTATTACCTTTAATTACTACGGCCGGGTTCTCCGCGATCGAGCAATTTCACCGTGAGGCGCGGGCCGCATCAGGCATCGCACATCCGAATATTGCTCATATCTATGAATTCAGCGAGTTCGAAGGTAGGCATTACCTTGCGATGGAGTATGTCGAGGGATCTACACTCCGAACACTTATCAAAGAAGGAAAGATCGATTTAGGATCTTGTTTGAAGATCGCTCGGCAGGCGACGCTTGCGCTGATGGCGGCGCACGCAAAAGGCATTGTACATCGTGACATCAAGCCGGAGAATGTAATCGTCACTAATGATGGGTTGGTAAAGGTTTTGGATTTCGGACTTGCACAACGAACTGAGCCAGGCGATCCGACCTCTGCTAATCCGTTTAGTACCGCCGGAACCGTATCCTATATGTCTCCCGAACAGATTCGCGGGGAAAAGCTCGATGAAAGAACTGATATCTGGAGTCTCGGGGTCGTGCTTCATGAGATGGTAAACGGTTCACGACCGTTCACCGGGTCAGATTCCTCCGAGATACTCGAGGCGATAGTTTCGAAACCCGCACGGTCCGAGGACTCCGACCCAAGGGTCGCCGAAATTATTTCCAGGTGCTTGAAGAAAGATCGAAGCGAGAGATATTTGTCGGCGAAAGAGGTATATGACGACCTTGTTGAAGTCAGTATTGACCCTTCTCAAGAAAAAGGGCGATGGCCCTGGATGATCGCCGGATTTACGGTTCTTCTGGTTGCATTGTTTGGCTACTGGTATTTTCAGAAGCGAACGGCAAATGTCCCGCCGAAAGCGATCGAATCTATCGCGGTGTTGCCGTTCTCCTACGGGAACAATACATCGGACAGGGAATATATTGCGGACGGAATTACAGAATCCTTGATAAGCAGGATATCGAGGATAAAAAATCTTACAGTAAAAGGCCGGAGCTCTGTTGTGTATTACAAAGGCGGGCAGATAGACCCAAAACAGGTTGGCAGGGATCTCGACGTGCAGGCACTACTGATCGGAAACATCAACGAAAGCGACAATACATTGACATTGAATCTTGACCTTATTGATACCTCTACAGGTGAGAAGATGTGGAGTGAGAGATATGCCCGACCTGCGTCGGACGTCATTCGACTACAAAACGATATCGCCCTGGAAGTAACCAAAAGGTTACGCGGATCCTTGTCGTCGCCGGAAGAGCAAAGACTGGTAAAGAGCTACACCAACAATTCGCAGGCCGATGCCGACTATATGCTCGGGCGTTACTTTTGGAACAAAAGAACCGGGCCCGATATGGCGAAATCGATCGACTATTTCCAGGCGGCCGTAGAACTTGATCCGAATTTTGCGCTCGCCTATGCCGGGATGGCTGACTCATACGTGCTTTTGCCAAGCTATGAAGGAACGTTGCCGCCGGAGGAGGCGTTTCCGAAAGCAAAGGCGGCTGCACAGAAAGCCCTTGAGCTTGACGAGTCGCTTTCCGAAGCTCACACCGCTCTGTCGTACGCGCTTTTCAATTATGATTGGAATTTTGCTGAATCGGAAAAGCATTCCAGCCGTGCTATTGCCCTCAATCCAAACTATGCGACCGCTTATCATTGGTACGGAAACGCCAATCTCCTGGCCTACGGCCGATTCGACGAATCGATCGAAGTAATGAAACGTGCCCGGGAACTTGATCCGTTGTCATTGATAATAAATGCAGATCTGGGAACAAGTTATTGTTACGCGTTGCGATTGGATGAGGCGATCGAACAATTCAACAAAACGCTTGAACTGGATCACAATTTTTACTACGCACACGTTTATCTTGGACGAACATATTTACTCAAGGGAGATTACGCAAAAGCGCTTGATGAGCTTCAGCAGGCCTCACGGCTAAGTGAAGATCCACGTATTCCGATGCTGCGTTCGAGGATATATTCGAAAATGGGACACAAGACAAACGCGTTGCAAATGCTAGGTGAACTCAGGCAAATGAGTAAGAAAAGATACGTGTCCAATTTTGATTTCGCGCTGACCTATACGGGCTTGGGCGACTATGATGACGCGTTTGCCTGTCTGCAAAGGTCGCTGTCGGCGCATGATGGGAATCTGGTTTATCTGAAGGCCGACCCACTGCTTGCGGACCTCCACAGAGATCCGCGTTACAACGAATTACTTGCGAAGCTCGGGCTTGAAAAGTGATCTGCTATCAGTTCGCCTAGTTGAACAATCTCAGCTGCATAACAGATGCCTTGGCAGCAGAGCTCGCGCAGATATTCGCATAAACACACCTGTTGCATTTTTCTATCGAAGGATCCGCATCGAATTTTCCCGCCGCGATGTTGTCGACAAGCCGATGAGCTACCCGCTCCGCGTCAGCCAGATCCTTTACTGAAAACTTATGCAGATGCGATTTGCGCAGGTAGGCAATAAATGCGGCCGGCTTGCCCAGAGCGGTCGAATAGGCCCACAGCTGAAAGCGGTGTTCCGCAGGTTGGATCTCCGAATCCGTTTTATAATCGAGAACAAAATCCTCTCCGACCAGGTCTACTACTCCGACAAGATCTGCACCGTTGTGCTTTAACAA
>Ga0105249_10005982_pt1 | contig 10544 bp, 7 predicted proteins | sample KBSS44metaG_FD_81522 | JGI IMG/M metagenome (GOLD analysis project Ga0105249, IMG submission 81522) | Switchgrass rhizosphere microbial communities from Kellogg Biological Station, Michigan, USA - KBS S4-4 metaG | ecosystem: Host-associated > Plants > Roots > Rhizosphere > Soil | place...
ATACGTGGTCACCAGGTAATACCAGGTGACGACCTGCATGATATCAGCAATGGCTATTTCATTTTTCTGAACATCCGCATCAGGAACATCAGACGGTACCAGGTTTTTTGATTCCTGGAAGTCACGCAGCACATCCCGATATAAAGCATTCCACACGGCATCATTGATACTTCTGGTACCCAGATCATAGTTACTCTCATCTGTGTAAGTGGTCTCCTGCCAGTATTGAACGATCAACCTGAAGATGTTCAGGTTTACATTCGATGAGGTCAATGTATTTACCAATGTTCTTTGCGCATTTGTAAAAAATGCATAGGATGGTGCAGAAGAGGGATTCTTGGGATCAATATTGAGGTCAGTAATATTTTTCCGGCATCCCGCAGTTACCAACACCAGGCTTATGATTATTAAAAATATTTTTTTCATCTGTGTAATTTTTATTTTTAAAAAGATCAGATGGATTTAAAATCTGAGTTTGGCATTAATTGCAAATGTTCTTACAGTCGGATACGCTCCACCCTGGTATCCCTGGAAATTACCTGCACTGATTATTTCTTCAGGATCTGAATAAGGAAGATTCTTATGAATGATCCAAAGATTTCTCCCGATCAGTGAAAGATCAATTCCTTTGAACGGTTTCAACTTTGCAACTGTTTCTTTTGGTATAGCATAAGAAAGAATTACCTCTCTCAATTTCACATAACTGGCATCATATACAAATGCTGCCGCAGGGTTTCTTAAATATCCAAATGCACCATATCCATTCAAAGCCCTGACTGCATTCGGCTTATGATCCACCGCGCTGATTCCCGGTAAAAGAATTCCGCCACCTGCCGCTAATGGATCACGGGATGGATTACCGAGATCATTCACACCTGCTGTTTCGGGATAAAGACCTGTTGCCAAACCATAATACATATCTAATGAGAATACATCACCGCCTTTTCTTACATCAACCAGGAAACTTAAAGAGAGATTTTTATATTTAAACACATTATTGACACCGCCAATCCAGTCAGCATTGGGATTTCCGATCACCTCATTTGATGTCACGGATTGAAGATAACGACCTGTTGCACTCACAAGTGGTAAACCTGAAGCCGAATCAAAAACAAAATTCTTACCGCGGATGGTTCCAAACGGTTGTCCCAATGTTGCATTTAAAGAAACACCGCCCTGGAAGGATGCCAACACAATGTTTTCCGAACCTTCAAACAGCTTGACAACTTTATTTCGGTTGCGTGACCAGTTGACCGTAACATCCCAGGAGAAATTCTTTGTTTTAAATGGCGATCCATTCAATTGTATTTCGAATCCTTTATTATCAACCGTAGCCGCATTTAAAAATTTAGAGTTATATCCCGTTGCTGTGGAAACGATCACAGGTAATATCTGGTCGAATGAACGGGACTTATAATAGGTAAGATCGAAGCCTAAACGATTTTTCAGGAAAGCCATTTCCACACCTGCTTCCCAGCTCCGTGTTCTCTCCGGTTTTAATGAAAGGCTGTTCTTTGTTCCTGTTACCGAAGATTGCGGTTCACCACCAAAAGGAGGAACAACTGCATACACATCATATACGCTATAAATAGGTGCATCATTACCAACCTGTGCATAGTTAGCTCTCAATTTTCCATACGATAACCAGCCTACATCCGGTAATAATTTTGAAAATACAAAACCGCCCGATACAGATGGATAATAATATACATTGCTGTCTTTTGGCAAGGTTGAAGAAGCGTCTCTCCGGATCGTTGCATCTAATGTTACCATATCTCTCCATGCTAAGGTCGCTCCCGCAAATACACCATCTACCTCCCGTAAACCGTCAAACTCCACCGGTGCATTCGGCGTATTCAATGAATTGGAAAGCGCATATACTTTCGGCACGATCAAACCACCATTGGTAGTAGCACGTATGGAAGAAGTATGCTGGCGGCGGATATTTGTACCTAATAACCCTTTCAAACTAAAATCGCCTGAAAGATCTTTATTGAAGTTCAATAACAGGTCATAATTTGTTTCCCGGTATGAACGATTGAATCTCGAATACGATGAAGTAGTTACACTTCCTACTGCCTGTCTTTCTTCCTGCAATTCGTCATAAGTATCCAGCGAGATCCGGCCTAAAATATTTACCCAATCAGCGATCTTATAATTGAGATTTACATTACCGAAATAACGGTTACGATTATCTGTTTCGTAATTCTCATATCTTGAAAAATAAACATTGTCCCAATAAATAGGAACCAGGTCAGTGGGGTCGGCCCAATTCCATGTTACATTTTGCCGATTCCTGAAGTAGGCGTCTTTTTGTTCTTTCACATCTACATTCACCTGCCACCATTGCCGGAAATTGGTCATCACATTTTTATCATCATAACCTGTTCCGTAACGTCCCCTGCCGTCTATATTAGAAAAATCTAATGCTGCACCTGCCACCAGTTTATCGGTGATATTATAGGTACCTCCAAGGTTAATGAGATTTTTAGTTACCTTACTATTTGGCAGTATGCCCCTGTCACCGGTTCTTGTATAGCCTAATTTAAAAGTTCCTTTTTCAGAACCACCGCTGACAAAAACACTTTGATTATACGTTATAGATTTTTGAAAAAAACTCGTAGGATCATTCGCAGCAGCAACCCATGGTCTTGCTTTACCAAAATTGGGTGAGGAAGGATCAAAAGCATCCCATTGATAAACCATCAGGCTGGGATCGAATTTTGCACCATAAGAAGCATCTTCACTGGTAGGTACAACAAAATCCGGTGTACCATCGCCATTGATATCACGGTAAAGAAAAAATCCTGCGGCATATCCATAGGGAACGCCGGTGATAGGATCCTCATATCTTACACTTGGAAAATAACCACCGCCATATGAATGCTGATATTTTGTAAATGTGGATTTGTCAATTGCACCAACACCAACACCTGAATTAACGGTGATGCCTAATCCTCTTGCAGCTCTTTTTGTCGTAATCAATATAACTCCGTTAGCTCCTTGTGAACCATATAGCGCACTTGCTGCCGCGCCTTTCAATACAGTAACAGACTCTATATCGTCAGGATTAATATCCGCGCCTGCATTTCCATAGTCAAAACCACCACGGCCGGTTCTTTGTGTGGCTGTATTGGTATTGATACCTGTTGTATTTCCATTATTAAAAGGAACACCGTCAATAACAAATAAAGCCTGGTTATCGAATATGATCGATTTGTAACCACGGATCACGACATTGGTCGAACCACCCAATGTGTTTGTCTGTTTGATATCGACTCCCGATACTTTACCGGAAAGATTACTGATAAAATTTGAACCGCGGTTCTTCGAAACTTCATCACCATTGATCTGTTGTGCTGCATAAGGAACCTGGTTTCTTGTTCTGCGAATTCCCAATGAAGTAACAACGACTTCCTGTAAAGGTCCAGATGTAACAAGTGTAATATTTGCAGTATTGCCACTTACCGTAATTGTTTGTGTTGTAAATCCGGCAGCACTAATGGTAATTTGTTTACTTGTAATTGTAATGGCAAAATTTCCGGTAGCATCGGCTGTTACACCGTTCTTGGCATTATTGGTTTCAACAACCGAAGCAAAAGGTACAGCCTGCCCTTTGTCATCTTTAATTTGTCCTGTAATTTTTTGATTCTGGCTGAAACTGAAACTGGAAAACAATAGCAATACAACCAGCAGTGAAATAAAGTTTTTCATGCATGTATAGTTTAAGGTTAAGAAATAAGGATATGTACAGGGTGCTACATATCAGTCACAGAAAACGACTCATTAAGTTGTTAGATTTGGCTATACTTCTAAGGCAGTGGAGATGCCAGGTGACTTGCTAATACACATGTAGGCAATCCGGCATATCAAGATGCTGCATTTCTATAAAAAAAAATATAGATAATTATATATGTAGCTTTTGTAAAAGAAATTTAAACAACAATGTTGTTTCTGAAACTTGCCATACGACAAATAACTGCTTGCAGAACATTCTGTTTCCATGATCATTGATCTATATGATGGCATAATTTTTAATCCTTTTAAGGATTGGAGCAGATCTTATTATGTCAAAAAAAAATATTATGAATCATACACAACCGGATCGCCGGCATCTAAATTATTTGCAAGAGAAATTAGACGGCAAACAAATACTTATCACAGGTGGCACTACCGGTATTGGCAGAACTACAGCTTTGTTACTCGCTACAAACGGAGCCCGGGTAGTACTGTTCGGCCGGCATGAACAGGAATTAAATGACACACTGGATGATTTTAAAAAAGCGGGGCTGGAAGACCACGTCTATGGAATGTTGGCTGATAGTGCTGACAAAAATGACATCAAAAGAGTATTTAAAAAAATTGATAAGATATTTGATACGCTTGATGTGTTAATAAATAATGCAGGGTTGGCCTATGATGGGATCATGAAAGGCGGTTACGATGACTGGCAATATATACTCGATACAAATTTATTGGGATACATGGCCTGCGCTCACGAGGCAATTCAACGTATGAAAGAAAAAGGTAAAGGCCACATTATTAATATCGGTTCATTAAGCGCTGAATCAAGAGGAAAAGATAGTTCCGTATACGTGGCTACAAAAGCGGGTATCCAGGGATTTACAGATTCATTACGCAAAGAAGTAAATGCGATGGGTATTAAAGTATCGCTTATTGAACCCGGTACAGTCGGTACCGACATGCAACCTGAATCACCGGCAAAACAAAGACGAATGGAACGAAAAATGACGATGCTGAAGGCTGAAGATATTGCCAATTGTATTCTTTATATTCTTTCACAACCGGAGCGTTGTGATATTGTTACTGTGCAATTACAACAACATCTGAAGGAAGATTAGATCAATCTGCGTTTTGTTTCTTCCAATTCTTTGATCAATGATAACTGACCTGGATTGATCTTTATTGCAGCATCCCGGATAGTAAACCAGCCAGCTTTATCTATTTCCGGGAAACTTTTCATTTTACCTGATCGCGGCGGCCATTCCATTTCAAACTCATTGCTTTTAATGGCTGCAGGATCCATATCCCCTTCAACAGCCCATGCATAAATTAATTTCCCGCTTTTTTGCTTTACAGGCTTCAATTCAATAAATTTTCCGGAGACCTTTTTCCCGGTTTCTTCTTCAAATTCTCTTTTTGCTGCCTCCAATGGATCTTCATCATCAAACTCACCTTTCGGAATTGTCCAGGCACCTTCATCCTTTTTTACCCAGAAAGGTCCACCCGGATGAACCAGTAATATTTCAAAAAGATCATTTTGTGTTCTGTATAAAATAATACCGGCACTTTTTTTTGACATTGCAACAATGATTTATCTGTTGAAAATTAAAACTATTCTGGCAAAAAGTTTGTTTAACTATCTATACTTAAAAATAATAATTATGGAAAAAAGTTCAAGCAGCAATCCGCTGGAGCATACAACTAATATTAAAGAAGAATTTGCAAAACTCAGTTCACATCTTCGTGAGGATGTAGAAAAAGTAGATGACCCGCAGGCAAAAGCGATGTTCGAAGTTTCTGCGGAAGTCATTGATGGACTTGAAAAGGCATTTAACGACTATGAACATAAAAATGAATCCGCCTGGTCAAAAAATGAAAATCCATTTAAGGGTTGACATTTGAGGGATGGGAACGTACCTGGCATACTCCCTTTATTTATTGCTATTTAGTTTTTTCGCCATTGTCCTGATCAACCGGGGCTTGCTGTTTATGCGTTTTTTTAGCCGCCGCTTTATCTGACATTACATTACTCATTGCCACCTTCATCTTGTTCTTCAGACCACCTGATACTTTCATATGCGTTCCCTTCATTAAGGCATCATAGCCATCCTGCGCAACTTTTTCTGCATCCTCCAATTTCCCCTCCTTTACAATTTTGGATTGTTGCATATCAGCTTTATTAAAGAAATCAGTATCCGTAGCGCCGGGCAATAAGGCCGTTACCGTGATGCCTTTATCTTTTACTTCCGTTGCAATCGCTTCAGTAAAAGATTGTACAAAGGCTTTTGTGCCATGATACACGGAGTTAAAGGGACCCGGTGTTTTGCTTGAGATCGAAGACAGGTTTAATATCTTTCCCCGTTCTTTTTTCAGCATATCCTGCAGAAAAAGTTTGGTAAGAACCACAAGCGATGAAATGTTGAGTTGGATGATCGATAATTCTCTATGAATACTTGTTTCAGCAAATTCTCCATACTGGCCCTGGCCTGCATTATTGACCAGGATGTCAACATCGTAACCTTCTTCGGTTATTTGTTCATATAATTCAAACGGGCTTTGCTTTTCAAACAAATCTTTTGTAATGATAATTACATCCACACCCAACCCTAACAATTCATTTCTTGTAATAGTCAGCACCGCCTCATCTCTTGCAACAAGGATAAGATTATGTCCGTTCTTTGCAAATATCTTTGCAAGCTCATAACCAATTCCGCTTGTACCGCCCGTTATGAGTGTATAGGTTTTATTTGATTCCATATCCATGTCTTAAATTAATGAGATGCCGGGCGATTTATTATTTTTCTTCTTCTTCCTCCTCGCTGCTTTCTTCCTCACCCGATTCTTCTGATTCTTCACTCTCATCACTTTCTTCAGTCTCCTCTTCGCCTTCTTCATCTTCTCGTTCAGCTTCCTGGTTAATATTACCTTCGGCGATCTGTGATAATATCTGGTCAGTTTCTTTTTCTTCTTCGAGGGTTTGAATTAAAATTTCTGCGGCTTCTTCCTGGCCTAATGTTTTTGCAAACTGTATCAACGTGCCATACGTTGCAATTTCATAGTGCTCTACTTTTTGAGCTGCCATAATAATTCCCGCATCTCTTGTCATCGTTCCTTTTTCTGTTTCTTCCACTATGGAATCGCCTTCTTTGATCAATCCTTCCATTGCATCACATTTTTTCCCTTGTGCTTTTTTACCCATTAATTCAAATACCTGCTCCAATCTTGTCACATGCTCCTCAGTTTGGGCAAGATGTTCCTCAATTGCAGATTTCAATTCATCTGTTGTTGCTGCTTTTTTCATTTTCGGCAATGCCTTGGTCAAATGCTTTTCTGCCCAATAAATATCTTTCAGCGAATCAGTCATTAGCTTTTCAAGCTGCGAATGGGAATTACCATTACCGGATATGCTTGCAGCAGCTGAACTGTGGGAGGCTTTTGAACTTCCATTATCAGCTCTTGATTTTTTATTTGAAGAACCCTGCTTTCCATTTGAACTTTTTGAGCGGCTTACAAGCGAAGCCCTTTTAGTTCTTGCAGATTTTGTTTTTGTAGTAGGCATAAAAAAAGATTTATGATTAAATATTTCAATAATTGAGGCTTTTAAACGGTACAAACACTATGCCGCCGGAAATAATCTCACAGGAAGTATTGAACAAACATCCCGACATAAAATTTTGGTCACATTAAAGAAGATTGGACAAATAAATTGATCGTGAAAACATCTAATGATAATAATTAGGTTATTACCGGTTGCTTTATTGAAGTTGGTATGGAATTTATTCGGCTTATAGTATGGCGTTAACGCTTTATAAAAAGAAAAGATCATTCCAGGATACACCCGAACCAAAGGGAGGCAAGGCATCAGGCTCATCATTGCGCTTTGTTATTCAAAAACACGCAGCTACCCGTTTACATTATGATTTTCGTTTAGAAATGGAAGGTGTGTTAAAAAGCTGGGCAGTGCCAAAAGGACCCTCACTTAATCCGGAAGATAAACGACTCGCTATGATGGTAGAAGATCATCCTTATGATTACCGGACATTTGAAGGAATCATTCCCAAAGGAAATTATGGCGCCGGAACTGTGATCGTATGGGATGAAGGAACGTATGAAGCATTGGAACCCGGCAGTAAAAAAGACCAGGAAAGATCATTGCTGCAACAATTAAAAAAAGGTTCATTAAAATTCCGGATGAATGGAAATAAATTAAAGGGTGAATTTGCATTGGTAAAATTGAAAAACAGCGAGGATAATGCCTGGCTTTTGATCAAGCACCGCGATCAATATGCAAAGGAAACAGATATCACAAAAAAAGGCAAGTCAGTAGTTTCTGATAAAACTATTGAACAGATCGCTAAATCAAGTACAAATATTTGGGGAAGCTCTCCAAAGAAAAAAACTAACCACACACAACGATCTTCCGAAAAAAAAAAGCAAAAGCCTCAGGGTGAGAAGGCTCCGTTCCCAAAAACAGTAAGGCCCATGCTGGCAACATTAGTTGACAAACCTTTTGATGAGCCGGGTTGGCTATACGAGATCAAATGGGATGGCTACCGGGCAGTTGCTTTAATGAATAAAGAAAAGATCAATCTCATTTCAAGAAATAATAAATCCTTCAATGAAAAATTTTACCCTGTGTATGATGCATTGAAAAGCTGGGGACTCAATGCGGTTATTGATGGCGAAGTCGCAGTATTGAATGAAAAAGGAATGTCTCATTTCGGATCGCTGCAAAACTGGCGCAGTGAAGCGGATGGTGAATTGATCTATTATGTCTTTGATATTATCTGGCTTAATGGTTATAGTCTTAAAAAACTTCCGCTGACGGAACGCAGGGAAATATTAAAAGAATTGGTGCCCGAAGAAGGAATTATCCGGATGAGTGAAAGTTTTGAAACGACGGCTACTGAATTTTTGAAAGTGGCTGGGGAAATGGGAATGGAAGGGATCATGGCTAAAAAAGCAGACAGTATTTATATAGAAGGTGACCGGACAAGAGAGTGGTTAAAAATAAAATCAAATAAACGGCATGAAGTAGTGATCGGCGGTTTTACACAAAATGAAGGCTCATCAAAAACTTTCAGCTCCTTATTAGTGGGTTTGTATGAAAATGACAGGCTTAATTATATTGGTAAAATAGGAACAGGATTTAATGATAAGACACAAAAGGAACTCATGGATAAAATGAAAAAATTAACTACAGATAAGGTCCCCTTTACTGAAACACCGGATGTAGAAAAACCATCACGTTTCCGTCCCAATCCTCCCAAAGCAAAAGTGACATGGTTGAAACCTGAATTAGTTTGTGAAGTTAGCTATGCTGAAATAACCAGTGATGGTGTGATGCGGCATCCTTCGTTTGAAGGATTGCGCATAGATAAAAAAGCAAGGGATGTAAAAAAAGATGTTGAAATTCCGGCAAAAGAAATAATCAAATCAAAATCCGAAAAAAAGAGAAAATCCCCGCCTGGTAGTACCAGCCGGGCAGGGAACTCCGAAAAACATCAATACACGAAGCCGGTAAAAGATACGGGTCGCAAAACATTATTGAACCCCACTGAAGAGACACAGGTAAAAAAGATCAACGGGCATGAATTAAAATTTACAAACCTGAGTAAAGTTTTTTGGCCAAAAGAAAAATATACCAAGCGTGACATGCTGAATTATTATTACCAAGTCGCTCCTTATCTCCTTCCCTATTTAAAAGACCGGCCCCAGTCCATGAACCGCTATCCAAACGGCATTAATGGAAAAAGTTTTTACCAGAAAGATATTACCGGTAAAGCTCCTTCATGGATCAAAATGGAACCTTATACAACCAGTGAAGGGGATGATAAGAACTTTTTAGTGCCAGAAGATGAAGCAGCTATATTATATATGGCCAATGCCGGTGCTATTGAGATGAATCCCTGGAACAGCACGATACATAAAGAAGATTATCCTGACTGGTGTTTGATCGACCTGGATCCTTCGGATAAAAATAGTTTTGAAGATGTGATCAAAGTTGCCCAGGCAACCAAAAAAGTATTAGATGACCTGGGCGTTCCGGGTTATCCAAAAACTTCCGGTTCAACAGGCATTCATGTTTATATTCCATTGGGTGCAAAATATACTTATGATCAATGCCAGTTGTTTGGACGAATCATAGCAACGCAGGTTCATCATCTATTACCCGATATGACAAGCATTGAAAGAATGACAAAACAACGTAAGAATAAATTGTATGTTGATTTTTTGCAAAACAGGCCTAAGGCAACATTGGCTGCGCCTTACTCAGTACGTCCCAAACCCGGCGCACCTGTCTCCATGCCTTTGTATTGGGAAGAAGTAAAAAAGGGATTGAAGATCACAGATTTCAATATAAAAAATGCAATGGAGAGAATTAAAAGCGAAGGTGATATTTTTAAACCCGTGCTGGGGAAAGGGATTGATTTGGAGAAGATGTTAGAGAAGATATGATTTAGCTTATCAACATTAGCTGGAACGGCTAAATAATCATGAGTAAACGAAATACAGTATTTCAGCAATATTTATTGTACTGGGCCTTCCCCCTCATGAAGAAGGTGAATGCTGCTTATCAACCTTATTACCTTAGTAACATCAGAATCGTTATCGAAATACTACCTTATTACCTTATAGACAAAAGAAGATAAGCTAATAAGGTTACTCACTTTATTTGCACTTTGTTACTAAGGTAATAATGTTCGCTTCTTTAAACCCGCTCAAAGTTTTCTTTCGCAATGCAGTCCTTCACTTGTACTAACCAACCGGTGAAGTTTTTTATCAACTCATTTATGATA
>Ga0105249_10005984_pt1 | contig 10543 bp, 11 predicted proteins | sample KBSS44metaG_FD_81522 | JGI IMG/M metagenome (GOLD analysis project Ga0105249, IMG submission 81522) | Switchgrass rhizosphere microbial communities from Kellogg Biological Station, Michigan, USA - KBS S4-4 metaG | ecosystem: Host-associated > Plants > Roots > Rhizosphere > Soil | place...
CCGAGCCGCGAGATGATTCTGCATCTCGCCGAGCAACTGCAGATTCCGATGCGCGAACGCAACGTGTTGCTCGTCGCGGCCGGTTACGCACCGGTGTTCGTCGAACGCTCTCTCGACGACCCGGCGCTGGCCGCAATGCGCGGCGCGATCGATCTCGTGCTCGAAGGCCACAAGCCGTATCCCGCGTTTGCGATCAATCGGCACTGGCAGATCGTATCGTCGAACGGTGCATTGCCGCAGCTATACGAAGGCGTTGCACCGCGCCTGCTGGAGCGACCGGTCAACGCGATGCGCCTCAGCCTGCATCCGGAGGGACTGGCGCCGCGCATCACGAACCTGCCGGAATGGCGCGCGCATCTGATCGACCGGTTGCGCCAACAGATCGACTTGACCGCGGATCCCGGCCTCGTCGAGCTCATGGACGAACTGCTGTCGTATCCGGGTAGCCCGAAACGCGACAAAGCGCCGCCGCATCACTACTCCGGAGTGATCGTTCCGTTTCGCATCGCGACATCGGGCGGAGAGCTGTCGTTCTTCAGCACCACGATGATCTTCGGCACCCCCGTCGACATCACGCTCGCGGAGCTCGCCGTCGAGTCGTTCTTTCCGGCGGACGCCGTTACGGCAGAGCGCGTCCAGCGGCTCGGCGCCGCCCCGTAACCCGTTCTTCTTACGTCCGACGTAATCGACGCGCCGCCGAGGCATGCGCACGATGCAACGGAACATCCAACGCGGGACCACATCGTGAACCGACGCAATCTTCTGGCGACTGCCGGCGCAGCTGTGGCGCTTACGGCGGTCGCAAACGAAACGCGTTCCACCACCACTCCATCGCAATCACCGACGAGGCTCGACATGCAGACGATCAAAACCAACGACGGCACCCGCCTCTACATCAAGGAATGGGGCAACGGTGCGCCGGTCGTGTTCGTTCACAGCTGGGCGCTGAACAGCGACATGTGGCAGTACCAGACCGCCGAGTTCGCGGAACACGGACTGCGTTGCATTACGTACGACCGACGCGGGCACGGCCACAGCGATCAACCGAGTTCTGGCTATGACACCGACACGCTCGCCGACGACCTCGCAATGGTGATGAACTCGCTCGATGTTTCGAACGCGACTCTGGTCGGTCACTCGATGGGCTGCGGTGAGATCGTCCGCTACCTTTCCCGGCACGGCGCAAAGCGCGTTGCGCGCATCGTTCTGCTCGCGCCGACCACGCCATTCCTGAAGCAGACGCCCGATAATCCGGAGGGCATTCCCGCGGCAGCATTCGAAGCCGTTCGCGCCACGTGGAGTGCGGACTTTCCCAAATGGGTGGAGGACAACACGCCGCCGTTCTTTACCAAAGAGACGTCGAGCGCGATGCAGCAGTGGGGCACCTCGATGCTGCTTGCAACCTCCCTACCGATTGCCATCGCGTGCAATCGCTCGATGGTGGACACCGACTTTCGCGCCGATCTGCGCGATGTCGTCACGCCGACATTGCTCATCCACGGAGATGCCGATGCATCCGCGCCGCTGCCGCTGACCGGCGCGAGAACCGCAAAGCTCATTCCGAAATGCACCTTCAAGATCTACGAAGGCGCGCCGCACGGTCTGTTCCTGACGCACAAGCAGCGGCTGAATGCCGACATTCTAGAGTTCATCGGAGCGTGACATGGCTGACGGCGATCTGGTGTTCTACGTGCAGCTCGCGGTGAAAAGCGACCGCATCGAGGAGTGGCGGCGTGCGGTCGACGACGTCATCGAACGCATGTCGGCAGAAGACGCGTTCGTGGCATGCTACCTCCATCAGGATGCACACGATGAATGTCTGTTCACGCTGTATGAACGCTGGCGCGAACCGAGCGTGCAGGCATTTCTCGCAAATCAGATGAAGCCTTATCGTGTGGCCTACGACGAGAAGCTCCCAGAGCTGCTGCAACGGCCGCGTACAGCCGCAGTTCTGAAACCGTTGGGCGAATGGCACAAGGAGTAACCGATGAAATCGGCGCAAGACATCCAGCAATTGTTCGAACCGATGCTGCCCGGTCTGCTGGGGATCGATTTCACCGAGGTGACGCAGGAACGCGTTGCCGCCACCATGAAGGTGCGACCGGAACTATGCACCACCGGCGGCATCCTGCACGGCGGCTCGATCATGGCCTTCGCGGATACGCTGGGCGCCGTCGGCACGTCGATGAATCTCGAGGCAGGTTCGGGGACGACCACCGTCGAATCGAGCACCAAATTTCTCGCGTCCGCGCCTGTGGGAACCACGGTGAGCGCCGAGTGCACGCCATTTCATCGCGGCCGCACCACGATGGTGTGGCAAACCCAGATCAGAAACGAAGCGGGTAAGCTGTGCGCGGTCGTCACTCAGACGCAATTGGTGTTGAAGCGTTGAGAAAGACGGTGCTATATCGCGTCACACGACAAAAGGAAACCGACGATGAAACGTTCCATCTGCCTGCTGGCCCTGTTCGCGTTGGCGGCGGCGCCGTCGAGCTATGCCGAACAAGGGAACATGCAGGCGGCGCTTGCGAGTCTCAAAGATGCCCAGGCGTCGTTGCTGAAGGTGTCCTCCGACAAGGGCGGCCACACGCAGAACGCACTGCGACTGGTCCAGCAGGCGATTGCAGAAGTGAAGGCGGGCATGCAGTACCAGAAGCAGAATCCGAAGAAGGACTAGCGCACCTCAGCTGAGGTCTGAATGCGACGCCTGAGGCGGCCGGCATGGGCCGTTGGCGGAAGCATCATTGCAGTGTCGCTGTTCGCCTGCGCGATCTGGACGGCGGCATTTCGCGCACCGTCGGTGGATATTCGTCCGATACCGGCAGGTCTCATTGCTGCGAACTCGATCGCCGGCGAACAACTGCTCTCGAACAATCCGTTCGCCGCAGACTACGACGACCTGAGCCGATCCTTCGAGTCTCAGTCGCGCGCAGCGTATTGCGGCGTTGCGAGTTCTGTCATTGTTCTCAACGCATTGCACCACAACCGAAGTCTGACGCAGTCCACCTTCTTTACCGACGCTACGGATCGCGTGCGCAGTTCGCTGCGTGTAACGCTCGGCGGCATGACGCTGGAACAGCTCGGTGAACTGTTGCGCGCACACGACGTGCAGGCGACCGTCGTGTTCGCGTCGGATTCCAACGTCGATCGCTTCCGCGCTATCGCGTTGCAGAATCTGCAAACCCCGCACGACTTCGTGCTGGTGAACTACCAGCGCGCCGTGCTCGGCCAGGGCGAGGCGGGTCACATCTCGCCGATCGCCGCGTACAACTCGCAAGCGGATCGATTCCTCGTTCTCGACGTGGCCACATACAGATACCCGCCGGTGTGGGTTACGACGCAAGACCTCTGGAACGCAATGAAGACCGTCGACCCTGCATCCAATCGAACCCGCGGCTTCGTCACGGTCCGGTGAACGCCCGCCGAATTGCCCGCAAAATTTGAATGCGTTATAAGATCGGCAACCCAGAATCCGACATCGCCATGACCGACAGCTACGTTCTAGAGATTCCCGAACAACTGACCATCGAGCCCTCTACCAGACGCGTGCCGCAGGCGGCGCGGTCGCCGTGGCCAGCTGGCACCGTGATCGTCTCGGCCGACAGTCATCTGATCGAACAGGACTACTGGCACGCGGGCTTCCCCGAACACAAGAAGGAGCAGGCGCCGCGCATGGTGTTCGAGAACGGCCGTTTCGATTTCAGCATCGGCGAGAAATCGATGACGCCACCGGAGATCGCGGACTTTCTGTGTCGCTCCATGGAGTGCACACCGGGATTGAACGACGTGCAGGCGCGGTTGAAGGACCTCGACGTCGAAGGCGTAGAGAAGGAACTGATCTTCCCGCAGCGGCTGTTCGGGCTGTTCATGTTCGGCGAGATGCAGAATCGCGAAGAGGTGTTCGGCCTCTACAACGAGGCGATCGCCCGACGTTGCGCCGAAGCGCCTGGCCGGTTGTACCCCGTGATGGTGCCAAATTATTGGGACATGTCGAAGGCGAAGGAATCGGTCGAGCGCTGCAAAGCGCTCGGCGCACGCGGCCTCATGGTGCCGTTGAAGCCGGGCAAGGACGTGGACGGAAAGACGATCCACTACAACCACGGCCGGATGGATCCGTTGTACAGCGCGATTGCCGACAGCGGCGTCCCGTTGATCTTTCACATCGGCGAAGCGATTCCGTCGGCAATGCCGGGCGCGGCGGGTATCGGCGTAGTGACGCAGATGCAGGGTTTCCGGCTGCAATGGTCGCAGCTGACGTTCGGCGGTGTGTTCGACCGCTTCCCGGCGCTGAAAGCCGTCTTCGTGGAGGGTGGTCTCGCCTGGATCGCCAGCATGCTGCACGACGCCGACATGGCCGCCACGCATTTCAGGGACGCGCTGAATCCGAAGCTCGCGCATCCGCCGAGTTGGTATTGGAAACACCACTGCTACGCCACGTTCATGACCGATCCCGTGGGGCTGTCGCTCCTCGACCGGATCGGACCCGAAACGTGCATGTGGTCGTCGGACTACCCGCACACCGAGAGCACGTTCGGCTACACGCGCAGCTCGATCCAGGCGGTGTTCGATGCAACGAGCGTGGAGAACGCGCAGAAGATCGTAGGCAAGACGGCGCTCGAGCTGTTCAGGATGACCTGACGGTCAGGGAATTCCGATCATCTCGGTGCGGCCGCGCAGCGCAAGCGTCGCGTCGCCATCTACCCACCGTTCCATGCCGTCGGGCTTGATCGTTTCCCGGTAACGCTTCCAACCCGAGGCGTCGGAGAAATAAAGCTCAGCCATGCCGGCATACGGTTCGTTTGCCGGATCGATGCTGTGGCTCACCACGTAGCGGAATCCGTCGACCTTATGCATCATGTCGGTCACGTTCGGCACGTGCACGTGCAGCCAATGCTCGAACAGTTGCTCGAACGGCGTGGCCGCTTTCGCTTTGACCAGAAACGTCATCTTGAAGAAACCCGAGCGCGTGCACGGAAACGGCGCATTGAGCGTTAGCGGCTCCACCGGCAGGTGCTCCGACCCGTCGATCACGACGTACTCCTTCGTGGCCCAACCGACGTACGGCTCCGCCTTCTGCTGAAACGAATCGCGCGGCGTCGTCCCGGTGGGCGTTTTCGGCTTCGGCAATGCCTGATCCCACCACAGCTGCGCGGCGCCGTCCCACGGATGCTCGCCCGCCGCGTTCGCATCGAACAACGTCGCGACGTAACGGCGCGCGTGCAGACGACCGGCGGCGGCCGCGTCGTGCTGCGACTTGATCACCAGCGGCATGTGGTTCGCGAACCAGTGCATCAGCAGTTCTTCGCGGGTCGCCGTCTCACGCCGTTTGATCAGATAGATCATCTTCGCACCGGCGGTCGCTTGCGGTGCCTGACTGGATTTTCGTTTGGCCATTTCGCCACCCCCCATTTCAACCGTGACACCCGATGAACCGTTTTGCCGGCGCTCGGTGCTGTGGCAGTCTAACTCTGAAACCGTGATCAGTTGTTCGACGCCCTGGTCGCCGAGCTATCGATTGATCACGGAAACGACGGCCGCGCGCGAACGGGTGAAGTCATCAGTCGCGCAATGAGCGCGAGCATGCGTCGCATTGTGAGGTAACCCATGAGTGCGTCCGTGTACGACCAGCACGTCCGTTTCTACGTCGACTTCGTCGACGCCGGTCTGCGCGACCCGGACGATTTACGCCATCTACTAATCCGGCGTTTCGAAGCGGAGATCGGCGAACGCATACGCGACGGAAGCGTTCTGGATCTTGCGTGCGGCGAAGGATATCTGTCGCGCTACGTTGCTCGACTGCGACCGCGTGAGGTCGTTGGGGTGGATCTGTCTGCGTCGCTGATCGACGTGGCGCGGCAACGCAACGTGAGTCCGCTCTCTACCTTTCGCGTCGACGATGCGCAGCGCCTCGCCACGGTGATGGACGCAACGATCGACGTAGCGTTGTCGCAACTCGCGCTCATGGACATCGCCGATCATCGCGCCATGTTCGGCGCCGTGCATCGCGTGATGAAATCCGGCGGCACCTTCGGGTTCTCGCTGTTGCATCCATGCTTCGAAGGTCCGTTCCGCCTCCCGAACGAACCGCAGTTCATCAAGGACGAATCCGGCGCCGACGTCGCGGTTGCCGTGCGTCGATACGCCACTGAGGGGCACTGGCAGTCGGGCGGCACCGGCGTGCGCGGCCACATGGGTGCGTATCACCGCACGCTGGCTACGCTCATCAACGATCTGATCGGCGCCGGATTCACGCTCGAGCGTCTCGAAGAGCCGGTGAGCGACGGCGACGGCCTATCCTCGCAAGTACCGCGCAGCCTGCTGGTGATTTCCCGCCGCACCTGAAACTTAGGCGCCAAAACAGCAAGCGCTGCACTGTCGTCGCGGCGCGTGTCGCTTAGCATCCCACGCCACGAACGGAAACAAACCGATGCGGCCGAGCACGAGCCATCGATATCTCGAACGAATCGAACGCGTGGTCGATGCGTTGCTGTCCGCGCCCGCGGATGCTCACAGCGTCGAAAGCCTCGCGGCCGTTGCGAACATGTCGGCATATCACTTCCATCGCGTGTTCCGCGCGGTCACGGGCGAAACGGTGACCGCGACGTTGCGGCGGCTGCGACTGAGTCTGGCCGCCGATCGACTCGCTCATTGCGCCGAATCGGTGGGGCGCATCGCGGAGTCGGCCGGGTACGAGAGTCCACAGGCATTCTCCCGCGCATTTCGCGGGTTCACGCGAACGGCGCCGGCGGAGTATCGGCGTCGATATCTCACGGCCGGGCGAGCCGTGCGCCAGCGTCTGGCCGTTGGCACCGCATTCGACGGCACGATCGACATCGTCGACGAACCCGCGTGCCGCGTGTTGGCGATGCGCCACGACGGTCCGATCGTCTCGATTCCGAACAGTGCGCGCCGCTGCTGGCGATGGCTCTTGCGCAGCGCGCTGCTGCCGCGCGTGCGTGAAACGATCGGAGTCGCCTACCTGGACGACAACGAATCCAAAGGATTCCGCTACTACTGCGCCGTGGTAGTCGAAGCGGACGGTCGCATCTTTCCCGGCGTCACCACGCTGTCGCTGCCCGGCGGACGATACGCGCGTTACCGGTTGAGCGGCCCCGGGTCTTTGATTGCACCGACGTTCTACGCGATGCAGCGCGAGTGGCTGCCGCGCAGTGACTTCGAATTCGACGATGGACCTGCGGCGCGACCGTTGCTCGAACGATACGTCGACGACGCGCTTTCGCCAGCCGACGATGGACCGATCACCGATCTGCTGTTGCCGGTCCGCCCTCGCACAATTCGTTGAAGGGGAATGCATGATGCGTACGATCGCTCCATCGCTGACGATGATTCTGATTGGCTGGTGTGTATCCGTTCACGCCGCCGACACGCTCGTGCTGCGCGGCGCCACCGTGTACGTCGATTCTGAGACGGCACCGCTGCGCGACACCAACGTGATCGTCAGCGACGGCAGGATCGCGGCGGTCGGCGGCGACGCGCCCTCCGGCGCGCGCGAACTCGACTGTCGCGGCCTCACCGTGGTCGCGGGTCTACACAACAGCCACGTGCATTTCATGGGACCGGAGTGGACCGGCGTTGCGCAGTTGCCTGCTGATGCACTCGCGGCGCACCTGGTGGAGATGCTGACGCAGTACGGCTTCACGTCGGTGTTCGACACCGGCTCCCGTCTCGAGGACACCGTCGCACTGCGCAAACGCATCGAATCGGGCGAGATCGCGGGGCCGCGCATTCTCACGGCCGGCATACCGCTGTATCCGCCGGACGGCATCCCGATCTACCTGCGCGACCTGCCACCCGAACTGCTGAAGCTGATGAACGAGCCGGCATCCACCGACGAAGCGGTGGCCGACGTAGATACGAATCTCGATCGGGGCGCCGACGCGGTGAAGTTGTTCACCGGCTCGATCATGGGTAACGACGTCGTCAAACCGATGCCGGTCGCGATCGCGCAGGCCGCGGTCGCCGAAGCCCATCGGCGCGGCTTTCCGGTGTTCGCACATCCGTCCAACTCCGAAGGGGCGACGATCGCAGTTCAAACGGGTGTCGACGTGCTGGCGCACACGAATTCCCAGGGCTGGACGCCGGCACTGGTCGCGTCGATGGTCGAACACCGAACGGCGCTGGTACCAACTCTGAAACTGTGGCCGTACGAAGCCGCGAGGCAAAACGCGAGCGCGGCCGAGAGCGAGGCTTTCACCGGCGAAGCCATCGCGCAGCTGACCGCATTCGTGAAAAACGGCGGGGAAACGCTGTTCGGAACGGACGTCGGCTACATGCGCGACTTCGATCCGTCCGACGAATATCGGCTGATGACCCGCGCCGGGATGTCGCCGATGCAGATCCTCGCATCGCTCACCACCGCCCCGGCCGTCCGCTTTCAGAAGACACTGAAACTCGGGCGCGTCGTTCCCGGATACCTCGCCGATCTGACGGTGCTGGACGGCGATCCGGCGCAAGACGCCACCGCATTCGCGCACGTCCGCTACACGCTGCGCGACGGGCGGGTCATCTACGACGCACACGTCGCCGCCCCGCAAAAGACGCAGTAAGAGCCAACTCCGGTCCTGATCCGACCATCCGCCGATCGCTCTAGCCGGCGGTCGGCAGATGGGACAGAATCCACCCCCCGCACGCCGCCAGAATCCGGGCGTCTCTCGAGCCGCGGAAGGCGTCACGAACCGCCCACGAAGATGGGCCAGATTAGGGAGTGAGCATGAAGAACGAGCGCAATTTCTACATCGATGGCAAATGGGTCACGCCGCACAGCACGAAGACCCTCGAAGTTCTGAACCCGGCGAACGAAGAAGTGATCGGCACGATCACGCTGGGTGACCAGGAAGACGTGAACCGCGCGGTCGCCGCTGCGAAAAAGGCTTTCCAGACGTTCTCGAAGACGACCGTTGAAGAACGCGCAGCGTTGCTCGAAAAGATCATCGCCGCGTATCAGAAGCGCATGCCCGACATCGGCGCAACCGTTTCGCAGGAAATGGGCGCACCGATCGGGCTCGCCAACATGGCGCAGGCACCCGCAGGCCTCGGCCACATCGCATACACGCTGAATGCGATGAAGAGTTTCAAATGGGAAGAAGACAAAGGCCGCAACCGCATCGTCCATGAACCGATCGGCGTGTGCGCGCTGATCACGCCCTGGAACTGGCCGCTGAACCAGATCGCGGCGAAAGTGGCGCCTGCAATCGCTGCCGGCTGCACGATGATTCTGAAGCCGACCGAGATCGCACCGCTGAACGCTGTGATCTTCGCCGAAGTCATGGACGAAGCCGGCGTACCGCCGGGTGTGTTCAATCTGGTCCAGGGCGATGGCCCCGGCGTCGGCGTTGCGCTGTCGTCACATCCGGACGTCGACATGGTGTCGTTCACCGGATCGACGCGCGCCGGCATTTCGGTGGCGCAGAACGCGGCACCCACCGTCAAGCGCGTCACGCAGGAACTCGGCGGCAAGTCGGCGAACATCCTGCTCGACGATGCCGATTTCCCGAAAGCAGTGGCGCAGGGCATGGGCTCGTGCGTCATGAACAGCGGCCAGTCGTGTAACGCACCGACGCGGATGCTGGTGCCGATTAAGCGCATGGACGAAGCGGCTGCGATCGCGAAAGCGACCGCGATGGCCGCGAAAGTCGGCGATCCAGCGAAGGCCGATACCAACGTAGGCCCGGTGGTTTCGAAAGTGCAGTGGAACAAGATCCAGGGCCTCATCAAGAAAGGCATCGAAGAAGGCGCCAAGCTCGAGTGCGGCGGCGAAGGTCTGCCGGAAGGCCTGAACCACGGCTACTTCGTGAAGCCGACCGTCTTCTCGCACGTCACCAACGAAATGACGATTGCGCGCGAAGAGATCTTCGGACCCGTGTTGTCGATCATCGGCTACAAAGACGATGCCGATGCGGTTCGCATCGCCAACGACACGCTTTACGGCTTGTCGGGTTACGTGCAATCGAAGGATCTCGAACGCGCCCGCAACGTGGCGCGCCAGATCCGCGCCGGCAACATCCACGTTAACGGCGCAGGCGTAGATCCGGGCGCACCGTTCGGCGGCTACAAGCAGTCCGGCAACGGTCGCGAGTTCAGCGAGTGGGGTCTCGAAGAGTTCCTCGAGACGAAGGCCATCCTGGGCTACAACGCGGCTTGATCGAGTTGTTGGGGCTCTGCGGAGCCTCGTTGATACAAAGGCGCGTCATCGGACGCGCCTTTGCTTTTTCTACAAGAGCGTTTTTTCTACAGAGAGAACTTCATGGAACTATACGAAGCGATGAGTACGCTGCGCGCGGTCCGCCGGCTGCGTCCCGATCCGATTCCCGAAGACGTTCTCCAACGCGTGCTCACGGCCGCAACCTGGGCGCCGACCGGCGGCAACAGGCAGCCTTGGCGAATCGTCGCGGTGAAGGATCCGAAGAAAAAACAGGTGCTCGAGGACCTGTATCGCCCGTACTGGGACGGCTACATCGTCAACTACCGCAAACACATGGAGACGATGCCGGCAGACGAACGCGCCACCTCTTCGCGCGCAATC
>Ga0105249_10005986_pt1 | contig 10543 bp, 8 predicted proteins | sample KBSS44metaG_FD_81522 | JGI IMG/M metagenome (GOLD analysis project Ga0105249, IMG submission 81522) | Switchgrass rhizosphere microbial communities from Kellogg Biological Station, Michigan, USA - KBS S4-4 metaG | ecosystem: Host-associated > Plants > Roots > Rhizosphere > Soil | place...
CGTGTGCGATGGACGCTCGTGCTCGAAAGTCTGGACCGGCCACTGAAGGAGCTGTCACTTCAGGTTCCGCGGATTGCAACGGACGAGAATGTCCGCGTGATCGATGTGGTTCAGGATCAGTCTCTGCGCATTTCCTGGAAGCGCGATGTGCGCGAGGCGCTTTCCCACATCCTCGTCGGGCCGCTTGCCGCGGCGCTGACTGAGTGTGATGCCATCCATGCTCGTGTGCTGAAAAGCAGGGTGTTTGTCGCACTCCATATGCACGCCGGCGACGGCAATGTTCATACCAACATCCCGGTCAACTCTGACGACTACGGGATGCTGCAGGAGGCCAACGCTGCGGTCGAGCGGATCATGAAGATCGCGCGAGATCTGGGCGGCGTCATTTCAGGCGAGCACGGCATCGGAATTACCAAGTATGAATTCCTGACGGAGGCGGAGACCGCCGAGTTTCGCGCATACAAACAGAGAATCGATGCCAACGGCCGCTTCAACGCGGGCAAGCTTCTGCCGGGCGGCAATCTGCATCGCGCCTATACGCCGAGCTTCAACCTGCTGGGCCACGAATCGCTCATCATGCAACAGTCGGAGATCGGGTCGATTGCGACTTCGATCAAGGATTGTCTGCGCTGTGGCAAGTGCAAGCCGGTGTGCGCGACGCACGTACCGCGAGCCAATCTTCTCTACTCGCCGCGTAACAAGATTCTGGCGACCTCGTTGCTCGTGGAGGCCTTTCTTTACGAGGAGCAGACCCGGCGCGGCGTCTCGATCAAACACTGGGATGAGTTCAGCGATGTCGCGGACCATTGCACCGTTTGTCATCGCTGCGAGAAGCCGTGCCCGGTCGACATCGATTTCGGTGATGTTTCCATGGCGATGCGGGATCTGTTGCGCCGAATGGGCAAGAAGCGGTTTCGGCCTGGTGCGGCCGCCGCTGCGTTCTTTCTGGAGGCCACCAATCCCGGGACGATCAAGCTTGCTCGTGCGGCGATGGTTGGCGTGGGATATCGGGCGCAGCGTTTGGCGAGCCAGGTGTTCAGCCGCCCCGCCGCCCAACAGACTCGTCAGCCGCCGGCTACAACCGGTCGCACGCCCATTCGTGAGCAGGTCGTTCATTTCGTCAACAAACGACTGCCGGGTGGGTTGCCGAGCAAGACGGCACGCGCGCTTCTGGATATCGAAGATAAGGCGTATGTGCCCATCATTCGTGATTCGGCGCGAACCTCGGCTGAGAGCGAGGCCGTGTTTTATTTTCCGGGTTGTGGGTCTGAACGACTGTTCTCACAGGTCGGGTTGGCGACGCAGGCGATGCTCTGGCACGTCGGCGTTCAGACCGTTCTGCCGCCGGGTTATCTCTGTTGCGGCTACCCGCAACGGGGCAGCGGTGAGAGTGACAAGGCTGAAAAGATCATCACGGACAACCGTGTGCTCTTTCACCGGGTGGCGAACACGCTCAACTATCTCGACATCAAGACTGTCGTGGTGAGCTGCGGGACCTGTTACGACCAGCTGGCCGGGTATGAGTTCGACCAGATTTTCCCTGGCTCGCGCCTCATTGATATTCACGAGTATCTGCTCGAGAAGGGCGTGAAGCTCGAGTCCGTCACGGGTGTGCGTTATCTCTATCACGATCCGTGTCATTCGCCGATCAAGCAGCACGACCCGCTCAAAGTCGTGAGCGAGCTGGTGAACTCGAAGGTGAACGGTCGAGTGCTGAAGAACGACCGCTGCTGCGGTGAGTCGGGCACCTTCGCGGTTACGCGCCCGGATATCGCGACGCAGGTGCGTTATCGCAAGGAGCAGGAGCTCAAGCGCGGTGTGGATGATCTGCGCGCTACGGGCGCAACGGGGCCGGTGAAGATTCTGACCTCGTGTCCCTCCTGCCTCCAGGGCCTGGCTCGTTATCAACAGGACGTGCCGCTCGATGCGGATTACATCGTCGTCGAGATCGCAAAGCACATCCTGGGCGCCGACTGGCTGCCCCGCTATGTCGCCAATGCGAATGCCGGAGGCATCGAGCGCGTTCTGGTGTGAGATTGGTGGGCGATCACCATTTGGTGTATAGTGGGTTACCAAATGGTGATGGGGTGGGGTGTGAGCGAGAGCAGATCACTTTTCGCGGCGTCCGCGCCTTTTTCGAAGCTCTATATGCTCGAGCCTCTGGAAACAGTCGCCCTGGTGAAGCAGGGCGTTCCTGCTCGCTTTCTTGTCCGGCTCATTCGGGAGATGGGGAGCCCCAAGCACTACGTCGTACTGGCTCTCGGGATTGCACCGTCGACCGCAACGCGCAAGATGGAGTCGGACAGCACGTTGAATCTGGATGAAAGCGAACGTGTGCTGGGCCTGGGTAAGTTGATTGGGCAGGTTCAGACAATCGTTGCAGAGTCGGGCGAGACTGCTGGATTCGACGCGGCCAAGTGGGTGGCCGAATGGATTAAAACGCCCCAGCGGGCACTCGGGGGCAAGCGACCGGACGAGTTGCTCGACACGGCCGACGGACGTCAGTTGGTGTCGGATCTCATCGCCCGACAACAATCCGGCGCGTATTCTTGAAGAAGGCGGTCAGCCTCTGGCGAATCGCCACCGAGGCTCCTGCGTACAGGTCGACTGATCTCACCGGCAAGGGCGCTGAAATCACCGGTGGCCGCTGGAATCGAAAGGGCGTCGCGATGGTGTACAGCTCGGCGACGCGGGCGCTCGCTTGCCTGGAAACGCTGGTCCATTTCGATGCAGGGGTTCGACTGCCCTTGAACCGATATCTGGTGCGGATTGATATTCCGCCGGATTCCTGGAAGCAAAGACGGCATTTCAGAATCCTGCGCGATCACATCGGTTGGGATGCCGAGCCGCCGGGAAGGGTCTCGCAGGAATTCGGCAGTCAGTGGGCGGCGGACAATAAATCATTGCTGCTGGAAGTGCCGTCAATCATAGTCAGTGAAGAAATCAACGTTCTCATAAACCCGAAGCATCCCGACGTGGCGCGTGTCCGCGCCGAAGTTGTCCGCAAATGGACGTATGACCCTCGATTCAGGCCCTGAAACGGTCATTTGAAGTGGCCCGACTGGCCCCAATTCAAACGGCGTCCCAGGATTGCTTTGAAGATGAGGTGATCGGTGGCGGCGGTGGCGCCGACACCTACGCCGAAGTTGATTTCCCACTCCGGGGAGACGTCGAGGTCGGCAACGGCGAATAGCTGCTGCTGTTGTTCGCTCTCCGGGGCGAAGTTGCCGATCCGGCCGAAGTCGCCGTAGTACTCGAAGCCTGCGCTGATAACTTGGGTGAAGGCGTAGCCGACCTTGAGGCCCGGGGCGAATGTGAAGCCGTCAGCAACGCCGGGGCCGTGAACAGTGCGCTCCAGAGCGGGGTTGAACGCGACGTACCAAGGACCCGCGGTTTTATCGATGATGGGGCGGATCTCCCAGGTCCAGGTGTCCGGTGAATAGACTGCCCGTTGGTATCCGAACTCCATGGACAGGCTGACACCGACCGGCCAACCCCACGATTCGGGGACGCGTACGCGCGGCCTGATGTGATCGCCCACCCACTGCACGCCATGGCCCGACTGCTCGCTGGTGAAGATGTAGAAACCCACTTCGGACCAGTCGTTGATGCCCTGAGTCAGCTCGATGGTTTCGTGGACTTGATGGTGAGTCGGGTAGACCCCGTCAATCGTGGCCTTTTCCCCGGTGGCCGTGAAGTTGGAATGCAGCTCGGCCATCAGGGTCTGTGGCGCGACGGTCTCCGAGCCATAGACCTGAATCTCGTAGTTGCCCTGCGCATGGGCCAGGCCCGAGGCGAGCCCCAGGCCCAGGAATAGGCCCAGGAATAGGAAATCAGCGCAGGATAAAGCCAGTGCGTAACGGATCTTCTGGATCAAAATAAAACTCGCTTCGACCGGTAATGAAGGCACTGCCCCCGACTTCGGGGACGATGGCGTCGTAGGGTCCGTAGGGGACTTTCTCGGCTGCCTGTACGGTCATGCGGGTGCCGAGAATGCTTTCGATCGTCAACCGCTCGCCCAGGTGCAATTCGCCCTTCGCGTAGTGGAGTGCCGCACGGGCGCTGACACCCGAGCCGGTGGGCGAGCGATCGAGCTCGCCGTCGGCAAAGATGCAGACGTTGCGACTATGACAGTCGGGATGCTCCGCACGGCCGGTGAAAATGGTGCCGTACAGGAAGCTGAGGTCGGGCTCGAATGGGTGCGTGATCGGCAGCGCCTCCATGACGGCGTGTTTGATGCGCCGTCCGTAGTCGACGAGCCGATTGAAGTCAGCCGGCCCGAGGCCGAGTCCCAGCGGCTGCGCTTCAACCAGTGCGTAGAACGCACCGCCGTATGCAATATCAAACCGGACTCGGCCGATGCCCGGTACGTCAACGTTCTGGTCGATTGCGTAGGCGAAAGAGGGGACGTTGCGAAAGCTGACATCGCGGGCTCTGCCGCCCTCCAGCCGGCCGCGGGCTGCTATTAATCCGGCCGGCACGCTGAAGGTGATCTTCTCCTGAGGGGCCAGTCCTGTCTCCACAGCCAGGGTCGTCAGCGCGATGACGGCGTGGCCGCACATCGTGCTGTAACCCTCGTTGTGCAGGAAGAACACATCGAAATCGGCCTGTGAAGACGGGGTCAACACTGCTCCATACATGTCGGCGTGGCCGCGGGGCTCCCATATCGTCCCGGTACGAATGTAGTCGTAGTGGTCGCGGAAGTAGCGCCGCTTCTCCAGCACAGTGTTGCCCTCAATCGGCGGCAGCCCCGAAACAAACACGCGTAAGGGTTCGCCACCCGTATGCATGTCGATCGCTTCCAAACGCATCCAACTCTTGACAGCCTGCGGTAGGCTGATGTTAGTTTGTTTCATAAAGTCCAACTCACTACGGAGGTTTGCCGTGAAGCTGACAGTCATTCTGGCCGCGCTGCTCGTGAGCCTGAGCGCGGTGGCCCAGGAGGCGCCCGGCGGAGGTCCGACCCGCATCCTGGTCACGTATCGCTGCGAGCCCGCGAGTCGCCCGGCTTTTCGCAGCTACCTGCAGAAAGACCTGCTCCGGCGTCTCGACCAGTTGAAGTCCGCCGGCATTCTGAGCGGCTACCAGATCCTGTTCAATTCTTTCACGACGACAATGACCTGGGATGCCATGGCCGTACTGCACTTTGCCGACTACGCGCAGACGCAGCGCTGGAAGGACATCGAACGGACTCAACCGGGCGGGCTGGATGAGAAGGGGTTGCAACTGGCGAAGTCCATCGACACCTACTCGGCGGACCTGCCGTGGGAAGGGCAGGCGGACGAGCCGGGCAATGCGGCGCAAGGCGTGTATTACGTGATTCCCTATGAGTACTCGAACGCGGAGCAGTACCGCAAATACGTCGACGCGTACGTCATCCCGCAGGTGAAGGGTTGGATGAAGGAGGGTGTGTTGGCGGGGTATCAGATCTACATGAACCGATACCAGGTCGGGCGCCCGTGGGACTCGCTGTTCGTCTATCACTATCGTGACCTCCAATCCTTCGGCCGCCGGGACGAGACCGTGGCCAAGGTACGCCTCACCCTGGTGAATGACCCGGAATGGAAACGGTGGAGCGACATCAAGCAGACCCTGCGGACGGAAAGCGAGAACACCATTGCCGAAGCGCTCCAGCCAAAACGATCGCCATAGGTTGCATTATAGACGGTAAAAATACAAAATGATCTCCGCGGGGGTGATCAGTCATGAAACGTCTTCTAGCGTTGGGTCTGGTGCTGTGGGTCGGGGCCGCGGCGGTGGCGGCGCCGCGCAGCTTCCATTCGACGATTGCGCCGGTGCCGCCCACTGATTGCCAGGCTCACGTTGCGTACGACCGCGACATGACCCTGCCGGGTTATCTGCTGCCCACCGCGGCAGGACCCACGACCTGCATCCCCTTCACGACCGTGTCGGCTCACCCGCCCGCCGGGGACCCAGGTGATTTCTATGTGGATGAATTCACTGACGCGAAGCTGCGTGAGCGATGGGTCGCGTGCAAGGCCGACAAGGTGTGCTACGACAGGGTCTACAGGCAGGTCATGGCGCGTCACCCGCCGAACAAGGAATACACACTCCAGGATGCGCACGGGCGCTTCCTGCTTGGAAAGATCGAGGAAAAGGGCGGCGAAACCGATCTGACGACCATCCGGAGGCCGGGCTATTTTGACCGCGCGCCCTACCTGGAAGCCATCGCGGCGGTCGATGGCGATACCTATGTCGTGGAGTTTACGGCGCCGGTCGAAGCCTACGAGCGGCTACACCAGAACATGACCGGCGATATCCGGATTCGCGGCTGGTATATCCGCGGCGCCGGGATCGATGACGGGAAGGGCCACAAGAAGCGCGCCCTGATCATTGCCAGCGGTGGGGGCGGTGACCGGGTGACCGCCATCGACGATCCGGCCGACAGGGCCTACGTGGTGGACCCGAAGACCGGTAATACGATTCCCAACGATGATTGGCCCAATGCAACCACGGGCGTGAAGGGGCAGGCCGTCTGGCGCCAGGTGTGGTTCGCCTTGCATCAGGCGGGTTTCGATGTCCTCGCGCTGGACCGCCGGGGCGTCGGAATCTCGGGGGGCTTCAGCGACACCAACACCCTGCAACAGGGACACGATCTGTTGAAGATTGTTGCGGATTTACGCACGGGTGAGGGGATGCGCGGACTGACACCTGCGGGCCAGGTCGTGACGGGGCCGGCGGCCGCCGCGGCGGTCAGTGGAGAAGGCGGTGGTAAAGGCCTGCCGGTTTTCTTTCTGGGCAGCTCCCGCGGCACCATGTCGAGCAGTTGGGCAATGACAATCAACTTCGACAAGGACTGCAGTTACGATCTGCCGACCATAACGTGTAAGCCTCCGCTTCGCGACCCGACGATCAAGGGTGCCATCCTGATCGCGGATTTCTCCAGCGGCGTGGGTTATTTGGAAGACCAGACGACTCCGAAGGACGATGGTCGGGGCCCCGGGCGTGATCGTGGGCTGTTTATTGGGGGTATCGAGCTCGAGAACAACATCGTGTTTTTCCCCAGCTCTGCGACTCTCGCCGGCATTCACACCTGGCCCAGCGCCTTCTTTGCGCGTGGCTTATGGTGTTACGCCGATGGCCTGGAGGGTGAGATGGATGCGTACAGCCGCGTCAACGGCCTGAAGGATCTGGTGGTAGTGCGCGGCCCGCATGCCTTTGAGACCTGGCCGTCCGAGGAGAAAGCCCGCGTCGAGGAACGGATGATTGCCTACGCGAAGGCCGTCGTGCTGAATCAAAAAACGATTCCGGGGCGGCGAACGTGGTCCAATATGAAGGAACTGGTGGCCACGTCCGGTGATGTTTGGGAGCCCTCGACCCATCCCAGCGTTGCGAAGCAATAACGAGCCGGCGGGTGCGGATCCTCGGCTCTCTGCTCGTCCTGGGGACGCTCCTGATCGCTTTCCCGGCTGGGGCGCAGTCACTTCTGCGTGCCCGTCTCAACTCTGACATTGTTTCGACCGATCCGGGCACGCGACGCGACGAGAACACCGATGGTGTGTTGCTGCATATCGTCGAGGGACTGGTTGGGTCTCGCGAAGACGGGTCGGTTGGGCCGATGTTGGCCAGCCGCTGGTCCATTTCTGCTGACGGCCGGGTGTACACCTTCACCTTGCGGCCGGATGTGGTGTTCCACAATGGAGCGCCGCTGACGTCGGCTGAGGTCGTCTGGTCGTTGCAGAGATATCTGAAGCCCGAGACCCGTTGGAGGTGTCTCGAGGTGCTCGGTCCCACCGGAAATGCGCCCGTGACATCTGTGACGGCGCGTGATGCTCATACGGTAGAAATCACACTCGCCCGGCCTGCGCCGATCTTTCTGACCACCCTGGCCCGCGCAGACTGCGGGGCCACCGGAATCATGCATCCTGATTCGGTACGAGCGGACGGGAGTTGGAATGGGCCGATCGGGACCGGTCCGTTTCAACTCGGCGAGTGGCGTCACAACCAGTTCATTCAGCTCAAACGATTTCCACGCTACGCCGCGCTGGAGGGACCGCGGGACGGCAACGTTGGAGGCAAACATGCGTTGGTGGATGAGCTGCGGTTCATGATCGTCCCGGACAGCTCCGCGGCGCGGGCCGCGCTCATCAGAGGCAGCCTCGATGTCATCGACCATCTGTATCCTTCGGACCTGATGGGAATTCGGGGTCGTCAGGACCTGCAGTTCCAGTCGGTTCCCATTCTCGATTGCTACACGGTGTTGATCCAGACTCAGGATCCCGTGTTGCAGGATGTTCGGGTGCGGACGGCGCTGGCGCTTTCGATCGATACAAAGGCGCTGACCAAGGCCATCACCCAGGGTAGCGGGTCACCCAACAACTCGCCGATTCCCGCAGCCAGTCCCTTCTACGGTGCTGTCGAGGCCCGCATGAGGCCGGTCGATGTGGCTCGAGCGCGTCAGCTGCTCGCGGCCAGTGGTTACCACGGCCAGGTCATTCGGTTGGTCACCAGTCGGCGGGACCCGCAGATGTTCGATACTGCAATTGTCTTTCAGGCGATGGCTGCTCAGGCGGGGCTGAATGTGCAGATTGAGTTGGTGGATTGGCCCGCGCATCTCGCGCGCTATACCACCGGCAACTATCAATTGATGGTGCAGTCCTTTTCGCCGCGGCTCGATCCCACACTCAGCTTCGGGCTCTTCATCGGCGACAAACGCACGGAGCCCCGCAAGGTTTGGGACTCCTCGCATGCCCGGGAGTTGCTGGACGAAGCGACGCAGGCCGCCGATCCGGTTGCCAGGCAGGCAGTGATGGATCAATTGAACGTCGACTTTATGGATGAGGCGCCGGCCGTCGTGCTGTTCAACTCGGCACGCCTGTCTGTGGTGCGCGCGGCGGTAACCGGACACCGGAACTGGCTGTCCGCGCAACCGCGACTCTGGGGCGTCGGGCTGCACTGACCTTGCTTACATACATCGCAAAACGGCTGCTTCTGACTCTTCCGACTCTGCTGCTGGTGTCGGTGGGCGTCTTTCTGTTCATCCGTCTCATTCCCGGCGATCCCGCGTTGGTGATGTTGGGGGATGGGGCCGACGCTGCCTCGCTCGCGGGATTGCGCGCGGACCTGGGTCTCGACCGTCCCCTGCCGGTGCAGTACGTCACTTGGCTGGGACACGCGGTGCGGGGTGACCTGGGGCGGTCAATTTTCTCCGGCGAGCCTGTTGGTACATTGATTCTGCAGCACTTCGGCTTGACGGCGGTGGTGGTGCTCACGGCTGTGACGTTCGCTACGTTGGTTGCGATTGCCGCGGGTCTGATCGCTGCGTGGCGTCAGAACTCCAAGGTCGATCTTGCGATTGTGGGCGCGGCGACCGTGGTGTTGGCGGTGCCGAGCTTCTGGCTGGGGTTGCTGCTGCTGTTGTTGTTCGGAGTGAAGCTCGGGTGGCTGCCGTTTGTCGGGTATGTCCCGTTTTCGGAGAGTGCTGCACAGGCAGCCCTGTTCCTGGTGATGCCCATCGTGACTTTGACGATTACCGAGAGCGGCGTGCTGACCCGAATGATGCGCGCAAGCTCGCTCGACGTCCTGCATCTCGACTATGTAACGCATGCGCGCGCAAAGGGTCTGCCCGAGTCGACAGTCCTACTCCGCCACGTATTTCCGAATGCGTTTGCTCCGACGCTCACTCTGGTCGGATTGACGCTTGGACATCTTCTCGGCGGCGTGGCGGTGATTGAGACGGTTTTTACTCTGCCGGGGCTCGGGCGATTGATGGTGGACTCGGTGCTGTCGCGCGACTACCCGGTAGTGCAGGTCTGCCTGCTCTTCACGGCGGTCGTGTATGTGCTCGTCAACCTGCTGGTCGATCTGTGTTATCCGATTTTTGACCCGCGGGTCACCGCGCGATGAGCACCCAGGCCAAACTGGGGTCTGCGCTGGTCGGCGTGTTGTTGCTGGCCATTCTACTCGGCCTTGCCTGGATGCCGTTTGACCCGAACGCCATTGACCTCGATCACCTGCTGGCTGCGCCGAGCGCGCATCACTGGTTCGGTACCGACGAGTTCGGCCGGGACGTTCTCAGTCGGGCCATGTTGGGTGCCCGGATCAGTGTCTTGATCGCGCTGGGTGCGGTGGCCTTGGCCATTGCCGCGGGTACGACATTGGGACTGCTGGCCGGATATCTGCGTGGTTGGACTGACCGAGTGCTGATGATGGTGACTGATGCCGTGCTGGCATTCCCCAGCATTCTGCTGGCGCTGGCGTTGATTGCTGTTCTGGGGTCGAGCGACAGCAGCATTGTTTTTGCACTGGCGACCGGCTACACACCGTCGGTGGTGCGCGTGGTTCGGAGTGCGGTCTTGTCGATTCGCGAGCGCGAATTCATCGAAGCCTCGCGGGTCGCGGGCGACAACGCTTTCCAGACAATGACGTGGCACGTTCTCCCCAACATAGTGCCGCCTGTGGTGGTTCTAGCTACCAGTCTGTTTGGCTGGGCCCTGTTGTCCGAGAGTGCATTGAGCTTCCTGGGTGTCGGGGTTCCGCCGCCGGCGCCTACGTGGGGCAACATGTTGTCCGCTTCGCGTAC
>Ga0105249_10005987_pt1 | contig 10542 bp, 10 predicted proteins | sample KBSS44metaG_FD_81522 | JGI IMG/M metagenome (GOLD analysis project Ga0105249, IMG submission 81522) | Switchgrass rhizosphere microbial communities from Kellogg Biological Station, Michigan, USA - KBS S4-4 metaG | ecosystem: Host-associated > Plants > Roots > Rhizosphere > Soil | place...
CGCAAATCCGCTACAGGGTGGCGGTAGCGGTAAAAACTTGTTTTGTGAATTACTTAAACACACCACCACATACGGAAGCATTCCTGCCGGGCAAAAGCGAAATTTTGATGGAACTATGCTACTACAGGCATGGCGCGGCGAAAAAGTTTTTGCATTAAGTGATGTTAAAAAAGATTTCGATTTTGAAATGCTTAAAGAACCAGCAGGTGGTAAGGCAATCCATAAGAAATTATTCAAAGACGAAGCGTCGCTTGGTGTGCAAGATGTCCCAAAGTTTATTGTACTAACTAATTTTAGTTATGAAGTTACAGACGGCGGTCTAGAACGGCGTATAATTTCAATAGAGTTCACAGACTTCTTTACAAAAGCTAAAGGCGTTGATAGACATTATGGAAAAATGTTCCCAGACGATTGGACTGATGAAGATTGGGCGGATTATGATAATTTTATTTGTGCAAGCGTATTAGAATGGATGCGTCATGATTTGAAACTTGGTAAGGTCGCTTTAAGTTCTACTGGCTGGGAAAAACAATTCGCGCAAACATACGGAATAACAATCTACGATTTTATTAGCGAATACTGGCACGACTGGAAAGGGAAATTTATAAGCAATACAGAATTTAAAAGACAGTTAAATGAATTCCTTGAAGAACGAGGAATAGGTCCACATGACAAATACAGACCGAAGATGCCAAGAATAAGTGCCGCACTTGAAGAATGGTGTAAGCATCTGAATGTACAGTATAATAAAGATGTTGTCCAGCGCACCGGACCGCTAAACACTGAACGCGGCAGAGAATTTAACCTAGAAGATGCCCCATTTTAGCCCATTTTTACCCACTTTACCATCAAATTTTGTAACAAAAGTGATTTTGTAACAGATAACTTGTTGTAAATCAACGATGTTACAAAATTCTATACTGCTACGAGCGGTCCTCCTAAATATATGATGAGAGTCTTTGAGGTATGAGTTTAAAACTCTACTTTCGTGTTATTATTATTTTTTTACTACAATATATAGGGTATGTAAAAATCTGTAACTTTGTAACATTTTTTATAAATTATTAAATATCAATGTTTTATCTGTTACAAAATTCATTTTAAAAAACGTAACTTTTTGTAACAGAGCTTATTTTTTGTAACATTTGCTATTTTAACTATCTTCTTTTTATATTTGCATTGAGTAGTTTATAACTGCGGGTCGCTTTATTGCAAGTAGCTTAGTATAATAACTGCGTGCGGTTATTATCGGTAGACTTGGTTCAAATGCTTACAACGTTGTAAATTATTCGTTTATAAGTTTCAAAACTATTCAATGCCGCTTAGTAGCCCGGAATAAGGCTTGTTTTTTATACGACATAGGTGCGTATAGGGGGTAAGTTTAGGTAGTCGAACTTCTGGTACATTCGCTCTGGATTTTGGACTTATATAATTCTAGCAAATAAATTTTAAGTTAATCCTCCCGCGCCTATTCTATAGGCAATGAGAATTATTTTATTATGCCGAATGTAAATTCAGCGGGTCAAACCCATGACCAATTGCAAGCAGCTTGTTGGAAAGGTGCTTTGCAGTTGTACCATCCGTATTTATATCAGCGGCTAATATGCATTCCGAACGATATGCATGCTGGTAATGTTGTGCGTTGGAAGCAATACCAGGCATTAGGCGTAACGCCTGGTGTTTGGGATATGCAATTAAACTGGTTTAGAATCGAGCAAACTTCCGGTCTTACTATGCAGCCGGTAAATTATAAAATTCACCAATCTATATATTGGTTTGAATTTAAAGTAGGTAGGGATACGCGCAACCCGGCGCAACTGCGGTTCCAGCAAATAATGGAACCAATAGGGCATAAATTTTACATAATAGAAGAAGAAAAACAGTTCTATGATTATTTAAAAAATATCATAGAACCTACATTGCATATTGCAAAACAAATCTGGAAAGAGGAACAAGCATTGAATGGCGAAAGGAAAACAAGGTCCAGACCCGACCAGGATAAAAGCAAAAGAATTTAAATTTGCGCAGCTAGTATTAGAAGGCGTTAGACCGGAAGATGCCGCTGTGCAGGTTGGATATAGTGCTAGAGGTAGTGGTCCGCGCGTTGCTGCTATGCGATTGATGGAAAAACCATCAATAAAAGGTTACATGGAACTAGAACGTTTGCGTAGATTAGAGCAAATACGTAAAGAGACTGAAGTTGATGATATATGGGTAACAAAAAAATTCAAAGAAATACTGGATCGTTGCATGCAACCTGAACCGGTTATGCGTTATGATCATGAAGCTGGTGAACTTAGGCAAGTTCGTGATGAAGAAACCGGGCAATTACTCTTTAAGTTCGACGCAATAGGTGCAATAAAAGCGGCAGAAAATCTTGCAAAACATATAGGTTATTACGAATTAGATAATAATCAGAAACGGCCAATTATCAAAATTGGTGCTGTGCAGAATATAGTCAATTACTTCTTCGAAGACGAACAACCTGGTAAGGAGAATAATACGATTGAGATTACCGAACAACGAGATTAATTTAGAAATAACGCCTTCTGTATTTCTAAGGTGCTATAAGTATTCTATACCGCCGCAATTATTCGTTGATGAATATGGTAATCTTGTCCAAAGTATCGTAGACGTTATAGGGCCAGAACCGGATATAGATTTCCTTTGGGGCGGTCGCGATAGTGGCAAGACGCGCCATATAGCCATGCGCCTTATTGTTGACTGTTTAACACTTCCTTATTTTCGTTGTATACTCGTCCGCAAGGTATTTAACACTATCCACGATAGCCAGTGGCAACAGATAAAAGATATCGCCATAGAATGGGGGGTAGATCATTTATTTACTTTTAAAGAAAGTCCATTAGAGATAACATGTTGCAACGGGAATAAGTTTATTTGTCGCGGCATGGATGATCCTGGTAAATTAAAATCAGTAAGTAATCCAAGCCATTGCTGGATAGAAGAAGGCAACCAATTAGATCGTGATGACTTCATTGTAATCATAACTTCGTTACGCACGAATGTAGCGCGTGTAAAAACATGGATGAGTTTTAACCCTGAATGCGATGGCGATTACCAGGAGTTCTGGCTGTACACAATGTTCTTTGAAGAACATAAGGCGGTAATGTATGGTAGATTCAGAGGAAGCTGGGAAACTATTATACCAGAACATATTAGCTCATTCGGAAGAGTAATCAAAGAAAAAACAGCCGTCTTTACTTATCGTTGCACATGGACCACGTACCAAGACAACCCGTATTGTCCACCAGAACGCGTTGCTATCCTTATGCGCATGGCAATGCTTGACCCGTATTATGAAACCGTATTCACTAATGGCAAATGGGGGAATAGAAAGGTAGACGACCCTTACTGCTACTGCTACGATGACGAAAAGCATAAGCGCGTAACAATGATTGACAAAAGGTTAGAACTTATTTTAAGTTTTGATTTTAACGTCAACCCAATTACATGCGGAGTATATCAACATATAGCGGATGAAATCCGCTGCATAGAAAGCATAAAATTAGTTAATAGTGATATTTACAAGTTATGCGAATACATCCGCGTTAATTACCCGGGATACATGTATCTAGTAACAGGTGATGCCACTGGTAGTAATACAACCGCATTAGTCAAAGATGCTATTAACTATTACACAGTTATAAAAACAGAACTATCTTTAATGCAATCGCAAATAAAGGTACCTACCGTTAATCCGTCAATAGTAGAAAATAGAGTCCTTGTTAACGCCTGTTTAAAATGGATGAAAGTAGCCATGCACCCTGAAAAATGCAAAGACCTTATATATGATTGCAAAAACGTAAGTGTGACTGATACCGGCAAAATTGATAAAGGAGATAGAACTAATTTAAAAAAGCGCGCCGATCATTTGGATCATTTCAGGTACTATTTGAATACATTCCATAAAAGTGTTTTAAAAATGCTAAATTAGCCTTTGCAAAGGGGTTGTTTGCAAAAATAAAGGGTCGGCGAAAGGCGGGCAAAGCTAGAACTATTTGGAATAATACAACTATCAAGGGTGATAGTCCCGTATAGCTCCCAGGCAAGATTAATGGGTATGCGACCGCTGCCGCTGAAAAGAACGCCTTAACTGGTGGAGTGAAATAGAGCGACCTTTTAAAATAAAAAAACAAAATCATGAATACGTGTACCTGCTGTTTTGAAGATTACATGGTTAAATGCAACGACAATATAAATGTATTCGCAAGGCTAACAGCGCTTACGCAATACACATGGGTAATAACTGATAAATTCGATAGACAGTATAGTGGCATATTCACTACCGATAGCAATGGCTTTTGGCAAATACCAGTTGAAGAGTTGCCTGCAGGATTATTAACTGAATTTAGCGGTAGCTTCAAATTAGAGGTTTACGAATTTGAAGTGTACCCATCAACATCATGCAAGCCAGTAAAGTTTACTATTGCACAAGAGTATGAATGCATAGAATTTACTATGCGCGCGGGCACGCGCGTTAAGGATAATTTAGGATGTGAATTTTAAAAAAAATAGTAATGATTACACCAGAAGAATTTTTCGGATATGAATTTGATAACCTACCAGAATATCAAGGGTAATGAAAACGCAAAATAATAAAAAAGGCGCAATGGTATTGCAGATAATTAATGGGCAGTATACTGGCAAACGAGCAATTGCATGGCGCAATAAACAAGAAGATCGGTTTATCGCAAAAGGCAAGATATGTGTTAGTATTTATAAAGAAGATTATAAAAACACATTAGCCGATAATATTCTTATAGATATTAACAACTGCAAACAAATTGGGTTTGCCGATTAAGGAGGTCAATAAATGGCCACATATTGCCAACAAACAAAGATACAATTCAATAATGCAGATAGTACAACAATAGTGTACGATGCCGTAATGCGCGCAAAGTACGGCGTACAGCCGCGCGTGTTTGTGTGGTATTATGATACAGTTACAGAAGAGTTCTATTTAAGTAATTTTTTTACTGTTATGAAATACGACGGTTCAGATATAGTAGTAGATCACGGAGGCCCCAATACCGGGTTTATTATTGTAGAATAAAAAGGCGGCTGTAGAAACAGCCGCCGCGTACATGAGAAAATTTACATTAATCACTATTTGACTTTTAGACTCACGATTGGCAATACGAATATAAGTAATAGTTTTAAAATTATATTCATATAAATAAGAACACAAAAAATGATTGAAAAAATATTTATAATATCTTTTATTGTTATTGGCTATTGCTGTACATTTTGGCCAGGCATGATATTCGAACGCATTGGCAATTGGCTTGAATGCAACCTGCCAGAATGGATTAATAAACCCATATGGCATTGTTATATATGTTGCTGCATGTGGGTTGGTAGTTTGGCGTACTGGGTTATTTGGGGTAATAGTATAAAAGAATGGTTAATTACTTGTGTAGGCGCGATGGGCGTAAATGCTTTCGTTAGTGAATTGACCGATAAGGCAAAAGAAGTCAAAGTAAGTAGCGACGACATATCGGATGAAGAAATAGATAAGTTGTTTACGCGGTTTAAAAAAACTGGCAAATATATAAAGTAATGAAGCAATTATTACTGCAATACGGATGGGCAAATAAAGGGGCGTGCAATTGCAGCGGTGTTCATACTGATAAGTTTTCATTAGAAACAATTGATGGTACTTTTAATATTAAACTGCGCAGTAGTAATTTTTTAATAAGCAAACCAAACGGCAAATATTTTAGGTATAGTCTAAAAGAATTAAAACCAATATTAGATGAAATTAAAGCAAATCACAGACTTGTTAATGCCGTGGCGTAAAACAAAATTCAAGGCATTTAATAATAACGAAGTGGCTGTAGAGGCTTTTAGGCACAATGGGAAGGTGTATTATCATTTCGCAGATAGTTTTAAAGTACCTGCAGCGCGCGCAATTTGCGCATTGGCAATTTATGAAGAATTGCGTATGCGCTGCACCCAGGAATATCTAAAATTGCACATCCGGGCCACCCGCAACTTGCTTAATCCGGAAGACGGAAAGATAAAGTTAACAGAACTTGCAATTATTAATAATAATTTGGAAGAACGCCTTAACTTAGCGCCGTTCCCGGATCATATTTACAAGCTGGCAAGCGTTATTTTTTTTGATGAAAGCGAAAGTCCGTTTAGTTACGATTTTGAATATAATCAAAAGAAAATAGCAGAGTGGAAAAAGGATGGCGAAATTCTGGATTTTTTTTTAACCATGCAATTCAAAGATTTGATGCCGTTTGGGAATATATCAAGGCAACATGCCAAAAGTTATTTCAACACGGCGGAGATGATAGACGTCCTGCACCAACTGAAGCTCCAGGGTATATTATCCAGAGCAAATTAAATGCATGGTTCGACCAAATGAATTGGCTTGCCGACAATGACGTATCTAAGATAAAAATAGTTAGCGAAATGCCTGTGATTGATTTTTTTATTATGCTTAACAAGAAGATAGCCGAAGAAGAAAAGAAAATTTCAAAACCAAGTAAAGCGCATAGTAAAGGAATGAGATAAATGCCTGATTCAAAAGAAACGGTCTTTATAGAATTTGTTGTAGATGATAATCAGCTAGAATCGGCACAGCAAAATCTTGAAAGAACTGGCAAGATAGACAAAAAATCAGCAGATCAATTTAAGGCAACCAATGCCGAATTAGCTAAACGTCAAAAAACAATTGATACTTTAAATAAACAACTGCGCGACACCCAATCGCAGAATGCTAAATCTATTGCCGATCTAGAAGCAAGGATGCAAACTTTCATAAAAGACTTCGTAGAAGGATTTAGCGAAGGCGTTGTAGAATCACTTAAAGAAGCCGGTTTTGAATTTGATGAGTTTGGTAAACTCATTAGTAAAAATAATGAAACCGTAATAGCTTCTACTGAAACTTTAAAACAAAGATTAGGCGAAGTAACAAAAGAATTACAGCGGTTAAAACTCGCAGGTGAAGATGACACCGAAGCGTATAAAGCCTTAGTGCAAGAAGCTGGTAATTTACGCGATGCAATGGGCGACGTAAGCCAAGAAGTAAACAATGCCGCCGCGAATAGCCAAAAATTAAACGGATTCATTAATGTTGCGCAAGGAGTAACCGGCGCTTTTGCTGTTGCGCAAGGTGCGGTCGGTGTATTTGGCGCGGAAAGCGAGGAATTGAATGAAACATTATTAAAAGTCAACAGCGCCCTTGCTATTATGCAAGGGTTACAAGCCGTTAACGATACCCTGCAAGAAGAAAGCGCCGCAAGCGCCTTATTAAATACAATCGCGCAAAAGACTTATAATGTTGTTATAGGCGAAAGTATTGGTCTAATGGCTGCATTCCGTGTTGCATTAGCCGCTACTGGCGTAGGCATATTAATAATAGCTTTAATTGCTCTCGTGAACGCTTTGAGTAAGGCCAATAAAGAAACAGAAGAAGCTAATAGGTTATTAGATAAGAACAAAGAAAATATAGAAGCCGACACCGCTGCAATAAAACGTAATACCGAAGAACAAATAGCCAGAGCCGAAGCTATTAATCAAAAGGAAAGCGAAATAATACAACTGCGCGGGCATGGCCTGGTATTGCAGAGACAAGCTATCGCAGAAGCGAATAGTTTATTGGTTGCTCAACGTGCAACACTTGACAATACAAGTGAAGCGTATTTTAAATTAAACAGACAGATTGAAGACAATAATGAATTAATAAAAGATGTAGACAACCAACTTATAATTGAAAAAATAAATTTAGACAAGCAATTACGAACAGAACAACTTCAAGGTATTGCCGATGGACTGCAGGCTCAATTGGATGGTGCCACAAAAAATAGCAAACACGAATTAGATTTAGCCAAACGTACCGCTCGCGCAAAAGCAGCAATTGATCTTAATGAAGCCGGTGATAATCTCCAAAAACGTCTGGCAATCGAAGCGGCTTTGCAAAAAGAAATTCGTGCATTGGATTTACAATACGCTCAAGTAAGGCAGCAAGATAGAATAGACGCAACCGAGCGTGCACTAATAGCCGCGCAGCAAGCAAGTAGAGCTATTAATGAACGCGAATCACAGGAAGAAATTGATTTGCAAAAAAAACGCATAGCCCAACAAGCTAGACTAGAATTACTTCAAGAAGGTTTAACAGAGAATCAAAAACTATTAATAAGAGAAAAATCACTAGATGATCAACTTAAATTACAAGAAGAATTTAATAAACGATCTGTAGTAGATTCTATTAATGATTTAATTAGTAGAAACAACTCAGAATTAGCACAACTAAATATAACAAATAAAGAAAAATTAAGCATCCAAGAAGATAACCTTATTGCGCAAGCTCAAATTGAAATAGAACAAAACAAGGGGTTAACCGACAAGATTAAAGAGATACGAGCAAAACTAAATGAAGATTTACGCGGGCTGAGATTGGCTGCATTGCAAAAGGAACTTAACGACGAACTAGCATTGACTGCCGCGCACACCGGCGCACTCAGGCGCGCAAATGAACGCATAGAAGCCGATGAAAGGAAGAGTTTATCTAAACGTATTGCCGCTGTAAATCAACTAGCAGCTCTTGATATTGGAAATATAAATAGAAGAGAAGATGCTTTAGATGAAAGCCTTAAAAGAAATTTAATAAGTCAGCAAGATTATAATTTACAGTATGCTCAATTAAAAGATGAGGAAGTAAAAATTACAGAAGATGCAGAAATCAGAAAGCGTGACTTACAACGCGAACATACTTTAAAATTAATACAATTTGTTCAGCAAACGGCAAATGAAGCTGTAAGTATTATTGCACAATTTGGCCAACAGCAAACTGACGCCGAACAGGCTCGCATCGATGAACAACGTCAGCGCATAGATGACTTAAAAGAAGCCGGTGCTATTACAGAAAAAGAAGCCATTGCCAGGCAAAAACGTTTAGATAAAGAAGAGCGGTCATTAAAAATAAAACAAGCGCAGCGTGATAAGAGCATAGCGCTGTTTCAGGCTATCATAAATACGGCTGCTGCCGTTGCTAAAGCATTGGCCGAAGGTGGTCCGGTGCTTGCTGCAATTGCCGCCGCTATTGGTGCCGCTCAGATAGCGTTAATTGCAAGCAAACCAATACCTAAATTCGGTAAAGGCAAAAAAGATAATTACGAAGGCCTTGGAGAGATAGGTGAAACCGGACCAGAGTTATTGAAGCGTAATAATAAAATGTATTTGGCTAAAAAACGATCTTTGGTTTGGATAGGTAAAAATGATAAGGTGTTTAATCCAAAAGAAACTGTTGCAATACTGGAAAAACAAAACATGGAGCCTTATATTATTAAAGATTCAAATACCAATGAGTACAAGAATATAAACAACCCGCAAATTGATTATGATAAATTAGTAGACGCAATGTCTAGTAAACCAATAAATATTAAACTGGATGGTTATGCCGAGTATATGATTTCAAAGAATTCTTTTACCACATACATTGAAAATAGGAGAAGCTATAAATAATGGAATATAGGTTCTTTTTAAATGATCTTGAAATAGCCGAACCAATTGGGTGGTCTAACATAGAAATTAGCATGAACCGGGACGACGTTTACCACGGAATGCAGTTTGAAGTTAGCACCGGCTCTCTGCGTTTTTTTGGTGCAGCAGCAACTTATTTACAACAACAAAAAGACACCAATTCTATATTCGCAAATGTTATTTTCACTGCCAAAGAAAATTGCGGGCAAGAAGAATTTGAAACCATTGTAACGGGGAAACTGAACTTCGGAAAATTCAAAGATTATTGCGGCAATGTATGCCTTGTGGAAATACCATTTGAAGAAGAAGGGTGTAAGGTAACATTTAAGAACAGATTCGATCAAAAGGTAAATGTAGATAGCGTATTCGGGTATGATACAATGACTGTATTGCCTGATTACGCTCAGTTAGGCAAAAGTATACGTATGCCTGCCAAAGCATTACAAGCGGCAGTAGATGGAAGTGTCGGCGCCGATGGCTATGAAAATATAAGCACCTATGCTGGAAGTGGTGGAGGCCTTTTATTAGTTAGACCAGAATACGAAGTTGAGCGATATAATAATATTAAAACAGGTCAGCTTACAGGCGGCACTAATTGTGAAGCAAACCTCGGTAGCGCTGAATGCGATACTCCTATTACTCCGCAATTATTATTTGAAGATGTCATTGTTTGTTTTGATGGTAATTATACATATAACATCAGAATGAAAGGAGAAGTTGAAATAGGGTTGGGTGTTAATCTTTTTCATATAAAGCATAAAATTGTTAAATGGGATGCGGTTGGTGATATCTTTAATGATGCCACTATAGTACAAGAAGCTACTTTATACGACGGCACGCCATCGCCACCGCCAGGACCATTGACGCAAGCATTTGATAATACTTTTACAGGAACCACGACTATAGCAGATGGGATAGGGTTTTATAGCTTTATAGAGGTAGGCTATTCAATCAGTACTACTGGTCAAATAAATGTGCGGTTTACCGATGATACTTATTTCACGCTAGAAGCAATTAAAATTTGCC
>Ga0105249_10005988_pt1 | contig 10540 bp, 11 predicted proteins | sample KBSS44metaG_FD_81522 | JGI IMG/M metagenome (GOLD analysis project Ga0105249, IMG submission 81522) | Switchgrass rhizosphere microbial communities from Kellogg Biological Station, Michigan, USA - KBS S4-4 metaG | ecosystem: Host-associated > Plants > Roots > Rhizosphere > Soil | place...
CGACGCCGGTATGGGTCACCAACACGGCAACGTTCGTGGAGAAGGCGCATTGCTTCCCCGGCGTGAACTTCGTCGTCGGCGTGGACACCGCGAGCCGCATCGGCGAGGCGAAGTACTACGGCAACGATCCGGCGCGACTCGCTGCCGCCGTTGGCGAACTCGCCGCGCTGGGTTGCGGCTTCCTCGTGTTCGGGCGAACGGTCAACGGACGTTTCACAGGCTTGAACGACATCGCGCTTCCCGCGGCGCTGCGGGCCATCTGCACCGCAGTACCCGAAACGCAGTTCCGGCACGACGTCTCTTCGACGCAGCTACGGAAGCAAGGTCGCGGCATCGTTCGTCGCTGAGCGCGTTCTACTCGAGATCTTCCAGACGTTTGGGCCACGTCGCTTTCAACAGACGCGACAACGAGCGATCGGCGAGCAGCCGGCCCGCCGTCTGACACTTCGCGCAGTAGTTGCTCTCGTTCTCCGCGTACACGATCCGCTGCACCGGCGCGCCGCATACGGGGCACGGCTGCCGGAACTTGCCGTGGACGGCCATTTCGTCGTGAAACGCCGTGACCTTCGTCGGGAAGTCTTCACCGGACTGTTCGCGCAACCGCGCGGTCCATTCCGCGAGTACTTCGCGGCACGCTTCGTACAACCGTTTCGCCTCCTCGTCGGTCAACGCGCTTCCCTGTTTGAACGGCGACATGCGCGCCCGCAGCAGAATCTCGTCCGAATACGCGTTGCCGATGCCCGCGAAGATGTGTTGATCGGTCAGCGCACGCTTCACCGTGTGGTTGACGGTCTGGAGCCGAGCCGCGAACTCCTTCAACGACACGTCGAGCACGTCGATACCGCCGGGGTCGAGTTCCGCCAGACCCGCGGCGCTTTCCACCAGTTTCAGTGAGGCGCGGCGTTTCTTGCTCGCTTCGGTGAAGATCACGGTGCCGGCGTCGAAGTCGAGCGCCGCGAGCCCGTTGCGTTTCGGAACGGGAGTCCCGACCCGCTCCCAGCGCAAGCGACCGGAAATCATCAGGTGAATCACGACGTAGTAGCCGCCGTCGAGTGACAGGACGAGCTGCTTCGCCAGCCGATGCCAGCCGAGCACGCGATGGCCGCATACCTGCGCGACGGTCGGCGCGACGGTTCGCAGAACGAACGGACTCGCCAGGCGGATCGCGATCAGCTCCGCGCCCCGTGTGCGGCGATCGAGGTGTTCGAGATAGACCGTGAGATCGGGAAGCTCAGGCACAACGCCCGCCTGCGAATCAGTTCGTCATCAGTTCGTCGTTGCGGACCACGTATTTCCAACGGCCCGATTGGAATCGCCACAGCAGCATCACGCCTTTCAGCACGTAGTCGCCGATCAACGCCGCGTACACCCAGCGCACCGGCAACCCGAAGTACGTGAAGATCGCGGCAAGCGTGCACCGCATACCGATCAGGCCGAAGAACGTCGCCAGCATAGGAAAGCGCGTGTCGCCGGCGCCGCGCAACGATCCGCCGATGGCGAAGTCCACGGCCATCAGCGGCATCATCGCGCCGAGCACATAGGTGAATTCCACCGTGTGCTGAATCGTGTCGGGGTCGTTGCCGATGAAGAACGTGGCGAGGTCGCGCGCGAAGTAGATGACGATGGCGCCGAGCACGCCCATCGTCGCGATCGCCATCCGCAACGACCGCCAGCCGGCGCGCACGGCACCTTCGGTGTCCTCCGCGCCGAGCGCCTGCCCGACCAGCGTCGAACCCGCAATCGAGAAACCGAAGCCGGCCACCATGCAGATGTTCAGCATGTTCACGCCGATGTTGTATGCGGCGAACGCCTGCGTGCCGTAGAAGTTGCCGATCAGCATCAGAAACGCGAAGAAGCCCGCCTGGAAAATGATCTGCTCGAGGCCGGCCGGATAACCGATGTCGAGGAGCCGCTTCAAGCGCTCCATCCGGAACCAGCCGCCGCGGATGTGCCGGATCATCAGCTTCTGGTTCCACCACAGTCCGACGAGCATGACTCCGCCGAGCGTGAACGACAGACCGGCGGAAAGCGCGGCGCCGGCAACGCCCATGGCCGGCAGACCCCATAAGCCGAACACGAAGCCGTAGAGCAACGGAACGTTCACCACGTTGACGAACGCACCGACATACAGCGGAGTCCACGCATCGCCCGCCGCACGCAGCGCGCCGCCCATGATGAAGTTCGCCGCGAATGCGACGTTGAAGATCGACAGCCAACGGATGTTCGCTGCCGCGAGCTCGACCGTGTGCGCATCCAGCCCGAATATCGACGCGACGTGGCTCGAAAATAACACGCCCGGAATCGTCAACACGAGACCGAACACGCCGCCGAGAACAAGCGACGCGATCGTGATCCGACCGGCCTCCACTTCGTCGTTGCGGCCCCATGCGCGCGCGACCAGCGCCGTGGTCCCGGCGCCGATCGCCATCATCACGGCCTGCAATGCGAAGAACACGCGCTGTCCCGCGCCGACCGCCGCGAGCGCCTCGGCGCCCAGCTGACCGACCACCTTCGTCTGCACCAGACCGACGACGCCGTACAGCAGGTTGCCGAGAATCGCCGGCAGCGCGAGCTGCAGAATGCTCGGGCGGCGGTGCAACACGACCGGCTGTGTCTCTTCTACGGTGGCCACCTAGGTCCGCTCTGTGATTGTTGCTAACATTGCCGCCCTAATTCGTTCGCATTAACCAACTCGTATAAGGGGCCGCCGTCATGCCAGCACCTACGTTCACCGACATCGGCGTGTCGCTCGACGGACACGTCGCCACCATCGAGATCCAGCGCCCGCCGCACAACTTCTTCGACTTCAGTCTGATCGGCCAGATCGCCGACGCTTTTTCCGCAATGGACGAAGACCCGCGGTGCCGGACCATCGTACTGGCGGCCCAGGGCAAATCGTTCTGTGCGGGGGCGAATTTCGGAAGCGGTCGGAGCGACGGGTCGGGAAGCGCGGAGTTTACAGAGGAAGGGTTCCGCAACACCACCGGCAAGCTGTATCGCGAGGCCGTCCGTCTGTTCAGCTGCAAGAAGCCGGTGATCGGTGCAATTCAAGGACCCGCCATCGGCGGCGGACTCGGCCTTTCGCTCGTGCCGGATTTTCGCGTGGTGTCGCCGGAGGCGCGTTTCGCGGCGAACTTCGCGAAGCTCGGCATTCATCCCGGGTTCGGTCTCACCGTGACGCTGCCTCGCCTCATCGGCGCACAAGCCGCCAATCTGATGTTCTTCACCGGGCGCCGATTGAGCGGTGAGCAAGCGCTGAAGATCGGCCTTGCCGATCAGCTCGTCGATCAGGACAACCTGCGCGGCGCGGCGCGCGCATTGGCGCTCGAGATTGCCGAGAATGCACCGCTCGCCGTCGTCTCGGTACGCGCGACGGTGCGTCAGGGGCTCGCCGACAAGATCGCGGCCGCCACCGAACACGAACTGAAGGAACAACAGTGGCTGCGCGGTACGCAGGATGCCGACGAGGGCATTCGCTCGGTGGCCGAGCGCCGTCCCGGTAATTTCAAAGGCAAGTGAAGCCACTGCCGATCAACATTGAGGGGTAGGACATGAATCTAGGAAAACTCGGTGTCTGGTATTTCACCGACACGATGCCGGCGACCAAGGCCGCCGAAACCGCGCAACGCATCGAAGCACTCGGCTACTCGGCGTTGTGGCTGCCCGAAACCGTCGGGCGCAACCCGTTCGCCCACGCGGCGTGGCTGCTCGCCAAGACACAGAAGCTCGTCATCGCCATCGGCATCGCGTCGATCTATCACCGCGAACCCGGCGTGACGATGGCCGGACAGAAAACCCTCGCGGAACAATCGGGCAATCGTTTCCTGCTCGGTCTCGGCGTTTCGCACAAGCCGATGGTGGAAGGCGTGCGCGGACTCGAATACGGCAAGCCGGTGGCGACGATGCGCGACTATCTCGCGAAGATGGACGCGTCGCCGTACAGCGCGGTGCCGCCGAGCGAAGCGCCGCCGCGCGTGATTGCCGCACTGGGTCCGAAGATGCTGGAACTCGCGCGCGATGCATGCACCGGCGCGCATCCGTATTTCACTTCGCCTGACCACACCGCGATGGCGCGCAAAGTGCTCGGCGCCAAACCGTGGTTGTGCGTGGAGCAGAAGATCATTCTCGAAACCGATGCGACGAAAGCGCGAACGCTCGCGCGGGCGGCAGCGGCCGTTTATCTCGGCCTGCCGAACTATCGCAACAACTGGTTGCGGATGGGTCTTGCGGAGTCGGACCTCGCGAACGGCGGCTCCGACCGCTTCATCGACGCGACCTTCGCATGGGGCACGGCGAACACCATCAAGACGCGCATCAAGGCGCACCTCGATGCGGGCGCGAGCCACGTTTGCATACAGCCTGTGAATCCGAACGGCACGTTTGGCGATCTGCACTGGCAGGCGCTCGAAGAACTGAAGAACGCGGCCGGCTGATGGACGACTTTCGCGGCAAAGTCGTCGTCATCACCGGCGCCGCCGGCGCGCTCGGCAAAGCGGTGGCGCAAGAGTTTGCCGACCGCGGCGCCAAACTCGCGTTGGTGGACATCATCGCAACGCCGGGATCGCACCTGTCGTTGATCGGCGATCTCACCGACGCGAATGCGGCGCAGACGATCGTCTCCGACGTCACGCGCCGGCTCGGCCCCATCGACGTGCTCGCGAACGTGGCCGGCGGCTTTACGATGGGCGAGGCGGTGCACGAAACCACCGACAAGACGTGGAAGTTCATGTTCGACCTGAACGTGATCACGATGCTGAACATGGTGCGCGCCACGGTGCCGTCGATGCTCGTTGCGCGCCGCGGCAAGGTCGTCAACATCGGCGCGCGCGCCGGCCTGAAAGGTGCCGGGCGCATGGGCGCTTACTGCGCGTCGAAGAGCGTGGTCATTCGTCTGACCGAGAGCCTGGCCGACGAACTGAAAGGCAGCGGCGTCAACGTCAACTGCGTGTTGCCCAGCATCATCGACACTGCGCGAAACCGGCAGGACATGCCCGACGCGGACTACTCGAAGTGGGTGGCGCCGGCCGATCTCGCGCGCGCCATCGCTTTCCTCGCCTCCGATGCCGCACACGCCATTCACGGCGTGGCGTTGCCGGTCGAGGCGCTCAGCTGAGCCGGTGAAGATCGAGTTCGAATCGACCGGCATCCGCTGCTGGCACGACGGAGACGGCGCCCTCGTCGTCACGCTCGACGGCGACCGTCCAACCATCTCTGAAGCCGTGCTCGATGCCTTCCACCGTGCAATCGGGCTGGCCGAGTCACGCTTCGAAGTGCTGGTGATCGGCGAAGGCCAGAGGGAGTTTGCGTACGGCGCCGATCTCGGCGACGGTGTGCGCGCCGCCGCAGGCGGCGATACCGCACCGCTCGATCGACTGCTCCATTACTACCAGCAGACGATGCTCGCGTTGCGTCACGCGGGCGTGCCGACCATCGCGGTGTCACGCGGTGTTGCCGTCTCCGGCGGTTGCGAAGTGCTGATGCACTGCACGCGCGTCGTCGCGGCGCCGAAGAGCCCGATCGGTCTGGCGGAGGCTTCGATCGGAGTGATGCCGGCCGGTGGCGGCGTGAAGGAGATGGCGCGACGCACTGCATTGCGAGGCATCGACGGCTACATGGCCAATCTGGAACGCGCCTTCGCCGTGTTGTCGGGCGCTCGCATCGCATATGCGCGCGATGCAGAGCCGTTCGATCTGCTTACGGAACACGATGTGATCAGCGACAACGAGGATCTGCTCTCCGTTGCCAAACAACTCGGGCGTTCGCTGTTGAAGAGCGGCTACCAACCGCCGGCGCGCAACCCACTGATCCGTGTTGCCGGCGCCGATGCGTGCGAGCGCTTGATTGCACTGCAAGCAACCGACGGGACCATCACGCCGCACCAGCGCCGCGTCAATGCCGACATCGCCCGCGTGCTGTGCGGCGGAGACGGCGTCGCGCGGGATGTCACTGAACAGCATCTGCTCGACCTGGAGCGCCGGTACTTCCTCGAACTGGTGCAAACGCCGCTGACGCAGGCGCGCTTTGCACACCTGCGCAACACCGGAACCGCTCTCGAGAATTAGTACAGGCTCCTGCTGTTCAGACCCAGTGCTTGCGCCGGAAAAACACCAGCATCGCGACCATCGACGCCGTGATCACGGCAAGCACCGCCACGTAACCGTATGGCCAGCCGAGTTCCGGCATGCTCAACGGCCCTGCATTGCGGTCGAAGTTCATGCCGTACAGTCCCACCAGGAATGTTGGCGGGATGAACAGCGTCGCGATCACCGTGAGCACACGCATCGCCTCGTTCAGCCGATTGCTCACCAACGACAGATAAACTTCGACCAGGCTGGTCGCCACTTCGCGGTGCATCTCGAGCAGGTCGATCACGCTGACGATGTGGTCGTAGCAGTCCTGCAGATACGGGCGCAGATAGCCGCGCTCGCTGTCCGACGCATCGAGATGCCGAAACAGATCCGCGAGAATCTCGCGTGTTGCCCAAGCGGTACGCCGATACAGCAGCAGCCGGTTGCGAATCGAATGCACTTTCGCCAACGCCTTGGGTACGGGACGATCCAGTATCTCGACCTCGAGCGCCGATAGTTCGGTGCCGACGTCGTCGATGACCGGGAACAGATGATCGATCGCGAGATCGATCATCGCGTACAGCAGGTAGCTCGCATCGTTGCGGCGCATCCGGCTCTGCTCGCTCGCAAGGCGCGCGCGGATCGGATCGAGCAAACCTTGTGTGCCTGCGTGGAAGCTGATCACGTAGTCGTGATCGGTGAACACGCTCAGCTGCTCGAACTGCCCCGCGGCATCGGGCTTTGGGATCAGCAGCGTCACGAATACGTGACTGGTGTATTCGGTGAACTTCGGACGCTGACCGACGTTGACCACGTCTTCGAGCGCCAGTGGATCGAGCGAATACAGCTTCTTCAACCGCTCGAGCACATCCATCGACGGCACACCGGCAACGTGGATCCAGCGGACGCCTTCGACCGGTGCTGCGTCCAGTCGATCGAGATCGTTCGACACGGCTGAGAGCGACTTCGCCGAGTAGTCCATGATTTCGACATGCGGATGCTGTGCCGCCCTCACCTGTTCGGTATCGAACGTACCGGGCGCGGTTCCCGGCGTCCGCCTACGCGTTGACTGCTTCATCGCGACTTACTCATCGGGTCGGAGCGGTTACAGTAGCCGGGCACGCAACGATGAGCCATAGATGAACGAACTCGCGGCATGGATCCAACAATACGGCTATGTGGCGGTTTTCATCGGCACGTTCTTCGAAGGCGAATCGGTCGCACTGCTCGGCGGGTTCATCGCACATGGCCGGCTGCTCGATCTCACGCTCGTGATGGTGGTGACGTTCGCCGGCTCTTTCTGCGGAGATCAAACGGCCTTCTGGTTGGGGCGCAGATATGGTTCCCGCTGGAAACCGAAATCGCTGATCGTGCAGCGCCGGATGGCGCAGGCCGAGGATTTGTTGAACCGCTATCAAATTCCGGTGTTGCTCGGCTTCCGCTTCGTTTACGGCATTCGCAATGCGACGCCCTTCGTCGCGGGAAGCATCACCTCGATCGCATGGCCTCGCTTCATATTGTTGAACGCGGCCGGTGCGTTGATCTGGGCGACTTCCATTCCCGCCATCGGTTTCTACTTCGGCCACACGGCGGAATCGCTGCTGGGATCCAGCAAGGCCTACGAGATGGGCGTGCTGGCGGGGCTGGTCAGCGTCGCTCTGCTGATATGGTTGATACGGTTTCTGCGAGCGCGACGCCAGGCTGCACGATCGAGCGCAGCAGACGTTGAGACCCCGCACCGCACGCAATGACCGTTTGCAACACGTCGCTTCCGGGCATCGACACACGCTGCACCTGCGACGGCAACACGTGCAGAACCAGGCCGGTAGTCGGGTTAGGACCGGTCGGTACAAAGACTGTAGTCCCCTCAGGGCCCTCGTCAGAGAGGAACCCCGTGAGGCGCAAATCGTCGCCCACCGTTACGAGCACCGGCCGCGCGAACGGATTCTGATCGCGTCCGCCCAGATAGCTCACGATCTCTTTCACCGGCTTATAGCCCGGCACCCGCTGCATCGTGTTGCGTTCGAGCCAGTTGAACGCGCGATTACCGAAGCGCGTGCTGACGATCGCGCCGAGCACGAAACACGCAAGCAGAATCGCGGCGATCGTCAGTGCTTGGCCAAACCACATCGGCACTTCGAAGTCTCGCGCGACAAACTCGGCGACCGGCGCCGTCTTGCCGCCGATCCACGCGCCCAGCCACAACAACAGATTCGCGAAGACGAACAACGGCAAGACGACGAGCACACCGCCGATCAGCGTGGTGCGAATGTAGTGATGCTCACCCGCCATGTTCGTCAAACCCAGTTCGAACTGCGCTTCAGCGCCTGCTCGGCGCCCCACACCAGTTCCTTGAAGATCTCCGCCGCCGGACGCACGGACTTGATCAGGCCGATACCCTGACCGGCGAAACCCGGATTCACGTCGCCGCGCTTGTCGCGCGTGGCCGCCGCGAGCACCGGTCCCGAGACCGCGCCCTGATACGGCATCGGCAGTGGATCCTTGTCCGCGCGCTCCCACGCATCGGTCCACAAACTGCGAATGATTCGCGCCGGTTTGCCGGTGACGCTGCGCGAAACCACCGTGCCGTCTTCACTCGCGTCGACGATCGCCTGCTTCTGAAACGCCTGGATGCCGGCTTCGTTCGACGCGAGAACCGCCGAGCCTACCCAGACACCTTCGGCACCGAGCATCATCGCCGCGGCGATGCCGCGACCGTCAGAAATTCCGCCGGCGCCGAGCACCGGCACGTCGCCGACCGCGTCGACCACCTGCGGAATCAGCGCCATCGTGCCGATCGGAGAATTGTGGCCGCCGCCGTCGTGCCCTTGCGCCACCACGATGTCGATGCCGGCCTGAATCACCTGCACCGCGTGCTTCACTTTGCCGACGACGCACATCACCTTCGTGTTGTTCGCCCGCAGCCGCTTCATCCACGGACCCGGATTGCCGAGACCCGACGCATACACCGGCACACGCTCCTCGATCACCACTTCCATCTGCGCGTCGAAGAACTCCTTCGACAACGGCGCCGGTTCGCCGGGTTCGCGCCGCTGCCGCAACGTGGCCGGGTCCACCGGCTCGAGGTGCTGCGCCCGCATGAAGTGCGCGGCAAATTCCTGCATTTCCGGCAGCAGATCCATCGGCGTGGGACCGTCGCTGTGCGAATAATCGGCGCGCCTCACCGAGGCCGGCAGCAACGTGTCGACGCCGAACGGTTTGTCCGTGAGTTCCCGCGTGCGGCGGATCCATTCGCGCAGCAGCTTCGGGCCGCAACCGGCGGCGCCGAGCACCCCCAGGCCGCCGGCGTTCGAGACCGCAGCCGCGAGTTCCGGCGTGCTCGCGCCGCCCATGCCCGCCAGCACGATCGGATATTCGATCTCCAGTATCTCGCAAACCCGTGTCTTGAACATTTCGGAATCCCTAACGAATCGATTTGAGGCGCGGCCCTAAATGAAAGTCTCGAAGCGCCCGTACGTACCACGGAAGAACAGCAGCGGTTCGGCCCCGGCGTCGAGAATCTGCAGATCGCGCACGCGACCCACCGCGATGATGTGATCGCCGGCGTCGTGTTCGGCTTCGAGATCGCAGTCGATATACGCGATGATGCCGTCGAGCACCGGCGAACCCGTTACGCCGGGCCGCCAGCCGACCTCGGCAAACTGCCCCGGCTTGGCGAACTGATCGCAGACCACTTTCTGCCGCGCCGACAAAACGTTGATGCAGAAGCTTCCGGAGTGGCGCAGCTTCGGCCAACTCGTGCTGGTCTTACCCGGACAGACGGCAACGAGCGGCGGATCGAGCGACAACGACGTGAACGATTGCGCGGCGAAGCCCGCCGGTTGGCCGTCGAGCACACCTGTCGCTACGACCACGCCGGTGCAGAACTGCGACAGCGTGTTGCGAAAGGTCCGGCCGTCGAAGGCCACGTCGGTGCCTGCCATCGTTTCCCCGCGTTCCGATCGAAACCGCGGCACTATAGCAGAACGCAAATGCGCACCACTGAGGGCTGCGCGCGCAATGAGAACCCCGTTAAAATCGCAACCTGCCGACTTATCAAGGTGATGACCCGTGACCGATCTCGACACGTTCCGCAGCGAAACCCGCGCCTGGCTCGACGCGAATTGTCCGCCGTCGATGCGCACGCCCGGCAGCGAGGAAGAAACGGTTTGGGGCGGTCGTCGCGAAAAATTCGTCAACCCCGAATCGCGCGTGTGGCTGACGCGGATGGCTGAGAAAGGCTGGACGTGTCCGATGTGGCCGAACCAATACGGCGGCGGCGGATTGTCGATCGACGAGAACCGCGTGCTGCAACAGGAACTGTCGCGCATCAATGCGCGCCCCGCGCTATCGAGCTTCGGCATCTGGATGCTCGGGCCCGCGTTGCTCGAATTCGGCAACGAAGCGCAAAAACTCGAGTACCTGCCGCAGATCGTTCGCGGCGAGATCCGCTGGTGTCAGGGCTACTCGGA
>Ga0105249_10005992_pt1 | contig 10531 bp, 9 predicted proteins | sample KBSS44metaG_FD_81522 | JGI IMG/M metagenome (GOLD analysis project Ga0105249, IMG submission 81522) | Switchgrass rhizosphere microbial communities from Kellogg Biological Station, Michigan, USA - KBS S4-4 metaG | ecosystem: Host-associated > Plants > Roots > Rhizosphere > Soil | place...
CGCACTCGCTCGCCGCTCTCCTGAGCGGCCAGCGCGGCGAGCGTCGCGGAGTCGACCCCGCCCGAGAGCAGCACGCCCACTGGCACGTCCGCGATCAGATGCGCGCGGACCGAGTCGCGGAGCCGGCCGCGCAGCTCCGTGGCGAGCTCACCCGCTCGCTCGCGCCGCAACCGCTCCACGGGCTCGGGCGCCGGCCGCGCGTAGGGCCGTACCTCCACTCCGTCGCCGTCCGGGCTCCACGACAGCAGGTGGCCCGGCTCCAGCTTCCGCACGCCCTCGAAGATCGTAAGCGGGCGCGGGATCGAGTTGAACGCGAGCAGCGACTCGAGCCCGCGCATGTCGATCTCCATGGGGAAACCCGGCAGCGCCATCAGCGCCTTCAGCTCGGAGGCGAACGCCAGCCCGCCGTCCGGCGCCTCCCAGTAGAACAGCGGCTTGATCCCGAAGCGGTCGCGTGCCAGTACGAGGCGGCTCGCGCGGCCGTCCCAGATCGCCACCGCGAACATGCCGCGCAGCCGCTCGGCGAAGCCGTCGCCGTGCTCCTCGAAGAGGTGCACGATCGCCTCGGTGTCGCAGCGTGTGCGGAACTCGTGCCCACGCGCCGCCAGCTCGCGGTGCAGGACCTCGTGGTTGTAGATCTCGCCGTTCTGGACGACGTGCACGCGCCCGTCCTCGTTCGCGATCGGCTGATGACCGCCGGCGAGGTCGATGATCGACAGGCGCCGCGCCGCCAGCCCCACCGGAGGCGCCACGACCTGGCCGTCGTCGTCGGGGCCGCGGTGCACGAGCGTGGCGCTCATCGCCGCGAGCGCATCAGGGTCAGGGGCGCCTCCGCGCCCGGCCGCGATACCGCAGATGCCGCACATGGTCAGCCGGCGCGCGCCCGGCGCGGTATCGCCGCGGCGGTCTCGGCGATCACGCCGAGATAGAGCCGCGGCGAGCGGTCGGCGATGTACTCGAGGTCGTGCGCGAGCTTCTCCTCCCAGGTCATCTCGCGCGTCATCCGGAGCTGGGCGAAGCCGGTCATGCCGGGCGCCACAACGAGCCGCTGCCAGTACTGCGGGATCTCCTCGCAGAGCTGCTCGAAGAAGGCCGGCCGGATCGGCCGCGGGCCGACGAGGCTCATGTCGCCGGCCAGCACGTTGAAGAGCTGCGGCAGCTCGTCGAGGTGCGCCGCGCGCAGACGGCGCCCCACGCGCGTGGTCTCCCCCTCCGTGAGCCGGGTCAGCTCGGCGCCGAGGTACGGCCCCAGCCGCGACTCGGCGTCCACCTGGAGCGTGCGGAACTTGAACATCGTGAAGACGCGCCCCGCCTTGCCCACCCGGAGGCCGCGGTAGACGGCCGGCCCCCGCGAGTCGAGCCGGACGAGCAGCCACACCAGCACCAGCAGCGGCGACAGCAGGAACAGCGCAACCGCGGCGATCGCCACGTCCAGGCCCCGCAGGCCGAGGTCGACGCCCGCCGGCCGCCAGCCCTCGTGGGCCATGCGGCTGTAGCGCTCTGCAAGCGTCTCGCCCTCGTGGGGCTCCGCCTCGGGCGGCGGCGCCACCAGTCTGGTGAAGCGCCGTGCCCGCCAGGATCCGCGTAGACCGTCCTTCACGGCCACTAGCTCACCACCTCGAGCGCGAGATCGGCCAGCAGCGCGGGGTCGCGCCGCACGCGCTCGCCGCTCGGCGGCCGCTTCTTCACCTCGATCGCGTTCGCGCTCGTGAGTGGGCGCAGCCGCCCCTCGCGGATCAGCGCCTCGTCGACGCCGCCGAGGCGGCCGCCGTAGGTCGTGTAGACGGGGATCCCGAGCGCCACGGCCTCGCGGTTCATCGTCCCGCCGGCAGACACCACGAGGTCGGCTGCGGCGATCAGGCTCTGCGCGTCGACGGCGCCGTCCGGCACGATCAGCGAGGGGAGGTTCAGCCTCTTCACGAAGGTCCGCTGCTCCTCGGTGCGAGGCACGACGATCGCGTGAACGCCCTCGTCCGTGCCGAGCCGTGCCACGACCTCCGGGAACAGCCGGTTTGCCCGCCGGTGGTACAGCGAGACGTCGGGAGGCGGCCGGATGACGACGGCGACGCGTTCAGGGTCGACACCAAGGCGCTCCATGATCGCGGGGTCGGGCTCGAAGTCAGCGAGGTAGTACTCCTCCTTTAGGCCCGGGAACTGCGCCAGCTTCTCCGGCCCGGCACCGTACCTTGCCAGGCGCTCAGGCGGAATCCGGTCCGGAGTCATCACGCGGCGCGCCAGCCTGCAGCCGATGTTGTGCTGCTGGACGGCGAACTCGTAGTCGAACATGTTCACCGCCGGGATGCCGAGCGAAGCGGCCGCGAGCGCCAGGTCGTTCGACCCGTGCGCGAAGGCGAGCTCGAAGTCGCGCTGGCGTGCGAAGCGGCGCGCGTGGAGCGTCCGCCCGACCAGTGACGCGGCCTTCCGCGCCCGCGAGGCGCCCCCATGGCGCCCGAACTGCGTGTGCGGGATCCCGTGGAGCTTCAGCAGCTCGAGCGTCTGCGCGTAGTCGCGGGCGGTCACGGTGACCTCGTGCCCGCGCTCCTCGAAGACCCTGATGATCGGCCGGAACACGAGCACATGCGCCGGCGCCGTCATGTCGATCCAGATCCTCATGTGGCCGGCTCCTCGCGGAGCCCAAGGTGACTAGGCGACCGCCGGCTCTGCAAGCTGCGGGTAGAGCGGATGCTTGTCGGCCAGAGCGCGAGTGCGCTCCGTGAGCTCGCTGCGCTGGGCGTCCGAGAACTCGCCGGTGAGCGCCTCCCCGATCACACGGCCGACCTCGCGGAAGTCGTCCGCCTGGAAGCCGCGCGTGGCAAGCGCGGGCGTGCCGATCCGGAGCCCGGACGACACGGCCGGCGGGCGCGGGTCGAACGGCACCGCGTTGCGGTTGACCGTGATGCCGACCTCGGCCAGGCGATCCTCCGCCTGCTTGCCGTCGAGCTCGGACTCACGCAGGTCGGCGAGCACGAGGTGGACGTCCGTGCCACCGGTGAGCACGTTGACCCCGGCGGCGACCATCTCCTCGGCCACGATGGCGGCGCCCTCGCGAGTGCGGCGCTGGCGCTCGCGGAACAGATCCGACTGCGCGATCTTGAACGTGACCGCCTTGCCGGCGATGTTGTGCATCAGCGGCCCGCCCTGGTGGCCGGGGAACACGCGCGAGTCGATCTTCTTCGCGTACTCCTCGCGGCAGAGGATCATCCCGCCGCGGCCTCCGCCCAGCGTCTTGTGGGTGGTGGTGGTGACCACGTCGCAGTAGGGCACGGGGCTCGGGTGCTCCTCCGCGGCTACCAGGCCTGCGAAGTGCGCCATGTCCGCCATGAGGACCGCGCCGACCGAGTCGGCGATCTCGCGGAAGCGCTGGAAGTCGAGCTGGCGCGGGTAGGCGGACCAGCCGGCGATGATCAGCTTCGGCTTCGCGTCCTCGGCGATCTGCGCCAGCTCGTCCATGTCGAGGCGCGAGTCCTCCTCGCGCACGCCGTAGGCCACGATGTCGAAGTAGAGCCCGGAGAAGTTGATCTTCATCCCGTGCGACAGGTGGCCGCCGTGGTCGAGCTTCATGCCGAGGATGCGGTCGCCCGGGTCGAGCAGGGCCATGTAGACGGCCGAGTTCGCCTGTGCGCCGGAGTGCGGCTGCACGTTCGCGTGGTCGGCGCCGAAGAGCGCCTTGGCCCGGTCGATCGCGAGCTGCTCGGCGATGTCCACGTACTCGCACCCGCCGTAGTAGCGCCGCCCCGGATAGCCCTCGGCGTACTTGTTGGTGAGCACCGAGCCCTGGCAGTCGAGCACCGCCTGCGGGACGAAGTTCTCGGACGCGATCATCTCGAGGGTGCGCTCCTGGCGCGCCGCCTCGTCCTTCAGCACCTCGGCGATCTCCGGATCGACCTCGGTAACCGGCTTCGTGAAGTAATCCGGGCTCAGATCGCTCATCGCAAAGACCGTATCAGCGCCTCCCGCGGCACCGCGCCCTCTCGGAGCAGCGACCAGTCGCCGCTCTCCTCGTACGACGACAGATCGACGACGGTCGACGGCGTGCCCGGCAGCTCGCCGGCGTCGAGCACCAGGTCGACGCCTGCGCGCACGCGCTCGTCGATGTCGGCCACGGTGCGGGCGTCCGGCTCGCCGGAGCGGTTCGCGCTGGACTGAAGCACGGGCCGGGCGACCGCGGCGAGCGGCGCGAGCTCGCCCTCGAGCCGCGGCACGCGCAACCCGAGCCGCTCCGGGGATGGTCCGCAGGCGAGCGGATAGCGCCGAGCCGGGTTCGGGAGCACCAGTGTGAGCGCACCCGGAAGCAGCGCCTCGACCGCCCCGCGCGTGCGCTCCCCCAACTCCGGCAGCGCCGCCAGCGCGGAGTCGAGTTGGAAGAACATCACCGCGGCGGCGCGCTCCGGCGGGCGACCTTTCAGGCGGTACAGCCGCTCCACGCCCTCGCGCGAATCCGGCTCGGTGGCGAGCCCATAGACGGTGTCGGCGGGGAAAACCGCCACGCCCCCGACCGAGATGCAGCGTCCGAAGGTCTCGACCTGCTCCGGCGTCACCGCGCGCGGCCGACGGTGATGCGGTCCCAGTCCGCCAGGTCGGGGTAGGAAATCGCGTCGTCGAGCAGCTCGCGCACGGCCTCGGCCTGGTCGTCGGCGTGCTCCAGCGCGACTCGGGTTCCCGACGGGAGCGCGGCCAAGAGGTCGCGGATCGCGTTCAGGCCGTCCGCTCCTGAGGTCAAAGCCACACGCGGCTCGTAGCGGTTGATCTCGGGCATCAGGCCCTCCCACCGGTCGTCCCGGACGTACGGCAGGTTCGCGATAACGAGGTCGTAGTCGCCGGGCGGGAGGCCGTCCGCGATCTCCACCTCCAGCGGCAGTCCGAGCAGGTCCGCGTTCTCACGCGCGAGCTCCGCGGCCTCGGGCGAGACCTCCGACGCCGTCACGTGCAGGTCGGGCCTCTCGTCCATCAGGGCCAGCGCGATCGCGCCGGTGCCGGTGCCCACGTCATGCACCCGCGCCCCCTCCGGGAGGTCGAGCGCGGCCTCGACGAGCAGCTCGCTCTCCGGCCGCGGGACGAGCGCGCGGCTGTCGACCTTCAGCTCGATGTTGCGGAAGCCCTTGTGCCCGAGGATGTAGGCGACCGGCTCGCGCTCGTTGCGGCGCCGCACGTGCTCGGCGAGCGCCCGCGCGGCGGGCGGCGGGATCGCCATGTCGGGGTCGAGGAAGAGCTGCTCGCGCCGGACGCCGAGCGCGTCGGCGATCAGTAGCTCGGCGTCGAGCCGCGGCGTCCTGCATCCCGCCGCCTCGAGGGAGGTGGTCGCCGCGTCGAGGGCGTCGCGGGCGGTCAACTGCCCACCGGCTCCGCCGCCTCGAGCATCCGGCGCTTCTCCTCGGCCTCGAGCGCCGCGGTGAACTCGTCGAGCTCGCCGCTCAGGATGCCCGGGAGGTTCCCCTTGGTTAGGCCCACCCGGTGGTCGGTCACGCGATCCTGGGGGAAGTTGTAGGTGCGGATCTTCTCCGCCCGCTCGCCGCTCCCCACCTGGGCGAGGCGGGCGGCGGCCTGCTCCGCCTGCTGTGCCGCCATCTCACGCTCCAGGAGCCGGGCGCGGAGGACGCGCATCGCCTTGTCGCGGTTCTGGAGCTGTGACTTCTCGTCCTGCATCGACACGACGAGGCCGGTCGGCTTGTGCGTGATGCGCACGGCGGAGTCGGTGGTGTTCACGGACTGGCCGCCCGGCCCGGACGAGCGGTAGACGTCGATCTGGAGGTCGTTCGGGTCGATCTGGACGTCCACGTCCTCGGCCTCGGGCAGCACCGCGACCGTCGCCGTCGACGTGTGGATGCGCCCCTGGGACTCCGTCTCCGGCACCCGCTGCACCCGGTGCGTCCCACCCTCGTACTTGAAGACGCTGTAGGCGCCCTGCCCCTTGACGGCGAAGGTGAAGTGGCCGTCGCCCACCTCGATGGGCTCGGTCTTGAAGCCGCGGCGCTCCGCGTAGCGGTCGAGCATCCGGTAGAGGTCGGCGGCGAACAGCCCCGCCTCCTCCCCGCCCGCGCCCGGCCGGATCTCGACGATGACGTCCTTGTCGTCGTTCGGGTCCGGCTCGACCATCGCAAGCCGGATCTCCTCCTCGAGCTCGGCAAGCCGCTCCTCCGAGACCCGCAGCAGCTCGCGCAGCTCAGGATCGTCGCCGTCCTCGGCCAGGAGCTCGCGGGCGCCGGCCGCGTCGTCGGTGGCGCGACGCCACTCGTGGGCGAGCTGGTTGGCGGGCTCGAGCGCGCGATAGGCACGGCCGGCCTCCGCATAGCGGCGCTGGTCCGAGATCACCTCGGGATCGGCCATCTGCTCCGACAACTCTGTGAAGCGGCCCTCGATCTGCTCGACGAGCTTCTCGATCACAGGGCTAAGGGTAGGGCTACCTCCGGCCCCAGCGGGCTCGCTCGGCGTAGCTCATCAAGCGGTGGAAGTAGCGCTCGACCTTCGGCCCCGGCCCCAGGCGCCTGTCGTCGAAGCGGACCCTCATCGAGAAGTAAGGGAAATAGACCTCCATCCGCCTCAGCGCGGGGTACCTCCGGCGCAGCCAGGGATGAATCCAGCGACGGTAGAGCGCCGGCGGGAGCACGGTGGGCTTCGAGCGGCCGAGCTCCTCCGACGACATCTCCAGCAGCTCGCCGATGGTGGTCGCGTTGCGGCCCGCGACCAGATGGAACGTCCCGTTCGGCCCGCGCGTGGCGAGCTCGTGGGCGCGGTCGGCCACGTAGTCCACGGGCACGATGTCCACCGGCGAGTCGCGGCGCGCGGGGATGGCCCGCACCAGGCCGCGCGCATATGCCTTCAACGGCCCGTACAGCACGTTGAATGACGACGTGCGCCCCGTGGCGCTGTCGCCCACCACGATGCTCGGGCGCAGGATCTGGACCGGAAGGCCCGACCCCTCGCTGCGCACCGCCAGCTCGGCCTCGAACTTCGAGCGCTCGTAGGGGTTGCGGAAGCTCTGGCCGACGGCGAGCTCGTCCTCGCGGAAGAGCCGGCCCGGCTCGCCCGCCACGTAGGCGGTCGACACATAGCTGAAGCGCTCCAGCGCCGAGCAGCTCCGCGCGAAGTTGAGCATCCGGCGCGTGCCCTCGACGTTCACGCTGCGCGACTCCGCGAGCGGCAGGTCGAAGGACACGGACGCGGCGCAATGGAGCACCGTCCCGACCTCGCGACGCATGCGCTCGCGCGTCGGCTCGGCGAGGCCGAGGCCGCTCTGCTCGATGTCGCCGGCCACGGCGGTCAGCCGCTCATGCTCCGGCAGCCTGCCGGCGGCTTCGTCGTCGTTGTTGGCGCGCACGAGCGCGAAGACGTGCCTGTCGTCGCGCTCCAGAAACCGCGACAGAATCTCTCGTCCCACGAATCCCGTGGCGCCGGTCAGGAACACGGCGCCCATCTAGTGAGGGTTTCGAAAGGCGGGCAGGGCTAAACCTACGCCACGACTTCCATGCCGATCTTGTCCTCCTCGGCGGCTTGGCGCGGGTTCTCAACCGCGAGCACGGCCTCGAGCGCGGCGATCGCAACGGCGAGCTGCGACAGGTCGGGCTCCCTCGTCGTGAGACGCTGGAGCTGGATCCCGGGCCACATCAGGACGCGCGCCCAGCGCTTGGTGCGGTTCTTCCCGAACCACTTGATCAGCTCGAACGCGAGCCCGGCGACGATCGGGATCCCGAGGATGCGCGAGATGAACAGCCACTGCCAATCGAGCTTCCCGAGCGGCGCGAAGACGACGATCGCGACGATCATCACCAGGAGCAGGAAGCTCGTGCCGCAGCGGGGGTGGAAGCGCGAGTAGCGCTGCGCGTTCTCGGGGGTGAGCTCCTCGCCCGCCTCGTAGGTGGAGATGGTCTTGTGCTCGGCGCCGTGGTACTCGAACACGCGCTGGAGGTCGGGCATGCGCGAGATCAGCGCGAGATAGCCGAGGAAGATCGTGATCCGGATCAGCTTCTCGATGATCACGAAGACGAGCGAGTTGGGGATCTGGTCCGAGAAGATGTTCGTGAGGCCGGCCGGCAGCAGGAAGAACAGGCCGACGGCGAATATGAGCGCGAAAGCGATCGTCCGCGCCCAGGCGCCGCCGCCGATGTCCTGCTGCTCGCCCTTCGCGTCGGGCGGCATCTGGGCGTTGGCGGAGATGCCGAGCGCGCGGAAGCCGATCTTGAGCGACTCGGCGAGCGCAACGACGCCGCGCACGACCGGCACGCGGTAGATGCGGTGCCGCTTCGACCAGCACACCAGCGGCTCGGAGACCACCTCGATCTCGCCCTTGGCGCCCTCCCTTGCGTTGGGGCCGCCCTCGAGCAGCTGCTGGGCCGACGGCTTGCGGACCGCGACCGCCCACGTGGAGATGCCGCGCATCATCACGCCCTCGAGCACGGCCTGTCCTCCGATGGGCGCGTCCTTCGTGGCCTCCCGAGCTTTCACCGTGTCCATCGTATCGGCGCTTTGCCGATCTACCTGAGGGCGGGGCAGCTGAGCTCGTGGGCGTTGTCGAGATCCGAGCTCTCCGCTATGGACTTCTCGGGATCAGCCTCGAGCCTGACGGTGTCGTGGCACTCGGGTCCGCGGATCACGACCGAGTGCTCCTCGCCCGGGGCAAGCGAGGCGATCGTCACGGTGTCCACGACCTTGCCGTCGACGGTCAGCCGCACGGGAATCGCGCTCGCCGAGGCCCGGCCCTTGTTGCTCACCAGCGCCCGGTAGCGGACCACCCCGGGCGTCGTCGAGATCGGCTTCATCGCCTGGATCTTCGCCACCAGGTTCGGCAGGCGCACGAACTGGCGGCAGCGCGTCGAGCGGCGCCTCGTGTGCTGGACCACCGTGCCGTCAGCGGCCAGCCAGCGAAAGTTCACGACGACGCGGTGGCTGACGTTCTCGGGCAGGTTGCGGAAGGCCTGGCGGTAGCTGAAGGTCCTGACGCCCGGCTTCGAGTAGCGCCAGCGGCGCAGGCCCGGAACCTTCACACGCCGGATCGCGTTCGGGCCGGTCTCCTCGAGCAGCTTGAAGCGCATCGCCATGCGGCTGGCGCCGGGTACCTGTTGCATGCGCGCCGAGAAGGCGGCCTCATGTGTCTCCACGGAGCACGCCGTGACCTTCACGCTCGCCGGGAGCGGCGCGGCACCGGCCGCCGCCGGCAGAGCGGCGGTGCCCAGTGCGGCTGCTAGAAGCGCCCGGCGCATGCGTCGTGTGAACGCTTGCCGGACGCGTAAGTTGCGGGGGAAAAACATCGCGGCGCAGCGGGCACGGCCCGCTGCTTGCGCGACGACTAGCCCCTGCGCGAACGCGCTGCACGGCGGCGGAAGCGCTCGACGCGACCGCCGGTGTCCACGAGCTTCTGACGGCCCGTGTAGAAGGGGTGGCAGTTCGAGCAGATCTCGACATGCAGCTCCGGCTTGGTGGAGCGAGTCCAGAACTCGTTGCCGCAGGTGCAGCGGACGTGCGAGGGGCCGTACTCGGGATGAATGTCTGCCTTCATTGCTCCTACGAGTCTAGCCGTCGGCTTCCAAACGCCCGGACGAACCAGGCCTTGAGTCGCGTCCACCAGGTGCTCGGGCGGCCGAAGCGCGCAGGAGCCGGCTGCTTGGCCCGTACGAGCGCCACCCAGTCGTCGACCGGGAGCGTGCCCTCGATGAGCCGGGCGAGCGCCGAGGTCACGGGTGCCTCGACGCCGGCTCGCTCGATCGCGCGCGCCAGGACGGGCACGGTTTCGAGCGCCTCGACGGCCTGGCCGACGCGGTCCGGGATCTCCGCCGCCGGCACGCCGGCGGCGAGCAGCTCGCCCGCGCTGCGGTTGCGCGACATCGGCGCCAGCGCGGTTGCCACCAGGTCGCCGGTCCCGGCGCGGCCGACGAACGTGCGCGCCTGCCCGCCGCTTGCCGCGGACAGGGACAGCACCTCGAGGAAGATGTCGGCTGCGGCCATGCCGGCGGCGTTGAGGCCCTGTGCCTGGGTGGCGCCTACCGCCACTGCCGCGGCGTTCTTCGCAACGCCCGCGAGCTCGACGCCGACCGGGTCGTCGGAGACCTCGCAGACGACCCCGGCGCGCTGAAAGGCCTCGGCCACGCGATGGGCGAGCGCCTCGGAGCGGGAGGCGCACACGAGGCCGGCCCCCGACTCCACCATCTCGAGCGCGTGGGCGGGCCCGCCCACGCAGGCCACGCGCTCCGGGCCGAACGCGACGTCCAGGAGAGCCGTGGGCGTGGCGCCGTCCGGCGGCACGAGCCCCTTGGCCAGCGACACGATCCCGGCTCGGTCCGGCACTCCCAGGCGACGCAGCTCGTCGATGGCGTCGCCGACCCCCTTTGAGGGGACCGCGAGGAGGATCAGGTCCGAGCGCCTCAGGTCCTCCCGATCGGCACCGAAATGAGACACCTTCAGATCGCGCGGTAACTGGACGCCCGGCAGGTAGCGCCTGTTTTCGTGAGCGCCGCTCAGCTCCTCCGCCTGGTCCCGCGTCCGGCACAGCAGCGTGGTCCTGATCCCGGCCCGGTCGATCAGAACGGCGACGGCCGTGCCA
>Ga0105249_10005996_pt1 | contig 10529 bp, 6 predicted proteins | sample KBSS44metaG_FD_81522 | JGI IMG/M metagenome (GOLD analysis project Ga0105249, IMG submission 81522) | Switchgrass rhizosphere microbial communities from Kellogg Biological Station, Michigan, USA - KBS S4-4 metaG | ecosystem: Host-associated > Plants > Roots > Rhizosphere > Soil | place...
CGGCGTGACGCGTCCGGCCGAGCGCGTCACGCCGGTTCGTGTACTGATCGTCGACGACGAGGCGCTGGCTCGGCGACGCCTCAGGACCTTGCTCGACGATGATCCTCGTATCGAGATCGTCGGCGAGGCGGAGAGCGGAAACGTTGCCGTCAGGCAGTTGCGCGAGATCGACGTCGACCTCGTGCTGCTCGACATCCAGATGCCGGGACTGGACGGCTTCGGCGTTCTTCGCGCGCTATCCCCCGACGAGCTGCCGCTCGTCGTGTTCATCACGGCGTTCGACGAGCACGCGATCCGCGCCTTCGACGTCAACGCGGTGGACTATGTGCTCAAGCCCGTGGTGGAGTCCCGGTTTCGCCTGGCGATCGACCGCGCCATCGAGCGGCTGGCGCGCCCGCGCAGCGAGATCGCCGCGGCGGTGCTCGCCGCGCTCGATCACGTAACAGGACCGGCCGAGCGAGACCGCATCCCGATTCGCACCGAACACGGCGTGACGTTCGTTCGCACCGCCGACCTCGACTGGGCGGAGGTCGAAGGCAGCAGCGTCAGGCTCCACGTTGGGCGCAACACGCACGATGTCCGCGAGACGATGGGCGAGCTCGAGCAGCGCCTGTCACCGATGAAGTTCATGCGTATCCATCGCTCGCGCCTGGTGAACATCGATCGCGTCCGCGAGATCCAACCGTGGTTCAAGGGTGACTTCGTGCTGATCCTCGCGGACGGCACGCGCCTCGTGAGCGGGCGAACCTACCGCGAACGCGTGCGCCAGCTGATTCGCTGAACCGCGCGTGCCTGCCGTGGTCGCCCTCGATCGTATCCTCGCGGAGCTGCCTGGCTGACTTCGGCCGGGACATCCGCCGCGGGGTCACGAGATCAAGGCGACCCCTCTCCGACCACCTCGCGAACGAGCGCGCCGAGCTTTGCGGGTGCTGACCGAGCCAGTCCATTCCCGGTTTCCCCGAACGAGACCGTGTGACTTCGCGACCCGCGCTCCACGGTAATCGAGTAGCTCACGTCGTTGTCCGCGCCGACGTCGTGCCCCTTCGCGCTGACGTGCGCCGGGAGGCCGAAGAACGTCGCGTCATCGACGAGCTCTTCCAGCTGCGCCGCGCGCTCGCGCGAAACCGCTGTCGTGTCCACGGTCGCGACGTCGATCGGAACGCCCGCGAAACCGCCCGATTGTGAAATACGAATCCTCATCCGCCTACCTCCGCTGACGCCGGCAACCGTCGACCAATCGTCGTGGTTTTCGATTGCCGGCGCAATTCCCTCGAGGTCAGGTTCAGCGCTTTCGAGTCCGGGTCGGGCGGGAGCTGCGGCCTGTCCGGCTCGGGGCCGGAGCACGAGCCTCCGCCGGGCGCTCGGTGCCGCGACCAAACAACTTCGTGGTGAACTCGCGGTCCTTGCTGAAGAGGTTCCGCAGTGCCGCCAGCTCGACCTCCAACGTCGCGTCGATGTCCTCGTTGTACTCGGAGTGCTGCATCGTTCCGCAGCAGCCGTGACGATCCTGCGGCACATCCTCGTCATCGGTAATGGCCGCGGGGAGCGTGAGGTCGTCTGTCTGGCTGAGCGACAGGGGAGTTGGCGCCACGACCACTTCGCGGAACGCGAACCGGTTGCGGAGGAAGTTTCTGTATGCGACGGGTTTGCCATCGGCCACGGTGATCGTGAGCATCTTGTTGACCACGTCGGCGTACGTCGCGTTCGCTGCCGGCGCCTGACCGATCGCTCGGAGGACGAGGCTGCACATGTACTGCCCCACGCGATGGAGCGTGACTGCTTCATCCTCGAGGTTCGCCCTGGCCTCGAGCGCGAAGATGTCCGCGAGCACGTCGTAAATGCCGCCCGTGAAAACCTGCGAAATGGCATGCACCTCGTTGCCGACCTCGCTCAGCTTGAAGTCGTTGTCCGCGTTCCGCAGCCCATTCGGACGTCCGAGGGCCAGCCCGAACTCCTCGGCCATATCGGAGAGGAACGACTTGGCGTGGAGGTTCGCCTTCGTCTGCGCGATGAACGCTTCGCACTGATCCAGCTGACTCAGCGTCAGGAAGATCGCGGTGAGATCGCCGAACGACTCGTGCAGGCCACCCGTCTGTGGCGGGCTGCTCGACAGGATCCACTGAGGCTTCAGCGCGTCGAGAACCGCGTGGCCGGTCTCGTGCGCGACGATGTCGAACGATCGACACGTGAAGACCTTCGACGTTCCCGGTGGCGACCCAGGGGGCGTGAAGAAGAAAAACTTGAGCGCCTTTTCCGTCCGGCTGTAGAAGGCGTTAGGCGTGTCGCCCGCTCTGGGGAAAACTGTGATCGGTACGGTGTTCGACCCGCTGTTCCATTGCCACGGCAGCTGCGTGCCGCCGAGGACACGCTGGTACATCGTGAGTGTCTGCCGGACGACCGAGAACGTGTGCACGGCGTCGAAGCCTTCGCTGCCCGCGGACGGACCGATCAGATCGCCGAGCGCGTTCAGCGACACCGGGGCCACACCGGCAAGCTGGATTCTGGCGTCCCTCGGCCCGTTCACGACGAGCCCCGGCAGAAACGCCTTGCGAATGCCGATCTCGTTGACGGATGGATCCTGCTTGTACATGAGGATCCGGGGCCCGCGCACTGTCGGCAGCGGAATGCCCGCGGGCAGCGGCAGTGCCGGCCCGGCGGTTGGGCGGTTCGTGTTGACGGAGTTGCGGCGCTGCTTCTGACGTGCCCGGAACTCGATGGTCGGCGTCGGGACGAAGCCGACGGGGATCTCCGGCGACGCCACGCTCTCGAACCCGACCAGCGGCGTGTGAAGATCCGTTGGTGCCTGTGCGGTCGTGTCGCCGTTCCTTCCATCCAGCGGTAGCGCTGGGATGGGTCGTATGATGGTGCTCACCTGTCACCTCCCTGATGAACATCTTGCGACAGGGGGATCCCTGCCGCGGCACACCGGAGGACGCGCCGAGTCAATCGCGCGCGGGCGATTCGTTCGCCGGACGCGACCGCATCGGCATCTCCTCCGAGCGGATTAGACGGACCGCGTGAATGAAATTTCGTAGAGGTCCGCTGATATATCGGATCGGTGGCGGAAGTCCATACCAGTCTGGTTGTGTGCGGTGGCAAGCGGACTTTTGTGTATCATGGAAGCGTGGTTGCGCGCTCGTCGGCACGGTCTCTATCCGCCCACCGGCAAACAGTCGCGAACCCAATTCACAGCAACGCGAATGCGGAGGCACCGATCGTTCGGTTCAACATGCGGACAGGCAGTTGGCTCGTTAGCGCGTGGCTCGCGGTTTTGCTGACCTCGCCAGTTGGCGCTCAAGCATCGTTCTGCAACGGCCCGGAATCTCCGCTCACGCCGAGTCGCGACCTCTACTGTATTGAGCTCGTCCCGGCCGTCGGCATTCGGGCGGGCACCGGACGTGTCGAGCTCGGCCGCACCTCTGGGGCCTTCACCGTCGATGTCACCGCGGACGGGCACCTGCGTTACACGCCCACGCTCACCCTCGGCGGGCTCGCGCGCCCGTCCGCGCTCGGACGGTATGGCGCGTACGTCGCGTGGGTGGCTTCGCCCGACATGAGCATCGTCACGAGACTGGGCGTCGTCGACAACGGGCGTACGGTCCTCCCGAGAATCGCGCTCGACAAGTTCGTCATCCTCGTCACCGCCGAGGCATCCGCGACTGCCACGGAGATGCGCGGGCGCCTCGTACTTCGCGCGATGTCGCCGAGCACGCGGCTTCAGCCACCCGACTTCATGCAGTTCATGCTGGGCGCCACACCCGAGGACTCGACGGGTCACGCGCACCACGGCCAGCCTCCGGATTCAACCGGTGCGCTGCGCTGGACCATGGTTCCCATGCCGGCGAGCATCTCGATGCTCCCGGCCGAGATGACGTTGCGGCCTAACGTGACGCCGTACCTGCCGCGGCCCGCCGACGCGGGGAGCGTGCCGCTGGTTCAACCGCGACGACTCGTTCGGCTCGCGAGCGGCGACACGCTGCGACTCACCGCCGGCATCGTGCGGCGGCCGTTCAAGGGTGACACGCTCACGATGTTCGCCTTCAACGGGCAGCATCCGGGCCCACTGCTGCAGGTTGCGCAGGGCGCCGAGATCACGGTCGAGCTCACGAACGCGCTCGACCAACCGACCACGGTCCACTGGCACGGCGTCCGCCTCGACAACGCGTTTGATGGCGTGCCGGATCTCACGCAGCGGCCCGTGGCGCCCGGCGAACGCTTCACGTATCGCCTGCGATTTCCGGACGCCGGCATCTACTGGTACCACCCCCACGTGCGCGAGGACATCCAACAGGACCTGGGGCTCTACGGCAACCTGATGGTGCGTTCACCGCGGCCCGATTACTTCTCGCCCGCGCACCGCGAGGAGGTTCTGATGATCGATGATCTCCTCATCGGCGACGAGGGTCTCGTGCCGTTCGGTGCCACCGCCACGACGCACGCGCTCATGGGCCGGTTCGGCAATACGATGCTCGTGAACGGCGAGCCGCGTTATGCACTGTCGGTCGAGCGCGGCGAGGTCGTGCGCTTCTACCTCACGAACGTCTCGAACACCCGCACGTTCAACCTCTCCTTTCCGGGCGCGCGGATGAAGGTCGTCGCGAGCGACGTCGGGAACTACGAGCGCGAGGCGTGGGTGGAAAGCGTCGTCATCGCGCCAGCCGAGCGGTACGTCGTGCACGTTCGCTTCGATACACCGGGGAACGTCGCGCTCGTGAATCGGGTGCGCGGCCTCGACCATCTGTATGGGCGCTTCTTCCAGGAGGCGGACACGTTAGGCGTCGTACGGGTCGCGACGCGACCGGTGGCCCGGAGCCTTGCCGGCTCATTCGCCACGCTGCGCGCGGACACCGCAACGCTCGCCGACATCGCCCGCTACCGCGCGCACGCGACGCGTCCCGTCGACAAGACGCTCGTCATGACGATGGAAGCCGAGGGCCTCCCGTTCTTCACCCAGCAGATCATGCAGCTCGACTCGATCTTCTTCACGCCGGTCGAGTGGAGCGGCACGATGCCGGGGATGAACTGGGCCGCGACGGGCGACCAGGTCCGGTGGATCCTCCGCGACGCGTCGACGGGCAGAGAGAACATGGACATCGACTGGGCCTTCCGGCGCGGCGATGTCGTGAAGGTGCGGCTCGCGAACGCGCGGCGGTCGTTCCACGGCATGCAGCACCCGATTCACTTTCACGGCCAGCGCTTTCTGGTGCTGGCGGTGAACGACGTCCAGAACACGAATCTCGTCTGGAAGGACACGGTGCTGCTGCCCGCCGGCGCGACGGCGGACATCCTGCTCGATCTGACGAACCCCGGACGCTGGATGGTACACTGTCATATTGCGGAGCACCTGTCCGCGCACATGATGATGGCGTTCACGGTGCAGTAGAACCGTTGACAAAGCCGTTTCACTTCCAGGAGTTACGTATGCGTCCAATTCGGTCACTGGCGATCATCGCTCAGCTTGCCGTTCCTTGCGCAACGCTCTCGGCGCAGGCCGCGACGTCGCTGTCGCAGCAGACCCGCCAGTACGTGAGCGTGAGCGAGCCCGTCGTCGCGCTCACGAACGTCACCATCATCGATGGCACCGGCAGCGCGCCCAAGCCTAACCAGACGGTCGTGATCCAGAACGGCCGCATCGCCGAGGTGGGGGCAGCGTCCAGCGTCAAAGTCCCGGCGGGCGCGCGGACGATGGATCTCGCGGGGAGCACCGTGATTCCCGGCATCGTCGGCATGCACGATCACCTGTTCTACACCGCCGCCGGCGGCCGCGCGGCGCAGATGTCCTTCACCGGTCCCCGCCTCTACCTCGGCAGCGGTGTCACGACGATCCGTACGACCGGTGGTCGAGCCCCGTACGCGGAGATCAATACCAAGGAGGCGATCGACTCGGGGAAGACGCCCGGGCCGCGCGTCCACCTCACCGCACCGTACATCACCGGTGGCGCCGGCGGTTCTGCCGGCAGCATGGCCGAGATCACCTCGCCGGAAGCCGCACGCCGATTCGTCGCCTACTGGGCTGAGGAGGGCGCGACGTGGATCAAGGCATACACCGACATCCGCCGCGCCGAGCTCAAGGCCGCGATCGACGAGGCGCACAAGCGCGGCATGAAGGTCACGGGACATCTCTGCTCCGTGAGCTTCCGGGAGGCGGTCGAGCTGGGCATCGACAACCTCGAGCATGGCCTGCTGACCGCGACGGACTTCGATCCGCAGAAGAAGGTCGACGCGTGTCCGTCGAACAGTACCGCGCGCGTCGGCGTCGCGAGCATGACCAGCGATACTGCGCGGTCGACCATCAAGGCCATGGTCGACAAGGGCGTCGGGATGACGTCGACGCTCGCGGTGTACGAGCCGTTCTTCGCCAATCGCCCGACGAAGGATGAGCGAACGCTGGAAGCGATGAGCCCCGAAGTCCGAGAGGCGTACCTCCGCATGCGGACCCAGATCGACACGTCGAAAAGCTCGCCGATGACCGCGAATGTGCTCAAGAACGCGATGGCGTTCGAGCGCGCGTTCGCGCAGGCGGGCGGCCGACTCGCGGCCGGCGTCGACCCCACGGGCTTTGGCGGCGCACTCCCGGGCTTCGGCGATCAGCGGAACTACGAGCTGCTGGTCGAGGCGGGGTTCACCCCCGCCCAGACCGTACAGATCATGAGCGCGAACGGCGCCAAGATCCTCGGCGTCTACGACAAGCTCGGATCGGTGGAGCGCGGGAAGCTCGCGGACCTCGTGGTGCTGCAGGGGGATCTGGCCGCCGATCCAGCTGTCATTCGCAAGGTCACGACGGTATTCAAGGACGGCGTCGGTTACGATTCGGCGAAGCTGATCGCGGCAGTGAAAGGCCGGGTCGGCATCGACTGACCGGCGATGACGACCACTCTACTACCACCTAACGCCATGCGCTCCGTTCCCTTCTCGATCGTCGTGCTCGCTCTCACCACCGCCGGGGCGCTGCCCGCGCAGCCGGCGCTTCGCCCTGCTCTGAGCGGTCGCGCCACGAGCGTCGTCTCACTCGCCGTCCCGCGCCCGGAGGGAGCCCCGGCGGCGGAGCCGGCAGCGCCGACCACGCCGCCCGTCACCATCGCGCTCGACTACGGGCAGCCGCATCTGCGCGGGCGCAAACTGCATACGGACAGCCTCGTGCCGTACGACAAGCCGTGGCGCACGGGTGCGAACGACGCGACGACGCTCACGACCGGCGTCGACCTCGTGATCGGCGGATCGACGCTTCCCGCCGGGAAGTACGTCCTCTACACCATCCCGACGCGCAGCGACTGGACGCTCATCATTCAGAAGAGCGCCGGCCAGACGGCCGAGTACGACCAGACGCATGATGTGGCGCGTGTTCCGCTGCGGCGTCGCGAGCTCGCGGAACCCGTCGAGAGCCTGACGATGTGGCTGATCCCGTCGACGGCGCCCGGCAAGGCGCAGGGCGAGCTGCGGCTCGCGTGGGGCAGCAGCGCGCTCTCGACTACCTGGTCGGTGAAGTAGGGCGACACACGGTCTCGTGGCGTGCGTCTCAGGATTCGACAGCGCCCTGCGCGGGAGCAGAAATCGCGACCGGCAGCCTTTTGACAGCAGGAACGCAGATGGACGCGGACGCCCGCTGGCGCGGGCGACGCAGACGGACGCTGATGGATTCGTGAAATGCCGGCGCCCTCGCGCAACGAGCAGAATTGAGGGAGAACGACCTCGGGAGGCCATGGGCTTCCCGAGGTCGTTCCCCTTTTCAATGGCCCTGGTGCGAGGGCGGGTGGGGCATCTGCGTCCCTCTGCGCCGGCGCGAAGCGCCGGTCTGCGTCCATCTGCGTTCCTGCTGTTTCGACGATCGGACATCAATGTGTTCAGTCGATCTGCCGCTGCCCCGATCCAAGCTTCAGGAACACGAGGGCACCCGCCACGCCAACCGACGCGGTCACGATGAACGGCGCGGCATAGCCCCCGGTCCGCTCGACGAGCCATCCCGTCACCGCCACGCCAACGATGCCCGGCAGCGTCGCGAACGTGTTGCTGATCCCCCAGATCACGTCGGCGTACCGCGGCGCAATGTCGAAGCTGTTCGGACTGAAGCCCGCGAAGCAGAAAGCCAGTGTGCCAGTCGCGCCGCACATGAGCAGCACGGCCGTCATCGGTGAGCTCGCGGTCTGCATGAGGAGCAGAAAGAACGCGGCACCGAGGAGACCCGTCCCCTGCATGAGTCGGCGCACGAACGTCGTAGACCGGCCACGATTGATCATGCCGTCGGCCAGAGCGCCAGCGACGTTCGCCATCACGAAGTTCGTGAGCCACGGCGCCGCCGCGAGCAGACCCGCGTTCGTCAGTGTGACACCGAACGTCGTCCTGAAGTAGCTGGGCAGCCACGCGAGCAGCACGTAGAGCGACCAGTTGTGGCAGAAGTGATTGACCACGATCGCCCACACCGCCGGAGTGCTCGCAATCCTGCGCCAAGGAATGCTGCGCTGGTCGTTAGGTACTGGTTCTGCCTCGACGCCGCGACCGTTGCCAATTCCGATGACCCACGCAGCGGCCCACACGAACCCGACCATGCCGAAGGCGTAGAACGGGATCGGCCAGCCGTACTCACGTACGAGCCAGCCCGTGAGTGGGAGCGACACGACGGTGCCGAGCGAAAGGCTGCTGGCGAACAGCGCGACCGCGCGTGAACGACTCGCGACCGGTACCCAGCGCCCGACCATGTTGATGGACGCGGGAAAAACGGCCGCTTCCCCCAGGCCCAACGCAATGCGCGCTCCGATGAGCGCGGCAAGTGAGACTCTCGCCGCCGGCGGCGTGAGCATCGTGAACACCGACCACCACACGACAGCGACGCCGAGGACCACTTTGCCGCCGTACCGGTTGGCGAGGGTCCCGCTCACCACCTGCAGCAGGACGTAGCCGATGAAGAACGAGGAGAGGACGAAGCCCTTCGTGGTTTCGGTCCACGCGAACTCGTCCTTCATCGGGATCGCCGCGACCGAGATGTTGGTTCGGTCGATGTACGAGATGAAGACCGCGGCGGAGCACAGGAAGACGACGGTGTGCCAGGATTTCCACCGCCAACGCATCTCGGTCATCCTCGCGCGATAACGGTGGGCAGCGGACGTCGGAGGACGGCGCTGGGAGGTCGCCTTCAGGCGGGCTCAACGTATGGGTGCCGCGGATGCCCTGCAACTCGTCTCCTGGGCAGCCCTGCGCTTGACACCGCCCAGGCAGCCACCAGCTTTGCTCACCCTCGAGGAGCTATGATGGCCATACCAATGCTCGTCGCATTCGCGTTCGCGAGCGCGTCGCTGCTGCAGGAGTCCGTGGTACCCGCTGCTCCGCGCGAGCCGCTGCCCCGTCCGGTACCCAACGCACCGATGACGCAGGTGAATGACAACCGGCGCGCTGCGGGGAGTCTGTCGGGCGGAACCTTGACGCTCTCCCTCGACATCGTCGAGGCGGCCTTCCAGCCGGAAGGCGAGCACGATCCGGTCGTGCGTGTGCTCGCGTTCGCCGAGCCCGGCAAAGCGCCGCAGGTGCCCGGCCCACTGCTCCGCGCACCGCTTGGAACGACCGTACGACTCACGCTGCGGAACCGTTCCGACTCGGCGGTGATGCTTGGTGGTCTTCGTCGCTCCATGCCAGCCGATCGTGATACCGTGCATCTCGCCGCGGGTGCGACGCGCGACATCACGTTCCGGCTCGACAAGGTCGGCAACTTCTTCTACTGGGCGGTGCTGAAAGGCCTGTCGACCTTCGAGGATCGCTTCTGGCTCGATTCGCAACTCACGGGCGCTCTCATCGTCGATTCGGCGGGCGCCCCACCGCCCTCGGCGCAGGAGCGCGTCTGGCTCATCACCGAGTGGTTTTACGATCTTCCGAAGACGCGCACCTTCGAATCAGCGCTCGTCTTCAACGGCAAGGCATGGCCCTACAACGAACGCCTGACGTTCACGCAAGGCGATTCGGTTCACTTCCGGGTGATCAACGCCGCGGCCGTCGAACATCCGCTTCACCTGCATGGCTTCTACTTCCGTGTCGCTCGCCATGGCGGTGAGCGCGCCGACACCGTGGTGAGCCCGTCGCTGCAGCCGTTGCAGAACATGCGCATCATCCCGATCGGCGGATCGCTGTCGCTGTCGTTCCTGCCGACGACGCCGGGTAACTGGGTATTCCACTGCCACTTCGCGGGTCACGTCGGCGAGATCGTGAGCCTGCACGGCTCGCCCGACGCTCATGTGGCCCCGAGCGCCAGCGGCAGCCATGCGATGCCGGCGCACGACATGCCTGGCGGCCACACGATGCGCGGACTGGTGGTCGGCATGCACGTGACGCCGGCACCCGGCTACAAGGAGCCCGTGGTCGCGAACCGTCGCACGATCAACCTACTGATCCAGAAACGCGCCAACGGTCTCGTCGGCGGCCAGACGGCCTACGGATTCCTGCTGCAGTCAGGCACTGAGGTGCCGGCGCGCGACTCCGTTCGAATTCCAGGGCCGGTCCTCGAGCTCAAACGCGGCGAGCCGGTGCGCCTGCTGGTGAAGAACAAC
>Ga0105249_10005998_pt1 | contig 10527 bp, 12 predicted proteins | sample KBSS44metaG_FD_81522 | JGI IMG/M metagenome (GOLD analysis project Ga0105249, IMG submission 81522) | Switchgrass rhizosphere microbial communities from Kellogg Biological Station, Michigan, USA - KBS S4-4 metaG | ecosystem: Host-associated > Plants > Roots > Rhizosphere > Soil | place...
AGGAAGGTCGAGTAGGCCAGGTTGGTATCGCCGGTGTCCTGGTAGACCCGGCCGAGGTCGTAGAGCAGACCCGCGGTCTCGGTCTCGCGGATCCCGGGCGTCGCGAGACCCTTGCCGTACCACTTGATCGCGAGCTGCGGCATTCCCTTCTCGAGGAAGCACAGCCCGAGCAGGCTGCAGCACTCGACGGCGAGCGTCGGCGCCTTGCTCGCCAGCTGGAACTCGCCGATCGCTTCGTCCAGCAGTCCCATCTCCTTGTAGGCGATGCCCAGGTTGTAGTGGGTTTCGTAGTCCTCGGCCGAGAGCTGCTGCTCCACGCCCTTTCGAAACTCCCGGAAGATTTCCTGGAGCGACGACTCGTCCTGCGTGCCGGCGAGCTCCGGCGCGGCCGGCGGAGTCGCGGTGTCTTCGGTGAGCTCGCGCTCCAGCTCTTCGGCGAGGTTGAAGAAGTGCTGCTCGTCGGCGAACAGGTTCTCCTCGGCGACGGCGTGCGGTCGCGGAGGCGGGGCCTCCACCTCCTCCGAAGCGCGCTGCATCTTTTCCTCGATCAGGGATCCGAGCTCCGTGGGCAGCACGCCGAAGCCCGATTCCGTGCCGGCGTGGGGCGTCCGCCGCGGTCCCTCCGCCGGCGTCTCCGCGAAGAAATCGAATGCCATCGGCTGTACTGGCTGAGGCTCCGCCGGGGGGTGGAAGTCGAACTCGTCGAACTCGACCTCGATCACGGCAGGAGGCGCCGGAGGAGTCGTCGGCCGCCGGCCCGGCGGGACGGGCTCGATCTCGAGAGGGGTGGGAAGGCTCAACCGGGAGAAGAGCGCGACCGCGAGGCTCTCGCGACCGCTGCTGCGATACACGCCGGCGAGGGCTTCCGCTTCCCGGCGGGCCGCGGGATTTCCGGTCTCCGACAGGAGCTCGACCAGGCGCTCGCGCGCCGCGAGCATGTCGGGTGTTCGCCGCAGGAGGGCGCGCAGCCGGTCGATCGCGCGGTCTTTCAGACCGTAGCGGGCGAGGACTTCGGCCTCCTGGAGAGCCGCCGCCGCGTCGTCCGAGCGGATCGCCTCGCCGGGCGGGGGGGGCGGAGGCGGAGGCGCCGCCTCGGGCGCCGGGGCGGAGGGCGCGATCACGGCGAGACGCTCGGCGGCTTCGGCCTGGGTCGGGTCCGACGCGAGCACGTGACGGTAATGCTCGGCGGCCTCCGCCGGATCTCCGCGTTCCTCGGCGTCGCGGCCGAGCGCGAGGCGCATCGCGACGGATTCCGAGGCGTCGCCTTCCGCCTCTCGCAGCTCCGCCATTCTCTTGAGCGCCCCGCGGTGCGCCGGGAAGGCTTCCAGGACCGGCCGCAGGTGCGAAGCCGCGCGCTCGAAATCCCCGGAGGACGCCGCGAGCTCGACCAGCCGGGAGACGGCGTCGAGGGCGGCGTCCGGCGATCCCTCGTTCACGCGAACCTGCGCGAGAAGCGTTCGCGCCGCGGCATTGTCGGGCTCGATGGCGATCGCTTTTTCGAGCGCCGCGGCCGCGGCGGCGGTGTCACCCGCGGCGAGGCTCGCCTCCCCCAGGAGAACGAGGCTCTCCGCGCTCTCGGGCGCCGTTCGCAGAGCCGCGATCGCGGCGGGGTAGTCCTTCGCAGCCAGGTGCGCGCGAATGATCTGCATCCGGGCGGCGGGATCGCTCGGATCGAGGTCGAGCGCCTTGCGGAAGAAGGTGAGCGCCTCGTCGTGCGCGCCGCTCCTCTGGAGCATCCCGGCGATCGCGTCGTACCGCGCGACGGCCTGCGCCGTCTGGCCGGCGACCCGGTGCAGGTCCCCCAGCTTCGCCTGGATCTTCAGGTCGGTCGGGTCGAGGGCCGCGATGTTTCCGAAGGCCGAGATCGCGCCGGCGATGTCGTTCTTCTTGAGCGACTGCTCGGCGAGCGTCAGGTAGTGACTCCGCGCGTCCTGGGTGAGTCCCTGCTTGGTGTAGAGAACGGCCAGCCGTTCGTAGATGTCGAGGCGGGTCGGGTCGATCTTGTTGATCTTCTTGAAGATCGCGATCGACTTGAGAAAGAACCCGTCGGCCGAATACGACTCGGCGATCCGGGCGTAGTGGCCGATCGCGTCGGCGGGCCGGCCCATGCGCACGCACAGATCCCCCGCCTTGTTCAGGACGAAGGTGTCATTCGGATTGCTCTTGAGCAGGTCAAGGTATTCCTTGAGCGCCAAATCCAGCTTCCCCCGAGACAGATGTTTCTCGGCGGACTGAACGATCCGGTCCCGTGTACCCGCCATGAATGCCGAGATTTTAACCGGTGCCGCGCTGTTTTCCCGCCCGGAAGGGCGGCAACGACGGTTCCGGGAGCGCCGGCTCGCCGCTCCCGGGCACCACCCCGTGGTAGGTCAGTCGGTGTTCCGGACACGGCCCGTGAGCCGCCAGCGCCTGCCAGTGCTCGGGAGTTCCGTATCCCTTGTGGTGTTCGAAGCCGTACGCCGGGAAGCGGCGGGAGAGCTCGTCGAGCATGCGGTCCCTCTCGACCTTCGCGACGATCGACGCCGCAGCGACCGAGGAGCAGAGAGCATCTCCGTGAATGATCGGGAGCTGGGGAAGCCGGATCCCGGGCACTGCGACCGCGTCCAAGAGCAGCGCCTCCGGCTGCGGGTCGAGCGAGAGGATTGCAAACTTCATCGCGGCCAGGCTCGCCCGCAGGATGTCCCGCAGGTCGATCTCCGATGCGCTCACGACCCCGACGCCCACCGCGAGCGCGTGCGCGCGGATCGCGACCGCGAGCCGCTCCCGGCTCGGCGCGTCCAGCCGCTTCGAGTCATCGAGGCCGACGAGGATGCAGCCCGGCGGCAGAATCACGGCCGCCGCGACGACGGGGCCGGCGAGCGACCCGCGGCCGGCCTCGTCGACGCCCGCCACGAAACGGTAGCCCCTTCGCACGAGCTCCGTCTCGATCCGCGCGAGCTCCCGAAGGCGGCCGAGCTCGGCGAACAGAGTCCCGAGAGGGTCCGACCGCATCGGACCCAATTCTGCCAGTTTGTCGGAGAGGGGGCGAGCTATTCGGCCGTGCGCTTCTCGCCGATGCGTGCGGCCTTGCCCTTGCGCTCGCGCAGGTAGTAGAGCTTGGCCCGACGCACCGCGCCCTTGCGCTCGACCTCGATCTTGTCGATCACCGGGGAGTGGAGCGGAAAGATCCGCTCGACACCGATGCCGCTCGAGATCTTCCGCACCGTGAAGGTTTCCCGGGCGCTCCCGCCGCGGCGTGCGATCACGACTCCGGCGAAGACCTGGATGCGCTCCTTCTCGCCTTCGCGAACCTTGACGTGCACGCGGATCGAGTCCCCGGGAGAGAAGTCGGGCAGTCCCTTGCGCAGGGAAGGCTTTTCCACGTCCAGCAGAATGTCGGTCATCGGAATTCCTCTTTCGAAGCCCGGGCCGAGCCGGGAAGTCACGCCCGATCGAGCGGAAGCGGCGGATTATACCGAAGAAGCTGGCCGCTGTCAGTTCTCCGTTCGCAGCGAGAAAGCCGCCTATTCCTGGCCTTCCCCGGGTTCCTCGGGCCGCCGCTCCAGGAGGTCCGGCCGGCGCTCCCGGGTTCGGGCGAGCGCCCGTGCCCGCCGCCAGCGGACGATGCGGGCGTGGTCGCCGGAGAGGAGCGTCTCGGGCACCGTCTGACCGCGGAACTCTCGCGGTCGCGTGTAGTGCGGATAGTCGAGCCGCTCGCGCGCGAAAGACTCTTCCGCGAGCGAGTCGGCACAGCCCACGACGCCCGGGACGAGCCGCGACACGGCCTCCGTGAGGGCGAGCGCGGCGGCCTCGCCCCCGGGCAGCACGAAGTCGCCGAGCGAGATCTCTTCGTCGAAGAGGCCGATCTCCCGGGCACGCTCGTCGATACCCTCGTACCGGCCGCAAACCAGGAGAATGCGCTCGCGCGACGCGAGCTCCTCGACGAGGCGCTGGTCGAGCGGTCTTCCGTCCGGCGTGAGCAGGATGCTCCAGGCGGCCGGCGAGCCCTCCGGGCGCTTCCTCGACTCGACGGCCGCGGCGAGCACCGGGACCATCATGACCATTCCCGCTCCCCCGCCGTACGGCTCGTCGTCGACCTTCCGGTGCTTTCCCTCCGCGAAGTCGCGCAGATCGGTGACCGTGACCCGAATCCGGCCGGCGGCGATCGCTTTCCCGAGCAGGCTCTCGGCGAGGGGCGACCGGAAGTACTCCGGGAAGATGGTGAGGATCTCGATCTGCATCTCTTCGCTTCAGAGATCCATCAGGCCGGCCGGAGGGTCCAGCACGATCCGCTTCTCTCGCCGGTCGATCGAGACCACGATCGGCGAGACGAAGGGCACCGGAACCGGGTCTTCCCTTCCCGTGTCCACGAGGAGCAGCGCGCCCGCCGCGGTGCGCTCCAGCCGGACGGCCTTCCCGAGGGGGTGTCCGGCCGCGTCCTCGCAGCGCCACCCCGCGACCTCGTGGAGATAGTAGAAGTCGTCCGGCGGCGGCACCGCTTCCTCGTCCGGTACGCCCAGGTCGCCGCCCGCGAGCGAACGCGCGGCGCTGACGTCCTCGACCCCGGCGAAGCGAATCAGGAAGCGCGATCCGTGGGGCCGTACCGAAACGACCTCGAGCTCCCGCTCCGATTCCGCGGCCCGCCAGAGGAAGCGGGCGCCCGGGGCGAAACGATCCGGAAAGTCCGTGACCGGCTCCACCGAGAGCTCGCCCCTCACCCCGTGCGGCCGCCGGACGACTCCGACGACGATCAATCGGAGCGGCTAGTCCCGGACCCGCACCAGGACGCGTTTGCCGCGGGCCGATGCCGCTGCTCCCACGAACGAGCGGATCGCGCGGACCGTCCGGCCGTCGCGCCCGATCAAGCGGCCGCGCTCGAGCTCCGGCACCGAGATCTCGTAGACGACGGTCTTGCCCTCGACGCTCTCGGTCACGCGAGTTTCCTCCGGGCGGTCGGAGAGGCGGCGGACGATGGTCTCGATCAGGCGGCGCATGACGCGGGAGACGGAAGACGATAGACGGTAGACGGAACCCGACTCACGACGCGGCCGCCTCGGCTTCCGGGGCCGCCGGCTTCCTCGAAAGGAGCGACTTCACCGTCGGAGATACGTTGGCGCCCTTCCCGATCCAGTACCGGGCGCGCTCCTGGTCGAACGAGATGACCGTCGGCTCGCGCTTCGGGTCGTAGGAACCGAGCTCCTCGAGGACCTCGGCGCGCGACGTCGAGCGCGAGTCGGAGACGACGATTCGATAGTGCGGACTGTTTCGAGCGCCCATGCGGCGCAGTCGGATCTTCAGCATTCCGTTCCTTTCGGCGATTCCTCGTTTCGGAAACCCGGCATTCTACGACGGAACCGTCAGTTTCGCGGCGCCGGCAGGGGCAGCCGGGAGAGGTCGAGCCCCCGGACCCCCTTCCGGGCGGTCCGCATGAGGCGGCGCATCTGCTGGTATTGCTTGAGAAGCCGGTTGATCTCGGCGACCGACGTCGCCGACCCCGACGCGATCCGCTTCTTGCGGCTCCCGTTCAGGAGCTGGGGGTAGCGGCGCTCGTCCGGCGTCATGGAGTCGATGATCGCGGCGATCCGGACGAGGGACTTCTCGTCGACCGCGTCGGGCGTGGAAAGTCCCCGAAACGCGCCTCCCTTCGGAAGGAGATCGAGAATCCCGGACACCGGCCCCATCTTTTTCATCGAACGGAGCTGATCGCGCAGGTCTTCGAGCGTGAACTCTCCGGCGCTCGCGCGCCGGGCGAGCTTGTCGGCGGCGGACGCGTCGACCTGGGCCTCGACCTTCTCGATCAGGGTGAGCACGTCGCCCAGGCCGAGAATGCGGGAAGACATCCGGTCCGGGTGGAACGGCTCGAAATCCTCGAGCTTCTCTCCGACGCCCACGAACTTGATCGGCTTCCCCACCGTCGTCACGACCGAGAGCGCAGCTCCTCCCCGCGCGTCGCCGTCCGTCTTCGTGAAGACGATTCCCGTGAGGGGAAGAGCGGCTGCAAAACCCGCGGCGGACCGGACGGCGTCCTGTCCGGTCATGGCATCCGCGACGAACAGGATCTCCCCCGGGCGGATCGCGTCGGTGACCGCGCGGACCTCGTTCATCAGATCCTCGTCGAGGTGGAGACGGCCGGCGGTGTCGACGATGACCGTGTCCCGTCCGGTGAGGCGCGCTTCGGTGACGCCCTCGCGGGCGACCTCGACCGCGTCGGTGCGGTCGCCCGGGTCGAAGACCGGAACTCCGATCTGACGTCCGAGAGTCTTCAGCTGGGAGACCGCCGCGGGTCGCGAAAGGTCCGCCGCGACGAGGAGCGGGTAGCGCCCCCGGCCCTTCAGGTGGAGCGCGAGCTTGCCGGCGGAGGTCGTCTTGCCCGAGCCCTGCAAACCCACCATTTCGATGACGGCCGGCCGGCCCTCCAGGAGAACGTCCTCCTTCTTGCCGCCCAGGAGCGCCATCAACTCGTCGCGGACGATTCGTGTCACCTCCTGCGCCGGCGAGAGCTGCTGCATGACCTTCGCGCCCACCGCCTTCTCGCGGACGCGCGCGGTGAAGTCCCGAACCACGGGAAGGGCGACGTCGGCCTCCAGGAGAGACAGCCGGATCTCCCGGAGCGCGGAGTCGAGGTGGTACTCGGTCAGGTGCCCCTCGCCCTTGAGCTCCTTGAAGACCCCCTGGATCCGCTCTCCCAGCGCCTCGAACACGTCGTCCTCCGATGAAGGGGACGAAGAATATCCCGCCCGCGACGAAGTCCGGGAACGATCGGCCAGTACGGGGGTTTGGTCGCTTGACACACCCCCGCCTTGCGATATCATGCGCTCGCTTTTCCCGCTTAATTTTGAGGCGCCCCGCGCAATACATCGTCAGAAACGAGAAGGAGAGAGGGAGATGAAGAAGTTCGGAACCCTGGTTATCGCAGCCGTGTTCGGGACCGCGCTCCTCACGGGTTGCACCAAGAAGGAGGAGACGACGACGACGACCGAGACCTCGACGACCGAGGCTCCGGCAGTGGTCGAAGAGACCTCCACCACCATGACGACCGAGACGACCACCATGGCGACGGAGACCCCGGCGATGACCACGACCACCGAGACCACCACCACGATGACGTCGACGACGGTCACTCCGTAACCTCCCGGATTTCGCGGATTCGAGGCCCCCGGCAACGGGGGCCTTTTTGTTGGGGCCGTTTCTGCCGCTACACTGATTGCGGGTGCTGCCGCTCTGGGTTGAGGCCCTTCTGGCGTTCGTGGCGATCGCGTCGGCGGTCCTCGCCTGGCAGGCGCGCTCCCGGGAGCGGCTGCTGGCGTCCCGGCTCGCCGCCCGCGAGCGCGGCGGTCACTTCCTCGGCGAGTCCCCCGAGCCCGGCGAGATCTTGAAGCACGCCTACGCCGCGGCGACGGAGATTCTTCCCGTGACGCGCTTCGACCTCTATCGCATCGATCCGGACGGTCAGGTCGAGGAGGCGTGGACCCTCGCGCCCGACGAGTCGGGAAAGCTCGCGCCCGCGCTCGACCCCGGGAACACGTGGGTGGGGAACAAAGTCGACGCGCGCCGGATGCGCGAGCTCTCGGCGACCGAGACCGAACGATCTTTCGCGCCGCGCGATCTCCTCGCGAGCGGCAGCGTGCGCCGGCTTCGCCTCCCCCTCTACTCCGGGGACCGACTGGTCGCCCACCTCGACCTGGGAAGCTCGACGCCGATCGACGAGGAGCGCAAGGCCGAGATCCGCGCGCTCCTGGGGCCGCTCACCGCTTCGCTGCACGCCTCCCGGAACTGGGCCGTGGCCGTCACCGACGAGCTGTCCGGCCTCTCTTCCCGCCGGTATTTCGAGGCGCGGCTCGCGGAGGAGTGGTCGCGGCGGGATCGATACGAAACCCCCCTCTCGATCGCGTGCTTCGACCTCGACCGGTTCAAGTCGGTCAACGACTCGCTGGGTCATGCCGCCGGCGACCTCGTCATCCGCCGGTTCGGCGAAATCGTGCGCGGCGTGGTCCGCGCGAGCGACCTCGCGTGCCGCCTGGGAGGAGAGGAATTCGCGACGCTCTTCCCCAACACGTCGGCGGCGTCGGCGCGGCCGGTCGCCGAGCGCATCCGGAAGGCGCTCGAACGGGAGCGCTTCGAGATTGACGGAAAGGACTTCTGGGTCACGGTTTCCGCGGGAGTCGCGGACGCCGGCCCGGCGTCCGAGGTCGATCCGCGCAAGCTCCTCGCGCGCGCCGACCAGGCCCTCTACGCGGCGAAGGCGGGCGGCCGGAACCGCGTGCGCATGTGGACCGACCGCCTCTCGCGGGAGGGCTCGCGGCCCCGGCCGGAAGAGCCCGCGCCGGCGGGCACGCGATGATCCCACCGAACGGGTCCGACCCGATCGACGCTCTGCTGGACGAGATGATCGCGGCCCAGCGCCAGCGCGTCATCGATCTCGCGCGGCGCATCGAGCCGGCTCTCTCGCCCGACGACCTGCTCCAGCCCCACGATCACCCCGGCCTCGCGAAGAATCCCGACTTCAACTTCGAAGACGGAATTCTCGCGGGCTACCTGGCGGTGCGCGCCGCCCGGCGCGCCAGCCGGGAGAGGTAGTCGAAAAACCCGATCCGCCGCCGGCGGCCGGCGAGGCTCGCGATCGTTTCGGCGTGGGTGCGGATCCAACGGGAGTCGCCGGCGCGAACGCCCAGTTCGGTCAGCCGCTCCGCCGAGTCGCGGGCGAGCTGGCGAAGGACCTCCGGGTCGGCGGTCATGGCCGGCGAATCCGGGCGGCCGAGAGAAGGGAGTCGATCGTCGAGTCCCAGGACAGCTGCGAAGCCCGCGCCCGGCCCCGGCGGCCGAGCTCCTCGAGCGCGGCGGGCCGCTCCCACGCGAGGGCGAGCGCGGCGCCGAGCGCCTCGGGCCGCGGCGGCACGACGAACCCGGTCTCGCCGTCGGAGACGAATTCGAGCGGGCCGCCGGCGTCGGTCGTGGTCAGCACCGGCTTCCCCGACAGGAAAGCCTCGAGCGGCACGTAACCCAGGTCTTCCTCTTCCGGCGCCACGACCACGAGTCGCGCGCCCGCGTAGAGGTCGAGAAGTGCATCGTCGTCGGCGCGCGGAATCCACCGCACCCGTTCGTCGATCTCGAGCTCCCGGGAGAGCCGCTTCAACCTCTCCTCCTCGGGCCCCTGCCCCACGACCGTCAGGCGCGCGGCCGGCGCGTGGGCCAGGGCGCGAAGCGGAAGGTCCGGCCGCTTCCAGCCGTCCAGGCGTCCCACCGTCAGGGCGTAGTCGCCGAACGGACCGGTCCGGTAGCGGCCCACGAGCGGCGGCGGATGGTAGAGCGGCTCGCTCTCGATCCCGTTGAAGCGGCGGAGTCGGGCGGCGACCGTGCGCGAGTTCGCGAACACCTTCCGCGACTCGGTCAGGCCGAGCCGATCGACCGCGGCGATCGTTTCGCGGGTCCGCCGGTCCTCCGTCGAGGAGCTGAAGTCGCTCCACGGCGTCCCGAACTGGTCGTAGGCCTGCCGGTACTGGTGGATCACCCAGGCGATCTTGTTCGGGTGACGCACCACGTAGCTCGGGAAGCGGGTCGCGATCACCGCGTCCACGGGTCGTCCCGCCACCTCCTCGAGGTCGAGCGACCTCCACGCGAGCGCCGAGCGGAGCAGGTCGAACCGCGTGCGCTCGATGAGCGGAATGGTGACGAGGTCTGCCTCGATGCCGCGGGCCACGAGCTCCTCGGTCAGGCGGCGCACGTGCCGCTCCGCGCCCCCGCCGGAGAACGGGGACTGGACGGCCGCGACGAGAACGCGGGGCGGCGTCATCGCGGACGCCGCGTCCGGCGCCCGGGGGGGAGCGGGACTCTCACTCGGCGGGGACGCGCGCGATCACCGCGTAGTCCTGCGGGCCGAACAGAATCGCGTTGAGAAGGGCGTCGTTCTCGGAGCCTTCGACCAGCCGCTCGGACTCGGGCAGCGGCGAGAGGAACTCCACGCGGTAATCCCGGAAGCCCGCGGCATCACAGAGAAACTGGAGCGCCTGCGGCGGGACCGGGCGGACGTGGGTCGGGTCGAGGTAGAACGCGTTCATCGCCGAGAGGGACGTCGTGTTGACGGTCTCGACGATCAATACACCTCCGGGCGCGACCGCGCGGCGCGCTTCCGCCAGGAACCGGTACGTCTGCGCGGCCGGCCAGTGCTCCACGACCTGGAACGCGACGACCGCACCGAGGCTGTCGGCCGGGGCCGCCGCGAGGGCCTCCGCCGCGTCCCCCTCGATCACGTCGAGGCCCGCGGCGCGGCACGTCCGGACGGCGAGGGCGCTCGACTCCACTCCCCGACCCGGGATCCCCTGCTCTTTCAAGAGCCGGAGGAACTCGCCGCGGCCGCACCCCGCGTCGAAGACGGGCCCCGGGAGGTTCCGGACGAAAGGCAGATAGAACCGCTGTTTCCGGGCGACGTCCTCGGGGGTTCCCCGGAAGCGCTGCTCGAAGAGCGCGTAGACGCTCTCCGGCAGAACGCCGCCGGGATCGGCCGGACCCGCCGGAGCCCCCGGATGCGCCGCGGTCCGCTGCGCTTCCAGG
>Ga0105249_10006001_pt1 | contig 10524 bp, 10 predicted proteins | sample KBSS44metaG_FD_81522 | JGI IMG/M metagenome (GOLD analysis project Ga0105249, IMG submission 81522) | Switchgrass rhizosphere microbial communities from Kellogg Biological Station, Michigan, USA - KBS S4-4 metaG | ecosystem: Host-associated > Plants > Roots > Rhizosphere > Soil | place...
AAGACCGGGAGGGCCACCGGGCCCCGTTCACTTCCCCGGTTCGTATTATACCCTTCGATGAGTACCAGGAATTCCGTATGGTCCGCGAGGTTCTCGTAGACGATGTCCGCTCCGGTCTCGCGCAATTGGTCGGGCGTGAACCCGCCCGTTGCGACACCAACCGGCACCGCTCCGACGGCGCGCGCACACGCAATATCATGCGGCGTATCGCCGACGACGAAAATGCGCGCCGGCTCGATGTCGTCCAGGCCGCAGTGTCGCGCGCGTTCGACCGCAAACGGCACGAGATCGTTGCGGTCGGCGGAATCATCGCCGAACGCGCCGCATTGGAAGTACCGCCACAAATCAAAATGCTCGAGCTTGATGCGAGCGCCTTCCTGAAAGTTGCCGGTCAGAAGACCGAGCAGCACATCGGACCGGCGGTCCAGGATTTCCAGCAACTCGCGAATGCCCGGCATCACCGCTTTGATGCCGCTGCGAGGTCCGAGCGACTCGAATGGTTGCAGCCGGCCGGGCCGCTCGATCTCAGTGCGAAGATGCGCGATGTAGCGATTGCGCAGTTGGTCGAGCAAACCATCGTCCAGTGAATGCCCCGCCCGTGTGACCACATCAGTCAGAATGATCCGGTCAGTCCGGCCGGCCACCGGAATCCCCTCGAGCGCATGCGGATGACCTACAAGCTCTTCGCATGCACGGTTCATCGCGCGAATGCCGGCCCCGCCAGTGAGAACGAGGGTGCCATCGATATCGAACAGTACGAGTTTGCGCATCGTGTTCATGAGCCGATCTACAATCGCCGATCAGGAGGCTGATGAAATGAGATTCTCAAACGTCCCGGTCTTTGCTGCATCGCTGATCGTTGTCGGCGTGGCCGTCTACGCGCAGGCGCCGCAACCGGCAGCGAAACCCGCCGCAACGACTCCCATGCACGCCAGCGCCGCGATTAAGGGCGAAGGCATCTCGGGAACCGCCGATTTCACCGAGCGCAGCATGGGCACTGGCAAGATCGTGGACATCACGGTAACGGTCTCCGGCCTCAAGCCTGGCGTGCACGGCGTTCATCTGCACGCGGTTGGCAAATGCGACCCGGACTTCACCGCCGCAGGCGGCCACTTCGATCCCGGACCATCCGGCAACATGGATCCGGACGCGAATCACCCGTTCCATATGGGCGACATTCCAAACCTGGAAGCCGGTGCGAATGGCAGCGGGACGATGAAAGTATCGACCACCCGCGTGACATTGTCCGATGGACCGTTGTCGTTGTTTGACGCCGACGGCAGCGCGATCATCATTCACGGAAACCCCGACCAGGGCATCACCGGCGAACCGAAATCGGGGGTCAGCGGAGGCCCGAGGGCGGCGTGTGGCGTGATCACGAAACAGTGAATACGGCTACGGGCTGCCGGCGCGTGGCTCGGGACGCCTAAGATAGAATCCGTGTTCATCCGTGTTATTCCGTGGCCAATTTCGGTGTTTTTCCGTGGCCAAATGTTCTGTGTTTTTTCGTAGTTTAGGAACGGCGCCACCATGAACGCCGGGCGGCGACGAGCCGTCCGGTGGCGCCTTCAAGCGTCAGCGTTTCGTGCGCGGCCGCGGCCGCGAACTGAAGATCCTGCGTCACCGCCAGCGTCGTCAGCCTTCGTCGATCGCACACGCGGGCGATCACGTCGCCGTACGCCGCTCGCGCGCTTTCCTCGAGCGTTGCGGTCGGATGTTCCATTAACAACAGCCTGGGATTGAGCGCGATTGCCCGCGCCAGATGCACCCGCGCTCGCACCGCCGCGGGAACATCTCCGGCACGCTGCGTCAGATAATCACGCGCGATCTCGCATTCGTCGGCCAGCGCCTCGACCCGCCCGAGCGTGTCCTGTGGAACCGGATCGATCTCGAGCGCGAACGGCAACGCAAGATTCTGGGTCAGTGTCGCACCCTCGAGCAGGACCGCCCGCTCACTGACGATGCCGAATTGATCGAGTGAGGCGAGCCACTCGTCGCCATCCGACACCTCCGACGTGGTCCGTCCAAACACACGAACCTCGCCCTCGTCGGGCAGCGACGCGCCGGTCACGAGATTCAACATGACTTCGGCGCCCGGCGCATCGATTCCCGCGACCGCGACGCGGGCACCCGCCACGATCGAGAGTTGGGCGATCCGTAGAGGACGAAGCGCGTTGTGGCTCTTGATAACACGGCGCATCTCCAGGATGGGCTCGCCGGTCATGGGCGCCGCGCCTCCAGCGCCGCGAGATCCTCGACCGGTAACGTGACGCGTCCGAGCGAGGTGGCCCGATGGCCGACGTCGCCGTGATAATCCGATCCGCCTGAGACCGCGAGTCCGTGCTCGGCGGCCAGTTGGCGATAACGGTCTTCCGTCTCGTCATCGTGATCACTGTGGCGCACTTCGAGCGCCTGCAACCCCGCGGCGGCAAGCCGCGGGACGAGATGGTCCATCGCAGTCAACCCGGGATGAGCCATCGACACGAGTCCGCCGGCGGCGCGTGCCACGGTGAGAACAGCTTCGGGCGCCGGACCGCGTCTGGCCACGAACGCAGGCTTGCCGACACCCAGCAGGCGCGCGAACGCATCGTCGCGATCGCAGGTGTGTCCGGCACGTACGAGCGCATCGGCGATCTGTGGCCGGCCAATGCTCTGACCGGCTTCGGCGGCAAGCCAGCCAACGTCTACGACATATCCCAGGGCGGCAAGGCGATCGACGATCTGTCGAACACGTTCGAGACGCTGGGCGCGTTGCGCGTGCAGGAACTGGCTCAAGGCGTCGCTTTCGGGGTTGACGAAGTACGCGAGCATGTGCACGTCGCGGCCTTCCTCGACCGCCGTGATCTCGACGCCGGGTATCAATCGCACGCCGAGCCGGCGCGCAGTTTCGTTCGCCTCTGGAAATGCGGCACACGTATCGTGATCGGTGACGCTGATCGTGCGCAGCCCGCACTCTGCTGCGCGCGTGACCAGCACCGACGGGCGCAGGAGCCCGTCCGATGCGGTGGTATGCAGGTGGAGATCGATCAAGAGAGCGCGAGCGGCTGTCGTCGCGGGCGCCGTTTGGTGATGCGGCGAGCGCGGCGGCGGCGTTGTCGTTCGACCAGCGATCGGTATTCGCGAATCAAGAGTTCGAGATGCGCCCGCTCCTCGTCGGCGAATTCGAGGAAGATCTTCTTTCCTTCCGAATCCTCGAATTTCTCACCGTAGCGCTTGAAGAACCGATACGACCCGCGTTCGCACTTGATCCCAATCATCAGCGCCTGACGATCGTCGACGCCGTTGGCCAGCCGATCAGTGGCCGCGGCAAAGAGACCATTGGCCGCCCCTTTGAAAAACAGGAACGTCGGCCGCGATTCGAGCTGCGGATCCTGCTGCAACAGATCCCGATAGCGCTTCTCGAGCGTGGCAAGGTGCTCCTGTTCCTCGGTCGCGAGTTTTTCGAATACCCGGCGTCCGCGGCTGTCGCGGGCGATCGACGCGGCACGCGTGTAGAACTCCAGGCCGCTGCGCTCGGTCGCGATGGCGATTCGCAACGCATCCCGCGCAAATACCAGTTCGGCCGTGCCGCCTTCGACCGGCGACGCGCGCCCGGTGCGACACGATTCGCAGGTGCCATGAATCTGCAGCACGCTTTGACGGGCGGTGAAATTGCGCGCCGCCGCAACTTCTTCGAGCAACGATTCGATATCGGAGCTGAGGAACTCGAACGAACGATTGCAAGACTTGCAGATGAGATGAAAATGACGGGGATGCCGGTACGAATGTTCGAAGCGGAATCGCCCTTCGCCGAAATCCACTTTCCGCGCGATCCCCGCGTCAACCATCCACTGCAGTGTCCGGTAGACCGTGGCACGGCTCATCCCCGGCGTCGCCACCGATGGATCGGAGCGCGAGGACTCTTCGCGTCGAATCAATTCGACCAGGTCCTCGGCAGTCAGATGCCCCTCCTGACGGAGGAAGACATTGACAATGAGATCGCGTTTACTCGAGCGCTTGCTACCGGCGGGACGAAGGCTGTCGAGAAAGGCGGCTGGTTCCATAGTGCGCGAACCGTTCACCGCCTGTCCTTGACTTTCCTACACGCTGAACGACGAACCGCAGCCGCAGGTGGATTTCGCGTTTGGGTTCTTGATCGTGAATCCGCCACCGGTGACATTGTCGACAAAGTCGACTTCGGCGCCGCGGAGATATCGCGCGCTGATCGGATCGACCAATAGTTTCACACCATTGGATTGGATGACGGCATCGGTCGACGCATCGCCTTCGCCTTCGTCGATCATGAGCCCATACTGGAAGCCGGAGCACCCGCCGCCCTGAACGAAGACGCGAAGACCAGCCTCAAGCTTGTTTTCATCGGTCAGCAACTCGGTGATCTTCGATGCCGCCGCCGGAGTGACATTGATCATGTAATGGGTTCTCCCGAAACTGGAATACTCGTTAATTATACTGGGGAATCGAGCTCTTTCAACGGACCACCGCCGCGCGGGCAAATAGTCATCCCTGCTAAGCTGTGCGTCTTCTTAGGTTTAGACGCCTTCAGCCGTCCGCTTGTCTCCGCCGGCCCGACCGATTGATACTGGACCGGTCAAACCCATGCGAGCTGGGCATTTTCCCGCAACCTCAACCATGAAAATACATTATCCCGCATCCATCGACACCGCCGATTCGCTCATTCATCAACAGTCAGTCCAGCGCATATGGGATCGCGACATCAGCGTGTGGGGCGCCGCACCCGGCAGCGCCGACGCGAAGTCCATACAGACTCGTTTGGGCTGGCTTGATGTCGCGCACACGACCGCGTCAGAACTCAGTCGTGTGATTTCATTTGCGAATGCGGTCAAGGGAGATGGAATCCGCAGCGCGTATCTCCTCGGAATGGGGGGCAGCAGTTTATGCGCAGAAGTGATTGCGTCGGTGTTTGGCATCTCAGAGGACTATCCGCGTCTGACAGTTCTCGACACGACCGACGAGAAGGCGATTACCACCGCCGCCAACCAGTGCAATCCTCGCGAAACACTGTTCATCGTCGCCAGCAAGAGCGGAGGAACGGTTGAAGTCGCGTCGATGGAGCGTTTCTTCTGGGCGCACATGGCCGCGGCACTCGGCCAGCATGCGGGCCGCCATTTCGTCGCGATCACCGATCCGGGCACGGCCCTGCAGAAGCTTGCGCAATCGCGCGGCTACCGCGACATCTTTGTGAACCCGGCCGATATCGGCGGCCGTTTCTCGGCGCTGTCGCTGTTTGGCCTGGTTCCCGCGGCCGTGATCGGTGCGCCTGTCACCAAGCTCGCGGCTGCGGGAAAGGTCATGGCGGACGGATGCCGCCAGGAGAACCACACCAACGCTGGGCTCGAACTCGGCGCGTTCATCGGTGCCGCAATCAACGACGGACGCAACAAACTCACCGTCGCGCTGTCTCCACGCCTTGCCTCGCTCGGCCTCTGGATCGAGCAGTTGATTGCGGAGAGCACGGGCAAGCATGGCACCGGGACGCTCCCCGTGGTCGATGAACCGCTCGGGAGTCCGGACGAGTATGGAGACGACCGCGCGTTTGTCGCTCTTGCGACCGAAGTGGACGAACCGGACCCACACAAGCTGCGCGCGCTGGAAGTCGCGGGCCACCCCCTGCTCCGTCTCACAACGCGAATCGACGATCTCGGGTCCGAATTCTTCCGCTGGGAATTCGCCACCGCGATTGCCGGCGCGGTTCTTCGGATTAATCCATTCGATGAGCCGAATGTCGCCGAGGCCAAGGACAAGACGAAGTCGTTGCTCGCGGCTTACGCCGCCAACGGCCGGCTGCCACAGCCGGGAGCGACGGCTGAGAGCGACGCGGTCACAGTATTCAGCAAGAAGTTCTCCGGTCAGTCGCCGGCGGACGTCGTGCGGGCGGCCATCAGCTCGCTGGGAGCGAGTGATTACGTGGCATTCCTGTCCTACCTGGCTGGCGACAGCGGCGCACAATCAACGATCGCCAACATCCGTGCCGCGATCCGCGCCCGCACGCGGTCCGCAAGCACGTTTGGTGTCGGCCCGCGATATCTGCACTCAACCGGGCAGTTCCACAAGGGGGGACCGAACACGCTCGTTGCGTTCGTCATTACCGCCGACGACGAAACGAACACTGAGATTCCGGAAGCCGGCTACACCTTCTCCGTGCTGAAACGTGCGCAGGCCCTCGGGGATACGGAGACCCTGGAAGCGCACGACCGGCGAACAGTGCGGATTCACATCAAGAATGCCAGAGACGCGGCAAAGACGCTCGGCGACTTATTTGGTCAAGCGCTATCTTAAGGTCTCGAGTACTGCGCCTGACTCCTCTTCGACATCCTTGTGCAGGCTGTTGCCATGCGAGTCCATCGTCACGATCGCCGGGAAGTCGTGGACCTCGAGATGCCACATCGCTTCCGGCGTTCCGAACTGCATGAGCGACACACCGGTGACGCGATCGATGCAGCGCGCGTAGAACTGCGCGGCGCCGCCAATCGCGTTCAGGTAAACACCTCCCGATTCCTTGAGACCGGCAAGTGTTTTCGCGCCCATTCCGCCCTTGCCCACTACCACCCGCACTCCGTATCGCTTCAGGATCTCAGCCTGATACGGCTCCTCGCGAATGCTCGTTGTCGGCCCCGCGGCGGTCACCTGCCACCCGCCCTGCGCATCCTTCACGACCACCGGGCCACAGTGATACAGAACCGACCCGCGTAAGTCGACGGGCGGATCATTTTTCATCAGGTAGGCGTGTACCTGATCTCGACCGGTGAAGACAGGTCCGGAGATGAGCACCACGTCGCCAACCTTCAGCGCACGGACCTGTTGGTCGGTGATCGGCGCGCGGAGTGAAACCTCTCGCCCGGTTCGTGGGAATCCCGCTGCCACCGCCTCCGGCGACAACATGGGCTGCGACGGTTTCGTCCCAGTCCGATACAGCCAGTCGGTGATGCTGCCGGATGTCGCGTCGACTTTGATGCCGAGACGACGGAACGCCCAGCAGTCGTACGCGACGGAAACAAAAAAACTGGCGGGGAGCCGATTGAGCGCACCAATCTTGCAGCCGATGAGCGACGTCGTGCCACTAAAGCCCATCGGACCGACCGACAATTTGTTCGCGTCGTTCATCACCGCCGCCTCGATCTCCGCCAGTCGCGGATCCGAATTGGTGTCGTCGAGCGTGCGAAACAGTTGCTCCTTGGCATGCAGATAGCCGGATGTGCGATCGCCGCCGACGCAGACACCGACCGCGCCCGGGCTGCAGCCCTTGCCCTGCGCTTTCCAGACGGCGTGGAGAATGCACTTGCGCACGCCCTCCAGGGTCCGGTCTGCTCGGCCAAGATGATCGAGATCGGTCGGCAGCGCATATTGCGCGTTGGTGTTTTCGCAGCCGCCGCCTTTCAATATCAGTTTGATTTCGATGTCGGACGCGTCCCACTGGTCGAAGTGAATGATCGGTGTGCCAGGGCCGAGATTGTCGCCGGAGTTTTCGCCGGTGATCGAGTCAACTGAATTCGGCCGCAGCTTGCCGCGCCTGGTCGCCTCCGCGACCGCCGCCCGAATTTGACTGCGAAGCCATATCTGGTTGGCGCCAACCGGAACCCTGACCTCGAAGGTCGGCATCCCCGTATCCTGGCAAATCGGCCCTTCGCACGAGGCAGCCTGATCGATGTTCTGGGCGATGATCGTCAGCGCCTGGCCTGCCCGCGTTTCCGGCTGTTCGCGACGCACGGCCAGTCCCATGGCGGCGCGCACGTCGGGCGGCAAGTCTGTCGATGTTCGCGTGATCAGCTGAACGACGCTGTCGAGAAAATGGGGAAGCATGACGGCAGTATAATCCGCGAGAGGTATGAAGTTCCGCATCGAGCGAGATCCTCTCGGCGATGTGCGGGTTCCGGCCGACGCGTATTACGGCGCGCAGACCCGGCGCGCGGTGGAGAACTTTCCGATCAGCGGCCTCACCGCCCCGTCGGAATTGATTGTCGCGACCGTCCAAATCAAGAAAGCCGCCGCCGAAGCCAATACCGCACTGGGACGACTGCCGCGTGATGTCGCCAGCGCGATCGTGCGCGCCGCCGATGAGGTGTTGAGCGGCAAACTGCGCGATCAGTTCGTCGTCGACGTCTATCAAGCGGGTGCCGGCACCTCGCACAACATGAACACGAACGAAGTGCTGGCCAACCGCGCGGCCGAACTGCTGGGCGCGAAACGCGGACTGTACGATCGCGTGCACCCCAACGATCACGTCAACATGAGTCAATCGACCAACGACGTGTTCCCAACCGCGACGCGGCTGGCGCTTCTCTCGATGGTCGGGCCGCTGGTCGAAGCGGCGGCGCATCTGGCAAGGGGGCTCTCGAACAAGAGTCGCGCGTTCGCCGATGTGCTGAAGACAGGCCGTACGCACCTGCAGGATGCCGTTCCGATCACGCTCGGACAGGAATTCAGCGGATACGCCGCAAACATCGAGCATGCGGCAGATGGCGTCGCAGCCGCCGCGAAACAGCTTCTCGAACTGAACCTCGGCGCAACGGCCCTGGGAACCGGCCTGAACGCCGGCGACGACTACACCGAGCACGCGGTGGATCGGTTGAAGGCCTACACCGATCAACCCGTCCGCCCTGCTGCGAACAGGTTTCGCGTGACTCAGAGCATGGGAGATGTACTGGCGTTCTCCGCCGCGCTCCGTCGTCTCGCTGTCGAGGTCAACAAGGTCGCGTCGGATCTACGATTGCTGAGCAGTGGTCCGCGTGCTGGCTTGGCGGAAATCCAGCTCCCGGCGGTGCAACCGGGATCGTCAATCATGCCCGGCAAGGTGAATCCCTCGGTTCCCGAGATGGTCAACCAGGTGTGCTTTCAGGTCTACGGGTGCGATTCGACGATTCTCGCGGCCTCTGACGCCGGACAGCTCGAACTCAACGTCATGATGCCAGTGATTGCGTGGAACGGTATTCATGCGACCCGCATTCTGACCAACGCCATGCGAGTGCTGCACGATCGATGCGTCGCTGAAACGCGAGCGGATGAGGAGCAATGCCGGGTGCTGCTCGATCGCAGCACCGCGGTGGCAACGGCGCTAAGTCCGTACATTGGATACGCTGCGACGGCGGAGATCGCGAAGACGTCGGTCAAAACCGGACGGCCAATCCGAGACCTCGTTCGGGAGCGGAAGCTCCTCCCCGATCGTCAGCTCGACGAGATCCTGTCGCCGACCGTGATGACCTCGCCAGGCATCCCCGGTCACAAGAAGGCCGCGGCGTCATCGTCGCGCGCCGCGAGACCGCGCTCGAAAAAACAATGACGCGCCTGCCAAACCTCGCCGTCGTCGTCGTGCTGCTCGCGGTGACCGCGGCGGCGCCTCTGGCGCAACACACAAGGCTCTTCAAGCCGGAGGATCTCAGTGAACTGGAAGCGCCGGACCGTGATGAGTGGCAACAGCCCGGCAAGATCATGGACATCATGGGAATTGGCGAAGCAAGCATTGTCGCGGACCTTGGAGCGGGAAGCGGCTGGTTCACGATCCGTCTCGCCAATCGTGTCGGACCCAACGGCCGCGTCTATGCCGAAGATGTTCAGAAGCCGATGATTCAGGCGATCAAGGTTCGCGTCGATCGGTTGGGCCTCAAAAACGTGGAGACCGTCCTCGGCACCGATACCGATCCGCGCCTTCCGAGACCTGTCGACGCTGTTCTGATCTGCGACGCCTACCATGAGGCGGAGAAACCCGTCGCTCTGCTGACCAACCTCGTCAAGTCCTTGAAGCCGACGGGCCGCATCGGCATTGTTGATTTCAAGAAAGATGGCGGCGGTCCGGGTCCGGCGATGGAAGAGCGCGTCGATCCGGAAGCGGTGATTCGCGACGCACAGGCGGCGGGGCTCGTATTGCGTTCTCGCGAGACATTCCTCAAGTATCAGTACATGCTGGTCTTCGAGAAGCCGCGCCCATGATCGCGGCGCCCCCCTTTTTCGCTGCTTACCAAACCCTCGTCAACGCGGAGCTCGATCGGCTGATACCAGACGACCAGACGGTGGTGTCGCGATCGATGGCGTATACCGTGCGCGCGCCATCGAAACGCGTCCGTCCTGTGCTCACGCTCCTGGCCGCGGAACTCTGCGGCGGAACGAGCGCCCGTGCCATCACCGCGGCGGCCGTCATGGAGCTCGTTCATGCATCCTCGCTGATCCTGGACGATCTCCCGTCGATGGACGACGCGCCGCTTCGTCGAGGGCAAAAGGCGAATCACCTGGAGTTCGGTGAAGCGATCGCGATCCTGGCGGCATTCGGTCTGCTGAATCTCGCGTATGGAACCGTCGCGCGAACCTACGAGCCGGCGATCTCTGGTCGTCTGACGACGATTCTTTCAGATGCCATCGGCGGCGACGGCTTGATTGGCGGGCAGGCCACCGACTTGCTCGCGACCGATCAGCAAATCAGCTTCGAAACGCTCGAACGCATTCATCGCGGCAAGACCGGGGCACTCTTCAGCGCGGCGGCGACCACCGGCGCGGTCGTCTCGGGTGCCACGTCCG
>Ga0105249_10006004_pt1 | contig 10522 bp, 8 predicted proteins | sample KBSS44metaG_FD_81522 | JGI IMG/M metagenome (GOLD analysis project Ga0105249, IMG submission 81522) | Switchgrass rhizosphere microbial communities from Kellogg Biological Station, Michigan, USA - KBS S4-4 metaG | ecosystem: Host-associated > Plants > Roots > Rhizosphere > Soil | place...
CGCCCTTGAGGCGCGCCATCATGCCCAGCGGCGGGCTTCGGATGGTGGTCAACTCCCTTAAGGCGTACGGCTACGAACCCGATCCCCAAATGGTCGAGACGTTTTCCAAGTATCGGAAGACTCATAACGAAGGGGTGTTTGACGCCTATACGAACGATACTCGGCGGTGCCGGAGTTCCCACATCCTGACGGGGCTGCCAGACGCCTACGGCCGAGGTCGAATTGTTGGTGATTACCGCCGCGTGGCCCTTTACGGCGTAGCCCGGCTGATCGAGCGTAAAAAGCAGGAAAAACAGGCGCTGGACGCGTTGATGTCGACCGAAGAGGTCATCCGCGACCGGGAGGAACTCAGTGAACAGATCCGTGCGCTGAATGAATTGCAGCAAATGGCTGCGGCCTATGGTTTCGATATCTCACGGCCGGCCGGAACTGCGAAGGAGGCTGTACAGTGGCTTTACTTCGCATATCTGGCGGCTGTGAAGGAACAAAACGGAGCGGCAATGTCGCTCGGTCGCGTGTCGACGTTCCTTGACATTTACATCGAACGGGACCTGATAGCGGGCACCCTCGATGAGTCACGGGCTCAAGAAATCATCGACGATTTCGTCATTAAGCTCCGAATAGTCCGTTTTCTGCGAACACCGGAGTACGACGAATTATTCGCGGGTGACCCCACCTGGGTAACGGAATCCATTGGCGGAAATGGAGACGACGGCCGGCACCTAGTGACTAGAACCAGTTTTCGTTTCCTTCAGACTCTTTACAATTTGGGCCCTGCTCCGGAACCGAATCTAACCATCTGGTATTCGCCCCGTCTGCCCGACGGATTCCGGCGCTTTGCGTCAAAAGTTGCGATCGACACTAGTTCCCTGCAGTTTGAAAGTGATGACATTATGCGGAGCGTGTGGGGCGATGACGGCGGCATTGCTTGTTGCGTTTCGCCCATGCAGATAGGCAAGCAGATGCAGTTCTTTGGCGCGCGCGCCAACCTCGCTAAATGTTTGCTCTACGCAATCAACGGAGGCAGGGACGAACTCACGGGAGAGCAGGTGGGCCCAGCATTCGGTGCGGTCCAGGGTGATCGCCTCGAATTTGACGACGTGCTTGAGAAGTTCGAAAGGATGATGGACTGGCTCGCAAACGTATATGTCAATGCAATGAACGTCATCCACTATATGCACGATAAGTACGCTTACGAGCGTATCGAAATGGCGCTGCATGACCACAATCCCTTCAGGACGATGGCCTTTGGAATGGCCGGGCTTTCCGTAGTCGCCGACAGCCTCTCGGCAATACGATATGCAAAGGTTAGCGTGATCAGGGATAAGACGGGCTTGGTGATCGATTACAAGGTCGAGGGTGAGTTTCCCAAGTTCGGCAACAACGACAACCGTGTGGATCATATTGCCGCGGGGCTGGTAAGCCGGTTCATGAACACTTTAAGGAAATACCCGACCTATCGCAATGCTCTCCACACCCAGTCCATCCTCACGATCACATCGAACGTTGTTTATGGGAAAGCCACCGGCAATACTCCTGACGGACGCCGCCACGGAGAACCGTTCGCCCCGGGCGCAAATCCCATGCATGGACGGGACAGTCACGGTATCCATGCTTCGGCTGCATCCGTTGCCAAGATCCCCTACCGCGACGCGCAAGACGGTATCTCACTCACGACGACCATAGTGCCGGAAGGCCTAGGCCACACAAGCCAAGAGAGCATTACAAATCTGACCAGCATTCTGGACGCATTTTTTGGAGCTACTGGATACCACATGAACATCAACGTGCTGAATCGCGAAACGCTTAGAGACGCTATGGATCATCCGCAGAAATACCCAAATCTGACCATTCGTGTATCCGGTTATGCCGTCAACTTTGTGCGGCTGACGCGCGAACAGCAAATGGATGTCATCAATCGGACATTCCATGGAGGTGACCGTTATGCCTGAGAATCTAGTTCTGCCGCAGGAGCCATTGGAGGCGACCAGCCCTTTTGAACTACGGGTCAACCTCGGCCGGGAAGTTCCGGAGACGGATGTCCGTTCGGCGCTCGCCACTGGAGATATGGGATTTCTGCATTCGTTTACAACGGGTTCCACCGTGGACGGGCCAGGGGTTCGGATCGTCGCGTGGACGGCAGGGTGCCAATGGCGTTGCCGCTACTGCCATAACCCCGATACCTGGACGATGAGCAACGGAATTCCGGTAACGATTGTGAAAGCTACGGAAGAACTTAGGAAGTATCGCCATGGCTTGAAAGTCATGTCCGGGGGTATCACGGTGAGCGGGGGAGAGCCGCTGCTGCAACATCTGTTTGTCATGAAACTACTCACAGTAGCCCAGCAAATGGGCATCCACACAGCGATCGAGACTAACGGGAACTTCGGCGATCGCCTGACGGACGAGGATCTGAAAAAGATCGATCTCGTGCTGCTGGGCATGAAGGCCTGGGACACAGAGCGGCACGTCCACCTCACCGGGATGGATCCCGCTAACACTCGAAAACTTGCCGAAAGACTGGCGGCTCAGAAGCGGCCTATCTGGGTGCGCTTTGTTCTGGTACCTGGACTGACCGATGACAGGGAAGACATAGCAAAAATTGCCGACTTCGCTGCTGCTTTGGGGAACGTCGAGCGAGTTGATGTCCTTCCCTTTCACCAGTTGGGAAAATTCAAGTGGAAGGAACTCCACATCAACTACTCGCTGGCCGATGTGCAGCCGCCTTCGCCGGAAGCTGTCCAGCGCGCCTGCACACAGTTTCGGTCGGTGGGCTTAACCGTCTATTGATCTAGGCGGGGATCGTTGGACAACCAGGCAGGAACCAGACACAGTGATCACACGAAAATGTATATTGCTTGTCGTAATCGCGGCGATCGCAAGGGCGGCAGACCGGCCGGCCCTGCCTCCGAACCTCACTCTAAACCAAGCACTGGCGATAGCGTTAACTAACAGTACGGTAATCCGCGATGCGCAGGCGGCGTTAGACCAGGTCTCCGGGCGATACACCCAGGCACGGTCTCCTATGTTGCCTCAAGTGGATGTTTCGTTGCGCCAGAATCTGCAAACGGTGAACCTGATCGGTATCGGAATTCCAGTCCCCGGGGAATTGGGGAAAATCGGGCCGTTTGGTTCGATGGATGCCCGCATCTTCCTCAGTCAAGAGTTGTTGAACTTTGCAAACCGGCGGCAGTGGGAAAGTGTTCGTGCACAGCAAGATTCCTCGCGGTTCTTGGTTAACAATTCTAGGGAGTTGGTGTCGCTAAACGTCGTCGCAAGTTACCTCGAAGCATTGAGGATAAAAGCGACCCGTGATGCTCTTATCGAGCAGGTGCGGCTGGCGACCGAACTCTACAAGCTCACACGCGAGCGTGTGGACCAAGGTGTAGCCGCTGAACTGGACGCCATTCGAGCGATGCAGCCGGTCAATGCGCTTGAACAGCAGCGACAGGAAGCGGAACAGAATTACGTTGCCGCCAAGTTGAACCTAGCCAATATCCTCCAGGCGCGGGCCAGTTCGGACTTTGACGTTACCGACAGTGCGGCCTATGGAGAGGGAACTATTCCGGACCGTGATGCAGCCTTGCAAGCGGCGCTCATTTCACGATCGGACTATCGCGCAGCGGAAGCGAACCTAAAAGCGGCCGAATTGAAGGTGCGGTCCATTAAATCGACCAGACTACCCACGTTTAAGGCAATGGTGGACGACGGCCAGAGCGGAAACTCCCCGGTGCATAACCTGAATACCTATAGAGTGCAAGGCGTAATTGATATTCCGGTATTTACCGGCGGGCGCACGCGGGGCGAAATTGAAGAAGCAGAGGGCGTGGTGCGCACTGCGCAAAGCACCCTGGATGCGAGCCGGTCTCAGATCGAGACGGAGGTTCTGGTAGCGATATCCGGCGTCGAGTGGGCGCTAAAAGAAGTGTCGACCAGCGCTGGAAACGTGAAGCTATCCCGGCAGGAAGTCGACCTTTCGCGCGCACGCTTTTCCCAAGGAATCACCGACAACACCGAACTGGTGAATGCCCAAGACCGTCTGGCGCGGGCCGACGACTCAGCCATTCGAGCCCAGTACCTGCTCGGCTTGGCACGGGCAAACCTGGCCCGGGCCGGCGGCGTGGCGGAAACGACTTATCACAAGTGAGGAGATGAGGGGTTATGAAAAGAGCTTGGTTACTCGCGGGAGTCATCGTGCCCCTCCTATGCGGCTGCAGGCAAACTGCGGCACCGGAGGGAACCATCTTCGTGAGCGGGCGCATTGATGGAGATTCGGTAGACATTTCCTCGAAAATGCCGGGCCGCATTCAGGAACTCACCGTGCGCGAGGGCGATTCTGTGAAAGCGAATCAGATTGTGGCTAAGCTCGACAGCCCCCAGCAGGAAGCCATTCGCGACGCACAAAAGGCACGGATCGTCAGTGACCAGCGCAGACTGGAACAACTGCAGCGCCAGCTGCCGACTTACGAAGAACGAATCAAGCAAGCTACGATCTACGAAAATCAAGCCGGAGCGGACGCACCCGCTCAAGTCGCACACGCCGAGGCCAACCTCGCGTCGAGCCATGCCGAAGTGGCTCAGGCACGTGCGCAATTGGTGCGTTGGGAAGAGGAATTGCGACAAACCCAGGCCGATGCGAAAAGGTACGCTCCGCTGGCAAATACCGGCGCGGTGTCAGCGCAGACAGTCGACCAATATCTGACTCGTGACCGGGTTGCTCAAGCCTCGGTCGAGGCAAGCAAGAAGCAAGTGGCGGTTGCGGAAGCAGGAGTGCCAGTCGCGGAAACCGCAGTAGCGCAGGCACGGGCACAACTTGACAACCCACGCATTAAGGCCGCGGATCGTTTAACCCTGATGAGTCAAGTGGACGAAGCTAAAGCGCAGATCGCCTCTGCTCAAGCCGATATCACTGCCGACGTCGCAGCGCTCCGAAAAATCGAAGCGGATCTCAACGATTTGACAATTCGCGCGCCCATCGATGGCACCATCCTGACGCGCTCAGCCGAGCCCGGTCGCGTCATACAGCCAGGCCAGACGATCTTCACCATGGTGGATCTGACCAAGCTATATTTGCGCGGCTTCGTTCCAGAAGGAGAGATCGGACGGGTCAAGGTGGGCCAGGCGGCGCAAGTGTTCCTGGATTCGAATTCCAAGGAGGCCATTCCGGCGGAAGTGATCCGCGTCGATCCGCAGGCGATGTTCACCCCCGAAAACACATACTTCCAGGAAGACCGCGTAAAACAGGTATTGGGTCTGAAGCTGGGATTGCGCGGGGCTTACGGCTTTGCCAAACCAGGAATGCCTGCGGATGGCAGGATTCAAGCTCAAGGCCAAGTTGGACAAGACAAAGTTGGAAACAAGTAATGACCCCGGATTTCGTCGTCGAAGCCCGCGCACTTACTAAGAGCTACGGATCGCTCAAGGCACTCGACGAAGTCGATTTTCAGGTACGCTCAGGAGAAATTTTCGGTTTCATCGGCGCGGATGGGGCAGGCAAGACGACGGCATTCAAAATCATGTCTGGCGTGCTGGCGCATGGAAGCGGGGACATCAGAGTTCTCGGAACAACACCCCGTCAAGCAGGATCGAGGGTGGGATACCTTACGCAGCCGTTCAGCCTATACATGGATCTCAGCATCGACGAAAATCTCAGTTATGCGGGTGGGTTGCGCCTCGTCCCGCCGAAGGAATACGCAGAGCGTAGAGAGCGCTATTTCAAACTGTTCGACATTTTGCGCTTCTCTGATCGACTCGCGGGCCGCCTAAGTGGCGGCATGAAGCAAAAGCTGGCTCTCTCTGCCGCGCTGATCGCCGGCCCGAAACTGCTTCTGCTCGATGAACCCACCACCGGCGTAGATCCGGTAACTCGGCGAGACTTTTGGGACGCTCTGACGTCCCTGGCGAGCGAGGGGATGACGATCATTGTCGCAACGCCGTATTTGGATGAAGCAGAACGCTGCCACCGCGTTGCGCTAATTGAGCGCGGCAAGATCTTCGATATCGATACGCCGGCGCAATTTCGCTCCAAGATGGGGCTGACACGGCTTGAAGTGAAAGTGGACCCGCTTGCGCCGGCAGAAGACATTCTGGCTCAGTCTCCCGAAGCAGCCGATGTACAACGGTTTGGCGACAGGCTGGACGTGCTGGCGGCCCGCCCGGATGCGGCCGAAGCCGAATTGCACGAACGTGCGACAGCAAATAGCCTGCGCATAACCGAAATCCGCCGATCGCAACCAACCCTCGAGAACGCTGTTGTGGGTCAGTTGAGGAAAATGCGCGGCGCTCAGGTGATCCCTCGCTTTCCCACGCCCTCGCCGTCGCGGGAACAGCAGAGTATAGTAATCGGCGCGAAAGACCTGAATAAACGCTTTGGATCGTTTCAGGCGGTGAAGAATTTCCAGTTAGAAATTCGAAACGGGGACATCTATGGACTTCTCGGAGCCAATGGGGCAGGTAAAACAACCGCGATCAAGATAATCTGCGGTTTGCTCGACCCCACCTCTGGAAGCGTGAGCCTCCTTGGGAGGTCTAAAGGACTGCGTGCGGCTGCGGTGCGCTCCAGAATCGGCTACATGTCGCAGAAGTTCGCGCTCTACGACGATTTGACCATTGGCGAAAACCTCGATTTTTATGCCCGCCTTTACGGCGTAGATGAAAGCGTCCGCGGGGAGCGAAAAAAGTGGGTGCTCGAACTCTCGGAACTGAGCGGCGAGGCGGGGATGCTGACAAAGTCGCTACCGGGTGGATGGAAGCAACGCGTGGCCTTTGGCGCGGCTACTATGCACGATCCTGACGCAATTTTTCTCGATGAGCCCACGTCCGGTGTGGACCCGCTCGCTCGGCGCGCCATGTGGAGGATGATTAACGAATTTGCGGATCGAGGTGCGGGCATTCTGGTGGTGACCCATTACCTGGAGGAAGCCGAACAATGTAACAACATTGGTTTTATGGTGGCTGGTGAGATTATCGCGGATGGATCTCCCAGCGAAGTCAAAGCCGCAATGAAGGGAACGATGTTTGAGATCCTGACGGACAAGCCCGATCTCTCGCTGCGCACGCTGAAGCAGAAGTTCGGCGCATCCCGGGTTTCCTTGTTCGGTGACAAACTTCACCTGGTTGCGGAAAATGACGAGCAGAAAAAGGAAGCCACTGCCGAATTGGAGAACGCCGGAGTGAAGGTGCTGTCGTGGAATGCAACGCAGTTTTCTCTAGAGGACGTTTTCATTTCGCTAATTGAATCCCGAAGAGCACTAATACCGGCATGACGAAAAAGATTCTAGCTCAGGCAATGAAGGAATGGCGCCTGTTCCGCCGCGATAAGTTGCTTATCGTTCTTGCCGTCCTGATGCCGTTGATCTTCATGTCGCTGGCGGGATTGACTTCATCGCTCAGACTGCGCAACGTGAAGCTTCTCGTATACGACTACGACAATACTCCACTCAGCCGGACCTACATTGAAACGTACGGCGCCGCAATCACGTTTCGCCTTGTGTCCCATGAGATCAACGAATCGCCCGAGTCTGCGTTAGCCAGCGGGCTCGGCCGTGCGGCCCTAATCATCCCGCAGAATTTCGAACGAGACGCCCGACGTGGATCGGAACCAATCGTTCAATTGATGATCGACGCGACCGATTCCAACGCTGCAACCGCACTCGGCAACATGGCACAAGGCCTCAATGCAAGCTTCGGGCGGAATAGCGGTCTCGGCTGGACTGCTCAACGGCAACTGGCAAAGTTGGATAACAGGCTTTGGTACAATCCCGGCCTTTCGAATCCCATCTATTTCGGTACGGGTGCACTCGGAATGATGCTTATCATTTTCCCCGCATTGCTTGGAGCACTGGCGACGGCGAAGGAATACGAGATGGGGACAATTATCCAGGCCTACGCGTCCAGTCTTACGGCGGCGCAATGGATCGCGGGTAAAGCGCTGGTCTACGTCCTGATCGGAGTCGTCGAGTTTGTGATCTGTTTCGTGTTGGGGATGGCTGCGTTCGGCTACCACATTCCGAGCGATCCTAGCGTACTCTTAGTGGCCACGCTTTTCTATCTCTTCGCCGGTGTATTTTTCGGGATGATGATGGGCAACGCCACAGGCAGCCAGAGCGCTGCGATTCAAGGCGTGCAAATGGGCTCGTTTTTGCTTTCATTGCTGCTTTCCGGTTATCTGTTCGCTATAGCGAACATACCGGTGCAGATTCGCTGGTTCTCTAGCGTCCTGCCCGCCACTCATTACATTCAAATCGTTCGCAATTCTATTTTGCGGGATGTCGGATGGAGTACTTCATTTCGACCCTTAATCGCGTTGTTCGTCCTCGCTTTCTCATTCTTTGCCATGAATGTGATTCAGATGCGCAAGATGCAGTTCAAGGGATAGGGGGTTTCAATGGGTGCCTTCATTAGACGTTACTTGGCGCTGGCCACCAAAGAAATTCAGCAACTGAGACGCAATCCTGGCCTCCTGATCCAGTTGATGATCCCCCCCACAATCGTGTTGATTATTTTTGGGTTCGCCCTAAACCCCAGAGTGAGGGACTTGCGCCTAGGTGTAGTTGATCAGAACTTCACAGTCGAAAGCCGGGATTTCATCGATGCTTTGACCCAAAATGTGAACTTTAACGTAACGCGGGTGTATTCGAGCATCGGGCCAGCGGAAAATGCGCTCAAAAGCTTGGATCTGGACCTCTTCCTCGTGATCCCGCAGGACTTCGATCGGATAGTGAAACGCGGGCAAACTGCCAGCATACAGGTCGTCATCGACGCCGTGGACGCGAATACCGCACAGATCGCACAAGGCTATCTGCAGCGGGCCATGGAAGACTACAACACTTCGACTGGAGCTGTTCCCGTTGCGGAGTCGCGCCTACGTCGTGTACTCTCACGGTCCACCCACCCTGCTCCGCCGCCGGGAGCAGTCGAGGTTAGGCCGGCATATATTTACAATCCCGGCTTGGTAACGGCGTGGCACTACGTCACCGGCGTCATGAGTATCATCATGTTCATTAATGCCTCCCTGGTGGCCTCAGCCCTGGCCGTGAAGGAAAAAGAAACGGGCACTATCGAACAGCTACTGATGACGCCGGCCCAGACGGGCGAAATGTTGCTCGCCAAGACCACGCCCGTGTTCGTGCTGATGATGGTTGTCATGTTCGTCGCCCTCGGAACTGGCGTACTCGTTTTCGATCTGCCTGTGAGGGGAGCTGTATGGATGTTCGCCGTCTCGGGCGCGTGCGCCGCACTGGCGGGAATCGGAATTGGGGTGATGGTAGCGACTGTTTCTAAGTCTCAACAACAAGCCCAGCTGCTGACGTTCTGCGTCAACCCGCCGATTACGCTGCTTTCCGGCGCCACTTCGCCGATCGAGAACATGCCGGAGTTCTTTCAGAAGCTGTCCTATATGGACCCGCTCCGTTATTTAGTAACCATCGTGCGGGGCGTCACATTGAAAGATGCGCCCTGGAGCGCACTGTGGCCGAGCCTCGTAATCCTGTCAGCGTTTGCAGTCGTTCTATTCTCGTTTAGCGCCTGGCGGTTCCGGAAGCAATAGCATTAATCCATTTCAATAGCCTGGAGGCGATCGTGAAAAAGAGGTCCAAAACCGTCGATGAACCCAGGATGGGTAACAAGGAATACACCAAGGAACTGCGGAAACTTCAAGTGGAGCTCTGTCGGCTCCAGGCTTGGGTAAAGGCAACGGGTCAGCGCATCGTCCTGGTGTTTGAGGGTCGCGATGCCGCAGGAAAAGGCGGGACCATCCGAGCTTTAACGGAGCGAGTCAGTCCACGCATTTTTCGGGTTGTTGCCCTGCCGGCACCGTCCGACCGTGAAAAGACGCAGATTTACATGCAACGCTACTTGCGGCACTTTCCTGCTGCTGGGGAGATCGTCATCTTCGATCGTAGCTGGTATAACCGCTTGGGAGTCGAGTATGTCATGGGTTTTTGTACGAAAGAACAGCATCGCCAGTTCCTCAGACTGTGCCCAACATTGGAGAACTACATCGTTGGTGGCGGAATTACCCTGATCAAGATCTGGCTTGAGGTGGGAAATGAAGAGCAGGAGCGGCGCTTCCAGGCCCGCATCAAGGACCCCCTACGCCAGTGGAAACTGAGCCCGATGGATTTGCCGGCGCGTGCCCGCTGGTATGAGTACTCCCGAGCCAGAGATATGATGCTCGATGCTACCGATACCGAGACGGCGCCTTGGTTCATCGTACGAACGGACGACAAGAAACGGGGGCGCCTCAACAGCATCGCGCACGTATTGAAGCAGATTCCTTACGAAGACGTCCCCAAGGAGAAAGTGAAGGCGCCCAAGCGTTCCACAAAGGGAGCTTACGATGACGAGGCCAGTCTAAAAGAAAGGCGGTTCGTTACGGAGAAATATTAATACCTCGCCCCCTCCCCCACAGCCCCTTCTTGCCAGGCGAGCTCAAGCGAGTGCCGGCCTGCACTCAAGCATCTCTGTGATCCGCGCCGAGAGCTCCGGTGGCCGATCGCTGTTTACCTTATTCCCGAATCCG
>Ga0105249_10006006_pt1 | contig 10521 bp, 9 predicted proteins | sample KBSS44metaG_FD_81522 | JGI IMG/M metagenome (GOLD analysis project Ga0105249, IMG submission 81522) | Switchgrass rhizosphere microbial communities from Kellogg Biological Station, Michigan, USA - KBS S4-4 metaG | ecosystem: Host-associated > Plants > Roots > Rhizosphere > Soil | place...
ATGGGGCGAGCGACCGGGCGATCACAAGCGGAACAACGGCATCACGCCGCTTGTGACCGCCGTGCCGCTCGCCCCAGCGGCCCGGCCCAGTGGGCCGGGCGCCACCCGCTGATGTCCCCGAGTAAGCACATGCGCTCCGCGTTTCCGCGCCTCCGCGGTTTGTGATCAGGAATCGTCGTACGCTGTGGCCCGGACGTTGGCGTCAGCTGGATCGTCGGTGCCTCGGCGCCTCGGTGTGTCGTGGACAGCGTGAGGAGTGCGCCAGCGGCTGACCCGCTCCGAAGATACGTTGGGAGTTGGGAATTGACAGCATTATTACGGTTAAGCCCGTCGGACCGGTCTGCTAGAATTCGCGCGAGCATGAGCAAGTCGCCCGGCAAGACCAAACGCAAGGCGGCGGCAAAGAAGGCCGTGGCTCGTACGCGGCGAGTCGTGGCCAGGAAAGCTGTGCCGGCGAGAAAGCGGAAAACGGCTGGGAGAAAGACTGCGCCAACCAGGAAGCAGGGCGCGACGGCGCCGGCTTCGAAAACAGGCATGCTCATCCGCCGACCGGTCGCCGAGGTCTTCAACGCATTCATCGACCCCGACGTCACGACGAAGTTCTGGTTCACCAGGAGCACCGGCAGGCTCGAGGTCGGCCGGCAGGTGCACTGGGAATGGGAAATGTATCGGTTCGCGATACCGGTGACAGCCAGGACCATCGAGGCAGACACACGAATCGTCATCGAGTGGCCGGGATACGAGAAGGTTACGACAGTCGAATGGACCTTCAAGGCGATGGACGACGGCTCGACATTCGTGCGCATTACTGAAACGGGCTTTGCCGGCACGGGCGACGAGCTGATGAAGCGGGTGGCCAACTCCACTGAGGGATTTTCGTTGGTGCTCGCCGGGCTCAAAGCGCTGCTGGAACACAACATCACGTTGAATCTCGTGAGCGATCGATTTCCAAAGGGGATCGAACAATGAAGAACATCGTCGTGCTCGGCGCTCTCCTCGCCAGTGTCCCCGTGCACGCTCAGGCACCTGCCGAACATCGAGCGCCTGCGCCCACGGCCACCAGCGCTCACGGTTGCGAGGCGCTGGCGTCGCTTGCGCTTCCACACGCGAAGGTGACCAGCGCGCAACTGGTCGCGGCCGGCGCGTTTACCGCGCCCGAGGCAGGACGCGGCGCCGCCGCGTTCGCGCAGCTGCCGGCGTTCTGCCGCGTCGCCGCGACGCTGACGCCGGCAGCGGATTCACAGATCCAGATGGAGATCTGGCTGCCGGCTGAGAATTGGAACGGCAAGTTCCTCGCGGTTGGCAACGGTGGTTGGGCCGGTACGATTTCGCGAGATGCAATCGCGACTGGTCTTCGTCGAGGGTACGCGGCTGCCTCAAACGACACGGGTCATTCTGACGCGGCCGCCGGTGCGCAGTTCGCACTGAGCCAGGACAAACTCGTGGATTTCGCTTACCGCGCGATGCACGAGATGACGGTGCAGTCGAAAACGATCGTGAGCGCGTTCTACAGCCGTCCGCCGCGCTTGTCGTACTACCAGGGCTGCTCCACCGGTGGCCGCCAGGGCATGATGGAGGCGCAACGGTACCCCGACGACTTCGATGCCATCATCGCCGGCGCGCCTGTCTACAACATGGTGCACATGAACGTCTCTCAGACGGCGTTGCAAGTGCACATGCTGAAGAATCCGGACCGGATCGTTCCGCAGGCCAAAATGACGCTGCTCGCGAACGCCGCCGTGGCAGCGTGTGACGCGAGCGATGGTGTCAAGGACAACATCATCAACAATCCGCGCGCGTGCAAGTTCGATCCGGGCACGCTCGCGTGCAAGGCCGGCGACGCTCCTGACTGCCTGACCCCTGCGCAAGTGGAGACGGCGAAGCAGGTCTATCTTCCGGTCAAGACGAAGTCCGGGGAGGTCGCCTACCCGGGGCGGTCACCAGGAGTTGAATCGGGATACGCGGCGCGCATTCCAGTTGTGGGCAAGCCCGTCAGCCCGTTGTGGGGAGACATGCCCAGGTTCGTCGGTCACCGCGACGCGAACTGGGACACGATGTCGTTCGATCTCGACAAGGATCTCGCGCTCACGTTGAAGAACGCCAGCTTCATCGAAGCGAGCGATCCCGATCTCACCAAGTTCAAGGCACGAGGCGGGAAGCTGCTTCTGTGGCACGGGTGGGCGGATCCGGGGCCGGCGCCCGAGAACACGATCAACTACTATTCGCAAGCGGCAAAGGTCAGCGGGGGCGGCGCGACCGACGAGTGGATGCGGTTGTTCCTGCTTCCCGGCGTCGCGCATTGTGGCGGCGGAGTGGGGCCAGACCAGGCGGACTTCCTCGGCGCGATGGAACGTTGGCGCGAGCAGGGTGAAGCACCGGCGCAGATCACGGCGTCGCGTAACGCCGATCGCGGCGGCTTGACTCCGATGACGCGGCCGTTGTGCCCATTTCCGCAAGTCGCGAAGTACAAGGGCTCGGGCAGCACGGACGAAGCGGCCAACTTCGTGTGTGCAGCACCGTAATTCGCTGACGCCACGTTCCACGACGAGGACGCACCGAGGCACAGCGGCGCCGAGTTATTTTCTTCAAGGACTGATCCTGTAGGGCGCGCCGACCATTTTGTAACCAGATCCCGCAGGTTCTCACACTTCGGCCTGAAATGGCGCGGCACATGCCTTGCCACGTACTCCGATGGATATGTCTATATCGGAGCATGACGTGGAAGGCTTTCGAAAGTGTCCCCGGTGTGAGGCGCCGCTTCATTCGCCGGCCGGTACGTGCTGGACGTGCGGTCACGAGATCGCCGCCGAGGAGTCCGCCCCGATCGAGGCGCCCGTCACAATAGAGACCAGCGCGACGGATCAAATTCCACTCGTGGACTGGGAAGAGCCCGAGCCAGAGACAACGACGCTGTCGCGCGAGGCCGTGCCCGCTCGTGAGAAGAAGTCGTGGTCGCTTGCCCTCGTTGGTGGCGCTGGCGTCCTCGTGTGTGTCATCACGATGGTCGTCTTGCAGTCACTGCAGCCAGCGGCATCGCCTCAGCCGGTCGCAACAATCCAGTCTCCAACACCAAAGCCAGCGCCTGCCGCCCCGGTTGTCGAATCGGCCCCGGCACCCACGTGGGCCGGTAACCGCCAGGCAACCTGGGCCAATGATGGATCGAAGACGATCTCGTTCGAGCTGAAAGCCACACAGGATGCAAACGTGTGGATGGCGCGCGTCCGCCCGCTGCTCGTGGTCCGGTGTTTGTATCGCACCACCGAAGTGTTCGTGGCGATCCAGTCAGCCGCGAGCATCGAAGGACAGGCGGGCAGCCATACCGTGCGTGTGCAGATCGATGATGATCAGGAATCAGCGCAGCAATGGACCGACTCGGTGACCGGCCAGGAACTCTTCGCGCCGAACAGTGTTGCGCTCGCCCGTCGTCTCGCGAGCGCTGAGCGGCTGCGTTTCAGCTTCACGCCGTATAACGCGCAGCAGGTGACGTCCGAATTCGTGGTGCAGGGCTTCGACAAGCTTGCGGGTCTCGTCGGGAACACGTGCGGCTGGAAGCTCGAAGATTCCCGGCCGCAGCCGGACCGCAACGCGAGATTGAATCAAACAAAACGCGCAGGCTGAAGACTGCGCTCTCGACACGGCGGGTCCAAAAAGCAGGACCCGCCCTACGATCAAGAAGACACGGCGGGTCCAGAAGTCAGTACCCGCCACGTTCAGCGCACTTCGATCTCGATAATCTGGCCGTCGTCAGTCCCCAGTTTCACCAGATGATGCGCGTCGCCGGCAGGGATCAGTACCCACTGGCCTGGCGCATCGATCTGCTTGAGGCCGACCGGCGCAGGCGCGTTCGCCTTTGCCTTCTCATCCGGCCCTTCCGACATCACCTTGCCGCTCACGAGCACCACGATCGTCGGGACGGCGTGCGTATGAGACGTCTGCGTCCGCTCCTTGTTGAGTGCGATGTTGTAGACACGAAACGATCGCGATTCCTTGGCGAGTGTGGTGCCTGCTGCCGACACTGCCGGCGTCGACGACCATCCACTCGGCTTCAGGTTCTCAACCGCAAACAGATGGTAGGGGGTACTGCCGACAGTCTGGAAGCTATGCGTGGCGGGCTTTCCACTGTACTCAGTGGTTTCGATGTCCCCGACTGGCCGCCGCGGACGGTCCGTCAACGATTGTCCTGCTGACTGCGATTTGACCTCTGCACCACTGCTCATCGAGATGGTGACCACATCCCGATCATGCGAATGGTCGAGCGTCTTCTCGCCCGGTGGGAGATCGACATCCAGAATTCGGAACTGACTGTTCTCGAATACGACGCGATGATGCGGTTCCTTGGTCACGGGGATCTGCGCGCTGGCGGCAGCGCTCGCGACGAGGATAAAGAAGGCGGCAAGGCGGGATGCATTCATGGCACTCGATGATAGTCGACGGTGGGGCTTGACGGCTACGAGATCGCCAAGCTGATCGATGATCCTGTAGGATGTCCCCCAATCGTCGTCGGCTCTCAGCTCCAACTGGACGCAGAACTCATGAGGAAGGGGTGTCTCAATGAGGTCAACCGCGCGTTCGTTGTCCCTCCTTGCAGTCCTTCTGCTACCGACATTCGCACATGCGCAAACGACATTGGCCGGCATCGTCCGGGATCCGTCCGGCGGTGTGTTGCCTGGTGTAACGGTCGAAGCGAGCAGCGCGGCGCTCATCGAAAAAGCCCGTAGTGCCGTCACCGATGGATCGGGCCAGTATCGCATTACCGATCTGCCGCCGGGCGTCTACTCGATCACGTACATGCTGCCCGGGTTCTCGAGAGTCGTGCGTGAAGGGGTAACGCTTTCGGGCTCCGGCGCCATCAGCGTCGATGTCGAGCTGCGTCTCGGAAGCGTGGAGGAGACGGTCACGGTGACCGGCGAGTCACCGGTCGTCGACGTGCAGACGACACGCAGGGAGACGGTGCTGAGCAACGACGTGATCCAATCGCTGCCGGTTACGCGCAGCTACACCGGCATCATGAGCAACATCGCGTCGCTGATGCCGACCGGTGGCGTCGGCGCCGAGACGAACCCCGGTCAGATCAACCGCTTCACAGCGCATGGCGGGCGTCAGAACGAAGGACGGATCTCGATCAACGGCTTGCTGGTCACAGAGCCCGGCGCGGGCGCCGGCGTCTCGTCGCTCGCCTACGACGTGTCCAACGTGGATGAAATCCAGGTGCTCGTATCTGGCGGCTTGGGTGAAGCAGAAACCGGCGGGCCAATCATGAATCTCGTGCCGCGCTCGGGCGGTAACACGTTCGCCGGCTCTGCTTTCTACAGCGGCGCGGGCGAGTGGTCGCGTGCAAACAATGTCGACGATGAATTGCGGGCGATCGGGATTCTGGAACCGTCGGCGCTCATCAACGCCTTCGATGTCAACGGATCCTACGGTGGTCCCATACTGCGAGATCGTTTGTGGTTCTTCGGCACCGCCCGAACGTTCGGGCAGGCGACGGCCGTTTCCGGGGCGTACGCCAACCTCTACGCCGGGGACCCGACGCATTGGGACTACGCGCGCGATGAAGGAGTCGTGACGCGCAATGCATCACGTTATGACGTCTTCTCGATCCGCTTGACCGACCAGCTGACGCCGCGCAATCGGGTGTCGTTCTCCCAGGAAAACCAGTATCGCTGTCAGGGTTCCACGCTGACGCAAAGCGGGGAGGGCTGCAGGGGGCGCAGCGGGGACTGGATCGCGATCGGGAACTCCACCAACTCGCCAGAAGCGTTTCCCGGATATCACGACCTGCCGTACTACGTGACCCAGGCGACGTGGTCGTCGCCGGTATCCAATCGGCTGCTGCTCGACGCGGGATTCTCGCGGTTTCATTATCGGTTCGCAGGCAACGGTCAGGTGCCGCCCGATGGGCTCACCGATCTGATTCCGGTCACGGAGCAATCTTCCATCTATGGCCTCGCGAACTTCAGCTATCGCGGCCTCTACGATCCCAACGCGCATGCCTTTGCAGACAACAAAGCGACATCGCTGCAGTGGCGGGCGTCAGTCGCGCGTGTCAGCGGGGCGCACAACTTCAAGGTCGGTTACATGGGCTCCAGCCTGGTGCAGACCTCGGGGCGCGTCGCCAACGATTCTCAGTTGCGCTACACATTCAACAACCGCAGTCCCATCAGCTTTGGATACCTCCTCGCGCCCCGGTGGGACACGACCGACCGCACGATGACCGCGGCGCTTTTCGCCCAGGATCAATGGACACTGGGCAAGTTGACGCTGCAAGGCGCTGTTCGGTACGACCGCGCCTGGAGTTGGGCGCCGGCCGAGGGCAACGGCACGACCGAGACGTCGATCTTCAACCCGGAGCCGATCTCGTTCGAGCGCACGGTGAGCGTCAAGGGCTACAACGACATCACGCCGCGATTGGGTGTCGCCTACGATGTGTTCGGTACGGGCAAGACCGCTCTCAAGGCCAACCTCGGGAAATATCTCAAGAGTGCAGAAGTCGGCGGTGTCTACGCCGCGAACAACCCGGCTGTGAAGACCGTGACGCGAGTGACGGCACGGCCGTGGACAGACGGCAATCGAAATTTCCGGATCGATTGCGACCTGTCCAATCCACGACTGCAGGACAACCTGGCGTCAGGAGGCGACCGCTGCGCGGCGCTGGGAGGGAATGACCTCAACTTCGGTAATCCGAATCCGAACCTGACCACGATCGACCCGGGCATCCTGGAAGGGTGGGGTGTTCGCGAATCCGACTGGCAGTTCGGCGTGTCCGTTCAGCAGGAGGTGCTGCCGCGCGTCGCATTGGAAGTCGGCTACAACCGGCGCTGGTTCCAGAACTTTCTCGTCACCGACAATCTGCTCATCGGGCCGGAGGATTACCAGCCGTGGACGCTGACGGCACCGCTTGATCCTGATCTCCCAGGCGGCGGCGGTTACCCGGTGACCTCATACGACCCGATGCCCGCCGCGTTCGCGCGCGGTGCCCGGAACTTCCAGACGTTCGAGACCAATTTCGGCCCGGCGCGCACGTGGTACTGGCACGGGGTCGATGTCACCGCCAACGCGCGATTAGGAGGTGGCGTCACTCTCCAGGGAGGCACCAGCACCGGGCGTGGCGTACAGGATCGATGCGAGACGGTGGTCAAGATCGATACCCCCGATCCACGCGGTTGCGCGGTGACCGAGCCGTGGATCACGGCTGTGCGAGGGTTGGCGAGCTACACAGTTCCCAAGGTTGATGTGCTCGTGAGCGGAACGTTCCGCTCGCTGCGCACGACGATCCCCTTCCTGCAGGCGAACAACTCGGCCACCAATGGGGCATCGCTGTCAGCCAACTACAACGTTCCGAACACCGTCGTGCAGAGTCTGCTCGGCCGTCTGCCGTCCGGTTCCAACGCGAATGGCACGACGATCGTGAACCTGGTGGAGCCGGCGCAGGTGTACGGCGACCGCGTCACCCAGATTGACATGCGCTTCGCGAAGATCTTTCGGTTCGGCTCGAGACGGGCGGATGTCGGCGTGGACCTCTACAACCTGTTCAACACCAACGATCCGGCCGGCTACGAGCAGACGTTCGACTACGCCACGCAGGGCGCGAGCTGGTTGCAGCCAACGTCGATTGTGCCGCCGCGATTTGTGCGTCTGAACGTGACGTTGAATTTCTAGCGAAGCTCCGTCTCAGACCACTCGTTACGCGACCGAGGGTAGGGCTTCCGGGCCTCTCGCCTTACCTTTCGGCTGGCGTTCGACCTTCGTTTCCACTTTGGCGTTGATGTTTGCGCCCTCCTGCACTAACAGGCGTCCGCACGTGACGGTTCCTTCTACTGATCCTCCCTGGCGCACGTCGAGCTTCTCGCGCGCGACGATGCTCCCGACAACGGATCCCAGCGTCGTGACCACCCTGACCGTCATATCCGCCATGATTGTCGCGTGCGGCCCCACGGTTAATACATGATCGGGCAGGTCGATGCGGCCTTCCACCGTACCGTCGATTGTCAGGTCTTCCGATGCTTTGACTTCGCCCTTGATGAAAATGGAACGTCCCAGATGCGCGCGCGTCTCGCTCGCATCACCGGCCTTGCGCGGTCCGCTGTCAGGGAGCGGCGCAGGCTGAACTTGCTTCTGTCTCGGATCCTCTTGATTCCACATGCCAGGTACCTCGCCCACAGATCTCGGCTCGGCGCGCTCGACAGCTTAGGGCCAGACCGTCAGCCCCGGTCCTGTTTTGAAGCTTGTGCCGCGAAGACCGTGATCCCGCATAAGCGACGTCGTTGCAGCTACTTGCTGCTCGGTATGGCTGCATCGTGTTCAAGAAAGGCGCACGGGTCTGGGCGGCGTTCAGGCGCCTATTCCTTGAGCACCAGCGACGGAGCCCGATTTCTTTCAGCCTTTGCGCCACCAACCCGGGTGCCGGGCACTGGCACGGCGGTTGCCGGATTCGTGATGATGGGTGAACGTCTCCGTGTGATCGTTGCGTTGGCAGATGCCTTTGAAGGCGCGGCCGTCTACGATGGGCTCCTTTCGGCTGGATTCGATCCGGCGTGGTGTTCAAATGTGCGCGAGGTTGGGGATGCGATGCGAGCCCAACCTTTCGATCTTGTAATTGCGGACGTGTCCCTGGTGCTGGATGGCCGTCTACAGAGTGAAGGCCGCGCGCGCAATCCACTCACCCCAATCATCCTGATCGGCGACCCTGGTTCGCGGCCTGTCAGCTGGAGCGGGCGGACGATGCACCTGACGCGACCTGTCGATCAAGCGATGCTCACCTGCTTTGTGACGATGGCTCTGCACCAGGACAAAGCCCGTTCGACGATCGGTGCGGAAACGGGTCAATCCGATCCAGGCCGTTGTCAACGGCGTTCCCGCGCATATCCTCGACGTCAGCGCGGAGGGGTTGCGCCTGGAGCTGCCTGGAGGTCGACGGTCGGTGCTTCCGCCTATGTTCACCGTCCGGCTGCCGCTCGCCGATCTTGCCTTCACGGTGCAGCGCAGATGGACTCGGTCCGAGTCGAACTCTGCTCAGACGATCTGGTACGGCGGCGCGCTATCACAGAACCGGGCGAGTATCGAGCAGAGATGGCGCATTTTCATGGATACGCTTCCCGTCGTGAGCGAAGGCCACGTCTCGCTCGTCGGGTGAAAACCGACGCGGTCAGGGAGCCGGCTTTATTCCGAACTCGACCCACTGAACGAGCTGGGAGAACGCTGTTACGAGTTCCTGAGACGTGAACGTACAGTGGCCATATCCATTCGCCGTCCCAGGGACGGTGTGCTGGACCAGCAAATTGGAATTACCGGCCGCGGCGACGGCGGCGCCGTACAAATCGCGGTGAAAACCCGGCGCGAGCGGATCGCGAAAGGTCGAGATCGTGAGGGCCGGGATCTCGAGATCGCCAGTCGGCGTGTAGTTCTGGTCGACGTAATTCAGGCCTGCGGGTGAGGCTGAGAAACGTTGAACGCTCGCGTTGATCGACTGGAGAACCATCGCGGGAAGAGCCCCTGTGTAATCGGTATCGGAATTGTCGAAAAATGGCCGCCCATGGGTAAGCGAGAGGACGTGCGGGTAATTGCTCGCACCGACGAGCGCGGTCACGATCGATTGAATGAGCTCCGCACCGCTCGCGAATGGAACAGGTGTTTGTGTGATGCGGGCGATCGTGGATGCCCCGGTCAGATTGGCTGACATCGCCGCGATTGCGGGGAGGATGATGTCAGACGTCACATCGATGTCCGCCGGGACGTCTACGAGCGTACCGGTGAGGACGCCAGGATAGAAGAGATCGAAGAGGACGCGGACGTTTGCAAAGTAATCGAGCTCCGGACGCAGTCCGCCCGAAACCGGGCATGCGGCAAGCAGGCCTACGAACTTTCCGGGGTACGTTTCGACGAGCTCGATGGCGATGAGTCCACCCATCGACCCACCCGCGGCGTAGATACGACTGGGATTTCCGAATTTCGAAGTGAAAATACCCAACAACTGATGGGTGCGCTGCGCGCCGTCCTTCACTGCCCAGCCCGTCTCCGAAAAGCTCGAGACGGCAACGGCGAACCCTTGAGGTACGAAGAGCGCGATCACTCGCTCGGCGTCAGGTGGGATTGCGACCGGTTGGTCAGGAGAAACGAACCCGTGTGCGTAGAGGACGAGCGCGCCGTTCCAGGCCGTGGGCCGCACAAGCCGATAGAGCGCTCCCGGGCCGAGCGTGCCGTTGACGACATTATCGGCACGCGCTGAAGCGGCGAGTCCCAGAACCGTCGCAACGACGAAAAACACGACGAACGCGCTTCGCTTCAACATGACGACTCCTGCTTCCCTTTGTAGCTAAGCAGCTTTTCGAGCTGCAGGACATTGCAGCCGAGGGATGACGTGCGTTCGCGATCGATGGGGAGCCCGGCGGCGAGCGCCTGATCTTCGCTCATGCCTGCCCGTTCGAGCTCCAGCAGGCTGTAACCGTCAGCGAAGGCGACTTCACGCCCGGAGATCGCCCTCGGCTCCAGCCGAGACCTCGGCTCCAGCCGAGACCTCGGCTC
>Ga0105249_10006007_pt1 | contig 10521 bp, 10 predicted proteins | sample KBSS44metaG_FD_81522 | JGI IMG/M metagenome (GOLD analysis project Ga0105249, IMG submission 81522) | Switchgrass rhizosphere microbial communities from Kellogg Biological Station, Michigan, USA - KBS S4-4 metaG | ecosystem: Host-associated > Plants > Roots > Rhizosphere > Soil | place...
AGAGGAAGCAGAGCCAGCGTCGTCCCTGCCGACGCCTCCTCGTCCACGACCGCGCATGCCGATATCTCGCTTTGCGGCACGGACCGCAGGCGGTGCGCAGCCGCCGCGCCGCCCTCCCACTGATGGCCGCCCCCCGGAAATGGCTCCAGAGCCCGAATTACCGCCCGAAGAACCGCCGTACCAGGAGGTATGGAGTCGCCCACACCCGCCAGCCGCCGAAACTGAAATGCCTGCTCCTGCGCCGCTAGTGCGGAGCGAGCGTGGGCGCAGCGCGGAGTACACATCGCTCCAGCGAGAGCTGGCCGGCGTGTTCGCTACCTCGGTACTGTTGAGCTGGTATCTCTCGCATCGAGCCTTGCGCCGGCATGATAAGCAAAATCAGCGTGATTTTAAAGCAGCGCATGCCGAAAACGAACGTCTCCGCCAAGAACATACCGAGCTGACGTCAAATTTTAATCGGCACGTTGAAGATACCGATGCCAGGGTAGACGCCGAACGTCGTCAGCAAGCCTCCCAGCGCACACCCGAAGCTCCGCATCAACCTACAGCCGAGCAAATCGCTGCCATGCAACGGCAGGCCGCTGAGCTGGCCGCCGAGCGCCAACAGCCCAAGGTCCATATCGAACAGGACGCCTGGAAGCGTTACGCTATGGTTGACGGCAAGCTCGAAAAAGATGCCATCGAGTATGGCAAGGCCTTCAAGGAAGAACAGCGGGCCGAACAAATCGCCGCGCGTATAGGCCAGCAGGACCAAGCTGGCGCTCCAGGCGGTGGCGTGATCTTGAGCGGCCAACAGCCAATGCTGGGCAGCGGTCAAGTTGATCCTCGATTCCAGCTGCCGGGTGGTTCGTCGCAACCTCTAGATCCGCAACATCTGCTGCAGCCATCGGATGGTCCGCTCATGGAAGCTGCTCGTAATCCGTGGATGTGGGTTGGCGTCGGTATTTTGCTCCTGGCCTTCTTTTTGGCCGCGTTTATCTAGCACCTCTAGAATTGTTGGCGTAGCCATTCATCTAAACTACCGCCGCCGCCGGCTGTAATGGCCAAGACGAGGTCACCGGCGTCGATGTGCTGCTGCATTGTAGCCCGCAGCTGGTCGTCGAGTTGGGCCGATTTAGTGTGGGCCTGCGCCTGATCACTCAACAATTTTTTGAGGTCAGCAGGCGACAAGAGTGGCAGATTCGGATCCTCGCGGGCAAGATAGCTCGGCACGATGTAGAGCTGTTTCACGGCATCAAACAGATGTTCGAGATCGTTCTTCATAAAGTGTTGGCGGGTATTGTGCAAGCCTTCGTAGACCACCACAACGTTAGCACCGGCTTGTTCGTGGGCCACTTGCAACGCACCGCGGATTTTAGGAGCCGTATGGGCGTAGTCGCTGTACAAGCCGGGAACGATTTGCTCGAAGCGCCGGGATAAGCCGGGGAAACGATTAAGCTTTGTGTACAGCTCACCGAGCGGAAGGTTCATTTCGGCGTGTATGCCGTGTGCTACGAGCCAGGCGTCGAGCCGATTAACCCGCCCCGGCAATGTGATCAGTTGTTCAATGGCGGTATCCTGCTCATCGATACAGGTCAGGCCTTTGGTGTTGCTTGGGGTGCAGCCGAGCAACGCGGCATCCGATTGCCACATCATTGTCTGTGTGCTTTGCCCAAGGAATTGTCGGAAGGCGTCGTTATATTCCTGGCGAGTCGGGTAGATATCGGGGTGATCCCAGTCCAGGCCAGTAATTAGGCTGAGGTGCGGCCGAAAGGCCAAAAAGTTACGGTCAAATTCATCGGCCTCGTAGATGAAATAGCGGCTGGCCGGGTCGAATTCGCCCATCTCGCCAAAGCTTAGTTTTGTGCCCACGGCATAGCTGATCGGTATGCCGACTTGCTTGCAGAGCCAGACGGCCATCGCGGTGGTAGTCGTTTTGCCATGCGTGCCGGCGATGGCAATCAGCTGCAGGTTCTTCTGGTGCAAAAAATCGTTCAGGAATTCATCGCGTTTGGAGTGTTTGATGGCATGATCGCGGCAAAAGCGCAGCTCCGGCGCGTTGGGCTGCTCCATTGGCAGTGCCGACGTGTACACGAACCAATCAATCGACTGCCGGGCGTGGACGGCAGCAATATCGTCGTATGCCTGGCCGATGTGAATATCGGTAATCCCCTTGGTGCGCAAGTACTTAATGTATAAGTTATCTTGTTTGTCTGATCCTGAAACGCGCAGACCGGCTTGGTGAGCAATCAAAGCCAGCGGGCCAATGCCCGTACCGCCAATGCCTGAAAAATAGACGTGCATACTCTTAAGCATAGCACGCCGTGTGCCTTGATCAGCGCCGGTGCGATTTGGATCTTACGAGCCGAGTTTTTTCAGCAAACGTCCCAGCAAGAAGCGAGCAATCGTCAGCACCAGCAAAAAAATGCTGAGCGCGAGCATCCAGCCGGCAAGGTCGGGTGACCAGCGCGCCGAAGCAAAACTAAATTTGTAAACATCCTGCGGAATCGGCCTCACAGCTGTTCCGTGTGACTTTACGTAACTTTCGATGCAAGGTACACGCGGTCCGCCAGAAAAGCTGCCGGGATATTGTTGCTCACAGGTGTGCTGCGCGTCGGTGTAGACCTGCGAATTGACGGCATTGACGCGATCCTGCTCAGCTCTTTGCAGTCGTTGGTAGGTGTAAGTGAGCTGAATGGGTGGATAGACTGAGCCGTTTTCCTTGGTGAGGCTGGTATTCATATGGCCGTTGACGTAGGCGCGGAGCGCTTGCAGACTACCTTCGACATCGCCATTGTGTTGGTCGGCGGCAAATACTGCCTCGCGCAGCCTAACCATGTGTTGGTAGTTAGAGCGCAGGGCAACAACGCACACGCCGGCACTGACCACCACAGCAGCGGCAAAATACCACGTTTTTACTGGCCGAAGGATCGTCCACAGATGGTGAAAATAGCGCTTGTACATGTTTGTTTCCTGTTGCTCTTGTCAGTCTAGCATAAAAATAAACCCCCTGCAGCGAGGGGGTTTATAAGAAGAGCGGTAACCCTTAAGGGTTTGTGGATTTTGTGCTGTCAGTCGCGGCGGCACATTTTTGGCCGTTAGGATTCTGGTCGCGCCATTTCTTGATGGCGTCAGATACCTGCCCGTCACTCTTCAGGTTTTCCCAGAACGTGACTTGATCGCGGTTTATAACCATTTGATCAACCGGACCATGTAGCTCACAGCCGAGTTTGACCAATGATACGCTCGAAGCCTGGCTGCTGCTGGCGCTCTTTTGGTCGGGCTGGACTTGTTGGCTGACGTTCAGGTAGTAGATGCCGGTCAGGTTAATAAACTGCTTGTTCACGGCTTGAATTTTTCCAAAGTACACTTGTCCATTGCTGAGGAAGACCGCCTGATTCTTGCTCTTGTCGAGGTAGCTCTGCTCTTTGGTGCCGCCAAAGTACAGGAGTGCGACAATCGATACGGCGAGAATCGTCGCCCCGAACAACAACACGACCCAGAAAACACGAAGCCACAGCGGACTACCTTGCCACGAGCGCGAAGATTTGGCACTTGAACCCGTTGATGCGGAAGCGGTGCTGCTTTGAGTTGGCCGCGGCGCTGGCTGTGCACTACGATTCATGAATTCCATAAGATCCCCCTGTTTAGCCTCTATATTTAATACCACAAGTGTAATACATAAGCGTGTTGGCGTGCAAGCCCTCGTCATCATACGCAGATAATCTGAAGCGCTACTCGTCAAAGCTGTTGACAAACAAAAAAGTATCAGAGTATGGTAGGGATACCATTACTAATGCTAAAAGAGGGGAAATTCTAGCAATGGGATACAAGACCACTAACTCTAAGGGTGTCACCTACTACCTGAACAGCAAAAAAGTCGTCCTTCGCGGCGGCAAAGAGCAAACCATCTACTACTTCAGTAAAGATGAGCGTGCCGAAGCCTGCGACTTGCCAGTCGGTATGGAAGTCAGTGAAAACGTCAAGAACGGTTTCATTACCCTGAAGCGCAAGAAGTAACACACTTTTTGTACTAAATAGAGCGCCCGAGCGGCGCTCTATTTTATTTCTTCCAGGGAAGGCTGGTATACTAGACAGATATGGCACAGAAAATAGTAACCGTTACAAATCTCCGTAAACGATACGGCGACAATGAAGTCGTTAAAGGCATTAGTTTTGAGGTCGAAAAAGGCGAGATCTTTGGCATTCTCGGTCCCAACGGCGCAGGCAAGACCACCACACTAGAAATGATTGAGGCCATGCGCCCGATCGACGGCGGTTCGGCGACCATCGATGGCATTGACGTCGCCAGCCATGCCTGGGAGATCCGACGGATTATCGGCGTGCAACCTCAGTCCCCAGCCTTTCAGGACAAAACGAAATTAACCGAAATTATTGAGTTATTTGCTGCCGCGTATGGCGAAAACGTCGATGCCATGGAGTTTCTTCGCGACGTGAATCTCGACGAAAAAGCCAGCAGTTTTGCCGAGAGCCTCTCCGGCGGCCAGCGCCAGCGGCTCAGTATTGCCGCCGCCCTGGTCCACAATCCTAAAGTATTCTTTATGGACGAGCCAACGACCGGTCTCGACCCGCAGGCTCGTCGTAACCTCTGGGAGCTGGTGCAGCAAGTGCGCGACAAAGGCGTAACGGTGATCATGACCACTCATTACATGGATGAAGCCGAACTGTTATGTGATCGCGTTGCCATCATGGACGAAGGTAAAATCATAGCCCTGGATTCGCCCAAGAAATTAATAAAACAATTGCTCGCCAAAGGGTTCACAAAAAAACAACACGTTGAACAAGCCGACCTCGAAGACGTGTTCATTGACTTTACTGGAAAGGCATTGAGGGACTAGCATGAAAAAAGCACTACACACCGTTGCCGTTTTTTCTCGCCTGAACACGCGGCGTTTTTTCCGCGATCGGTTGGCACTGTTCTTTGGCATCGCCTTCCCAGTTATCTTCTTGTTCGTGTTTGGCGGTATTTTTGGCCGCGACAGCGGCGTGTCATTTAAGGTGGCGCTGATCAACAACTCGTCCTCATCTCAAGCTCAGACACTAGTGAGCGACATTAAGCACAACAAGGTTTTTAAGGTCGATCCAGTGATTACTAATCTGAGCGAAGCCAAAGAAAAAATGAATCGCAGCCAGCTCGACGCCACTATTGTGTTGCCGCCGAGCTTTGGTGAGCAGGGCCAGAAATACCCCACCGGAAAAGTACAGCTTTTGTACACGCAAAACAATGAGCAGGCAGGGCAGGCCTTATCGTCCTTGATGGACAGCGTGCTCACTGGCTTAAACGGTAAGTACGTATCCGGTGATAGGCCATTTACCGTGGAGAGCCTCAAACAAACCAATAACAGCCTGTCGCGGTTTGACTACGCCTTTGCCGGATTGCTCGGTTTTTCGATTATCGGTCTCGGCATTTTTGGGCCGATCAACGTTTTTCCGGAATTAAAGAAACAGGGCATTCTGCGCCGCTTGCACACCACGCCACTGCGCGTCTGGCAGTACTTCGTGTCGACTGCTATCAGCCAGACGATAGTCGGCATGGTTTCGCTGGGCGTACTGTTCGCGATTGCTATTGCGGTTTTCCACCTACACGTTGTCGGCAACTGGCTTGAAATTTTGATCTGGGTCATCCTGAGCATCATCATGATCTTGGGTATCGGCTTGGCGGTCGGTGGCTGGGCGCGCAACGAACGGCAAGCGGCACCACTCGGCAACTTGGTCGTGTTCCCCATGATGTTCCTGAGCGGCACGTTTTTCCCACGTTTTTTGATGCCGGAGTGGTTGCAGGGCATTTCCAACTGGCTGCCCCTGACACCTGTTATTGACGGCTTGCGTTTAATTGCCACCGAAGGTAAAACAATCCTCGACATTTTGCCGCAGTTTGGATTATTGTGCGGCTGGATGATCCTGATTTACATCATTGCCTTCCGCGTTTTCCGCTGGGAGTAGTCGGTCGGCCAATAACTCAGCACTAATAAGCACTGAGGGTAGGCCGATGCCCGGTTGGGCGTCGGCGCCAACGAAGTATAGGTTTTTGACCGTTGTGCTGGCGGCTGACTGACGCCACAGGGCGCTTTGCCTCAAGGTGTGGCTGAGCCCGAGTGCTGAGCCATACGGTGTGCCGAACCGATCAGTAAAGTCCTGGGCAGCAAACGACCGTCGGACCACAACGTGCTTACGCAGATCGGCCAGCCCGAGCCGTTGTTGGATGGCGGTGATCACGGTATCTCCGTAAGCTTGTAGCTGGTCGGCTCGGCAACGCAGTCCGATGGGCAAAGGCGCCAGTACAAACAGATTCTCGCACCCCGGCGGCGCGACGGTGGGATCGCTGCGGCTCGGTGCGCAGACATACAGCGACGGATCCTGCGGAAAATCGTGGCCCGTAAACATAGTGTCGATGTCGGCGTGCCAATCGCCGCTCACCACCAGATTGTGATGCGCCAATTGCGGATAGCGACGATCCACGCCAAGGTAGAGCAATATAGCCGAGGGCGCCCACTGTCGTCCGCGCCACCACCGGCTGTTGTGCGCCCACAGCCGGGAAGGCAACAATTGCATTTCAGTCTGATACAGCCCGGCGTTGCTTATGACCACATCGACTGCTTGCTCGTGCCCGTTCACCACGACTCCCGTTGCACGGCCGTCGTGTACCGCAATGGCGTCCACTGCTGCGTTCGTTACAAAGCGGACGCCCAGCCGCGTACCGATCTTTTCCAGCGCCTGCACCAGTGTGTACAAGCCGCCCTGGGGATAGCACACGCCGGTAAGCATTGCGTAGTTGAGCATGCCATACACTGCTGGCGTCCGAGACGGCGGCGTGCCAAGGAACAGACTCGGCAAAAGTAACGCTTGTTGCAGCCGCTCATCTCGAAAAGAGCGTCCGACCTGAGCCTGCAGCGAGGCATGCCAGGGCAACCCAGGCAGGTGTAGTAGTTTGGCGAGCAGTTGCCGGGGTTGCTGGTAATTTTCATACAAAAAATGTTGCATGACCGTTTGGTAAAGGTGCTCAGTCTTGGCGTGGTAGCGCGCCAGTTGCTGCCCGGCACCTGGAGACAGTCGCTCGAAGGCCGCCATATTTTGTTTGAGATCAGGGCTCATGGTGAGCGACGCGCCGTCGGCGTAGACCAGCCGGTAGCTCGGCGTCAGAGTGGTGAGTTGCAGGTGCTGTGCCAAGGATTCGCCCAATCGTTCAAAAAAGTGCGCAAAGACCTCGGGCATGAGCAGCCAACTCGGCCCAGTATCAAACGTAAAGCCGCTGGCGCGTAACGATCCGGCACGCCCACCCAGCTGTCCGTGCTGTTCGTAGAGCGTGACGCGGCAGCCGCCTTTGGCCAATAAGCAAGCGGTAGCCAGACCGCCGACACCTCCGCCAATAATTGCTACACGTTGCATATCAGCTAGCGTACCATCTAGGGGTATCGATAAGCACGCACAAGATGTTATACTAGTACACAATATATGAGCGCATTTCGCCAATTACCGCGGCCATTCTTAGTGTTGGCCCCCATGGACGATGTCACCGACACCGTGTTTCGGCGCGTCGTGGCGGGCTGCGCCCGGCCGGATTTGTTCTTTACCGAGTTTGTCAATGTTGACGGTTTGCAAAGCCCCGGGCGTGAGCGGCTCGTCAAACGCATTCAGTTTACGCCCGAAGAAACGCCGATCATCGCTCAGATTTGGGGCAAGAACCCCGACAACTTTCGCACCACGGCCGCCGAGCTTGTTGACATGGGCTTTGCCGGCATTGACATCAACATGGGCTGCCCGGATAAGACGGTTGTTAAGAACGGTTGCTGCAGCGCGCTAATCAATAACCGCGAGTTGGCGCTGCACATTATTAAAGCCACACAGGAGGGCGCCGCCGGCCGGGTGCCGGTCAGCGTCAAAACACGACTCGGTTTTAACCATATTGATTACACGTGGCACGAATTGCTCCTCCAACAAAATCTTGACATGTTAACTATCCATGGACGCACCCGCAAAGAAATGAGCGACGTGCCAGCCAATTGGGAGGCGATCGCCCACATCCGCGGCCTGCGTGACGCGCTGGCGCCAGATACGCTGCTCGTCGGCAACGGCGACGTCACCAGCCGAGCCCATGCCGAACAATTAGCCACCACCTACGGCCTTGACGGCATCATGATCGGCCGCGGTATCTTCCACGATCCCTTTGCCTTTGCCGCCGAGAGCCCCTGGCCAACATACACCAAGCAACAGCGCATCGATTTGTACGCGCAACACGTTAAGCTTTTTGCAGACACCTGGCAACATAACGAACGCCGCACCGTGACCCTCAACAAATTCTGCAAAATATACATCACCGGTTTTGACGGCGCCAAAGAATTGCGCGAACAACTGATGGCTGCCCAAACGCCTGACGAACTGCTGGCACGACTGGCCACCACATAGCCAGCCGAGTAACCACTTATATATAATTTGCTTGATTACAACATTTATTCTATAATCCTTTGAACTATGTTCGCTCCAAAGTTTGTTCAAGAGTATCCCGCCACGTTGTCCCCTGGCGAGATCCATCCTTACGGTGCGCACCCTATGCTCGAAGAGGCTCGGGATTGGTCGCACCGTCTTGGCCAGCTGCTGCATGGTCGTTTAAGCTGCGGGATAATCGATAGCGAACAGTTCACAGGGGATCTTACAGAGTATCAGGAGTGGGCGTTAGGTTTCCACGATTTGGAAATAGCGCTGCTGACAGATCCGACGATGCGTCCGGAAGATCGCATGATGGTTAATTTTCACGCCTTAAATCGTCACATGACAGACATGTGGCAGCCACTGCGTCTCTGGGGATGGAGACCCGGCGCCGAAGATCGAGACCGGCGTTTGCGGACATCTCAGAATTCCATCGCGCTCGAAGGGCTGTTTTACTACCTGGCTCGCCAGGAAACGCTTGCGCAGTACGGTGGCGACCCCGCTATCTTTGATCCGACCTTCAGGCCGCTCTATGATCTGACTGCCGCTATTATGAATGAGTATGACGCGGCGAATACTGCCCTAGAAGTTGCGCGTCAACAGCGGTGCTTAACCATTGTGCCGGCCCCAATGCAATTTGAGCGGGGCAGGAACAACGCCTGCAGAAATGTTGACCTGTTAGTCATTGATGTGGTCAATCGCAGGGCGGTTGGTGGTCAGGTCAAAAGTTCCGTTACGCGCAGTGCTGTCGAGGGATCAGACAAAGAGCGAGTAGTATTCATCGACGGTAAGCGCGATCTCGGTAACGTCAGGCGCATCCGCCCTATAACAGGGGAAGGATCGCGTGAAGTGACCTGCGCCTGGCCAGGTTATACCTCACTCGCTACAATCATTGAACAGCTGCCCGACAACGGAAAAGAACTCACCCTTGCTGCCGGTAAGCTCACGCCAGGTCAGGTCCGGAGCCTTAAGGAAGTAGCGCGGGCGTCCCTCGGCGAGATCAAGGTCGACCGTACCGCAATTGCTACCCAAATTGGCACTCGCCTTCTAGCCAAAATGTACCCCACTACACCTAGTTAGGACAGCTCACAGAAGATATCTTCAGCGATGTCAAGTCGACCGTGACGCTCATGCCGGTGGTGGCTTGGCCCCCGCCGTTGGATATGCTCATGGCTACTACCGCACTCTTTTGGTCACTGGATTTTAGCGAGGCGGTGTACTTGTCGGCCACGTATTGCGCCGTGCAGCTGAACGGGGTTGCTTGTGTTACTGCAGCAGCCTTTGTGTAGAGTTCAGCGCTCAAGTTGGCTTTTACGGCAGCCAGGCCGACCTGTGCTACTGGCTGGGTGCGGGATGGGTCGCTGTTAGCGGCAGTGAGCGCCTCCAGATAATCAGCATATGTTTTTTGGGCAATGATAACCGCCTCTTGCGGGGTGTAGGTGGCGGTTTTCGACTGATCGCTGGTTTGCTGGCTAGAACTTGTGGTGGTGTTAGGAGCATACGCTGCCTTGTTGGTATGGTTTTTGCGGTAGATAAAGAAAGCACCGGCGCCCAGCACCACAATGACGAGCACTACGACCAGCCCTTCTACTACGCCAAATCCTCGTTGTCCTGCGGGTTTTTTGTTGATCATTTTAGCTCCTTTTATGTACATCCAGCAGTATAAAACGACAGGCTGCACCTGGCAACGCTTACGCTTGTCCGTGCAATTTGGTCTTTAATATGTGCAATTCAAAATCTAAGATGGTGGGGGCGGTTGGAGTTGAACCAACCACCAAGCGGTTATGAGCCGCCTGCTCTAACCGATGAGCTACGCCCCCACGTCGGTGGCAGACCAGCCGGGTCGGCGCGGCGACCAGCCGGATCTCGGTTAACAGGGGTAGTATAGCAGATCTGCGGCGACAGTTATATAATGATGTCTAGCAAATGTTAGTTAAAATCAAACAGTATCAACAAAAAATCATGGAGCTTACGGCGCGTTTGCGCGATGTCCGCGTCATTGGCCTTTTGTTTTTCTTGGTGATCCTGTTGCTCATCAGCTGGAGCGGCGTCAAAGCCATCGACACCAACTATCAGCTGCAGCGCCACATCTCGGCG
>Ga0105249_10006008_pt1 | contig 10520 bp, 10 predicted proteins | sample KBSS44metaG_FD_81522 | JGI IMG/M metagenome (GOLD analysis project Ga0105249, IMG submission 81522) | Switchgrass rhizosphere microbial communities from Kellogg Biological Station, Michigan, USA - KBS S4-4 metaG | ecosystem: Host-associated > Plants > Roots > Rhizosphere > Soil | place...
AGGCAAGAATCATAAAAACAAGTTGAACCCTCTTCAGAAATGGAGAGGGTTTTTTGTTATTTCTGCTGTGCTCTTCTTTTTAATTCCTCTTCCGCATATCCAAACACTTTTTTCATCATATCAGTTTTTCTAAATTCATATTTTGTTCTTATCTGTTCTTCTTCATTAGCCACAATACCAAACATAGCATCTATAGCTCTTGCCGCAATAAAATCTGTCAAACTATTTTCAAGTGGTTTATTAATGAAAGGAATTTTATTATAAACATTTACAATTTGACTCCAGTCTTTATTGGCGCCTTCAACATTAATTGCACTATCAACAATTGGGCGGAATGCCACCATTAATTCCGGAGACATCGTAGTTTTAAAATATTCGGTAGCTGCATGAGTATTATCCGTAACTAAAATTTTTGCAGCATCTTTTATGCTCATTTCTTTTACCGATTGAAGAAAAATTGGTTTGGCTGCTCTTACTGCTGAGGAAGTTGCTTTTGTAAATTTTCCAGTTACCTGGTCAACTGTTTTATCCAATCCAAGGTCACGAAGTGTTTTTTCAATTTTAGCTGCATCACCAGGAAAAGCAAATCTTACCAACGGATTTCCATTTGGATCTGCAAATGCATCAAAGCTTCTGAATAAACCCTGGGTCAATGCATCTTTTAATCCCAATGCCATTTCATATTCGGATGGCACCAGTAGGGAAGCAGCTTTTTTCAGCGTGTCGCAGGAGACAAGTATGATCAAAAAGCTATACGCTACAATTAATTTTCTTTTCATATAAAAACTATCTTTATTGAAGTTAAATCAAATTATGAAAGTCTTCAACCTCATCTTTTGCCTTGTCTTTGTCTTTTTTGCCGCATTACAGTATAATGATCCCGATCCTTACGTTTGGATACCGATATACATGTATAGTGCCATACTATGCTGGCTTGCTTTCCGAAATAAATTTTATCCAAAAGCATATTTAATAGGGATTGTCATCTATGCAGTATATGCTATTGGTCTGATCTTTTGGAAAAATGGAGTATGGGATTGGGCAACCCAACATCATGGAGAAGATATAGCATCAACAATGAAAGCAGAAAAACCATGGATAGAAGAAACAAGAGAGTTCTTCGGATTGGTAATTCTTATCGTTGTGCTTGCAATAAATTATTTCTATGCAAGAAGAAAAGCTCACAGATGACAGGGATTTTCACAGAAAATTTTCTGTGTGCATCAGTGAAATCTGTGAGAAAAAAAATTATTCTTTATAATCAATTCGGTACAATCCAGAATCTTTATTCTTACTAAACCAGCCAAGTCCATATTCAAGTATATAAAGATGTCCATCGGGTCCAAGCTCAATATCAACAGGGGCGGCAAATTTTGCTCCTTCCATAAATGGTTCCATCTTATAAAAATCACCATTCGGTTGTAAAGAAACTGCCCTGATAATATTTCTCATCCACTCATAAATGAAAAGTTTTCCATTATAATAATCAGGCAATCCTGTTTTGCCTGGATACAGGTCAGCATAATAAACCGGGCCGGCCATTGCAGTTCTTCCTCCTGTTCCCATTCCGGGAAAATCAGGCGAAATACCATAAGGATACCAAATAAATGGCGGCGAAACTGCTGGGAGTTCTTTTATACCAGTATTGTTTTTTGAATCATTTATTGGTTTTTCAGGATCAAATGCAGGACCACTCTTTCCTGTGTAATAATCATAAGCATGATAGGGATAGTTTTTACCAATAAATAAAGGCCAACCAAAATAACCAGCCTTTCTTGCCTGGTTCACTTCATCATATCCTTTCGATCCCCTTGTATCCAAACTATCCTTATCAGAATCAGGACCAACATCTCCCCAATACACATAATTATTTTTTGGATCTACTGATAAACGATATGCATTTCTTGTTCCCATTGCATAGATCTCTGGTCTTGTTTGGGGTTGGCCTTTTGAAAATAAATTTCCGTCGGGAATACTATAGGTACCATCTTCATTCACTTTAATACGAATAACTTTTCCCCGCAGATCATTACTATTCGATGCACTTCTTCTTGCATCATATTTTTCAAAACCTTGCCGGTTATCTAAGGGAGCGAAGCCATGATTGGCAATCGGCTCTTTCGGTGCATCAAAAGGAGTAGAGTTATCACCGGTTGATAGATATAATAATCCATCTCCGCCAAAAGCAATAGAACCACCGGTATGACAACAAATTTCCCTTTGCGAATAAAATTGCAAAACAACTTTTTCTGATGACATATCGATCTTATCATCCTTCAACGTAAATCTTGATAAACGATTCACTGAAGTATCGATCGGGGAATAAAAAATATAAACCCAATTGTTCTTTGCAAAGTTTGGATCCTTGCATACACCCAGCAAGCCTTCTTCAGCATTTACACTTGTATCAATTTTTGTTTTCCAGTAAACGTCGAGTTTGCCGGCAGGCTTCAGTTGTTTTGTATCATTTTTATAAATTGCAATATCTCCATGACGTTGTACGATCAAAACATCAAGGTTGGGAAGTATTGTCATTTCTGTGGGCTCAAAAAATTCTCCAACAGAAAGCGCAGTCTTCGTAAATGATTTTGAATCCGGCGGAAACTGTGTTTTTGCTTTTGAATAATCTTTTTTGTTTTCACCAATAGCATATTGAATACCGCCGAGAATATGCTTCAGGTAATTTGAATCAACATACGATTCTTCAGTATGACCAAACTCAGTATAAAATGCACGGCCGCCATCATAATAATGATACCATGCCATGGGATGATCATCACCCATCTTTCCTCCTTCATAACTTTTTTCATCAATTTTTGCCAACACATGAACATCTTTGTTCAGGTTTTTGAAATTATACCATTCATCAAATCTTTCCCATACATCCGGTAAGTGTTTTGTTGACGGATGATTTTTATCTACCACATTAATTTTTGCATTTTGTTGTTTAGGATGACTTTCAAAACTTCCACCAACAAGTTTTACATACCATCTCCAATCATATTCTGTATCTGTAGCTGAATGAATGCCGGCAAACCCACCGCCGGCTTGTATGAATCTTTCGAGTGCAGCTTCTTGTTTGTAGTCAAGCACATTGCCGGTTGTGTTTAAAAAAATAACAGCCGCATATTTTTTCAAATTGTCTTCGGTAAAAACAGAAGCATCTTCGGTAGTGTCAACATCAAAATCATTTTCTTTGCCCAACTTTTGAATTGCGGCTTTACCATTTGGAATAGAGCTATGGCGGAATCCCGCAGTTTTTGAAAACACCAAAACTCTTTTACCACTTTTGGAACGGGTTGATTCATCTTTACAAGCAGAAAAAAGAATACAGGTAAGCAAGCTGAAGAAGATAAATTGTTTTTTCATTTTACCGACATTAAATGTGAAAAGAGGACTAAATATAAATGCAAAAAAGGAAATGACGCGAAACGAATTAGTTTAGTTGAGGATCGATAGGAAAATTGATCATCATTTCATAATCACCACCAAGTTGTTTGAGGGCGTCTTTCCAGATATCATCATGTTTCTTATGAAACACAAGTTTTCTTATTGCCTTTACTGTAAGCCATGATTTGCCGGTTAACTCCTCATTAAGTTGACCACCGCCCCAACCGGAGTAACCAATAAAAAACCTGATCTTGTTCTGATCGATCTCGTTTTTTTTGATCATTTGTAGTACTATATCAAAATCGCCACCCCAATACACGCCTTTTATTACTTCCACTGATCCCGGAATTTCTTCCGGGTATTGATGTAAAAAGTGAAGAGTGTCTGTTTGTACAGGCCCACCATAATAAACCGGTAATTTGTAACCTTCTAATTCGGGAACGATCTCATCAATTGTGTTTTCATATTTGCGATTAAGAACAAAACCAAAACTTCCCTGTTCCTGGTGTTCGCAGAGAAAAACGACCGTTCTCATAAAATTCGGGTCTTTAAGAAAGGGATCGGAGATTAATAATATGCCAGCCGCTGGTTCAATCATATACCTAATTTAAGATGAAATTTTATTTTTATAAAAGTTATCTTACCAGCGGTATAAACCTCTGTTAAAATAACAGCCCCTGAAAAAAGTAGGAGAGCAAAAGAATGGCTGAGGTATTATCTTTGCCCGACTGCTTAAAATTGCCATCTTGTAAACGTGAAAAAGACTTTTCCAATAATTATAGCCTTAATTCTAGTGTCACTCATTGGCATCATTTTGATCCAAATATCATGGATAAAAAATATGATCGTCGTTGAGGAAAAGCAGTTTGGCGAAAAGGTAATTCGCGCCACAACAATTGTTGGCGCTGAATTATCTGAATACAAAGGGAACATGCTTTCGCAAGGTACTTCAACATTTCCGTGGAAGCAGGATCAGTTTACATTGGATATGTTAAGACCAACGACTGTGGCCAGCCGTTTTACTGCAGCACAGATCAGTGATAAAATAAGAAAAGCTTTCATTGCGAGTGATCTGGCAAAAATCAAGTTTGAGTTTTCGTTAGCATCTACCAATCCATTAGGCGAAGTAACTTACTTTGAAAGGCAATCAGCCCATTTCGGAAATTTTTATGAAGACAGCGCCAACAACCTTCAATTTACTTATCCTATTGAGCCGATGAGTGGAAGTACTGCCGAAAACCTTTCACCAAGAGAAGTTTTGTGGGTGATAGTGCCGAACAGCAGCGCCATTGTCTTAAAAGAATTACGTTGGAGAATTTTTATTGCAGGAATATTTACGTTGATCATCTTTGCGGCATTTTATCTTACTGTAAACACCATGCTTCGTCAGAAGAAACTTAGTGAGATAAAGAATGATTTTATCAATAACATGACGCATGAATTTAAAACACCATTGGCAACTATTTCTCTTGCTGTAGATGCAATGAAGAATGATAAGGTAATTGGTGATAAAGAAAAGATGAATTATTTCAGCAGTATCATCAAAGAAGAAAACCAGCGGATGAACAGACAGGTGGAAACAATATTAAAAGCCGCACTGCTGGATAGACAAGATGTAAATCTGATGCTGAAGCCAACACATGTACATGATGTGATAAAAGATATTGCAGACAATTTTACTTTGCAACTCAATGATAAAAATGGTAAGGTGGAGATGGACCTTGAGGCAACAAACGATCTGATAGACGCTGACGAGGTTCACTTTCCGAATTTGATAAATAATTTGATCGATAACTCTGTTAAGTATGCTAAAGAAGACGTGCCGCCGGAGATCAAGATCAGTACGGCTGCTAATGGAAAAAACATGACCATAAGACTTGAAGACAATGGCATAGGCATGGCTAAAGAAACAGTAAAAAGAATTTTTGAGAAATTTTATCGGGCACATACGGGTAATGTTCACAATGTGAAGGGTTTTGGTCTTGGACTTAGTTATGTAAAAACAATGGTGGATGCACACGGGGGAAATATAAAGGTTGACAGTATGCCTGGTAAAGGAAGCATCTTCACTTTAGAACTTCCATTGAAAAAGAATTAATGATCTCTCCACAATAAGCTTCCATCTCCATAACTCAGGAAGCGAAAATTATTCTCTAATGCATAGCTATATACTTGTCTCCAGTAGTTTCCAATAAATGCGGCTACTAATAAAAGCAAAGTAGATTGTGGCTGATGAAAATTAGTGATCAAACCATTCACGATTTTAAATTGATATCCCGGCGCAATTATTATTTGTGTTTTTGCAGTTAGCTTATCCCAACCTTTTTCATTCATCCATTTGATAAGGTTTTCCAACGCTTCTTTAGCTGAAATATTTTTTCCTGCATAATCATAAGCTTCCCATTGAGCTATCTCATTTGACCATTCATTATTAACCATTGATGATTTTATTCCCAACCAATACAAACTCTCCAATGTTCTTAAAGAAGTTGTACCAACTGCTATAATATTTCTATCGGGAAAATCAATTAGGCTTTGAATGGTTGATTTTGTAACTGTAAAATATTCTGTATGCATTTCATGATTCTGCATTATTTCAGTTTTCACTGGTTTAAACGTCCCTGCACCAACATGAAGCGTTATGAAATCTTTTTGAATATTTTTTTCTTTTAATTTTTGTAGAACAGCATTTGTAAAATGTAAGCCTGCGGTTGGTGCGGCAACGGAGCCTTCGTAATGAGCATAAACAGTTTGATATCTTTCAGCATCACTAATTTCCGCTTCTCTTTTAATATATGGCGGGAGAGGAGTTGCGCCAAACAAATGAAGTACTTCGGCAAACCTTAATGCAGGATCATTCCAGGATAACTCAACTATAAAACTATCAACTTTTTTTTCAATATACCGGGCATTTAAAATAAGTTCATTTGAGTTGTGAATGATTTTCTTTTCAAGTACTTGACCATGTTTCCATTTTGATGCGCCACCGATCAAACAATGCCATTGCACTTTTTCATGTTGCATCATTGCAATTGTTATATCGGGATATTGCTGATGTGGCTCTAAACAAAAAATCTCTATTACACCGCCTGTAGATTTTTGAAACAACAATCTTGCGGCTACAACTTTCGTATCATTGAAAATAAGTAATGAGCCTGAGGAAATATGATCAGCAATATTCCTATAAATATCTTCAGCAATATTTCCTTCTTTATAAATAATAAGCTTTGAAGCATCACGTTCTGCTAAAGGATATTTGGCGATCCTGTCTTCAGGAAGTGAATAAGTAAAATCTTTTATGGAAAGAGTTCTTGGATCTGTCATAACACAACCAACTGTTGTATTTGATGAACTACGAAGTTATTTACGTTTTGTTATTGGTACAACTAATTTCAATCCACTCCATATATCACTCACTGCACAAACTTTTACATCCACCAGGTCATTTTTTAATGCGTAATTTCTAATTACATCTTCAGTAATATCAGTCGGGATCTTTGCAGCTTTTTTATACCACGAATCCCAAATTGTAATAGATGGATTTTGTTTATAAAAAGTTTTTAGCTTTTTCATTTTTGCTTCAAACTCTTTTGTTGATTTTACAAACAAATGAATAAGATCAGGTGCTTCATTTTTCTTAATTGATTGATCACTTATATCTGCTTCTAATAAATTGAAATAATCTTCCGGTTTATTAATGATCAAAACTTTCATTTCAGATTTTATTCCGAGCTTTTTGATTAAGGGAGTACCTGAATAACCTGATGTTGCCATTGAATAAAGTTAATTGCTTTGAATTTTCTTGGGATTTATGTGTTGATTCTACACTGTCCACAGTTTTTCCACCGCAATCCACATCCTATTCACAGAAATTTTACTAGAAAAATTTCGCATAGGTAGCCAAACTCTTTGCAGGACTTGGTTTCAGTCAATTAAATTTTGGGGAAAAAATAAAATACTGAAAATTTGTTTGTTAAGTGGGAAAATGTGTTATTTTGTGTCAATTATTTTAAAATTGTTGCAATCTACTGATAATGATAGGCTTTCTAGGAGAATTCGAGGCGACATTGGACGCAAAGGGGCGTTTTCTCCTTCCGGCAGGACTCAAAAAGCAAATGCCGGAGGAGGAAGGAAGTCTATTTGTAATTAACAGGGGGTTTGAACAATGCCTGGCTCTTTATACCATGAAAAGTTGGGAGCCGCTCTTTGCAGAAATCAATAAGCTGAATGAATTTGATCCGAAGGCAAGGCAGTTTCGCCGTCATTTTTTAAATGGCGCCACACATGTTGAACCTGACAGTGCCGGTCGCTTATTGGTTCCACCAAACCTGAAGGATCATGCAGGTCTACAAAAAGATATAGTGCTGGTATCAGCAGTGAACAAAATCGAAATCTGGGATAGTAGTAAGTACCATCAGCTCTTTGACTCATTCTCTGCGGAAGATTTCAGCAATCTTGCAAAAGATGTAATGGCGAAAAACAAGGAATAATTATTAATTAATAATTATTAGTTATTGGAACAATCATATCATACACCGGTTCTCTTAAAAGAAGCGATGGATGGTTTGAAGATCGTTGCCAATGGAATTTATGTCGACTGCACTTTTGGCGGTGGCGGGCATTCCAAAGCAATTCTTGAAAAATTGAGTGAACATGGAAAGTTAATCGCCTTTGACCAGGATGAAGATGCAAGACGCAACATTCCAAAAGATCCACGTATCATTTTCGTGCCGCATAATTTTCGTCACCTGCAGCGATTCCTGAAATTGCATAATATAAAGGCGGTTGATGGAATTCTTGCAGACCTCGGTGTCAGCAGTCACCAATTTGATGAAGCCGAAAGAGGTTTTTCAACAAGACATGATGCGCTACTTGATATGCGAATGGATCAACGACAATCACTCACTGCTGCTGAGGTAATAAATAATTACAACGAGCAGCAACTGCACAAAATCTTTGAGCAATATGGTGAAGTGACAAATTCAAAAACGTTGGCTAAAACAATTGTTGAGTTGCGGGGCTCTCATTCACTGAAATCAATTGATGCTTTTAAGCAAGCACTTCGCGGAGTAGTGAAAGGAAATCCGAACAGGTACTTTGCCCAGGTGTTCCAGGCATTGAGGATCGAAGTAAATGACGAACTCGGAGCATTAAAAGAAATGCTCCAACAAATTCCACCCTTGTTGAAACCGGGATGCCGGGCAGCCATCATCACGTTTCATTCTTTAGAAGATCGTTTGGTAAAAAATTTTTTTCGTCGCGGAACTTTTGAAGAGACGGAAGAGAACCCTTTTATCATGCAGGAAAAGGTAAACGAACTAAAAGTTATTACAAAGAAACCAATTGAAGCATCAGAAGAAGAAATGAAACAAAACCCAAGAGCAAGAAGTGCAAAGTTGAGAGTGGTAGAAAAAGTAATGATGGTTTAATTCGTGAGTGGTGAGTTGTGAATGGTGAATGATTTTTTTGGAGCCAGCGACAACAATTCTTTTCAACTTCTGTTGCGACCCTCCGTTCAACCACAGTAGTTCTTATCAACACATAAAGGGTATAAAATCCAAATTCTTTGAAACTCCGTGCCACTCTGATTTATTAGGGTGGCACGGTTAAAACCGAAGAGAAAAACCAAACCGTTAGAACCGAAAAGAACTCAACTGAAAGAACCGAATTGAATTTTTCAAAACAGCATGCAGGAACAAGAAAACATCAAAGAGCGGGAAATTAAACTTGACTGGAAACGATGGTTGAATTATCAATCACTCGTAAAGCAAGTACCATTCTTTTTATTTCTCGCGGTATTAGCAGTTATATATATATATAATGGTCACTATGCTGACAAAACCATCCGCAACATCAACAGAACTGCGAAAGAAGTGAAAGAGTTGCAATGGGAATATAAAACTGTGAAGAGTGAAGTTATGTTCCAAAGCAAGCAAAGTGAATTAGTAAAAGCAGTAGAACCATTGGGATTAAAAGAATTGACTGAAGCACCGGTTGTATTGAATAATGAAGAAGAAAAGAAAGTAAAGAATTAAAGAGATAATCTGAATGGAATTACAGAACGATGAAAGGATTGCGACGCAATTATTGAAGCTGGTATCATATATATAAACAACTAAAGAATTCAGAAGAAGAGTGGAAGTAAAACGTGACATACTGTGGAGAGTGTACCTCAGTTTTATCGGCATAGTGGTGCTGAGTCTGTTGGTCCTCGGCAGAGCTTTCTATATTCAGCAAGTGCAGGGAAGTTATTGGCGCAGCATGAGCGACAGCCTTCACCAACGAATTGAAGAAATAGATGCCGGCCGCGGAACTATCTACAGCGAAGACGGGCAAATGTTGAGTACTTCGCTTCCCACCTTTGATATCTACATTGATTTTATGGCTGATGGCCTTCGTGAGAAAAACGGAAAACGTTTCAAAGAAAACATTGATTCGTTCTCCAAAGCCTTGGCGAATTATTTCCATGATAAGACTTCCGTTGCATATAAATCAGAATTACAAACTGCTTATAAAAAGAAAGACCGCTACTTTCCGCTGAAAAAGAAACTGCAATTTGAGGACTACAAAATTTTCCGTGGATTTCCTTTAGCAAGATTAGGCAGAAACAGAAGCGGTGTTATCGTAGAAGAAAATAGCAAACGTTTAATGCCATATCAAACATTGGCTACTCGTACGATTGGTTTATCAAGAGAATATGTTGCAAGCAATGGTAAAGCAAAAAAGCAAAACGTTGGCCTTGAAAAAAGTTATGATAGTCTATTAACAGGACAAAAAGGTCAACGACTTGTTCGTTTTATCGCTGGTGGTGTTCCTGTGCCTGTTGATGGTTACCAAGTGGAGCCAGAAAATGGAAAAGATGTTATTACAACACTTGATGTAAACATACAGGATATTGCTTCCACTGCTTTGATGAAAAAGATGATCGAAAGTGAATCGCAATATGGAACAGCGATTGTGATGGAAACAAAAACAGGAAAGATCAAAGCGATTGCAAATCTCGGCAGGCAAAAAGATGGAAGTTATTTTGAAGACGATAATTATGCTTTAAGAGTTACTGAACCAGGCTCTACCATAAAACTGGCAACACTTTTATCTGTTTTGGAAAGTGGAAGTTCAAAGCTTGATGA
>Ga0105249_10006016_pt1 | contig 10513 bp, 11 predicted proteins | sample KBSS44metaG_FD_81522 | JGI IMG/M metagenome (GOLD analysis project Ga0105249, IMG submission 81522) | Switchgrass rhizosphere microbial communities from Kellogg Biological Station, Michigan, USA - KBS S4-4 metaG | ecosystem: Host-associated > Plants > Roots > Rhizosphere > Soil | place...
GGCTCGGCCGAAGCATCAAACGATAGCCCCGACAAAAAGGACGAAAAGAAAAAAGATACATCGAAGTCGGTGGAGCTCGCATTCACGACAGCCCGCGGGATCGTTCTACTGAATGTACCGCCAAGTGAAGTCTCGAGCGATCTTCGCGAGCGGCCGCTGACCGACGCCGCAAAAGCGATCGTACGAAGTGGAGACATTAGTCTGATGGATTCCATTCGTCGTGCGAGCCCAAAGTATTTCGGCGAGTACGCACGAACTCTCCCACCGATGCACCGCGAACCGCTGCTCAGCTCGCGCACGATGCAGGCGGATATACCCGGCGAGACGGTAAAGGAGGCGGTCGTCCGCGTCACGGATATGTACAACCGTGCAATCGGAGATCTCAAGCAGAGTGACTTCACGATCGCGGAGAACGGCGCACCGCGCGACATACTTTCGATCAAGCCGCACACGGCGCCTGTGAATCTGGTTCTGCTTCTCGATGTCTCCGGCAGCGTCGACAATTACGTAAACTTCATTCGAAAGGCTGCCCGGGCATTCATCGAAACGTCACGGCCCGGCGATCGCATCTCGCTCATTCTTTTTAATAACGATGTAAAAGTACTTTCGGGATTCTCAACAAACAAAGAACAGTTGTCGAAGAGCCTCGATACATTCGATGCTGGCGGCCCGACCGCATACTACGACGCCGTTGCATATACTCTCGCCGATACGCTGCGTCCTCTTCGTGGCGAACGTACTGCGATCGTGGTCCTGACCGACGGCGATGACAATCGTTCGTTCTTGTCGTTCGATTCGTTGTTAGGTGCGATCGAGGAAAGCGGAGCGCTCATCTACCCGCTCTACGTTCCATCCGCTCTGATCGCCGCGAGCGAGATGAACGGTCCGGAAAAAGACATCGATCCGCTGCGAGCCCGGTACATGACGCTGTCCGCACGTGCCGAAGGCGAAGGCGAACGTCTCGCGAAAATCTCGGGTGGAACTTACTACCCGATCACGCAGCTTTCGCAGATACAGAAAGCGTACGACGACATCGTCACACAGATCCGCACTGCGTACTCCGTAAAATTCCGCTCGGGTTATAAGGCTGATCCCAGTAACCGTCCGTCACCTCGAATGAAGGTTCGCGTAAATAGACCCGATTCGTTTGTCCAGGTGACATCGGTAACCGCCACTCCTTAAAGCTGCGACTTGTTAAGGTCGCGAGATCATCAATCCACCAAGAGCCGCAAGAAGACAAACCGCAAACGTCGCGAGACTGTACAACGCGAATGTTCCATAACTCTTATTCAAGATCAGCTCGACGTTCTCGAACGCGAACGCCGAGAACGTGGTAAAGCCACCGCAGAAACCTGCGGTGATGAATATTCGCCAAGAAGCGTGGAACCAAAGATTTCGTTCCGCGAAACCGACTGCCGCGCCCATTACGAAGCTCCCCACGAGATTTACGAGAAACGTCCCGACGGGAAACGTCGAAGGTATGAGTTGAACTGCGAGTGTGACCAGAAGAAAGCGCCCGACACTGCCGAGCATTCCACCGATCGCGACAAAAAGAATGTTCCTGCTCATAGATCTCCTATCAACAGGCGTCATCAGCTAAATTAGCGGTTGGATCGGGAAGACACCATTTCCCGTTTCTGGAACTTGTACGGTTATCTCATGTGCAGTTCGAGAACTTCGTCGAGCTTACCAAAGTCGATCGGCTTCTGCAGCACATCATTGCATCCGGCCGCTCTCGCTCTTTCATCATACATATCGCCGAACGCGGTCAGACAAAGTATGGGAGTGTCGGCAAGGTCTTCGTTCTTGCGGATCTCCTTTGTCGAGTCGAAGCCGTTGAGCACCGGCATCGCAAGATCCATTAGGATGAGATCAGGTTTGTGAAGCACCGCTTTTTCTAATCCTTCGCACCCGTTCGACGCCTCGATCACATCATAATGATTCATCGTCAAATAAACGGCCATCATGGTTCGAATGTCTTCACGGTCTTCGACGAGTAAGATTGTTTTTGGCATCAGCTCCCCTCCACATTGAGACGCGTCTAGCGGCGTCCATGTTTCGGGGGCATACACACTCTAAGTGGAAGCAACCGCAGTGCCAGTTAGGAATTGGACCCACAGCGGAGCTAATTCGTCCGGCCTGATGTAATATTTATTTGCATGCAGAGCCCACTCCTCCAATCACTTTTCGACGAAGAAGAACCGCAGCCGATGAGCGTTTCAGAGCTCAACTCGAAGGTTAAAGGTGAGCTCGAACGCAGGTTTCGCGATGTCTGGGTCGAAGGCGAGATACACAACTTTTCGTCACCGTATTCCGGACACTGGTACTTCACCCTGCATGATTCCACTTCACTGATTCGCGCCGCATGCTATCGAGGATCGAACTACCGGATCCGTTTCCAGCCGTTCGATGGATTACAGGTTCGTGTCCGCGGGAGCTTGACGATCTACGAACCGAAGGGCGATTACCAGTTGATGGTCGAGTCGCTCGAGCCCGTCGGCGAAGGTGCGCGTCGCGTCGCGTACGAACAGATCAAGGCAAAGCTCGCGGCTGAAGGACTATTCGACGCCAAACTAAAACGCCCGCTCCCGCCGTTCCCGCGGAGGGTCGGCGTCGTGACGTCGCAAACCGGAGCCGCTCTGTACGACATCATCAATGTCTTGTCTCGGCGTGCCCGATCGGTGAGCGTCATTCTCATTCCGGCTCGAGTCCAGGGCGAGTCGGCCGCTTTCGAGATCAGCCGTGCCGTGCAGCTCGCAAACGAATACAACGACCGTTCGGACTTCGCAGCGAGGATCGATACTTTGATCGTCGGTCGCGGAGGCGGATCGAACGAGGATCTCTGGGCATTCAATGAAGAGCCCGTCGCGCGTGCGATCCGAGCATCGGCGATCCCCGTGATCTCGGCTGTCGGCCACCAGGTCGATTACACGATCGCGGATCTTGCTGCGGATGTGCGTGCCGCGACACCCTCGGCGGCTGCAGAGCTTGTCGCGCAACGCGAAGAGGACATATGCGCGTCGCTCGAGCGTCGGACTGACGACCTCGTCAGAATAATGAGCCTGCAACTGCTCGAGAAGCGATCTCAATTGCAGCAGCTCGAGATCTCGACGGTCGTTCTGGATCGACTCCGCAAAGCGGGCTCTCGCCTCGAAGCGATTAACACCCAACTATCGCCACTCCGTCTTGCATCGAAAGTAGGCGACGGGAAAGCCCGGCTCGGAATACTGAGCCAGCGCGCCGACTCGGCCGTTGTCACCGCGGTCGACGGAAAACTGAAATCTTTGAAGATAGCAGCGGCTAAGCTCGATGCACTTTCGCCACTCGCAGTACTCGGCCGGGGATTCGCGATAGCCGAAAATGAAAAGGGCGAGATCCTGCGTGACGCTGCTCAAGTCGAGGTAGATGATTTGGTGAAGGTGAAGTTGGCGGAGGGAAGTTTGACCACGAAAGTCGTATCGAAGGACTGACGTTTCGTGTTTGTGTTCTTCACAAATCACCCAATAAAGAAAAGAAGCAGATGACGAAATTTCTCCACGATTCGAACGCTAACACGGAGGCTCCGGGCTTCGGTGGATTCTCAGAGGCTCCGCGCGCATCGCGGCGCCGAAAGGTTGTTCTTTCTATCTTTGCGATCTTGATGACATTCGTAGTCGCGGGATTCATCGGTGGTTATCTTTACTGGCAGAGTTTCAAGAGCACACCTCAATACGCCCTTGCATCCCTTGTCGACGCAGCCCGCCGCGACGATAAAGACGCCATGGACGAATACGTCTCGATCGATAATATCGTCGACGACTTCATGCCCCAGATCACGGGAAAAGCAGTTGAGCTTTACGGACGTGGGCTTCCTCCGCAGACTATCGCACGTGTAGAGCAGGTCGCGACGCCGGTCATGCCGGCACTCAAGGAACGTGCTCGCGAGCGGCTTCCGGCACTGATACGAAAGAAGACCGAGCGGTTCGAAAGTGTGCCGTTTGCAGCCATGGTGATCGGAGCTGATAGGTATCTAGACATTAAGACGACGGGCGACACGTCGATAGTCCGGAGTAAGTTGCCGCAGCATTCCTTTGAAGTTAGAATGCAGCGAAACGGCAAGAGTTGGAAGATCGTGAGTGTGAGGGACGAAGATCTTGCGACGGACATCGCACAAAGAGTCGGGCAGGAGATCATCGCGGTCGCGACGAATGGCGGAGTCGACGAAGCGGGCGAGCGTCTCGGAATCAGAGACCTGAATACGATACTACAGCAGGCTGAGAAGATATTTCGTTAAGCAGTTTTGAGTCCCGGCTTCAGCCGGCTGCCGCCTGAAGGCGGGACTCAAAAGTAATTTCTTATGGAAAAAACTTTTGAATCATCTCTTGCGGAACTTGAGAAGATCGTCGAGCAGCTCGAGACCGGCGATCTGCCGCTCGAAGAAAGCCTGAAGCTTTTTGAAACCGGTGTGAAGCTCTCTCGCGTTTGTCGTGATCGCCTCAGTGCCGCGGAGCGACGAATCGAAATGTTGATGAAGGACGGGAATGGAAATCTGAGTCTCACCGACCTGCCAGCTGATTCGCGAACCTCGAGCTCTGAGACGCCGCCGATCAAACGGATCACTTTCGAAGACGACTAGACTTTACCTCGTCTTTGCCGTCAGGATCGCCAGCGCGGCGAACAATACAACCATAAAACCGAATACCAGTATCGCGACGATCGCGGAGTAGATCACGATCCCCATCGTATTGTCCTTTCCTGACTTGCCGTTGTACTTGTGGCCGCATGACTGGCACTTCACATGGCTTAGAATTCGTGGTCCGAGAACGCCGCCCCACCACGTAAACTTCAGTCGCTCAGCAGCACCGTTACACTTCGGACATGGAACGTAATTCGTATTCATATCTTTGTTCGAGCGAATAGAAAATGCCGCCGTCCGGAGCTGGTCCGAATCGGCGGCAACAGGATAGCGCGCAAGTGATTATCTTCGCGAGCTGAAAATGCTGAGTATGTACCAGAAGAGAAGCGCAATGCTCGCGAACAATGTAAGCGATGCGGCGACGTACTGACTGGTGTTAAAGCGAAGCATCACGTTCGACGTGTTGTAGAGGATCGCCGAACCAGCGAACGCAACCATTAAGAACGCGAAAACGCTACCGAGTGAGAATCCGAATATTGCGCTCGCAACGATGAACCCGATCGCTAAAAAGAAGCCGATCGCGAGGATCGGTAGGAGAAAGCTAAAATCGGTTCGTGTCAAAAACACTGTCGCTGTCAGGCCGAGAAACAATCCGAGTGTAACGATGCCCGCTTTGATCAGAATCGAACCGTCACCCGAAGCGTACATCGCGATCGCGATCATCGGGACGAAGATCACTGCTTCGGCGATAACATAAACGGCCAGTCCCAGGTACTGTGTGACATTAGAAGTGTCCGACATCGCCCATCGATTCGCGAGATACGAAACACCCATGAAAGCCGCGAGTACCACGAGCCAGCCCATTCTTCCGCCGGCCGAGATCACTGTCAGAATAGCTCCGGCCGCACCCGACACAAACAGAAATCCCTCCACCACGACAAATGCCAGCACCGCCGCGGCGAGAAGAAGATAGGTTTTGCGAATAAACTGTGCCCTTTCTACAGGCAAAGCATTAGCGGCTGAATTTCCAAATGTACTAGTAAAGTCTTGCATAGTTTCTACGACCGATTAGATGCAGTCGGGACCTAATTTGTAATCCAAAATCTATACGCTGCGAAGTGCAATATCGTTCGCGAAAGTCTAAGCAATACTTTGACTCGGTTCAAGCTCGCGATGCATCGGCTTGTCCGGCGGAAGTCTTCGCCGCCAGGACGTCGATCTTGTGGATCTTCGGTGGCTGCGACAGAAGTTCCTCGGCGTTCGCCATCAACGCTGCAGCGACTTTGCCGTTCAAGTGCGCTTCGCGGCCTTCTTCGCCATCGAACGTATCGAAGATCCCAAAACTCGAATCGCTCATCTTTATCGCGTACCAGGTTACGGTCAGCGGCTCGGCGTTAACAAGAGCAAGACCCGAATTGAGGAACGCTTCGACTTCGGCTTCCTTACCAGGCTTCGCATTCAATTCTACCCACAACGATTTCTTAACCATCTTGCTTTCCTCCGTGAATTATTTTGAGGAAGCAAGAATATTTGTTCGTGAAGGCAAAAGCAACAAAAAGCAGAACGAGTGAAAGGAGTGTTAACCGATAGGTTTTCGCAACTGCATGCAAAGTTCTTGTCCCATCGCGGGGAAGAGCGAGGCTCCGATCTGATTGAATCGGATCCACGCCGGATAGTCCTCGAGTTTGCTTCCTTTTTTTCGAATCAGCGACGTACCGGTTGAATACTCGACGACAAACCCGTTTTGCTCGGCAAGTTCGCGCAGTCGCTTCTCCCAGAAAACGTGAATGTGCTGGCCGAGTACGCGGCGCCCGCTGGCGAGCTGTTTGCGAAATTGCTTTTCGCGGAGTTTGGCGACGAATTTTGGAGCGGTCGGAACACCGACGAGCAGCATACCGCCGGGTTTCAAAATCCGATAGATCTCACCCATCGTGGAATCCGGGCGCGGAAGATGCTCGAGAACATGTGAGCAGATCGCGATGTCCGCAGTCGAATCGGGAACGGGCAAGCCCTCGTCGAAGTCGGCCTGGATCCGGTCATCGTATTTCGCGAGCTCGACATCGGGACGATTGATATCAATGTCGAGTCCGATCCATTTTGCTCCGTCGATCGGTGGAATGAAACGTTTTATGATCCCGCGATCGCAACCGACGTCGACGATGGTCGGAGGATGATCGAGGCGGCGGACTTCCTCATCGATTACTCGACTCAGCCACCAGTATCGAAGAGCACGCACCGGATATCGGCGCTTGTTCATCTCCGCCGCGAGCGGGAAGTCGGCCCGGTGCGTCTCGTCATTGTTCGCGATCGAATCGAGCGGTTCGTGAACGAAACGAAATCGCCCGTAGTTTTTTCCAGATACTCTATTCACAAATAAGCGTTGGTTGTCCGTGTAAAAAGAGTATTTGGTCTCCGCGAAACTGTCAAAAACTATCGCCTCGGAGAACTCGTCGCCGGATCCGAGGTGGTGAAGATCCTCTCATCAGGCTTCGTCCGCCTTAATCTTCTCCGCTGGTAGTTTCCCCAGATCACCCGGCGAAAAAGATTCGGAGCAAAGAGCGAAGTCGGTGGTGCGAGAAGTTGAGCAACGCGGATGAAGGCGATCGCCACATCGGGATCCGCGTGAGCGCTCTGATGGACGGCGTCGATGTACCGGTTGATGAGCCGCACGGCCAAAGTGCGTCTGCCTTCTGTCTCGGGGATCTTGAGATCGGCACCGACTGCGATTTGCCACGGATTGTCGATAACTTTCGCGGCTTCGCGGAAAAACCTTGGAGCGAGATCTTCGTGACCTGCAGTTAAAAGATCGTCTAGTAACTTTGCCTCCAATGCCGTGACCGACATCCCCTGTGCGAATCGCGGATTGAAGCAGCATATGGAATCGCCGAACGCCAGAAATCCTTCGGGAAAGCTTTTCAGTCTTTCATAGCGCCGACGGACGCTCGCAGGGAATCGAAAGGTTGCGGCATCTCCGATCGGTTCAGCGTTTCGAATCGCCTTGTATATGAGCGGCGACGGAAGACTTTTCGCAAAGTCGATAAAGCCTTCTAGCTCGGTATCGGCTTTCTCACCGAAGTGGCCGAATAGAGTGACGATGAATTGGTTGCCTTCTTGTAGTGCGACCACGCCTCCACGCTTTCCGGTCGGAGTCGGGGAGATGACGATGAAGCGATCGTCGCCAAGTAGCCCGGGCACATAGCGGAACATCCGAGTCGTGTAGACGAGCTGGACCTCGACCTTGTCTTCGGCCGGCGCTTCGTAGTCCATCGACTCGAGCCATGCCGTGGCCTGAGAACCTCTGCCCGTTGAATCCACAACCAGATCAGCGTCGATCGATTTCTCATCAAGCTGAACTCCGAGTACGCGACTGTTGTCCTCTGATGCGATCAAACCTCTCACAGAGTGACCGTCTACTATTTCAATGTTAGGAAGCGATCGGACGCGTTTGCGGATCGTTGACTCCAGCAGCGGACGTGAGAGAAGAACTCCCGAAACACCGCTCGCGGCTTTGCGAAAACCCCCGCCCTCGAAAAACCACGTTCCGTCGCCAACCGTATCAGCTTCGATCGCACCCGCCTCGATCAACTGGCGCGAGATGCCCGGGATGAGTTGCTCGATTGTCGCTCCCCCCGCTGCCAGAAGCGCGTGAGCATGTCGGCCTTGCGGCACACCACGTCTTTGTTCTCCGCCGTTCGACAGGTCGTCGCGGTCGATTATCAGAACACTCTGGAAATAATTCGCGAGCACCCGCGCAGCGAGCAAGCCTGCCATGCTGCCGCCGATAACAATAGCTCTTTCTCTGCGAGATTTCGGTTCAGTATGCATTCCAACTCCTTGTTTATGAATTTGACGCGCGTAAAAAAGCGCCTCCGATAACCTAACGCGGCAAACCGGAGACGGTATTTAGAAAACAATGAAGTTTTTCTGAAGAAATCCTGAGAAGATCGGCACCCTACTGTTGAATCGGATACGACGACGCGGGGAGATCGCCCACTATCCCAAACTGGAACGCCGCAAATGATCCGCTTACGACGTCAAGTGTGTACCAAGTGCCGGTACTCGGACGAAAGACCGCGAAGTCAGTCACTCCGCCGGGAATGCCATAGTCGAGTACTTGCGGAATATCGCCGCTTAGTCCGAACGGTTGGATCCTGACAATTCCATTCGACCCGCGGACATACCAGGTCCCGTTGCTCGGCCGCCATACCGCGATGTCGGCCTTGCCGTCTCCTCCCAAATACTCGCTGGGCATCGGAATATCTTCGCTAATGCCCCAGTTCACAATGCTGACAGTTTGAGTGTAGCTATTAAAAACGTACCAGACGCCAGTACTCGGTCTGTAAACAGCGAGGTCAAACTTCCCATCCCCGTCGTAATCCCTGGGTGCGGGCTTGTCACCGTTCAACCCGAATTGTTGCGAGAAGGTTGCCGCGATATGGCCGTCGCGGACATACCAGACGCCGTTGCTCGGGCGAAAAACCGCGTAGTCGTCAAAGCCATTTGAATTGTAATCACCAGGCATTGGTTTATCGCCGGGTAATCCCCATCCGATTACGACGTATGCGTTGTTGAAGCTTTTCAAGACGTGCCATTGGCCGTTGCGGAACACCGCATAATCGGTGATAGTGTCGCCGTCGAAGTCCGCCGGAGTCGGGACGTCACCGTTCGTCCCGAACGTATTCGCCTGGACTCCCGTTGAGCTGGTGGTCCACCACGTCCCGGTCGAAGGTCGGAAGATCGTTGCGGCAGAAAATCCGGTGCCGGTAAAAGTGCTAACAAACCGGTTAATGCGACCAACATGCCACGAAAGAACGAAAGATCCGGACTGGCCGCTAAAGCCATCCACGGCGATCCGGTATGCTGTCCCAGGAGCGGTCGGGAAAAAAACTGTGCTCGTGACGCCGTTACCAGGCATGAACCCGTAATCGTCGTTCGCTGCGATCTGCGTCAGAGCATTTACTTGCGTGCCGGTATAAACCGCCAGAAGCGTGTCGAAACTCGTTGTGGAGTTGCGCAGCGTAAACGTCATTCCAAGTGAACTGGTCGCTATCCACGAATACCAGACCGAATGCCCGCCCACATTGCCGGCGTGATCCGGTTCGCCGGCTTCTTTTGTGGCAGAGACATTGTTGCCCGAAGCGGCCCCGGTTGTGACGATGCCGAGAGCCTCCGGAGAATTGAAACTGTCGTTCGCGGGCACACCGACATTTAATGTGGTTTCGTCCACGCTCTGAGCCACTGCGGGGAGGCCGGGCAGCGTAACAAAGAATATGACAGCGGCTACTAAGTAAATATTTCCATTGCGACGTACTCGTTTGGTTGAATAACACATTACGTTTACCTCCTTTTACTCGCGCTTTTCCTCTTCGACCGGTCCGAGGCAGGGGGAAATTTTCTCATCGGCCGGTGCTATCATGTCGCGTGGATCTCGCATCGACTCGTGAACGACAAGTTCGTCGGTGGCGACTCTATTGCGAGCGATCCTCACAGTTGTTCTCCGCCAAGTCTCGAGGGTGATCACAGTTTTTGTTCGGGATTTCATCACAAGGATTTCTCTCCGCCATTCAGCCTTATTTGATAAAATTGACGCACCTGCGATATTTCAAACTGCGGTAATTGTCGGCTCACACAATACACGCAGTCTTTAATTTGCTCCGAATTCTCGACGAAATCTCCCCGAAGTGGTCCAGATGAGCGGAAACGGGCAGAGCATTTTCGAGTTTGACGGCTTTCGCCTCGAGACGGAGGAACGTCGACTTTCAAAGAATGGCGAGCCCGTGCCGCTCGCTTCCCGGACATTCGATCTCCTTCTTGCGCTCGTAAAGAGCAACGGTCACCTCCTCACAAAAGAAGAGCTTTACCAAAGTGTCTGGGCTGACCGGATTGTTGAGGAGTCAA
>Ga0105249_10006027_pt1 | contig 10506 bp, 9 predicted proteins | sample KBSS44metaG_FD_81522 | JGI IMG/M metagenome (GOLD analysis project Ga0105249, IMG submission 81522) | Switchgrass rhizosphere microbial communities from Kellogg Biological Station, Michigan, USA - KBS S4-4 metaG | ecosystem: Host-associated > Plants > Roots > Rhizosphere > Soil | place...
AAAGCAAACCTTTGGTAACAAAAAGAGAATATATAACTATATTTTCAGTACTTATGTTTAGTCACTATCATTTTCTCCTTCGAGATCGATTACGACATATCCTCTTTCTTATACGTAAACAAAACTTCTTACTCCAGCCTTTAAATGAAGGCCGGAGTCTGCGCCGAACATATGAATTTCTCCTATATGGGTGGATAAAGAAAGTACCTTGTATTGGAGATTCTAAATTAAATATACCAAAACTATTTTTGATATACTACTCAAAATAAAAATTCCTCAAATCATACAATTTGAGGAATTTTGTTAGAAATCATCTAATTTCTTGTGGTTTCTCCAGGAATCGAACCAGGGACACATGGATTTTCAATCCATTGCTCTACCAACTGAGCTAAGAAACCATTCACTTCAAAACCCCGATTATCTCGTTGTTTTTTAGTGATGCAAAAGTACACACATTATATATACCATGCAAGTTTTTTTATTACTTTTTTTGAAGAGACTTATGACATTACTGATTATCAGTACATTTTTTTTCTCCCAAATTCTTATAATATTCACTCATTTCCTCTAAAACAGGCTTAATAGTGCTTTCCGGAAGATCACTGATCCGGATATACATTAACCCGTCTATAGCATCATTGAAGTTAGGGTCTACATTAAAAGAGATAACCTTTGCATTTTGCTTGATGTATTTTTTAATCAATACAGGCATACGCATCTGTGGTTCAAAATCATCCATAAGCTTATCGAACTTGTTCAGGTCATTATCCAGACCCTCAAAGAACATTAGCTTATCACGCTCTTTAAGTCTAACTTTATATTCGTTTTTAGGATGAATATATTGTGCTACTACAGAATCATAATAATGGGAACGCATAAATTCTATCATCAGCGTTTTACTGAAGTCAGAGAATTTATTACTGATACTAACACCTCCCATCAGGAATTTATGTTCCGGATTTCTAAGACATACATGGACAATACCTCTCCACAATAAAAATAATGGCAGAGGTTTTTGTTGATAATCTTTCATTACATAGGCCCTTCCCATTTCTATTACCTTACGGAAGAAAGGCTGTAATTCCTGATCAAAATCGAAAAGTGAGCTGGTGTAGAATCCGTTAATACCATATTTCTTCATCACCTCCACTCCTAACGCCATACGGTAGGCACCGGCAAGTTTCTCTTCGCCTTTATCCCAAAGGAATAAATGGTGGTAATGTTTATCGTATTCATCCAGGTCAAATGGCATATTTGTCCCCTCTCCTACATCACGGAAGGTAAGCTCTCTCTGTCTGCCGATTTCCCTCATTACAAAAGGAATCTCATCAGCATTGGCAAAATAGATCTCATAATCGCCGTTTGCAAAAAGCAATTTCCCGTCTATATTTCTCAGATGTTTAATCTCATCAACCAGATGCTCTTTACTGGTTTCAGAGATAATATTATGAACAACATGTTCATCCTGGTTCAGCTGAAATTTACTGCTAAGGTTTGGTATTTTCAGATAATCCGTTACACGCTTTCTTTTGTCAAAATAAGATTTCATCATGTAAACCTTATTCTTCAAAAACTCACCTAATTCCTCAGGTGTTTCGTACTCTTTTAATATTTTAGGTAAAATAGGTTTCCCTATTCTTATTTTAATGGGCTTTTCGCGCTTGTTCATCATCTCTGAAGGCAACATTACTGTTTGCAGATCAGGATGAATTTTTGCCATATTGTAAAACATACGGCTGTTTTTAGCATGAAAGTACATCGGAATTACCGGTACATTCATTCTCTGGATTAGTTTAAGGATTGGAGACTCCCAGTCCTTATCCAAAATTTCGTTGTATCTGTTGTTTCTGTTAGATACTTCTCCTGCAGGAAATACCCCAAAGCATCCCCCCTCTTCCAGATGCTTCATAGCACCACGCATACCGTTCAGACTACTGAAAGCTTCTTTACGTCCCTCAAAAGGGTTTACGGGAATTACATAAGGGCTCATCGGCTGAATTTTAGACAGTAGAAAGTTCCCCATAATTTTAAAATCAGGTCTGATTTCAGAAATAATTTTAGTCATCAGGATTCCGTCCAATGCCCCCAGCGGATGGTTAGACACCAATATAAAAGGTCCTGTTTTTGGTACTTTAGCCAAATCTTCAGCAAACACCAGATATTTTACATTCAGTTCATTCAGATAAGATTCAAAAAAATCTTTTCCTTCCTTGTCTTTTAATTTATCGTATAGTTTATTCAGTTTATTGATTTGGACAATATTCATCATTGTGGATGCTACCGGTTTCTTCAGAAATCCGATTTTATCCAATCCGACGGCCTTAATAAGGTCTTCCCTGCTTACTAAGCTCATTATTTCTTATTTCGTTACCATTTGCAATGTATTGGCAGCAAGCTGCTCCATTAATACATTTTTGTCTTTGTAAAATTTCTCAGCATCATTCATATTGGCATTTCTTATTGTAAAGAGAGCAACATCTGTTACTAATGATGTGTCGAATTTTTCGTTTAATGTTACATTCAGTTTTTCACTATTTTTAAATTTATCTTCCAGACATAAAGCCAGAGAGATTGCAGTGTTCTGAATTAAAGATACTTTAATTTTAAATTTAGCCAGCTCAGCAAAAATATAGCTCATGTGATCCTCCGCAATAAAAGAGAAGTCACGTGTAGCAATAGTCATTAATGTCTGGTTTTCTTTCAGAATGTAACTTTCCTTTCTCGGATAGTTTTCATCTTCGGAAACTTTTGTTCCCGGTTTATCATCTTCTACAAATGATTTTACGAAGAAAGGAATAGATTTTTGTTTTAGTGGCTGCAGGGTTTTCGGGTGAATAACCGAAGCACCATAATATGCCTTTTCTATAGCTTCTTCATATGAAATATTATCCAGTAGCTCCACATCTTCAAATTTACGTGGATCTCCTGTCATTACACCTGGTACATCTTTCCAGATGGTCATTTGTTCAGCATTCAGGCAGTAAGCAAAAATAGCCGCTGAATAGTCGGAACCTTCACGGCCAAGTGTTACTGTAAAGTTATTATCATCGGAACCAATGAAACCCTGTGTAACAAAAGATTCACCAGAATTTAATTTCTTAAAGTTTTCCTCTGTAAGCTTCCAGTCTACATTTCCTTCTCTGTAGCTTGCATCAGTTTTGATATAATCTCTTGCATCTAACCATGTATTGGCTAGTTTTTCCTGTACCAGATATTCTGATAATATTTTAGAAGAGATCATCTCACCACAGCTTACCACCTGATCATAAACAAAGCTATAATTAGGCGATTTATTCCTTCTGAGAAAAGATTCTATATCGTAGAAAAATTCTTCAATTTCCTCATAAATTTTATGATTTTCCTTAAAAAGTCCCTTTGCTGTGTCAATATGACTTTGTTTTATCTTCGCAGTTTCAGCTTTATAATCTTTCTTGGCAAAATAGTTTTCCACAACAATTTCTAATGCATTTGTTGTTTTCCCCATTGCTGAAACTATAAGCATACATTGCTCAAAACCTTGGTTTTTCAAAACTCTGGCAACATTCATTACACCTTCGGCATCCTTAACCGAAGCACCCCCAAATTTGAAAACTTTCATTGACTCTCAGGTATTAATAAATTATTGAATATTTTTCTGTTTATTTTTTGCTGTAAAATTTGTCAAAAGTATTAAAAATCAATCAAAAATAAAAAAAATGTATATGTGCTATATTTTTCCGAAATTTGGAAAAATCTAAACCCAATATATAATGTCTGAACAATCATTTCGTACACTTGGAGAGTTTATTATTGAAAAACAGGAGGATTTCAGATACTCGACAGGTGAATTGTCCCGTTTGTTAAGTGCCATAAGACTGGCCTCTAAAATGGTAAACCGTGAAGTAAATAAAGCCGGAATTGCCAATATTATAGGACATGCCGGGAATACAAACGTACAAGGCGAAGATCAGCAAAAACTGGATGTACTGGCAAATGATATTTTTATCAACTCTTTGTCGCAGCGTGAAGTCGTTTGTGGTATCGCATCCGAAGAAAATGACGATTTCATAGAAATCAAAGCCAGTGAAAATGCACATATGAGCAAATATGTGGTACTTATCGATCCTTTAGATGGTTCTTCGAATATAGATGTTAATGTTTCTGTCGGAACTATTTTCTCTATTTACAGAAGAGTAACCGAACCGGGAACTCCTGTGCAGCCAAAAGATTTCCTTCAGAAAGGAATTAATCAGATTGCTGCAGGTTACGTTATCTACGGATCTTCTACTATGATTGTTTATACAACCGGAAACGGAGTTAACGGATTTACATTGGATCCTTCACTGGGTACTTATTATCTGTCTCATCCTAATATTAAATTCCCAACAAAAGGAAAAATATATTCCATCAATGAAGGAAACTACGTCAAATTCCCTCAGGGTGTGAAAGATTACCTTAAATATTGTCAGAAAGAAGAAGAAGACCGTCCTTACACTTCCCGTTATATAGGTTCACTGGTAGCCGATTTCCACAGAAACATGCTGAAAGGCGGTATCTATATTTACCCTTCAACATCGCAGTCTCCACAAGGAAAATTACGCTTACTTTATGAATGTAATCCAATGGCATTTTTAGCAGAGCAGGCTGGTGGAAAAGCTTCTGACGGATTCAAAAGAATCATGGAAATAGAACCAACCGAGCTTCATCAGCGTGTACCATTCTTCTGCGGTAGCGCAGCTATGGTAACAAAGGCTGAAGAGTTTATGAAAAATGCTATTGAGGCAACTATCTAGAAAGTAATTTTTTCTATTAAAACATATAACCTCAGCTTTATCAGAATTAACTGAGTAAAGCTGAGGTTTTTATTATTTCATTATCATGCAGGCAGAATATCAACGTCATAATCTTATCTTCAAACGTCCGGGGGGAACTTCCAGAGGCGTATTAACCGAAAAGGAAACTTACTTTTTACATATTTCTGATGGAGAAAAGAAAGGAACAGGAGAATGCGGTATTTTCCGTGGACTGAGTTATGACGATGTCCCCAATTATGAAGAAAAGCTGCAGTGGCTATGTGATAACATCAATAGTGAGCACGGCTTTCTACAAGAACAACTGTTGCATTATCCATCTATATGGTTTGGTTATGAACAGGCAATGCTTAATTTAAAACATGGTGGTCATATTTACTTTCCGGGAGAATTTACAGAAGCCAAAAAAAGCATCACCATCAATGGGTTAATATGGATGGGGAATGTAGATTTCATGAAAGAGCAGATTGCATTGAAACTTCAGGACAAATTTCATTGTATTAAACTAAAGATTGGTATTAACTGGGATGAAGAGAAAAAAGTATTGGAAGAACTTCGTAAAACATTTCCCCAAAAACAGCTAGAGCTTCGCGTAGATGCCAACGGTGCCTTTTCTGCCGAAAAAGCCAAAATTGTTTTGGAAGAATTAGCTGCCCTGGATATACATTCTATTGAACAGCCTATAAAAGCCGGTAATCTACAAGAAATGGCTTTACTTTGTGCAAATACTCCTACTCCAATAGCCTTAGATGAAGAACTTATCGGAATCACGGAATCGGAAGAAAAACAAAGACTTCTGGAAACTATAAAGCCACAATATATCATTCTAAAGCCTTCATTAGTTGGCGGAATATCTGGTTCTGACGAATGGATAGCATTAGCAGAAAAGCAAAATATCGGCTGGTGGATAACTTCAGCATTGGAGAGCAATATCGGACTGAATGCTATTGCACAGTATACCTACACAAAAAAGAATCCGATGCCACAAGGTTTGGGCACCGGAGCTTTATTTACGAATAATACACCTTCTAGTCTGAAACTAGAGGGCGATCAGTTATGGTTTGCAGACTGATCTTATTCTATTTTTTGATTTAATAACTATATGTCTTCAGAGATAATACTACTTATCTTCGCACATCCAGTATTGTGATGCACTGTAACACATACCGTCACTACAGTATCCCCATCCCGGAGGGCAGTTCCCGTCTGGTGAATTTTTAGGATTACCTCCTTTCAGTTCCTTTAATGATTTTCTTTCTAACTTTTTCATAATGATATTTTTATTTGGTTTTTATACTAAAATTTAGGGAGCAGTTATTAATAACCACAACCGGTCTCTTTTTCTGCACAAATTCTTGTAGGTTCATTACAAGTTCCACCACCGCCTCCATTTTCCATACTTCTAATTTTCAGATGCAGACTTATATATACACGCATCCACAACCAGTTTCATCTGCAGAACAAAGCCTTGTAGGTTCGTTGCAACCTCCAGGATTACCAGGACCATCCGGAGTATTATAATAGCAATAATCACCTTCACAATAGCCAACATTCCTTAACCCCGGAGGATGTGGACAAGGCTCATCAATAAGGCAGAACGCATATGCAACGCGACCGCCACCGCTTACATGCTTTAGTAAGCTACGATTGAGTTTTTTCATAATAATTAAGATTTGGTTGATTATTCAGGAAAGCATTCTACATCAACTAGTACACAATGTGAATACTTTGGCGGAATATTAAAATATTCACTGCATGAAACGTGCTGATATTTTTTTGGAAATTCATCACAAACATTTCCGGCACCTTTTACTGTTTTTAAATGTGATCTTTGAAGTTTTTTCATAACTGATTATTTAATATTCACATACTACACATTGACAAACACCATTCGCGTCTGTTATACCCTCCACTGTCTTATTCAGATACGGATCGTAATAGACACATGCCATTCCTCCTAAAGGTGGGCCACCGCCGTTGACTTTTTTCAAGTCTTTCTTAAGTAATTTTCTCATAATATCTTGATTTATTTAGTGTTAGTTAAATTACATATTTAAATCACATTTTGGAGATTTTTAACTTTTATTTAACTATTATATTTAATTAGCCCTGCTTTTTTCATCAAATTTCACATTACGACTGACCCCTTTTACCTTATTGTTTCCGAATGTATAATTCACACTAAGATTGAGTCCTCTGTAATCATAATAATTCCTGAATTTCATAACAGAATCTGAATAAACCGATTCACCTTTACTTAATGCTTTTTTGAAAATATCATCCACTGAGATGCTAATCTGTAATTTCTTATCCATTAAAAACAGCTTGGCTCCTAAACTCACAATAGAATACCCATCCAATCTGACGTTTCCGAAACTTCCTGGAAATTGCTGGGCAAAATTAGCAAACATAGCTACAGTTTTCTGTGTATTCAGTGTAAAGGTATTATTGATATTATAATATATATTAAATGCTTTTTGTCCTATAACTTCCGGGATAATTCCGTTACTTTCGGAGTAATACAGATTAGCACTTGCACTCACTTCCCAGAATTTAAATAAAATATCGTTATACCCCAGATTCATTCCGTAATTGGTCTGATTGAACATATTAGCATAATCAATAATTTTAATTCCGTTATTAAAAGTTACAAGCTGCGAATAAGAGTCTTTAACCTGCTGATAATAAAATGTAGCTGTTAATTTATTTTTATAGGAATAACCCAATTCTATATTATCATTATAGGAAGGTCTCAGATAAGGGTTTCCCTTTGCAAAAGAATAGGGATTAATATACCATCTGTAGGGATTGATCGCCCGGAAAAAAGGTCTGTTGATTCTTCTGGAATAATTAGCTGTAAAAGTATTATTATCATCTGCTTTATAAGCGATGTATGCCGTAGGGAAAAATCTGCCGTATTCATATTTGTTCCTTTCTCCTGAAGTCGGATTAAAGCCATCGATTACAGAATATTCATAACGTATTCCTGCTTTTGCAGACCACTGTTCATTTATCTTCTTGTCTATACTAAAATAACCGGCATAATTTTGCTCTTTATATTCAAAAAGGTTATTTCCATCTGGCATTAAAACAGAGTTACCATTCACCATTCTGAAATACTCCAGATTTGAGGTATTTTGAAAATAAGCCATTTTAGCTCCGGTTTCTATATTGGCAAATTTATAAGGCAAGGTAAAATCTACCTGTCCGGACCATATAGTATAATTGATCTTGCTATAGCTTCTGTAACTTTCTGTATTGTTTATATTGTGATTGGTTGTCTGGAAGCCAATATTATTCACCGGAATATTAGAAAAATAATTACCGCCTACCGACATTTTCTTGCCAAGGCTATCCAATTTCAAATCATAATAAGCATTCAGAGTATGGGTAGGAATTTTCTGACGGTGCTCTGCATAAGTGGTCAGAAGAGAATCTTGCTTATTTCCTGTAAAGTATTCCGAACTATTATTTATATCCATATTCATATGACCGGAACCAAAGTCATATACAATTCCGGCATTTGCCTTGTCCGAAATTTTATAATCCAGACTATAGTTAAGCCCTAGTCCGTTCGGCATATCTACTCTCCTGTCAAGGCTTTTGATTCCCTTATTTGCAATAATTTCATTTTGTTCTGTAGAATTTTTTTTGGTATCATAATGTCTTAGTTTCAGGGAACTACTGATCTTAGCAGACTGATAATTCAAACCAATGTTATTTGTAAACCCATCACGTGACTTTCTAACATATCCGGTGGTTAGACTTCCACTCCAACCCAGATTGGAATTTTTCTTCAGAACTATATTAATAATACCACTATTGCCTTGTGCATCATATTTAGCTGGAGGTGTAGTTATCACTTCTATTTTTGCAATATTTTCAGATCTTACAGATCTCAAATAATTCAGTAGTTCTGATCCTGACATTTGCACAATTCTGTCATTAATCATCACCGATACGTTGCTTTTACCAACAATAGATATCCCGCTGGCCTCATCTACTTTTACCAATGGTGTATTTCTTAAAGCTTCTATTCCATCTGTCCCTTGTGATGCAATAGAGTTTTCCACATTAAATACCATACGGTCAATTTTTCTTTCTACAAGTTTCTTTTTACCACTAAGATTCACTGTTTGTATTTCTTTCTCAGAAGCTTTACCCGAAGTATTCTGAGCATGCATTAATGGACCTATAGAACTAAGTATAACAACTGCCCAAAGACCTGACTTATTTTTCATATTAACTAATTTTATTTTGCAATTATTTTTTATAACTAAGAATTTAGTAATACAAATATATTCTAATTTCCTTTTAAACTAATTTTTTAGTGATAAAAAATTTAACTAAACATTTTTCTTCAATTAATTACACATAACTAGTACCAGAAAAAAATAACTAATCAACTATATGACTAACAGCTATTTAAAAATAAACAACAGAATTTCAGTGTTCATTTTCATACATCTATGTTCATAACCGGACATTTTATAAAGATTCGGAAGAACCGATTAAAATGGTTAAATTTGCACTCTTAGAATATATCTCAATGGAAGAAGAAAAAAAATCTCTCAATTTTATTGAGCAAATTATAGAGGAAGATTTGGCAAACGGTCTTGAAAAAGACAAAATTCGTTTCCGCTTCCCACCGGAACCAAATGGTTATTTACACATTGGCCATACGAAGGCTATTTGTATTAACTTTGGTTTGGGTGAAAAATATAATGCTCCGGTTAACCTGCGTTTTGATGATACTAACCCTGAAAAGGAAGAGCAGGAATTTGTAGATTCTATTAAGAAGGATGTAGAGTGGCTTGGCTTTAAATGGGACAAGGAACTTTATGCGTCCGACTATTTCCAACAGCTATATGACTGGGCGGTACAAATGATTAAAGAAGGAAAAGCTTATGTAGATGAGCAGCCTTCTGAGGTAATCACAGAACAACGTAAAAATCCTGCTGAACCAGGAGTAGAATCACCATACAGAAACAGACCTGTAGAAGAGTCTCTGGATTTGTTTGAAAAAATGAAGAACGGAGAGTTCGAAAGCGGATCAATGTCACTTCGTGCAAAAATCGATATGATTTCGCCAAACATGAACATGCGTGACCCTGTTATGTATCGTATTCTGAATAAACCACATCACAGAACCGGAACTACATGGAAAATTTATCCAATGTATGACTGGGCACATGGTGAATCCGATTATCTGGAGCAAGTCTCGCACTCGCTTTGTTCTTTGGAATTCGAAAATCACAGACCATTATACAACTGGTATCTGGAGCAGGTAAGAGATGAAAAAAAAGTAGCACCAAAGCAAAGAGAATTTGCCAGAATGAATGTTACATATATGATTACATCTAAGAGAAAGCTGCAAAAGCTTATTGCAGAAAATGTAGTCACTGGCTGGGATGACCCGAGAATGCCTACTGTTTCCGGATTGAGAAGAAAAGGTTATACTGCAGAAGCTATTCGTAACTTTATCGAGCGTATTGGTGTTGCAAAACGCGAAAACCTTATCGACATTCAGTTACTGGAATTCTTTGTACGCGAAGACCTGAACAAAAAGGCAAAAAGGGTAATGGCTGTTGTAGATCCGGTAAAACTGATCATTGAAAACTATCCGGAAGGACAGGAAGAATGGGTAGAAACTGAGAACAATCCGGAAGATGAAAATGCCGGAACCAGACAAATTCCTTTTTCCAGAGAAATATAC
>Ga0105249_10006028_pt1 | contig 10505 bp, 8 predicted proteins | sample KBSS44metaG_FD_81522 | JGI IMG/M metagenome (GOLD analysis project Ga0105249, IMG submission 81522) | Switchgrass rhizosphere microbial communities from Kellogg Biological Station, Michigan, USA - KBS S4-4 metaG | ecosystem: Host-associated > Plants > Roots > Rhizosphere > Soil | place...
CGGCCTCCCACACAGCCTGGATCCCCCGTCCGTGCACCGAGCCGTGGTTGGTGATGGTCCGACGAGTCGCAGCAGTATCGGGATCGTTGAGCACCCAGCGACCCGATCATCGAACTTCCACCGGTTCGCCTCGGCCACGATCGCGATCAGCAGGCCGAAGAACGCAGAAGCAACTCGAGGTGCGAGACGAGCGTGCGTCGGCCGCACGCCGCGGTCGGGGCCGAATCCCGTCCTCAGGCGACGATGTCTGCGTCCGCCGCCATCCGGAAGCCGATGTTTCCGGCGCTGCTGTCCGGGGAGTTCGCGCTTCGCGCGGCACAGCGATAACGCCAGCAGTAGGACTCGTGGCAGAGGTAGGAGCCTCCGCGCATGTTCCGCTCGCCGGGCCGGGTTGGCCCGAATCGGTCGGCGCACCATTCCCACACGTTCCCGGTGGTATTGTGCAGCCCGTATTCGTTGGCTGGGAAGGTGTCGACGGGCGCGGTGCCGATGAATCCGTCCTCGCCGGTGTCATGGTTTGGGAAACTGCCTTGGAACACGTTCATCCGGTGCTCGCCACCCGGGGTCAGCTCGTCGCCCCAGGGGTAGCGGGCCCCGTCGAGTCCGCCGCGTGCCGCGTACTCCCATTCGGCCTCGGTGGGCAGTCGCCCGCCTGCCCACCGGCAATACTCGCGCGCGTCCAGCCACGAGACGTGGACGACCGGATGGTCCTCCCGGCCGACGACTTCCGAGGCGCCGCCCTCGGGCCGATGCCAACAGGCGCCCGGCACCTGTCGCCACCATGGGGCGGCGGCGACCGCCCGCGTCGGGGGGAAGTCGTCGGGCAACAGACCGCCGAACACGAACGACCAACCCGTCCGCTCCGCCGTGGTGAAGTAGCCGGTCGCCCTCACGAACGCTGCGAAGTCGTCGTTACTGACCGCGAACGCGGCGATCCGGAAGGCCTCGACACGGACGGTCCGGGGCGGCCCTTCGTCGTCGGCCGGATAGCGCTGCTCGCTTGAACCCATCCTGAACACACCCCCGGGCAACGCCAGCAGGGGGTCAGCAAGCGACGGCGACGTGGCGGCGACGGTCCAGCGTTGCTCCCGCGCCACCGCGTCGTTGGCGCTGCGGAAGGTCGCTCCGCAGCACGCGACTGCCCGACCGCCCGTTACGCTGTCCCGCACGTCATCCGACAACGACATGTCCCGATCGTTTCGCCGCCGCTGGACGTTGGCATCACCCGGCGGGGGTAGGACGACCCACCGCGTTGGCGGGGAGACCCAGCGTCTCCGGAGTCGTGCTCCGCGTCGCCGTTGACAGCCCCGCCGCAGCGGCGTGCGGGCCGCATGCGGCGCGGGAAGTCCGCGACGTCGCGGACGCGGAGCGGAACCCGAGCTGCGCCGATCCGGTTCTCGAGCTCTCCCCCGGCACGTTGTCACCGCAGCGTGCTGCGGAGCCCAGCCAGCACCTGCCGCGCGAATACCCAATCCATGTGCTCGTATAGCGCCTCGCCCGTCACGTCGATCTCGAGGACCGAGCTGAGTCGGGCCTGGCGCATGCCAACCGGAACGGACGGGCGCGCGGCCCCGCACTGCCCTGACCCCCGCGGTCGGTCACACTTTTGAGCGATGAGCGCAGTGTCCCCCACCCAGGGAGGTCGCCGATGGATATCGTCCCGCGCGAGGATCCGCGTGTGGTCGCGCTGTCGGCCGCGTTGGCGCCTTACGCCTGGTCCCAGGCCACTCCGGAGATGCTGGCCCGGCGTGTGGTCGGGGTACTGGACCGGTATTGGCTCCTGGGTGAACTACCAGGTCCACGGCCAACATCGCAGATTGAGGACGTCCAGCCTGCGGACCCGGGTGACGAGCGGGTCGCGGTGTTGGTGGCGGAGCTGAGTGCGCTGCGCTGGCGGTTGCTGACCCGCACGGCGCTGTGCCGCCAGCTCGTCAGCGCACTAGAGTCGTGGGCGGTACGCCGCAGGCTCGCCGACATCGAACTCGGCTGGCTGCTCGACGACGCCTGAGACCGCAGTTGCACCCAGCACCTCCTGGGCCTGGCCCGTTTACTGCCGGGACATCGCCATTCGCATCTCCGCCTCGCTGTCGATGATGAGTTCGCCGCTCACGTCGACTGTCACACTTCGCAACAGTCCGGTGAACCGGAACGGTGACTGGTAGTCGGCCACGATCGGCGCGCCAGGGTTGGATCCGCACGTCAGGCCGCCCGGGTTGAACGCGATCGGGACGGTCACCGGGAGCTCGGCCTGCGCGACGAGCTGGTCGTCGACGTAGAGCTGGGCCCGGCCCGGCGCTCCCCGGCCGTGGGGGAAGTCCGGCTCGTCGGTGGGCTCGAACTCGAACCGCAGCCGGTGGCTGCCTTCGGGCAACGGATCCTGCGCCGACACGTGGTAGATCGCGCGGCTGAGGTAGTTGTGCGCGTAATGCAGCCGCTGCTGCTGCACGTAGAACGTGAACCCACCCGTGTTGGCGCCCTGACACAGCAGCACGCCCTCGGCGCCACCCGCCGGGATGTCGACATCGGCGGTAATGCTGTGCGGGCGGTTGAGCACACGCGGCGCCACGGAGGCGGGCAGCATCTCGGTGCCCGGCCAGAACGTGTAGCTGGTCCGCGCCTGGGTGAGCTGCGGGCGTTCGGTCATCAGCCGGGTCACGACGCTGCCGTCGATGGGGAGCACGTTGTAACGGCCCGCCTCGACGTACCACTGGGCGATCAGCTCCACGACCTTGCCGCGGTTCTCCGCGGCGACGTCGTAGTTCTCCGCGAAGTCCTCGGCCGCGTGGTAGAGCTCCCAGCGTTCGGCGTCGAGCATCGCCAGGGTGTCGGCGGTGATCGGAGTACCGAACGGGACGTCGGCCTCGGCGAACGAGGGCCCCGGCCACGGGCAAACCGCCCGCCACCCGTTGTGGTCGATCGCCCGGTGGCCGAACATCTCGAAGTACTGGGTGTAGTGCCGTGTCGGGGCGTCGGCGTCGTCGAAGGTGTGCGCGAAGCTCACCCCGTGCAGCGGCGCCTGCGTGACACCGCGGATGGTGGCGGGCGGTTCGATCCCGAGCACGTCCAGCACCGTGGGGACCATGTCGATGATGTGCGCGTACTGCTGGCGGACCTCGCCGCGTGCGGCGATGCCCGCGGGCCAGTGCACCAGGAACGGGTCGCTCGCACCACCCCGGTAGGTTTCCCGCTTCCACCGCCGGAACGGGGTGTTACCGGCCCAGGTCCAGCCCCACGGGTAGTGGTTGAAGGTGGTCGGCCCGCCGATCTCATCGAGCTTGGCCAGGCTCTCCTGCAGCGACTCGGCGGCGTTGTTGAAGAACTGAGTCTCGTTGGTCGTGCCGGTCACCCCACCCTCGGCGCTCGCACCGTTGTCGGAGATGACCATGATCAGCGTGTTGTCCAGCTCACCGGTCTCGCGCAGGAAGTCCAGCAGCCTCCCGATCTGGGCGTCGGTATGGGACAGGAACCCGGCGTAGACCTCCATCAATCGGGCGGCGAGCTGGCGGGCATCGGGCGTGAGCGACTCCCACTCGGGCACGTCCGGATCGTGCCGGGACAGCTCGGCGTCCGCCGGAATGACCCCCATCTCCTTCTGGCGGGCGAACACCTCCCGGCGGTAGGCGTCCCAGCCCGCGTCGAAGCGCCCCGCGTACCGGTCGGCCCATTCCTTCGCGACGTGGTGCGGTGCGTGCGTTGCCCCGGTGCAGAAATGCAGGAAGAACGGCTTGTCCGGGGCCGCTTGTTTTGCGTCGGCGATGAAGTTGATCGCGTGATCGGCTAGGTCCTCGGTCAGGTGATAGCCCTCCGCCGGACTACGCGGCGGCTCCACCTGATGGTTGTCGTAGACAAGCTCGGGATACCACTGGCTGGTGTCACCGCCGAGGAACCCGTAGAAGCGGTCGAAGCCCCGCCCGAGCGGCCAGCGGTCGTAGGGCCCGGCAGCGGACTCCTGCTCGGAAGGCATCAAGTGCCACTTGCCGAGCATGTAGGTGTTGTAGCCGTGCTGCTGCAGCATCTCCGAAAGAAACCCGTTCGCGAACGGGATGTTCCCGTCATAGCCCGGGTAGCCGGTGGCCAGTTCGGTGATCGCGGCCATCCCGTTGGAGTGGTGGTTGCGGCCGGTGATCACGCAGGACCGGGACGGGGAGCACAGCGCGGTGGTGTGCATGCGGTTGTAGCGCAAGCCATTGGCCGCGAGCGAATCCAGATGCGGAGTCGCGATCGGGCTCCCGTAGCAGCCCAGCTGCCCGAACCCGGTGTCGTCCAGGACGATGAACAACACGTTGGGCGATCCGGGGACCGCCCGCACCGGCTGCGGCCACGCAGGGGTCGATTCGTCAGTGGTCCGGCCAACCCGGCCCGGGAAGCTCGTGCCCGGCCGATACTCGCTGAACGCCATGGCTCGGACCCCTCCAGCTCATAAAGCCGTGATCGGTTACTCCTGCACCGAGGGAACACTGACTTCGGGATCCGGGGTCTCACCCTTATGAGGTGGTTGTCCGCCGACCGAGGACTCGCAAAAGGAGCGGCACCCGGCTCGGGCCCACGAATCCGGGCTCGTTCTCGACGTTCGCGGCGAGGACGTCAGGGTGGCGGGCGTCGGTGTTGCGCCAGCGCAGACACGCCTGCCGGCACGCCAGCGCGGGGTCTTGAGTTGTCGGAGGCGCCCACTCCACTTCCGTTCGCCGTCGCGACAGTCGTCAGCGCGCAGTGGAAGTCCCGGACAGCGCCCGTCCAGACATCGACGAACGCGTCGGATCAAACGAACTTCGTGATCCCTCCATGGACGAGATTGCCAGTCCGTCGGCCGCTGGCTGCTTGAGCAGACCGAGCGCGCTGAGGGCACGGGGCGGGAGCCGCAGTCCGGCGATCCCGTCGATCACATCGCCGGTGATCTGATCATAGTTGACCTTGTCATCGATCGGGCCGACCGTCTGGTCGATGACGAGGCCCTGAACCTGCGGATCGTGCGCGAGCGGGGCAAGGGTCGCGACGAACTGGCCCTCGTCAACGAGTCGGGCGGGTGGACACCGGCAGGAGAACGGCAGCGAGCACGATGCACACGGCGCACAGCAGCGCTCGCCACCATCCGCTCCGCCGACGGGCACGCGGCCGCCGTGCCCGCGCCTCCGACGTCAGATCCTGCGGCCAGCCGCGCGTTCTCCGCTTCGAGGTCGCGCACCCGCCGCTCCGGCGGGGCGGACTTGCCGAGTTCGACGTGGGGTCACGACATCCACCTCTCGATATGCTGATGTCCACTTCGACCCGTCCTCGTGTCTGGGCTCGCCCGAGCCCCGTGAATTGCACAGCGCGATTCAAAGAGCACTCCCGATGCACGCTCGCTGCGCTTATGCGACGGCGAAGTAGCGCGTGGTGTCCTTAAAGACGCTGTTGAACAGCAAGCCGTACGCGGCTCCCCCCGCCTTACCGATAAGAGTGGGCGCCAGTGCGATCTTCCACGTGAATGTACAGCGATTCGGGCCGTCGGGTTCCACGATGTAGTCCTCGGCGACGCGGTGAAACAATGGGAGGTTCGCCTCCGTGGCATAGAACGTATATCGCCGCCCCTCCTCCCAGGCGAAGAAGAACTCCCGGACCTTCAGCACGCCGAGGATCTTGGCTTGGCGAGTCGTCTCGACTGAGAAGGGTCGCGGCGAAGTCCAATTGACCGTCAGGCCACGGCACCAGTGCAGCGGTCGATCGCCGACCAGCTCCGCCCACACCTCCGACGGGGGACGGCCGATCGACCAGCGATGTGAGTAGCGGATGGGCGCTGACTCGAAGAAGCGCTGATCGACGATCTGGAGCGCTGCCACGAAAGATCCCTTCGGGGGTGGAACGGGTTCCGACCCCGAAGACTAGACCTCCCTGATCGAGATCCGCGGTCCACAGCACGGGGTTTCGGACGTGCGTACCGACCAATGGGCTCCTGGCGGAGCATTCCCTGCAGAAACGCCTACCGCCCGCCCAACGCGGTATACGCGGCTGCCTGGAGGCGCTGAGCGTGGCGCTGCAGCGCGACGGCGCACCGGTCAGCATCACCCAGATCATGCCCCGCACGATCAACACCCGTTGTCCGACAACGCTCGCACCAAGATGGCGCCGATCAGTCCCGAAGAATTCGGACCTTGGAATCGGCCGTCCACCACGCGGTCAACCGGGCGTAGGTGTGGGCGCGCCGCTCGCGGCCGTTCTGACCGCGTGGCTACACCACCTCACCGCCACCGCCCACGACGGGCGGCTGATCGGGCACGGCATCAGCGCTAGCCCGGCCATGATCAACACCTTTGTGGCGACTCCTCGCCGTTCCCAGCCCACCTGATCCGTCACGCCCGCCGGCTCATCCTGCGCCTATCCGATTGGATGCAGCAGCCGCAGCGACACGGTGGCGATCATGCCCAACCACCGGCGACCGTCGATCACCCTCCTCAGCAGCGGGTGCCGAATTCTGGAACCCCAACGAGGTCGCAGAGATCATCTCCAGGTCCAGCGTGCGCCGACAAGCGTTTGACCGGTCGGGCTTGCGATAGCCCGGGACGGGTGATGGCAACAGCCCCGGACTGCGTGATGCTGCGTCATGCTCCGCAGCCTCAGCCGTTCCCGGCCGACTCGAGCGAGCCTTGCAACCGGAGAGGAGCCAACACATGGGCCTGCGACGCCGGCGGGAGGAACGCCGTGAGGAACGACAGGTATTCGGCCGTGGCGGCACCGCCACCCAGTACCAGATGCGGCAGAAGATCCTCTCCATAGGAGACGACTACTGGATCGAGAACGCCGAGGGCCAGCGGGTCTACCGCGTCGACGGCAAAGCGCTCCGGCTCCGGCACACGCTCGACTTGGAGGACGCCGACGGCGCCAAGCTGTGTCGAGTCCAGACCCGCGTCATGCACATCCGCGACACCATGGATATCGACGGGCCGGACGGCGAGCGCCTGGCCCGGGTACACAAGGCGCTGATCACGCCGCTGCGGGAGCGGTGGAAGGTCGATGTCGAGGCCGGGCCCGACCTGGAGATCCACGGCAACGTCGTCGATCACGAGTACCAGATCGAGGCGGACGACCGCAAGATCGCGGAAATCTCCAAGAAGTGGTTCCGAGTCCGCGACACCTATGGGGTCGAAATCAGCCCTGACCAGGATCCGGTCCTGATACTCGCGGTCACTATCGCCATCGACTCGATGGCCCACCCCGCCAGGTAACCGCCCACGCGGGCAACACGACCCTGCGGTGATCTACCTACCCGATAAGCAACCCCCAGGCCTCTGGGTGCCCGAGGTCCCGCAATGGTTACTGAACTACCTCTTCATCGCCGAACCCCGGACGCCCCGTACGGAGCTGCTTCACCAAGAAGCGCAAGCGAGCAATTCTCTCTACTTTCCCACGCGTACACCCGTTGCTATGTGGTGCGTGTCAGCGTCAACTGGGACTGAACAGTGATTGAGAAACCTGGCGGAATTCGGAATTAAGCCCGAGACTGACATACCGATCCTTCAACACTGCAGCGGAGTCCTCGGAAACCGATCCCTTCTTAAGATCTTCGAAGACGTTGTAGTACACCGTCGCCTGAGTCTGCATGTCCTCCATAAGCGTCAAGATTGGCTGGTCGTACTCCCGCGAGTACAGTCGGACCATCTCATTGACGTTGACCGCACCGGCGTCCGTTTGTTGTTCGAGGCGCTCGATCAGCTTATCGCGAGTTTCCCTAAACTGGTGGCTCCCACTGATCGCCTGCGTCGCCCGGTGACATCTACGCCTCCTTGACTTGAGCCCACGTGCGGCAATGATATTCCTGGTACAGACGGCTCCGGATAGCCCGTTCGGCACAAATCCGACCCGCCACACAGGCTCAAAGCGATCCCGATCGAACCAGTTGCGGCCATGTTCGAATCCTGCCGGGGCACCACGCACGTTCGAATCCTGCCGGGCGGCGGCCGTCCCCACTACGGCTACCGATCATGGGGTTGGCCGCCGCCACCGGCATGCCATCGGACGATGGGTGGACATCGACTGGGCGGCCCCGATGCGGCACCGATCGGCCACAGATGGACGCGCGGACCAATCCTGCGGGCTTGGACTGGGGCGGGTCCCGACAGCCCGCAGCGGACACCGCCGAGGCGACCTGACTCCACAGTCACCGACCTGCGTTCAACAGGCCCTGAACAAGGACGAACCGGGCCGAAAGTCTGGAGCAGCCGTTGACAACATTTCGAGCCCTCTGGACGCCGTGCTCCAGATTTGCTCTCAGATAAGATACCGACCCCGCGAATAGTCGATCTTGCGCTGCGGAAACTCGATGCGGGCCACCGTCACCGCAAGAGTGGAGCTGAGGGGATTCGAACCCCTGACCCTTTTGACTGCCAGTTCGGTCTGCCAAGCGCCGTGACCTGCGAAGACAGACTCCGCGCAGGTCGCGGCGGTGCAGCTACGTGCAGTTCACGTCAGTTCGAGCCCGTTGGGCGCAGTTGCGTGCTCCACTCTTGCTCCACCGCAGCCAGACAAAGAGTCGAGGTGCGACATTGTGCCTCGCTCCGGCCGCCGCTCCGGCTCCGGCACGCAGGGGTCGGACGTAGCCCCCTCCGAACGCGTTCGACGCGCCCTCGGTCTGCTCGAGCACGGGTCGTCACGGTAACGGCACCGTCGGTGCTGCCGAGCTATCCCACGGGCACGGCCAACGAGGACCGTGTCGAGCCCGGGAGACGATGACCATGCGACGTCAAACCCTGCTTATCCGCTACGAACCGCAGGCCACCCCGCCCGCGGGCGACCCACCGAGCTTCGACGTCACCTCCGGCCCCGGCACTGTGACGCTGCTGGAGGGCGACGACACCGGGGTGCCGACCGAGGCCTCCTACCAGACCCACGTCACGATGACCGGCGAAACCACCTTCCTCGAGGACGGCGAACTCGCCGTGGACGGCGGCAGCCTGCGACTGGAAACGGTCGGCTCCGGAACCATCGAGCCCTCCGCCGAAGAGGGCACGCTGCGCGGCTCGGTGATCTGGAAGGTTGAGGGCACCGGCCGGTTGAACGGCGCGACGGGGCTGCTCACGTCCAACTTCGAGTTCAAGCCCGACACCGGAGCCGCCGTCGAACAGCAGGTCGTTCGGCTGTTCCTGCCCTGATCCGCTGTCACCTCCACTGCACCTGCAGGTTCCCGAAAGCGGCTGCGCCGCGAGTACGCCGAGCTGCGACGAGCCAACGAAATCCGCACAAGCCAGTTCCGCAGGCAGCACTCGGAGATCGACAACTCCTTCGCGCTCGTGGCGATCGGTTTGACTCCCGAAACGAGCAAGGTCAACAGCACGCTGCCGGAATTCTTCCGGGCCGCCTCCGCACAGCGCGGAGATGATGCGGCCATCGGCGATGTTGAACGCGGCGAACGCTCGTTCTGGTGTCCGACGCCCGCGGTGAAGATCATGTATCAGTCTCGGGCTACGGAACGGCGTACCAGATGCAGGAGCCGGTTGAGCTCCGCAGCCTCCGAGGCGGACAGACCGAGCGACTCCGGTGCGTTGATCTGATGGATCGCGGGCGTGATCCGGCGCAGCGCAAGGCGGCCTGCATCGGTCAGCCGTACCAGGCGACTACGGCCACGGCCGGGGTTCGCCGTCCGCTCGACAAGACCGCGTTCCTCCAGGGAAACCATCAGCTCCCCGATGGCCTGTGGGCTGACCAGGGTGCGCCGGGCGAGTTCGCCCTGCCCGAGATGGGGGTTTGCGGCGAGGCAGGCAAGCACCCCGAACTGTGTGGGCCCCAGGTTCGCATCGGAGAACACGGCCCAGAACCGTCGCGCGACCCCGTGGTAAGCCTGGACCAGGGTCCACGCGGGTAGCGCGGAGATCGCCGCGTCGGTCCACTCCTCCTCGTCAGCGGGCACGGCACGAAGCTAGCAGGTACCGTCATCCAAGTATCAAGTTCCTGATACTTGGAGTGTCGTGCGATCACGGATCGGGAAGAGGCCGCGCCAGTTCCTTGTCTTCCTGCACGTCGCGGTATCGGTTGGGTGGATGGGCGCGGGCGCGGCCAATGTCGTCCTCGCGCTGACGGCCGCCTACACGCCCGCGGCCGACGTTCGGCGGGTCTGCTACGTGATGATCGAACAGATTGATGTGTTCGTCGTCATCCCTCTGGCCTTCGCCGCGCTCATCAGCGGGGTGCTGCTGTGCCTGGTCACTCCGTGGGGCCTCACCGGCTACTGGTGGGTGCTGGCCAAGCTGGTACTGACGGTGGCGGTGATCGTGTTCAGCACGTTCGGGCTGGGCGTCTGGGTCGAGGAGAGCATCATGGCCACCGCCGCGAGCACAGCCGACAGCGAGGTGGCCCGCCCCCTCGCCTACGGCGCGGTAGTCAACATCGTCGCCTTTCTCTTCATGACCTGGGTATCGGTGGTAAAGCCGTGGGGCAGAGCGCCTTGGGCGCGGATCCGACACCGCAGCCCCAACAGGAGCCCATCGCCCACACCGCCGCCAGCCCGTTCGGCTCTCGCCGACGCCCCGCAGAGCGTA
>Ga0105249_10006033_pt1 | contig 10501 bp, 6 predicted proteins | sample KBSS44metaG_FD_81522 | JGI IMG/M metagenome (GOLD analysis project Ga0105249, IMG submission 81522) | Switchgrass rhizosphere microbial communities from Kellogg Biological Station, Michigan, USA - KBS S4-4 metaG | ecosystem: Host-associated > Plants > Roots > Rhizosphere > Soil | place...
CGGCGATCTTTCCGATAAAAATCTTCGGATGATTCGTCTTGTCGAGATTTTCGCCCGTAATCTCGAGCTCCTCGAAAAGCTTCTCTCCTTTTCGCACGCCGGTGAAAACGATATCGACATCTTCATACGGCGTCAGGCCGGACAATCGGATCATGTCCTCTGCAAGATTTACGATCTTCACCGGCTCGCCCATATCGAGAATGAAGATCTCGCCGCCGGTTCCAAGTGCACCAGCTTGAAGCACGAGCTGCGACGCTTCCGGGATCGTCATGAAGTATCGCGTCATCTCCTTGTCCGTGACCGTGATCGGCTCACCCTTTTGGATCTGCTCACGGAAGATCGGGACGACGGAACCCGCGGAGCCGAGAACGTTTCCAAATCTCACCGCGACATAATTTGTCTCGAACCGTTTGTTCAATCCCTGCACGACAATTTCCGCGATCCGCTTCGAAGCTCCCATCACGGACGTCGGGTTGACGGCCTTGTCGGTTGAGATGAGAACGAAGTCGCGAGTTCCGTGCTTCCCGGCGAGCGTACCGAGCGATCGTGTAGCCAGAACGTTATTCTTGATCGCCTCCGCGGCGTTGACCTCCATCAACGGAACATGTTTGTGAGCCGCGGCGTGGAAGATCACCTCGGGCCGATAAGCTCCGAAGATGTCTCGCATTCGCGGTTCGTCTCCGATATCGGCGATCAGCGGGACGAAGTCGACGTCTTTGATTTCCGAAAGCTCACGGCCTATCTGGAAAAGAAAGAATTCGGCTCGCTCGACGAGGAGCAAACATTTCGGTCGATAGTTGATGATCTGTCGGACGAGCTCGGAACCGATCGAGCCACCTGCACCTGTGACCATGACCGTGCGTCCCGTCAGAAAGTCATGAAGATTCTTATCATCGAGTATTACCGGCTCGCGTCCGAGTAGGTCCTCGATCTGGACGTCACGAATTCGGCTGACAGAAACTCGTCCGGTCGCGATCTCATTCAAGCTCGGCACGATCTGCGCCCGGACCGGAATCGCACTGCAGATGTCCATGATCCGGCGGATCTCCATTCCACCGACTTCATCCAGCGCGATGACGACTTGCTTGATGCTCAATTCATCGACGAGTCGCGGGACGTCGTTGGTCGTTCCGAGGACTTTGTAACCGCTAACACTACCGCCGCGCTTCCGCGGATCGTCGTCAACAAGGCCGCGGATCTCAAGCTCGGTGTTCCGGCGTCCGCTCATCTCCTTGACGAGCGTCGCTCCCATGCGTCCGGCTCCAACGAGAAGAGTCGGGATGCGCTTCACACGATGTTTGCCGGCGTAAACTTTATTCTTTTCGCCGAATTCGTAAAAGAAACGGCGCAACACCCGCAGTCCAAGCAAGCCGCCGAAAGCGAGAACGGTATCGATGAGGATCACGGACACCGGAACTTGCCAAAGATTAAAGTCGGAAAAGCTGAGCAGGAAGCGAAGGGCGAGAAGGATCGCTAACGAGATGACGGCGGCCTTCAGAAAAACTTTCAGGTCCTCGATGCTAACGTATCTCCAAAGTATGGAGTACGCTCCAACTAGGAACAGCGCGGAGAATTGCACCAAAACGACGAAGGGCAGTTGGCGCATGAGCACATCGACGTAGAACTCGCCGAGCTGAACATTGACTGCCGGCATGTACGCAACGAAGAACGCTCCGCTTAGTACCGCGACATCCGCGATGAACTGTGTCGGCCGGCGTAAGAACCAGAACCTGTCTGTTAGTTGATTATGCTCGTCCACCTGAAAAGAAGAGGGTTTTCGTCCTGTACTAGTAACTTGAACTTACATTGCAAGGCCTAAACATGTCAACATTTAATACTGTCATGCGAGTGACCGTTAAAGAGGGACAACGAAACGAACAAAAGGTTGAATCAAAGGCAGTTGTGGGTTATTCTTTCCCGTTATTTTAGGCTATCTGAGGAATCATTAATGTATTTGCGGTTATTCACGCTTTTAGTTTTCATTTTGCCCTTCGCATTGGCTGTGTCGGGACAGAATCCTGTAGTCCCGACCGTAGTCCCGACCGCGGTCGATACCGGGAAGGGCTACCTGATCGGTCCTGGTGATGAGATCACCGCTAAGGTCGTGGGCGAGTCTGAATTCGATTTTGTTTCAACGGTCGACGAGAACGGAAAGATCGAGGTGCCATTCTCTGACGATCCGATCAAGGCGCAATGTCTTTCGGAACGCGAGCTGCGGATCGAGATCACAAAGCTTCTCGCAAAATATTTGAAAAAGCCCGAACTGAACTTACGTGTCACCGATCGAAAGAGTCGCCCTCCGGTGAGCATATACGGCGAGGTCCGGCAGCAGCAGCAATTTAGTTTGACCCGACGTGCTTATCTTTTGGAAATGCTCACGGCGGCCGGCGGTGTAACCGAAAAGAGTGGCGGGATGATCACGGTGTTTCGTACGCGTCCACCGATGTGCATGAACGCAGAGCAAGCGACTGCTTGGAAAAACGTCGATGGCGGCCTCGGTGCACCTTCCAAAGATTTTAGTATTGCGAGCATTCGGCAGGGCGAAGAAGGATCTAACCCGGAGATTCTTCCGGGTGATGTCATCATCGTGCACAAGGCGGCGCCGGTTTATATCACAGGCGAGGTCGTTCGACCCGGGGAGATCAGTATTCCTGAAGAAGGACTGCTGTTAACGCAGGCAGTCGCCATGTCGAACGGAATCACTCGCGAAGCAAAGTCGAAGAACATAACGATCCGCCGGCGCAAAACTAATTCCCCCGAGCCGGAGCTGATCGCTGTCAATTACGACCAGATAAGAAAGGGTCAGCAAAAAGATGTTCTTCTTAAGCCGTTCGACATCATTGTGGTCGATAAGGCTAAGAAAAATATTGGCGATATTCTTATGCAGACTCTGGTCGGACTTCCCGCTCGAATTCCGATTCCATTCTAGGCAGGCTCGGCGTAGATCCGGTCGATCACGTTTTTGTATTTCTCTTCAACGACCCGGCGCTTGATCTTGAGCGTCGGGGTCAATTCCCCACCATCCACCGTCAATTCATTTTCCAATAGAGCAACCTTTTTAACTTTTTCGAAATGAGAAAGGTCCTTCGTTAGACCATCGATCTGCCGTTCGATGAGATCGATGATCCGGGGATGATGGCACATCTCGGTCGGTGTCTTGGCGTCGGCGATGCCTTTTACCTTGACGTACGATTCGAGCATATCGAAATTCGGCACGACTAGCGCCGCCGCGAATTTGCGCTCGTTTCCGACGAGCACCGCCTGACTGACGAATCGCGAAGACCTGATCATTTGTTCTATCGGCGACGGGGCGATGTATTTACCGCCGGACGTTTTGAAAAGCTCCTTCTTACGATCCGTGATTCGCAGAAATCCGTCGTCGTCGATCTCTCCGATATCACCCGTACGAAACCATCCGTCGTCTGTGAACGCCGCCCGTGTCGCCTCAGGTTTGTTGTAATAGCCGAGCATGACACCCGGACCGGTTGCTTCGATCTCGCCATCCGCGGCGATGCGGATACGAGTATTGCGGATCGGCTTCCCTACCGTGCCGAGCTTTACTGCCGTCTCATTGCTTGAAGTGATGACCGGAGAAGTTTCGGTCAGACCGTAGCCTTGCATGATCGAGATTCCCGCGCCCGTAAAGATCAAAAAAATATCGTCGGGAAGCGCAGCTCCTCCGGTGATGCACGCACGCAAACGTCCGCCGAAGAATTCACGAAGCTTGCTGAAGACAAGAGCATCGGCGAGCTTGTGCTTCATGGCGAGAGCGAAGCCCGGCTCCTCGCGCTGTTCGCGTTTCATCGCGATCTTCTTCGCGATCTCGATCGCCCAATCGAAGACCTTCTCCTTCACACGGCCCGACTGCGCGGCTTTTAGTTTGGCCTTTGCATAAACTTTCTCGAAGATGCGCGGAACGCCGACGAAGATCGTCGGACGAACCTCTTTCAAATTGTCCGGTACCTTATCGACAGACTCTGCGTAGTAGACGGACATCCCGTTGAAGATGTACAGGTACATCGCCGAGCGCTCGAACACGTGTGTCAGCGGAAGGACCGAAAGACAAATGTCGTGAACTGAAAAGTCGTACTTCTCACCCGCGTCCAACACGTTCGAGATGATGTTCGAATGCGTCAACATGACGCCCTTGGGTTCGCCGGTCGTGCCGCTCGTATAGATGAGCGTGGCGACATCATCTGCACTGATATCCGACCTCAATTCGGTGAGCAGCTCCGGCTCGTCGTCGCGAAGCTTCGCTCCAAGAGCTTCAAGATCGGAAAGCGACATCGCATCTTCAAACTCAGTACCGGCCGCGTCGAAGAAGATCAGCGTTTCTATCGACGGACAATCCTTGAGCTCGGCAGCTATCCGTTCATACTCGGCGCGATTTTCGAGGAAGAAAACTTTTGCACTGGAATCTTTGAGGATGTATTCGACCGATGTCGGAGCGAGCGTCGTGTAGATCGGAACATCGATTATCCCGGCGAACTGACAGCCGGCGTCGGTGAAGGTCCATTGAGGTGAGTTCGCCGCCAGGATCGCGGCCTTGTCGCCTTTGCGGAGTCCAAGCGAATAAAGTCCGAGCGCGATCCGCTGTGATCGATCGATCAACTCTGCAGAAGAGATCGGGCGCCACTCATTATCGACTTTGTGATTTAGTGCGTCGTCGAGCTCGTGTTTCTTTACGGCTTGGAGAAAAAGATCGGGAAGAGTCGCCGGCTCGTCCGGCAAGAGAGGCTCGCCGCGATCGGTACGACGATCGAGGATACCGACACCGGAGTCGTTGACACCCTCCATCATTTCGCAAGCAAGCCTCCGAAGAATACTTTCAGGACCTCGTCCGCCATCGGAGCGAGCGGATAACTCTTGCTCGAAAGGATCCAGTTGGTGACCATCTCATCAAGAGCTCCGTAGAACATCTTTGCGCAGACGATAGGTTTCAAGTCGCTGCGAATGACACCGCTCTTCTGGCCCTCGGCGATCGTCGCGCGAATGATGTCGAGGTACTCGGCAAAACCGGCCGCCGAAAACTCCTGCATGAATTTGATAGAACCGCGAAGCTCAACCTGAAAGACGATCGCCATGTCACGGTCCGCACCGAGGCGCTCGAGGTGCAGTTCGGCGATACGACGAAGTTTGTCCTCGGCCGTTCTGAGAGTCGCCAACTCGCGCTGGCCATCGGCGATGAACTCTTCCATCGCGCGATCGAAGATCGAGTGCAGAACATCGTCCTTGTTTTTGAAGTAAAGATAGACCGTACCGTCTGCGACGCCGGCAGCCTTGGCTATATCGGCGACCTTCGCGTTGAAAAACCCTTTTTCGGCAAAGACCGATGTAGCCGCACGAAGAATCGCTTCTCGCTTATCCGGAACCGAAGTTCTGCCGACTGCCGACGCGATCGAGTTTTTGACCATAACCAGGATGAGACTGAATGAATCGCCATTCAGTCTCTAAAGGCTATATCAAAACAGTTACGATTGGCAATAATGAGCGGTGATCAAGATGGAAAACTTGGAGGACTAACCGACCAATTCAAAATCTAAAATCCAAAATTGAAATGGCGGAGAGGACAGGACTCGAACCTGCAAGCGCTCACGCGCGGTAGTTTTCAAGACTACTGCCTTACCAATTAGGCTACCTCTCCGTAGGCCGCGGGGCGGAAGGAGGAGAAACAAAAATATACCGCACCGCCCCTGAATCTACCAACCCCTGAATAGAAGGCAAAAAAAATTCCCGGCCGCGAGTAAACAGCCGGGAACGAGAGAGAGGATGCGTATCCTCAGAGAACTTAGTCGGCTGTTAATAGCCTGGAAATCTGTGAGTCGAGATTCGCTGCCGTGTCCCATCCGGCCGTCCGCATAGCGATGAGGCCTTTACGGCTGATGAGAAAATGTGCCGGGAATCCCATGTTGATGTTGCCCGAACGGTCCTTGTCGGCGTATTTCAGCATCACGGCGAAGCTGTTCGGAAGGATCGTAAAATTAAAAGGATTGCGCTGGATGTACGGGTTGACCTTTGCTTCGCTGTCCATCGTCACGGCGAGGAAGACGACATCCTTGCCGCGATATCGCTCAGCCACGCGGTTCAAGTTCGGGATCTCGCTGTGGCAGATCTGGCACCGTGTCGACCAAAACGTCAGTACGACGACCTTTCCATGCAGTTGCTCCAGATCGTAAAGGCTGCCATCGAGAGCCTGCCCCGAAAATTCAGGTGCGGCCTCGCCCGGCTTCAGTGACTGCTGCGCAAGCGCACCACTCGCTCCGACGAGAAGGATCAGCAAAACGAATATCGTGGATTTGAGCATCGTGAACCGGGTGAGGGGATAGGTGTTAAAGAGTGTTCAACACCCTCTATTTAAAATAAACTGTGAATTAGGATTTACTCCAGAATTATTTTCGCTTGTGGGGCGAAAAGGTTGATTAGAGGGTTCCGACCTGCCTGCCGTTGCTTGAAATTCCAGCCCGGAAGAGCGGACCTCGGTCACGTGTTAATATTTTCCAATGCAGCTCGAATCCCTGGAGGTTCAGGATTTTCGCAATCTCAACGGCTCAATATCGCCTGCTCGGGGGTTGAACATTCTGGTCGGCAATAACGGCCGGGGAAAGACCAATTGGCTTGAAGCCATCCACATTCTTTCTACCACCAAATCATTCAAGACTGCAAAGCCTCAGGAAACTATTCAGTTCGAGAAGGAGCTCGCGATCATCCGAGGCTGCGTTCGGCAATCGGAAGAAATAAGTCATGAAATACAGGTCGCGATCCAACCGAGCTCGAAAATCCTTAGCATTAACGGGAAACGCACGACGCTGAATGAGTATCTCGGGGAACTGACTGCCGTCGTCTTTAATTCGGACGCAGTTGAAATTGTCCGCGGCCATCCGGACTCGCGTCGGCAGTTTCTAGATGATGCGATCGTCTCGCTTCACCCGCCGTTTGTTCAGACCTTTTCCGATTACAGCCGCGTCATCAAACAAAAGAACTCTTTACTGCAGACCGCTCGCGACAATGAATACGGTCTCGATAAGATCGCTGAATTGCTCGAGCCATGGAACGAGCAGCTCATTTCACTCGCGACCCGAATTCATAAAGGCAGGCTCCGCGTCGTGGAGCGATTGAATGAAGAGCTCCAGAACCGATTGTTCGGTGAGGAGATCGTCTCGGTCCGCTACGTATCGTCGCTCGAGGGAAAAGGCGACCTGTCGGACTATGAATCGCTGCTTCAGGAGCGATTGAAGCTTCGCGTTCAAGCGGAGACGATCGCGGGTCATTCGCTCATCGGGCCGCATCGAGACGATCTCGAGATCCGATTCGACGGGCACGATCTGAAAAAATACGGATCCTCGGGTCAGCAGCGCAGTGCCGTGCTGATTCTTCAGCTTGCAAACATCGCGGTCTTTAACGCGACCCGCGGCGAGTATCCGCTCTTCCTCCTCGACGATCTCGACGCCGAGCTCGACTATCGCCGGATCGGCCAACTGCTCGAATTTCTGGATGGAAAGACCCAAACTTTCGTCACAACCTCGAAAGAATCCTTCGTCGAAAAACTCGACCCGGGCGCATCGGTCTTCTGGATCGAAAACGGCTCGGGAAAATCAGCCTAAAAGCTGTCCTTCCCGCTGTAATAATTACGTTCAAAATGCTAGAATTAGGCATTGATTTTGGGTGACTTCCTCACCGGTCGGACACACGTCATTTACACAGGTATTCTCCGATAAAAATATCAAAGAAATCAGAGTTTTAAGGACTTATTCAGAGGTTACAAATTGGCTAAAGCAAAGACAGAATATAGTGCAGATTCGATCACCGTTTTAGAGGGCCGCGATGCGGTCCGAAAACGCCCCGCGATGTACATCGGTTCGACCGGTGACATCGGTCTGCATCACTTGGTTTATGAGGTCGTGGATAATTCGGTCGACGAGGCCCTCGCCGGCTACTGCGACACGATCGAGGTTACGATCCACATGGATAACTCGGTCACGGTTATCGATAACGGGCGCGGTATTCCGACCGACATTCACAAGCAGGAAAAGCGCTCGGCGGCTGAGGTCGTTATGACCGTGCTCCACGCCGGCGGTAAGTTCGATTCGAACTCTTACAAAGTGTCCGGCGGTCTCCACGGCGTCGGTGTTTCGTGCGTAAATTTTTTGAGCGAGTATCTCAAGCTTGAGATCTGGCGAGACGAAAAGACGCATGAGATGGAATTCGAAGCAGGAATTCCGGTCGCTCCGCTGAAGCAGACCGGCACAACCACGAAACGAGGTACCAAGATCACGTTTCGTCCCGATGCGAGCATTTTCGAAACGACCATCTACAGTTTCGAAAAACTTTCGGAGCGACTTCGCGAAAAAGCATTTCTCAACAAAGGCATTCGGATCTTTATCAAGGATGAGCGCGAAGAGGAAGAAAAGTCGCACGAGTTTTATTACAAGGGCGGCATCGCGGAGTTTGTAAAACATCTCAACAAGAACAAGAGTCCACTGCACGACGAGCCGCTTTACTTTGAGTTGATCGCCGACGATCTTTCGATCGAAGTGTCGATGCAGTACAACGACAGCTACGACGAAAAGATCTTCTCGTTCGCGAACAACATCAACACCGTCGACGGCGGAACTCACTTGTCCGGATTTCGCGGAGCGATCACGAGAACGATCAACAACTACGCAGAGAGCTCGGGGCTGACGAAGAACGCGAAGGTCACGCTTTCGGGCGACGACGTCCGCGAGGGATTGGTCGCCGTGATCTCGGTCAAGATCCCACAGCCGCAGTTCGAAGGACAGACGAAGGGCAAACTAAATTCGCCGGTCAAAGGTCCGGTCGAATCGTTTCTCAACGAAAAGCTCGGTGAATTTTTCGAGCAGAATCCGAACGTCGCGAAGAAGATCGTCGGCAAGGCAGTAGATGCCGCCCGTGCGCGTGAAGCGGCTCGCAAGGCCCGCGAGATCGTCCGCAAGAGTGCATTAGGAAGATCGACGCTGCCAGGTAAACTAGCCGACTGTCAGGAGAAAGATCCGGCTCTGTCCGAGATCTACATCGTCGAGGGAGATTCCGCAGGCGGTTCGGCGAAGCAAGGCCGCGATCGTAAGAACCAGGCCGTGCTTCCGCTGAAGGGTAAGATTCTCAACGTCGAGAAAGCTCGCTTCGATAAGATGCTCGGCCACGGCGAGATCAAAGCGCTCATCACGGCGCTCGGAACAGGTATCGGTAAGGAAGACTTCGACGTCACCAAACTTCGATATCACAAGATCTGCTTGATGACTGATGCGGACGTCGACGGAAGTCACATCCGAACTCTGTTGCTGACGTTCTTCTATCGGCAGATGCCCGAGCTCCTTGAAAACGGTTACGTCTACATCGCGCAGCCGCCGCTCTATAAAGTAAAAAGGGGCAAGAAGGAAGAGTACATCAAAGACGAGAAGGCGATGTTTCGTTACCTGATGCGCATGGCAACCAATGAGGTGCATATCATGTCGGGCGATAAGTCAGTCGAGGGAGCAAAGCTTTCAAAGGCGCTCGAACAGACGACCGAGTTCAAAACTTATTCCGAACGCCTCGCGCGTCGTCTGGGTAACGACATGCGGCTAACGCTTGCCGTCATAGATGCATTCGCGGGCAAGAACGGAGTTCTTTCAAAGGGCAATGCAAAGATCCGAAAGATCTTCGATCAGCAGGACATGATGGCCGCAGTCGAGGGTACGATCGCAGCCGCCGGTTATAAGACGGAGCTGACGTCTGATGAAGAGCACGGCCTCTGGGAAGTCTTTGTCATGATGCCGAATAACCAACGTCTGCTGATCGACTGGAATCTCGCACAGCACGTCGAGTTCAGCCGATCCATCGAACTGACGCGAGCGTTAGAAACCGACTTCCCGGGTCCGTTCGTTCTTGGCGAGAATGGCACGAGCGAGAACATCGCGACACGGGCCGAGCTTCTCGAACGCGTGACCGCGATGGCGAAAAAGGACCTCGCGATACAGCGTTACAAAGGTCTGGGTGAAATGAATCCGGAGCAGCTTTGGGAGACGACAATGGATCCGGAAAAGCGCACGATGCTCCAGGTAAAGATCGAGGACGCGATCGAAACCGATGGATTGTTCACCGTGCTGATGGGCGACAGCGTCGAGCCGAGACGCAAGTTCATCGAAGACAACGCACTTGACGTTAAGAATCTTGACGTCTAACTGCGGTCCTCGCTCTCACGCACCCTGATGCCGAAGTGTTCGAGAAGGCGTCCACCCCAGTTTGACGTTCAGTCTCAAAAGAAACTAAAAGACGCAGCGTGGCAGCCCGCCATTCTGCGTCTTTTGCATTCGAAATTGTCGCCGGCTCAAGAGGGCAGCTACCTGACCGTCACCTGTCCGCGCGGCATGTCGAAGAACGCACCCAACATCGCACTGCAGGCATAAGGAGCAGTACTGCGAATAGCTGAGAATGAGATCTTGTCCGGATTACTCGGCTCCGAGCCGTTGCCGTTATCTTGAACCGCAGTCCGGACGTAGTAGCC
>Ga0105249_10006035_pt1 | contig 10499 bp, 9 predicted proteins | sample KBSS44metaG_FD_81522 | JGI IMG/M metagenome (GOLD analysis project Ga0105249, IMG submission 81522) | Switchgrass rhizosphere microbial communities from Kellogg Biological Station, Michigan, USA - KBS S4-4 metaG | ecosystem: Host-associated > Plants > Roots > Rhizosphere > Soil | place...
CTCTTGCTGCCGTGGGATGGCCGGAGCTACGACCTGAAGATGCCACTCAGAAACATCGGGTCGCTTCTCCCGTACCACACCCACGTGGATCCTGCGGCCGTTGTTTCGTCGCTCAATCGAATGGTCGATGACGCAACCGCCGGAAAGACGATCTTTTACGACATCTATACCGATGCTGAAAAGCGGAAGGAGCCGTCCCGAGCGGACGCGGGCTTGTTCTTTTTCAGAGGCAAGTCCGGCGCTCCATTTGCGGTCGTCGCGCCGGGCGGCGGGTTCGCGTACGTCGGCTCTGTGCACGAGGGCTTCCCGTACGCGGCCGAGATCAGCAAGCGCGGGTACAACGCATTCGTGATCAAGTACCGCGCCGGGCAAGGAGGCACGGTCGCCACACAGGATTTGGCCGCAGCGCTGTCGTACATCTTCAAGAACGCAGAAGTCCTCGGCGTCACGACGGCCGGCTACTCTCTGTGGGGCAGCTCCGCCGGCGCACGGATGGCCGCAAGCATCGGTTCCAATGGCACTGGCCGTTTCGGCGGTTCGGAACTGCCGAAGCCTTCGGCTGTCGTCCTCCTCTATACGGGTCATTCGAATGTCGCCTCGACCGAACCTCCGACGTTCGTTGCCGTCGGTGATGGCGACGGCATCGCACCTCCGGCAGTCATGGAGCGGCGAGTCGCGGCGCTGCGCAAAATCGGCACCGAAGTAGAGTACCGGAAGTACCGCGGCGTCGGTCACGGTTTCGGCCTCGGAACAGGGACGACGGCCGAGGGATGGATCGAAGATGCTTTCCGCTTTTGGACCAGGCAGATTCAATAGATGACCACCAACGCAACCCAGGTGTGCATATTTGAACAGCGGCCACTGTGCGCACAGCGATACGCTCTCCTCTGAATGAGTTCCTGGTGGTGCGGGTCGCAAGTCGGGTCCTGATGAGCTCTGCGGATATGGGGGAAAACGCGATGACACGGGGCACGGTCGCTGTTGACGCTTCGGATCTTCAAACCGCCAGCCTCCCGTCCACGGCTGAATGGAGTCACATCTGCACCGGTCGTCACAACGTCCTGCTGGAAGGTCCGATGGCCTGCACGGAGGCCGTTCTGCACCTCTTGAAACGACATTTCGGCGAACCGATCACGATGAAGCGATCAGGAGCGCCGCTCGAACTCCACACGTTGAAGGGTGGAACAGTCGTCGTGCAAGACATCGCGGCGTTTGGCAGACCGGAGCAGGAACGCATACTGGAATGGTTGGAAGACCCTCGGACCCGGACGCAAGTCGTCTGCACAACGATAGAACCGCTGTTTCCCCTGGTCGCGCAGGGGCTGTTCGATGAAACGCTGTATTACCGTCTCAACATAATCCTGCTGCAACTCACGAGGAGCTCGGCACAACCTGATCGCCAGTTCCGGACTCCTGACGAAGGCGTGGTCGAGTACGACCGAGCGTCACCGCCGTCGACTTCCCTCGGCAGCAATACCTGAATGGTGGTGCGTTCTGCCGGATCCCAATGCCATCGTCTCGGCGCTACGCGAGTTCGTTGACGCGCTCGATCGACGACAAGCCCAATTCGAACGCCTCGGCGAGGCACGCATCGCACGTGAGGCGATGGTCCTGCGCGAGGAAGCGTTGACCCGAATCCAGGAACTCACGTCTGCGTCGTGCGATCGCGACGCTCGTGAAGCCGAACGGTCCGAGTCCGTGATGGCCGACGACGGCGGACCGATTGAAAACAACCCAGGAGACTATCCAACACTCCTGTTGACTACTTGACTGCGGTTGCGGCGCGGGTCCACCAGTCGAGAAGGATGGACGACACCATGCTTCACGAATTCATTGCCGAGAACCGCGAAGAGATTATTCGGCGCTGCCGGTCGAAAGTCGACACTCGGCCGGTGCCGCCTTCCGCTTCGGCGGAGTTGGAGTACGGCGTACCAGCGTTCCTCGATCAACTGATCGACGCGCTTCGACACCAGCTGTCGTCAACCATGAAGATCGACAGCGCCGCCGCGCGACATGGCCAGGCACTCCAGCTGCAGGGATTCACGGTCTCCCAGGTCGTTCATGCCTATGGCGACGTGTGTCAGTCGATCACCGACCTCGCACTGGAACGGGACCTCGCGATTCACGTCATTGAGTTCCGGACCTTGAATCGCTGCCTTGACGAGGCGATCGCGTGCGCCGTCTCAGAATTCGGCAGAGAACGCGATCGGTCGATGCGTGATGCCGAGTCGACTCGCGAGGATGAACGAATCGGATTCTTCACGCATGAGATCCGCAATCTTCTCAACACGGCCGGCAGTGCGTTCGACATATTGAAAACCGGCAACGTCGGAGTCGGCGGCAGCACCGGAGCGGTGCTCAAGCGGACCTTGTCGCGGCTCGGGGATCTCGTCAATCGATCGTTCGCAGAAGTTCGACTGCGGCAAGGGATTCACAATCGTGTGCTCATCGCGGTGCCAGCATTCATTGAGGATCTCGCGTCAGCAGCGGCAATGGAAGCTGCGGCGCACGATCTCCAGCTGATCGTGCAGCCCGGCGAAGTTGGAACACTCGTTCACGCCGATCCCCAGATTCTGTCGGCGGTCGTCGTCAATCTGCTTCAAAACGCATTCAAGTTCACGCGTGCTCAAACGACCGTCGTGCTGCGCGTTAGCGCAAGCGCCGACCGCGTGCTTCTCGAGGTCGAAGACGAGTGCGGCGGCTTGCCTGAGGGGAACGTCGACGAGTTCTTCCAAGCATTCGCGCAACGTCACGCGGACCGGACCGGCTTGGGCCTCGGGCTTGCGTTCAGTCGCTGGGGAGCTGAAGTGAACGATGGAAGGATCTCGGTGCGGAGCCTTCCGGGCCGCGGATGTGTTTTCGCGGTCGATCTGCCGAGGGTCATCACGTCAGCTGTCGCGATCGTGTGACGGGGATTTGCCGGGGTCAGGACAAATGATTGCGCAACAGCTGGCGATGTTACGGCTAGTTGGACTCCAGCTTTTTCGTGTCGCGTATGTCCCGGAGAATCCGGCGCATTTCCTCGACCACTGACATCTGTTCGAGCGTCGTCTTCAGACTCTCAGCGGTCGCATTGACGGATTCCACCGCGGCATCACGCGCGCTCTCGGCCGCGAGCCGCGCCTCCTCGCCGGCGGCGCGCGCAGTCTCAGCCACTTCTCGGAGCTGTTCTCGCCCCTCCCGCCACACTTCAGCCCTCTTGCGGCCGTGTTCGCCGGCTTCGCGGGTCTCCTCAGCGACTCGCCTGACCTGCTCCGCCTCGCGTATGGCGGCTTCGGCTAGCGCGAGGACGACCGGCACTTCCGCTTGCGCGCGGTCGCTTGGGGGATCCTTACTGCGCGTATCCGCTTTCGGTGCGCCGTCGCGCAGCTTCGACCGCCGCTTCGAAGGAATGCGTTCGTTTGACATTGATGCCCATGGACCTTCCTACGCAAAGTACCAAAAGCGCCGCACGAGCGATGTCCCGAACAGAACATCCTCAGGGCTTCGTGCTACCAGCGCTGAGCGTGTTCCATTCAGTACATCTTTCCTCTTGAGCTCGGCATACGCTTGGGGGAATCGGGGATATTCGCCCATTGCGGTTGAGAGATCCGCGTCAGTACCGAGTGCCTCGCGCGCGCGAGTCATCCGCCGCTTTCCTTCATCACCGACGTGGTCCGTCGAGAAGCGGCTCGCCGCTGCGGAACGCGAGCTGCGCATGCAGTTCACGCGAATCGCACAGCTCCAAGCCGAACTGGACCTGCTCGTGGGAGCCCTCCGGCGTTTGCCGGATGCCGTCCAAGGAAATCAGAGCTCGTTAGGTGCAGCTGTGATGCGCGCATCCGATCAATCACGGCACGACGCTTGATCGCCCAACGGCCCAAACGACACTCGCCCACCTGCCCCACGCCGTTAAGACGTTTCGCACAGATCGTCTCGCCCTGAGCCTGTTCAATGTCGTACCGATCGCGGGACAAAGGCTGGCGCTTTCAGTTCAAGCTGACCGGCGACCGATGGAAGGAGGTGTCGCGAGGCGGGGGGTGTCTGCGGTGTCCGTCACTGAAAGGCGGGACATCTCCAGCAGACCACCGAAATAGTTCCGACTCTCGAGCAACAGAGAGGCGACATGACTGGCGCCTGCGTCCAGGAGTCCCTGCGAGCTCTCGTCCGCCATCGCCGGTGGTCCCCATCGTCCCACCGTGATTGGCAACGCTGGCAGTGCCGCTCGAAGTCTTCTCACAAGATAGCGTGTCTTCGACGACGAACTGGGTGGAAGATCCGCGAAGCACACCACAGAGAATGCTCGGTCTTCTACCAGGGATATCAATTCCACCGCCTGCATGCGCGTACCAGTGATCTCCATCGCGATCGGTACATCGTCCAGCAGATGTGCCAGCATCTCGAGCGCCACCTCATCGGCGCCCCCGTTGACCGCGTAGCCCAGTACGCGCAGCGGCTCGCGCGGTCCCACGAGCGTGGCATCGGCTACCGCGGCGGGTGGCTCCGTCTCCGCGTGGCGGCGGATGATCCCGGCCGCGTCCGAAATCAACTCCCGCGTCGCGTCGATCACCGCCGCTTCTTCTTCTGACGAGAGCCGGCGCTCCAACCGGTCACGCTCGGCATAACTGAGTGCCGGCAGCAGGAGCGCGTCGTACACCGAGGCCGGCGGCTCCGTCTTGATGTGGTGGTCGATCAATTCGGCCGCTTCGCTCTGGTCGCGAGCCACCAGGCGCTGATAGAAGCCGTACTCAGGTGCGAGCGCTGGAGCGACGTCCATCACCAGACCGACAAACGCAAGGCCGGGCACGTGCTTGCCTACCACGACGAGACACACGGTCAGCGGCGCTGCCATGAGCAATCCGAGCGGTCCCCACAGCCACGTCCAAAACGCGACGGACACGAGCAGCACCACCTGCGATACGCCGACCGCTCCTGCATAGAGCGCGGTTTCGAGCACGAGATTCGTGAGCAGTTCGAGGACGACGAACAGAGCGAGGACCATCAAGGGGCCAGTCCATCCGTTCAGCGCCGCGAGGCTGACGAGAATCGGGGCACCAGCCGCGAGCACGGGACCGACGTAGGGGATGAATCGTAACGCCGCACCGAGGATTCCCCAGACCAATGGGTAAGGGACGTGGAGAAAGTACAGCCCGACGAAGATCGCGATGCCGTACAGCAGACTGACGAGCGACTGCATCAACAGTTGCCGGCTGACGCGCCCCGCCGCCTCGTCGAATGCTTTCGTGGTCGTGGCGAGCTGTCCGTGCCCAATCAGACCGATCAGGCGGTCGCGGAGATCGCGGCGTTCGAGCAACATGAAGACGACCATCGCCGCAACGAGGCCCGCAGTGCTCAGCGGTCCAACGACGGGCCCAAGCCACGCGAAGGCCGAAAACCCCGTCGCCGGATTGGAAGTCACGACAACGGGGCGCGACACGGTTCCTTTCGGCGCTTCCGTTCCCAGATCAGTCTTGATACCTTCCAGCGTTTCCTGCAGCTTTTCGACGGCGCCGCCCCTGCTCGCATTCCGCACGTCGGCGATCTTCGTTCGGATGTTGGCACGATAGCCGGGCAGGTCCTCGGCGAGTTTGTCTATCTGCCGCGTCAGACCCCAACCGGCGAGAACGAGCGCCGCGAACACCAGCGCAACCACTAGCAGTACGGCAGGGACCCGACCGATCCACCGTTGAAGCCAGGTGACGGGTGGCGTCAGGACGAACGTAAGCAGGATGGCAAGCGCGAATGGCACGAGGACGGCTTGCGCCCAGTACAGAACCGCGACGACGAGCACCCCACCGGCGAACGTCACCCAGGGTCGCACCGATTTCAACAGGTCGTCCAGGTTCTACTCCGTTCCTGGGGGTGGCGGTCAGACCACGCGCCGCCCGCACAACAGCATGGTCATTCTCCTTCGACATCCGCGCATCAGAGGCCTGACGTCGCTTGCAGTTTCCGGAACGCTCGAGGCCCTTCCATCCTGGACCTCATCCTGCCGATCGAGGTGTTCCAAACGGAACATCTCGGCCTCCTTCAAAGGTGGAGACTGGAGCAGAAGTTCTGGCTGCCGACTCGGGTCAGGACGTTTCGCGAGGCGCCTGGATGCACCGTGATGCGACCGACGCGCGGGCGGACAGACAGAGTCATGCAGAGGGAAGGTACACAGTGAAATTGATTATCGCGACGACGATGGCTACGACGTTGGCGCTCACGCCGCTGCTGGCGCAGGAGAAGGAGCCGGGAAAGCGACTCGATGACGCGGCGGCGGTGTTTTCAGAGATTATGGCGGCGCCGGATAAGGGTATTCCTCAGGATCTCCTCGAGAAGTCCTATTGCATCGTCATTGTTCCGGACCTCAAGACCGCTGCATTCGGCGTTGGCGGCAAATACGGGAAAGGATACTTGGCCTGTCGAAACAAGGGCGGAACCGGTTGGTCTGCGCCCGGCACGGTCCGCATCGAAGGCGGGAGCGTGGGTTTCCAGATAGGCGGTTCATCGACGGACGTGATCATGTTGGTCATGAGCGAACGGGGAGCGGACAAGCTGCTTGCAAGCAAATTCACTCTGGGCGCGGAAGGTTCCGCGGCGGCTGGTCCCGTGGGACGGACGGCCACGGCTCAAACGGATGCCCAAATGCACGCCGACATTCTGTCGTGGTCGCGCACGCAAGGGCTGTTTGTGGGCGTGGCCCTGGAGGGAGCGACGCTCCGCGAGGATCTGGATGACAACGCCGCGCTGTATGGCAAGAAACTGGGGAACCGCGCCATCGTGAGAGAGGGCGCGCGGCCGCCCAAAGCCGCGGCCAAGCTCCTTGAGCTGCTGAACCGGTACTCGAGCAGAGAACGTACAGACTAGTCGGGCACGTCACCGGATGCCGTATCGACGGCGCGGCGAAAGTGGAGTGGGTCTCGCAGGTTCTGCAGCTCCCGGTAGTAATAGAGCGGGGTTGGCCGGTGTCTGCTGAATTGCAACTTCTTAAGAAACTCGATTTCCTCGGCGGTCGCATCCCCCCTCAGAGATGGATCCTGAAGAAAGGCCTGGAGCCCGGGCTCCTCGTTGATCTCTGGCGCGTGTTGCCGTTCCACGAACTCGAATTTTCTCGGGCGCCCTGGCGCGAGGCGGTGGTTCAGGACGATCTCCATCGCGAACGTCGCGAAGTCGATGTCCCACGATTCAATCAGCGGATCCAGGAAGGTGACGCAGTTCTCGGGTGAAACGTTGAAGACATCCGTCTCCAGGAAATCGAGCGCCGTGACCCGCATCTCTTCATAGCTGGTGTCGGTGAGTCGAGCGACGAGACGAAGCCAGTTTTCATCGTTCAATTCCTGTTTCGTCACTCGCTTCGCGACGTCCAGCAGCTTTTGGGTGACGAGCCGCTCGAGGGCGCCAAAGGGCTCCTTCTCGAACATCGCACGCATCGGTTGCGTTTTTTCTGGCGAGCACTTGCGGAGAATCAACTCGCGCACTTCCCTGAACAAGGGCGCGGGCGGGTCGGCGAGCCTTCTCTTCAAAGCGGCGGTGCGGACGAGGTCGGCCAGGGTTGCTAACTTCCCGACGGGAAGTCGCAGAAACGTCTCCATCCTCTCGTAGATGTCGGTCCGCTCGGGCGCCGGAGGCGCCTTCTTCCCAGTCAACAGTTGTGAAATGTAGGACTCGGTCACCTGGGCCGCCGCCGCCAGATCCCTTTGCTCCGTCCCTAATTCCTTGAGCCGCTGGCGGATAAGAAGCGAAAAATCCAACCGATTCCTCCCGCGTCATTGATTAACTAGATTATTTAACATATTAGCCTTCAAGAGCATTATCACACAATTAGATTGACAAGATTTGTTAATTAACTAATACTGCTTAACAGGATTGCTGCTTACCCGCCGGTCCTTCAGGTGTTCTGAACTAAATCAGGTTATCTGATCCCTCCTCGTAGGCCACGCCAACCTAGGAGGTTGACATGTTTGCTCGCACGGTTTCCGTTTATCTCCACAGGGTCGCCGCTCGCGTGTAGGGGCTCAGGTTCATTGCAGTGGCGGGGCAGTCCGCCGCCGACAGGCGTTATCAACGCAGGAGAAACATCATGACTATCGTTCGTTGGAATCCGTTACACGACATGGGCACAAACCAGGAGCGGCTGAGCCGGATACTCGACGACTTCTACGGCAGATCTCAAGAAGACCTCGCGCGAAGTGCATGGGTGCCAGCAGTCGACATTTTCAGCAACGGCCAGCACGAACTGGTGTTGAAGGCCGAGCTCCCCGAGATGAAAGAAGAGGAGATCGACGTGACGGTTGAAGACAACACGCTGACGCTGCGTGGCGAGAGAAAGCTCGACGCGGAAGTCACGGAGGACCAGTTCCATCGCATCGAGCGCAGTTATGGTTCGTTTGCGCGGACGTTCGCGCTACCGCCGACGGTCGACGCTGGCCAGGTCAGCGCGCAATACAAGGACGGCGTTCTCACGGTCCGCCTGCCGCTGCGCGAGGAAGCGAAGCCAAAGCAGATCAAGGTCCACGTCGCGGCGTAAGGTCACCGCATGGCGGGGTCTACGCCCCGCCTTTTCGGCGGATCGCAGATTCAAGTGGCCAGCCCCCCGAAGCCGACACGTTCGATCGACAACTGACGCTTTGCCACTTCGTAAGGAGTCCACATGACTAACGTGAGCGCTCGCATTCTGGCACTGTCGTTCTCTTGGGTCGTGCTGTCGTCACCGTTGCTCTCCGCCCAGGATTTGTCGCAATACCGCGAGTTTCAATTGGGGATGAGCCTGGCGACGGCCGCGCAAAAGTCCGGGGTCACGCCTGAGTCGCGGCTGCCGCAGCAACCCGCGAAGCTGATTCAAGAACTCATCTGGCAGCCGCCACGCGGTATCGCCACGTCACCGCCAGCAGACTCGGTCCGGAAGGTCATTCTGAGTTTCTACGACGACCAGCTGTTTCGAATCACGGTCAGCTATGAGTGGGAAAGAACCGAAGGGCTGACGGTCGAAGACATGATCGATGCTCTTTCGGCGAGCCACGGCCCAGCAACTCTGCCCGACACTGATGTCATCCCGCTGTTGTCCCGGGTCGCTTCCGACGGCGACAGGATCATGGCCCACTGGGAAGACGCGCAGTACTCGCTCAACCTCGTTCGTCCGTCCTACGCGTCCACTTATGGACTGGTGATGTTTTCAAAGCGGTTGGATGCGCTCGCCCGCGCTGCCACCGTCCAATCGCTCTGGCTGGACGACCAAGAGAGTTCAGCACGAGCCATCGGTCGCAAAAGGAGCCAGGAGGATGCAGATCATGCCCGGCAAGAGCAGGTCAGGGCACGGAACAAAGCGGCCTTTCGATTCTGACGCCAGTCGCATGATCCTCTTCGCCAGTCAAGGGTCGCAAGGGCCCTGGTGATGCGAGGAGGCCGGCAGCCAACGACTCCGACATTTCGGAGAATATACGCGAATCCGATAACGTCAAGAAGCCAACACGATGTCCTCGTCTTGACCAGCGAATCGTCCCCGGATTGCTCAAACATCAAGCAACCGGAGACGAACCCTCGATCCCCGCCGGTCCGAGGACCAGGTCGCGTCTCGGAAAACCCACTCGAAGAACGCGGCGGTCGTCTTGCAGCCCCCACTCGGATCAACCCCTGTCGATCCTCCACATGCGATTTCGTCCACGAACAACGAGGAAGGTCATCTGCCCATGCGGCAACTTGTGATTGGGACAGTGTTGCTCGCCGCCGCCTGCGGAGGGCCACAGTCCCCCCCGGCCAAGCCTGCCGCGGACGCGACGCCCGCCGTGCAACTTGGCGGTCCACCGTCCAGCGCCGGTACGGCGACCGCCGACAGCGGCGAGATCCAGCCGGCCGATCCCGCCAAATTTCACAAGGAGCCTGGCTACTCGCCGTACGCAGGCCGTCGCTATCCCGAGCGCCCGTACTTTGGTGATGAACACGTCCACACTGCGTGGTCGGTTGATGCCGGCGGCAGCGGCGCGACGCTCGGTCCGGAGGAGGCGACGCGGTTTGCGCGGGGCGAGGAAATCACCTCGACCAGCGGCCAGCCGGTGAAGCTCGGACAGCCGCTCGACTGGGTCGCCATCACGGATCACTCCGACATGATGGGGATGATCACCGAGATCAAGGGCGGCAATCCCGAGATGATGGCTGACTCGACGCTCAAACGGTGGCGCGACATGTTCAACGGCGGTCCGGTCGAGGCGAAGAAGGCCGTGATGGAACTGGTCGCCGCACAGGCGAACAAGAAGCTGCCGCCGGCCGCGACGGATCCGAAGTTTGCCAAGAGCGTCTGGGCCAAAAACACCACCATCGCAGAGAAGTACAACGAACCGGGACGCTTCACGGCGTTCATCGGCTACGAGTGGACGTCGAACGCCGGTGGCGGCGACAACTTGCACCGGAACATCATCTACCGGGACAACAAGGACAAGGCCGACCAGGTGTTGCCGTACACCACGTTCCAGAGCGAGAACCCCGAGGACCTCTGGAAGTGGATGACCGAATGGGAGAAGACCACCGGCGGCAAGCTCCTC
>Ga0105249_10006038_pt1 | contig 10497 bp, 8 predicted proteins | sample KBSS44metaG_FD_81522 | JGI IMG/M metagenome (GOLD analysis project Ga0105249, IMG submission 81522) | Switchgrass rhizosphere microbial communities from Kellogg Biological Station, Michigan, USA - KBS S4-4 metaG | ecosystem: Host-associated > Plants > Roots > Rhizosphere > Soil | place...
AAGTCAAAATTTTTACAATAAGCTGGGATTGAATACGACAGGGTTCAATCCGTCCAGGCGATTTGCAATGAACAGGATCGTTCCTACTGAAGAAGAAAAACATTTTCGCCGGCAATTGATTCAGGGATATGTGCACGATGAGGGTGCCAGCATGTTCGGTGGTGTTGCTGGTCATGCAGGACTATTTTCTTCTGCTTATGATCTTGCGATGTTATATCAAATGCTATTAAATGGTGGCGAAATAAATGGTGTAAGATTTTTACAACCCGAAACAATAAAATTCTTTGCAGCCTATCATAGTGAGAACAGCCGCCGTGGTTACGGGTTTGATAAACCTGAAAAAGATAATGCGACAAGAAAGGAACCTTATCCAAGTGCATTGGCATCATCCGAAACTTTTGGTCACACAGGTTTTACCGGTACTTGTGTATGGGTTGATCCCAAAGTAAACCTGGTATATGTTTTTCTTAGCAACCGGGTCAACCCGACAAGAAATAATAACAAAATCTCGCAAATGCTTATCAGGGGTAAAATTCAGGATGAGTTTTATAAGGCAATTGAAAGAGAAAATTCCAAGGATCAAATTACAAGAACCAAATAAATTACCCGGATCTGTTTCTTGTTATTTGAGATTTAATAATACTTCCTTAATCTCGTTATACTGCTCCCAGGGAATAAAATGCCTGGCACCTGGTAATATTTTTACAGATACGTTTTGATTGGTACTTAACTTCTTTTTTGCATAATTTACATTACTCACCGGAACAAATGTATCCTTATCACCATGCACGATCCAAACAGGGCACGTTATTTTATCCCAATGCTTATCCAGTTCCTTCAGATCTTTCTTCAAATACCACAGCTCTTTATTACTTGGCCTGAAAGCGCCGGGTAAAAAATAGTTTAAAGGAGTTTTATATAAAACAGGTCTCCATTTTTCCGGTTTCTCAGCATCAGGATCAACTGAACCTGCCAGTAACACAAGTCCTGTAAATATTCCGGGATTATCCATTTGCAGCTTTACGATCATCGGTCCGCCTAATGAATGACCCACCGCATACATAGCCTTGCCATTTTGAAATTGCCTGATCAAAGGAGTAATTAATTCAGACTGCTCATCAAGATTTTTTGATTTATTAAAATTACTATACCCAAAACCTGGTCTGTCTATCGATATCATCCTGTATTTACCGAGCAGATCTTTATCCTGCATATATTTCTCAAATGCATTCCAGCTGCCGGGTGAACCATGCACAAAAAATAAGGTGGGTAAACTGTCATCACCGGTCTTTGCATAATGCATCGTAAATCCGTCAATTTCCATAGTTGCAGTTGTCAATTCCACGCCGGATCTTGAAAACTTTTCTTTGGCTTCACTATCACTAATGCGAAACTTCATACAACTCTGGGCAAATATGAGCCATGCCAAAAGAAAAATACCAATGATGCGAAAAGTAATTCTTAGTCGCTTTCGTTTCATTATTTAAACTTACAACAATTGTCTTGTGCAAAGATGATACATGCTGTAATTGTACAAGCTTCCCGACAAGTTTGATTATTTTTTCCCTGGTTTATTAGGTGGACGCTGATTTCGTTGATGGGGATTCTGCTGCTGTCCGCCTTTCTGTTGTGGAGGTTGATTACGCTGTTGCCCCTGTTGCTTTTGCTGTTGGCGGGGTTGCGGCTTTTGTTGCTGTTGTTGTTTACGTTTACGGTCAGCTTTTTCTAATGAACGTAAACTGATTTGTCCAACCACATCAACAAATTCCGGCTCTACTTCCTTTTGCTTTGTGCTTGTTATTTCAACAGCTTCGAGTTCTTCAGGAAAAACGCCCTGCGCATTGAGTGATCTGATCTTCCGCACTCTCTCGATCGTGACGGGATAATGCTTTGTGCTATCAGGAAGGATATACCACATCAGGTTCTTAAATATATCTTTCTTGATCAGAATTGCATTGCCCTTTGCGATCTTGAGCATATCACAATCTTCGGGGAAATGTTGTAAGGCGTCCAAATAGGTATCCAGCTCATAATTCAAACAACACTTTAACCTTCCGCACTGACCACTGAGTTTGGATTGATTGATCGATAAATTCTGGTAACGTGCCGCGGTTGTATTTACACTTTTAAAATCACTCAGCCAGGTAGCGCAACATAACTCACGACCACAGCTGCCAATACCACCCACTTTTGCACTTTCCTGCCTGGCCCCGATCTGGCGCATTTCAACTTTTACTTTGAATTCGCTTGCATAAACTTTGATCAACTCGCGAAAATCAACCCGGCCTTCAGCGATGTAAAAAAAAGTTGCTTTTCTACCATCAGCCTGTATCTCCACTTCACTGATCTTCATATCGAGCTTCAGTTGCTTCGCAATGGCCCGGCTGCGAATCACTGCATCTTTTTCCCTGGTCTTTGTACTGCGCCATGTATCAATATCACGGTCATTTGCCCTTCGCAATACTTTTTTCATTTCAGGATCATGCTCTTCAACTCCTTGTTTCTTCATTTGCAGGCGAACGATTTCCCCGGTTAGTGATATTTCGCCTACATCAAACCCACTGATTCCTTCTACAGCGATAAGGTCGCCTTTATCAAAATGGTGCAATGTTGGATTGCGGAAAAAGTCTTTGCGGCTTCCCCTGTTAAAGCTTACTTCTACCACCCGGCACTCGTCGCCTGCATCAGCCACAGGCATATTACGAAGCCAGTCATGTGCATTCATACGGTTACATCCGCCGGAACTACACCCGCCATTACTTTTACACCCATTTGGCTTTGTGCCACAACTACTGCATCCCATCTGGTTAAACTAAAATTTGTACTTAATAAATTTTTGAGGAAGATAATTATAGAGTCAGCTAATTACTACCATCACCGTTTGTTGCGTCGTCCCGCATACTGTGGGATACGTCCCTTATAATTATTCGGCCTGTCGCTTTAAGTTTGCCGACGGGCATTTCAACAGAATTGTTGTTGATACCCAAGCTCCAATATATAGACTAACGATGACTCAATAATCAAAACCTGCATTCTATCGCACTTTTCAATAACGGCAGGTTCTTCTCACTCACTTCTATCACCAGACTCTCTCTATCCTCAATCTGCCAAAAATACAATTTTGTTCTTAATGATATGATAAAGCTTGATGGTGAGGGCATGAAACAGCATTTTGGCGTTGGCATTACGCTCTATATAGTAAACTGCCTTATCCAGTTCCTCCACAATCGCCTGTTGCTGACTGATATCCGCCACCTTGTTTATGCGGCTGGCAAAATTATCTGTACTGTCGATTTGCGAACCGGTGACACGATAACGGATACTTTCTTCGAGCAAATGATTAAAATAGAGCAAAAATTGCTTTTGTTTTTCTCTACCCAGCCTGCTTATTTCTTCTACCCATTTTGTCTGTGCCGTTGGGCCTGTTTTCAAAATTGCATTGAGCCAATCCCGGAGCAGGCTCTGCCAGTCCTCATCTGCATGTTGCAATTGCTGCAAGGCTTCACGATAATTACCATCACTTGTTGTTGCAACCTGTTTGGCTTTTAGTGCTTCTGTATTATTCCGGTCGATCAATGCCTGTTCAATATCCTTTGCTTCCAAAGCAGGAATTCTTACTAACTGGCAGCGGGATGCAATCGTTGATAATATCAATGATTCATTTTCTGCAACAAGGATGATCAAGGTATTGGGCGGTGGCTCTTCAATCATCTTTAAAAGTTTATTCCCTTCTTTTTCCAAATATTCCGGCATCCAGAGGATTAAAATTTTATATGGACTTTCAAAACTTTTAAGACTTAGCTTTTTAATAATATCATTACACTCATTAGCAGTGATATTGCCCTGTTTATTTTCAGCTCCTATAAATTGCAGCCAATCGTACACATTTCCGTAAGGATAGTTAGTGATAAACTCTCGCCATTCAGTTATATAATCAGTACTTATGGGCGGTGTTCCCGGTTTTTTTGTAACAACTGGGTAGGAAAAATGAATGTCAGGATGAACAAGCTGGTTTGTCTTTTTGCAGCCGGAGCATTGGCCGCACGAATCCTTATCGTTTTCCCGTTTCTCGCCGCTGGTTATTGATTCATCTCCAAATAATGAAGGGCCGCTTCCCGATATCTGGCCCCTGACTTTCTCACACACCACATACTGTGCAAAAGCAATTGCCAACTGCAAAGCCCCGCTTCCTTCTTTGCTTAAAAACAACATTGCATGCGGCAACCGGTTGGATTGTACCATTTCAGCCAGTTGTTGTTTTACGGGTTGTTGGGCTATAATGGAGGAAAATTGCATTGGGAGCGAATATAAATCAATCGAAATAAAAGAATTTATAAAACCCTAAAGCTGTGCATTGGATCTATACGAGGAACGGATCTTTTATAATGTACCGCTTGGCACAACTGAAAATTTATGCTTAAATTTTAAAATTCTTTTTTCAAATAGCTCGTAGGAAAGTGTTGCCATTATAAGGGATATTGTCAATCCAATTAGAAAACCGATCTGTTTTAACCATAAATCTGAGTTTTGCAGAAGCTTATTTAAGAAATAGATCACGGGATCATGAAACAGATATAGGCCAAAAGAAATTTTCCCGGCATATCGGATATATTTATTATCAAATATTTTATGCGGCCACCCGGTATCATTATAAACAACCGAACAAAATATCAACAGCAACCCCGCAGTAAGCAACGGATACAGATAGAGCTGATTATAGCTCATAACGGAGCGGTCGGGAATAAAATACATAAGAGATAAAAACATGAGCCCACCGATAAACCCAGTTATGGGTTTGATTTTTTTTAAATGATTATCGGCAATACCCAGGCCGAGTACAATACCCGCTAAAAAGCAATCACCGGAAAAGGGAAGAACGAAAATAAAAGGATGAGCAAGATTTTTCTGGATCAGAAGCAATCTTGATAATATCAATAAAAAAAAGCCCGCTGTCAAAATCCAAATCAGCAGCTTTTTTGGTAACCTGTACAGAAAGGGAATTATGAATGGCAATACCAGGTAATACTGTTCTTCCAATGAAATACTCCACAAAGGGCCGGCAGACCAGTTAGCAGCATGACCATATAATGCGGTATTTATATTATCATAGAAAAAAATATTACCTATCAGTCTTGCATAATTTATTTTTTGAAAAACAAATATTGAAACAAGAGTAATAACGGTAAGATAGAAAAAGTATAATGGCCAGATCCTGAGTATGCGTCGTACAAAATATTTTGTAAGACTAATTTTGCTCCGTTGTTGTAATTCTTTTACAAGTAACCGGGTTAATAAAAAACCACTGATCAGGAAGAACAGTTGTACCCCGGTCCAACCGATCTCATATAAAAAATTGCTTGGTGCCGGTTTTGAATAATGCCTGCAATAAACAAGAAAAAAACCTAAAAAACGCAATCCATCTATAGCGGGTAAATAAAAATTCCGACTGGTCAAGTAACTTATTTTTGTTGTTACAAGTTAAACAAAAGCGATGTCCACAAATGAACATCGCCAAGTTTCTTTTACAAAAAAGATTTATTCCACCCCACTGTTAATTCAACCACTTTAATATCTCAGGGCTCATGGGGCTTACTTTGTTATGGAATACAGCTACCAGATTACCCTTTTCGTCTATTAAAAATTTTGTGAAATTCCAGATAACCGGGTCTTGTAAAAATTTTTTCCAGACAATGTCTTTAGAGTTATCAGCAGGTACATTTTTGGACAATTCTTTTGATTGATCTACCAGCCATTTGTAAAGAGGAGCAATATCATCACCCCGCACGGAAATCTTTTCAGCCATAGGGAACGAAACGCCGTAATTCTTTTTGCAAAACTCTTGTATCTCAGTATTCGAACCGGGTTCCTGTTCACCAAAATTGTTTGCAGGAAAGCCTACGATGACAAGTTTGTCTTTATATTTCTCATACAATTTTTCGAGGTCAGCATATTGAGGCGTATTGCCGCATTTGGACGCTGTATTAACGACCATTATCTTTTTTCCTTTGTAAGCAGAAAAATCAATTTGATTGCCATCGAGCCCGGGCACCTTAAAATCATAAATAGAAGTGCCTCCGGATAAAGTAACGGCAAGAACCAATGTTACCAGAAAAGTTTTCATGATTGCATTTTTTGAGATGAAATTCAAAGTTAGGGCGTTTCTAAAATCTTTGAGTCAGAGAAATACCCTATTTTATTGTTTTTCAAAACAGCCCAGGTCAGGTTTGGGTCCTGCCATCCGGGGTTTCCCGTCCAGGTCCAGTAGGATCGGAGTAGTAGAGCCTGCATCTTTTGCAGGTGAGGTGGATTTTAATCTGAAATCATAATATCTGTCTGAGACATTGATACTGTCAAACTGAGGATCCTGGTTGTTGATAATGTTTGTGCCCGTAACATTCGCCGGAGGCGTTGTAACTTTCCATAAAGCATTTTGAAAGCTCACGTTAAATGCCTTGCTATTATTCTTTGCCGTCACTACTTCATCTTCCACAGTTCCGCTTTCGCCCCAAATAATACAATTTTGAAATGCAGCATTCAGATCAGCAGGCGAAGGAACATTATTAATGTTTATATAGTTCGTGAGAATAACAGACGGTTCTCTATGAAATAAATAGGTATTCGAAATTGTTGCCATTGTACAATGGGTAAAAGAATAAGTTCCTCCTTTATAAATTTCAATACTATTACCACAGTTGCTAATCAAACAATTGCGGGCCGTCACACTTGAGTTGATCGTTATGATCCCCGCATCGTAAGCATTATCGATCACACATTCATTGATGGTGACCTTGGGGTTTGCATTGGGTGATGGGTCTTGTATCCCCAGCGCCTGATATGCATTTTTTAACACTGCATAATTCAATACATTATCCTTGCTGCTTCCCCTGAAAAATATTCCTGGCCAACCGCCCGGATAATCTTTATAAGGGTCATCTAACCGGTCACCACGGAAATAAACCCGGTCCACTGTATCTTTTAAACCATTTACCTGTAAGGTTCCATCAACAATGATCGGTGCATCAGCATGTGTGTAGACCCGGCATCCTTTACTGATTGTTAATATCCGGTTTGTATCGATGACCATTGACCCTAAGATCACATAAGGCAGGTCGTTGTTCCAGGTTTCATTAACAGTTATTTTTTTGTCACGAAAAAAATGAGCGTTTTGTCCCCAGGCTTCCAGTTGGATCAATTCATTATTTCCATTGAAACTTATCCTGATGCTATCCCGTATCACAAAAGGAAGATTAGCAGCATTGGGATTTACATTCACCTGCACAAACACATATATACTATCATTTGCGTCTATCTCGATATCCTGCACTTCAGGACCAATGATTCCATCCACATTTATTTTAAATAATGAGGCGTTTCCATTCATTAACCTCACAGAAGACAGTTTTAGTTTTTGATCATTCTCGTTTTTAATAATGAAATACCGGCTGGTTGAACCTGCTGTTACAAAAACGGTGTCAAACTTTAGTGTATCTGCACTGATCGTTACCCTTGCATCAGAAGAAGTGATAAAAGAATCTTTTCTGCAGGAATAGATAAAAAGCAAAATGGTTAAGGACAGAATACTGGCAGTCTTCATGGAATTCAAAAGTAATAGAAGTATTTTGATTTTTCTTCATCCGCCTCTTCATTTGTGGAGAAGAGCAGGGACAAAGCTAAATCCTTGAAGCAAAGCACAGGGTGGCAATACTTAGTTTGACCTTATCCACTTTGAGTAATTCCGTGCCACAGGCTTCCAGGGTAGCCCCGGTGGTGACAACATCATCCACAAGAAGCAGATGTTTTCCTGCTACCTTTTCCCGGTTGGTCAGTAAGAATTTTCCTTCCATATTTCGCCATCTTTCGATTCTCCCTTTCTTAGTTTGGGTTTCAGTATGTTCAGGCCGGATGATAACATCCGTTAAGACAGGAACTTTAAGTAATTCGGCGATCCCTTCACACAACAATACAGATTGATTATATCCTCTTCTTTTTTCTTTACCCGGGAATAATGGCAATGGAACAATTGCATCCACTTTAAATCTTTCTGAGTACAACAATTGATAACCCATCATTCTGCCCAATTGCAACCCAAGCTCCTTATTGCTTTTGTATTTGAACTGGTGCATCAGGTGTTGCACTAAAGATTCTTTTGTAAAATAGTAGGACGCTGATGCACTTTCCAAAGGTAATCTGCCCCAGAATATTTTTTCAACCGGGTTGTTTTCATGTTTTTCAAAATCAGTTTCGGGTAATGCATCGACGCATCTTAAACAAAGATTTGATTCAACGCTCAAAAGATCGCTTCCGCATCCGCTGCATATATGCGGGAAAATAATTTGCAACAGGGATTCGCGTATCTCTTTTAACTGGATCATGAACTAAAATAATAGTTTATAAACCTCTTCAACTGTTCCGAGTGTGATCATTTCGATATTGAATTTTTGCTTGCTGATGCCTTTCTGATTATATTTTGAAATAATGATTTTTTCAAAGCCTAATTTTTCCGCTTCTGCTATTCGTTGCTCAATTCTGTTCACAGCTCTTATTTCACCGCTTAATCCCACTTCGCCGGCAAAGCAAATGTGTTGCGGCAGCGATATATCTTCATAAGAAGAAAGAAGAGCACAGATCACCGCCAGGTCGATGGATGGATCTTCAACTTTTAAACCGCCGGCAATATTTAAGAATACATCCTTAATACCAAAATGAAAACCGCCTCTTTTCTCTAAAACCGCAAGTAATAATTGTAATCTTCTTTGATCAAAACCGGTAACCGTTCTTTGGGGGGCGCTATAAACTGATTGCGTGACCAATGCCTGCACTTCAATTAATAAAGGTCGCATTCCCTCCATCATTGCTGCAATTGCAATCCCGCTTAGGTTATCTTCCTTTTGTGTAATCAGTATTTCACTTGGATTTAAAACGCCCCTCATTCCTGTATCATTCATTTCATATATACCAAGCTCTGACGTACTGCCAAAACGATTTTTCAGTGTTCTTAATATCCGGTAAGCGTGGTGCCTGTCGCCTTCAAATTGCAATACTGTATCAACCATATGCTCAAGAATCTTTGGACCGGCAATGTTTCCGTCTTTTGTAATATGACCAATTAAAAAAACAGGTGTGTTGGTTTCTTTTGCAAATCGCTGGAATTCGGCTGCACATTCTCTTATTTGTGATACGCTGCCGGGCGAAGATTCAATATAAGGTGTTTGCAGGGTTTGAATGGAATCAACAATTACAAGATTTGGTTTTAATTTTTTTATTTCCTGGAAAATAGTCTGTGTTGATGTTTCAGTAAGTAAATAGAAATCTTCTCCCGAGCCTGCCGACGGATTTAGTTGCAAACGATCTGCACGCATTTTTATTTGCAGCTCACTTTCCTCACCGCTAACATAAAGAACAGTAGCGTCTTTTAAGCGTAAGCCATTTTGTAAGAACAAAGTTGATTTACCAATTCCGGGTTCACCGGCAATTAAAACCATACTACCGGGCACAATTCCACCACCCAATACTCTATTGAGCTCTGCATCCTCAGTCAATAATCGTTTTTCTTCAGTAAATTTGATCTCATTTAATTGAATTGTTTTTTCGATCCTTTCTTTTCCATTAAAATCTTTCCAACCATTATTATTTTTATCTGTTCCCTTTTGAATCAATTCTTCTACAAACGTATTCCATTGATGACAAGACGGACATTGACCTAACCATTTCACCGATTCATAACCACAGTTTTGGCAAAAAAAACTTGTTTTAACCTTACTCATAAAATAAAGGTAACAAATACAGGTCCTTACAAAACGATTAAAATGGAATTGTCCGAAGTGCTATTATTAGTTGAAGGAACAGGAAATAAGGAGACAATGTTTATCAAAATAAAAGGGCCAATCTTTAGATTGACCCCCTTACTTACTAACCCATTAAATTCTGGCACTAAGTTACAATTCTGAAGCACACCACAAAATATATTTTTGTTTCTGTGAATAACTTTTCTAATAGCTAGTTTCTTTTAATTAAATATTCAAAACAGGTTTTATTCTCCATTTAAACTACTGATCATCAATAAATTAATTAAAATATTCAGACCAACCAGCTGTATTATCCCAAAAAATCTTTACCTGGTATTTAGCTTTAAAGTGAGTGACAAAAAGACTGAATTTTCCTGGAAAAACTGAATGGTAACAGATTTGATGTACTAACCATATAATCAAATTTTTAAATAAAAATGACTCAGGAAATTTTTCTCGTTTCAATTCTTTTTGTTGGATTAAGCATGATCGTTTCGATGATCTTGAAAAGTAAATTCAATGCCTATGGTAAAATCAGTTTATCAAATGGAATGACAGGACGGGAGGTAGCAGAAAAAATGCTTCGTGAAAATGGAATTTATGATGTGCAGGTGATTTCGGTTCAGGGCTTTCTTTCCGATCACTATAATCCATTAAATAAAACGGTGAATCTTAGCCCTGAAGTTTACCAGGGAAATAGTATAGCGGCGGC
>Ga0105249_10006041_pt1 | contig 10491 bp, 10 predicted proteins | sample KBSS44metaG_FD_81522 | JGI IMG/M metagenome (GOLD analysis project Ga0105249, IMG submission 81522) | Switchgrass rhizosphere microbial communities from Kellogg Biological Station, Michigan, USA - KBS S4-4 metaG | ecosystem: Host-associated > Plants > Roots > Rhizosphere > Soil | place...
AAAAGATCATTACAGTATTTGGCGCTACCGGTGCACAAGGAGGTAGTCTTGCAAAGGCAATTTTAAATGATGCGAACAGCGAGTTTGCCGTTCGTGCAGTTACCAGGAACATTAACTCAGACAAGGCAAAACAACTTGCTCAGCTTGGCGCTCAGGTAATGGCCGGCGATGTAGACGATGCAGCATCGGTTGAAAAAGCCTTGGAAGGAGCTTACGGCGCATATTTCATTACATTTTTCTGGAATCATTTTTCTGCTGAAAAAGAAACCGAACAAGCAAAAACATTTGCCAATGCAGCAAAGAAAGCCGGGATAAAACATGCTATATGGTCAACGCTAGAGGATACAAGGGAGTTTGTTCCACTTCATGATAACCGGATGCCAACACTAAATAATAAATACAAAGTGCCACATTTTGATGGTAAAGGTGAAGCTGACAAATTTTTTATTGAAGCCGGTGTCCCCACTACATTTTTTTATCCTTCATTTTACTGGGAAAACTTTATCTATTTTGGCGCCGGACCAAAAAAAGATGCTGATGGTAAACTTGCATTAACATTACCTATCGGTGATGCAAAAATGGGTGGTATTAGCGCTGAGGATATTGGAAAATGTGCTTATGGCATTTTCAAAAAAGACCAGGAATTAATTGGTAAAAAAGTAGGTGTAGCCGGCGAGCAACTTACAGGGCAGCAAATGGCTGATAGCTTAAGTAAAGCATTGAAACAACCAGTTGTGTACAATAAAGTTCCTGCTGCTGAATATCGCAGCTTTGGCTTTCCTGGAGCGGAAGATCTTGGCAACATGTTTCAATTTTATGATGAATTCGAATCGCATGTAAATATGCTACGTGAAGTAAACTTTTCAAGAGAACTAAATCCTGAACTACAATCCTTTGATCAATGGCTTAAAGAAAACGCAAACAAGATACCGTTGGAATAATATATGAACCCGGCTTTAATCCGGTTTTATTCTGCCAATTTTTTCATTTAGTAATCAAGCCGACACAATTTTATTTAGCGTGAATATAATTTGCAGAAAATTGACACATGCAGAAACATAAGCCGCTGCCTTTAACTGAAATAAAAAAACAGCGCAAACAGCTCCGTAATGCTAATGAAGTACAAAAGGAAAAGATATCTACTATTAACCGAATTGCTTTATGGATAACCAACCATGTAGGCACAATGGGTTTCTTTATTATTATTTTTATTTGGACAGCCTGCTGGCTTAGCTGGAATACGCTTGCCCTCTCATCTTTACGCTTTGACCCTTTTCCTGCGTTTGTACTATGGCTTTTTATGTCAAACATGATCCAGATATTTTTAATGCCTTTGATCATGATAGGACAAAACCTGCAGTCACAACATGCTGAAACAAGAGCCGAAATAGATTTTGAAATAAATAAAAAGGCAGAGATGGAGATCGAAACTGTTCTCATGCATTTAGAAAATCAAAATCAACTAATACAAAAAATCCTTTATGAAGTAGAACAAAACGGTTTTCATAATATACCTCCGAAAGGAAATTTTATGAAAGCACCCGGGCAAACATAAAAACGAAAGCTGCATTGTAATTTTGGATCTGATGAAGCTAACACACATGTATTATATAGCTATCGTTTGTCCACCAATCATAGATGAAAAAGTCTTGCACTACAAAAACTGGATGAAAGAACAGTTTGGTTGTATTGTTGCGCAGAAATCTCGGGCCCATATTACGATGATCCCTCCTTTTTGGTTAGAGGAAACAAAGCAAGATGCATTGCTGCAAACTTTAGAATCTTTTCAATCACCACTTCAGGAATTGGAAATTTCCCTGGATGGTTTTTCACATTTTGGAAAAAGAGTTTTATTTATACAGGTAAAGAAGAACCTTTTATTATCCGGGATAAAAAAACAAACAGAAGATCATTTTATAAAAACTTTCAGCCATACTATAAAACCCGATGAAAGAGATTTTCACCCTCATATAACTATTGCCAATCGTGATCTTTCTCCATCTGCATTTACGAAAGCATGGGAATATTTATCTGGGAAAGAATTCAGGGAAACATTTGCCACAAAGACTATTTCACTACTTAAACTAATTGACAGGAAATGGCAATTGATCGGTCAAAGAGATTGGGTTGCTTTGATCTTGTGTGCCAGTTTTCTCTTTACAAGTTTTTCAAGATAGTGATGGAAGGGAACTAACACTGCAGCAATGCCCACCAGCAGCAACATCATCATTACAGGAGTATGATGTGTTATCTCTTCAATATAGGGATGAAGAATGAGAGAAACAAATTCAAACAGCATTAGTAAACCAATGACGCCAAGAACTTCAACGGTCTTGGCATTTGTTTTTTTCTTTCGTAATAATAAAAAAGCAAGAAGAACACTGATTATTACTGTAGCAATACCCATAAGTTGGATATTATTCCTTCTCTCCTCTTCTTTTCTTTTTCTTTCCATTTCCAATTGTTGCTGTCGGTTTTTTTCGTTAAAAGTCATATTATATATCTGTCTTGTTTTTTCCTGGTTAAAAAGAGAATCGTTTGCTGCAATAATACCTCCCTGGTAAAAGAGGGCACTGTCGCTATTCCCCCTGTTCTTATAATACCTCGTTAGAAAAATACTTGCATCCAGTAAATATTTGGGGAAGTTATTTTGAGCAACCTCTACTGCCCGTTTTGCATAAAACAAAGCAGAATCATATTTTCCTTTATCCTGGAAAATTTTAGCCATACCAAGAGAAGATTCACAAATACCTTCTCCCTCATCTTCACCATAATAAACCAGAGATTGCTTATAATATTTTAATGCAGTAACCGGTTCATTCATTTTAGAATAGATATTACCAAGATTATTAAAAGCGGTACCAATTGAAGCCGTATCATCTAATTCTTTTGAAAGTTCGTAGGCCTGGTTGGTAATGATCCTGGCGGAATCGAGTTTCCCTATTTTTTCATAAGTATCGCCGATCCCAAGTATGGTTAACAGCAGCTTATCTTCATCTTTTACTTTTTCAGCTATTCTTTTTTCCTGGAAAGAATAATTTAATGCCTCATGGTAATCATGCTGGTCAGCATATATATTTCCTATATTACCCAGGTTACGCATTCTGCCATCTTCATTGTGTATCTCTTCATTTATTTTTAGCGCTTCTATTAATTTTTCAAAAGCAAGGGGATAGTTTCCTGTAGATCTTAATATGGTTCCCATCCTATTCAGGCAAACCGCTTCCCCTTTTTTATAATCTATATCCTCAGCAAGCGCCAACCCCTCCTCTGCAAGCAATAACGCAGTATCAGGTCTTGAACCTTTTAGTTCGGAACTAAGTTTTTCTAACAATAAAATCCTGGTTGTATCCAATGCACTAAGCAGCGATTGCCTGATTTTATTTATGGCTGCTGTTTGGGCTTCCAGATGCAACATAAACAGGCATGAGCAGAAAAAAAGAGTTATTCTTTTCATACAAAAATTATGTGATCCGATTTTTCGGATCATGCTAAAAAATAAACACGAATTGGCTATTGATCAGGTCTGCGGAGGCCTTCGGTAGTATCAGTCATCATTTTAACAGCGCTGGTGTCGATCATCGGGTCATTTGACTGCATCATATTACCGTTCGTGGACGTGTCAGTGGAAACAGCTTCATTGGCAGGCTCTGATGTTTTTGGAGTTGCATTGTTTGTACCGCTGCTGCATCCGGCTAATGTGCCGCCAATCAGCAGGATAACAAAAAATTTTTTCATTAGAAGTGTTTTAGTGTGGAAGAAATTTGTGGTGACATAAAGATGGATGTGGCTATGCAAAATTCTTTATAAACTTAATTTATTTCCTTTGAAATACTGCGTTTTCATAAAATTAAATCAAACAGGATCAGTAAGAAATCTATGACACGCAGATTATTGTTGTTTCTTTTCAAGAAGCCTGGAGACAAGATCGCTTATCCTTGCAGTATTACGTTTAATGACGGCTATGTATAATTCTTTCTCTTTATCGTCTGTAGCTACTTCAAGCATATCAATTGCCAGGCTGATATTGGTAAGCGGATGCCTGATCTCACTTATTAAAGAATAATTATCCGGGACATTTGTAGCAGGATTCATAGTGGCTTAAAATTAATCTTGACGTTTTTTTTCGGCGGTAAGTTATTATCCGAACAATAATAAACTGTTACATAATTTACTGGTTTTTGGTATCGCCCAATGGCTTTCCGTTCATTTTTCTAAAACCCGATGGGGTAACCCCTGTAGTTTTTTTAAATTGATACGATAGATGTGCCACACTGCTGTAACCCATTTTAAATGCTATATCTGTCAACGATAACTCTTCATAAATAAGCATTTGTTTTACTCTTTCAATTTTATGAGAAATGATATATTGTTCAAGAGTGGTTCCATGCAACTCTGAAAAAAGATTGGATAAATAAGTATAATCATAATCCAATAACTCACTAAGATGGTTTGAAAATTTTATATTTACAGGTTCATCCGCATAGTGAATAAAATCAATTACCGCTCTTTTTATTTTTTCCAAAAGAATATGTTTTTTCTCGCTCATATTAATCCCCTTTTATTAACAAATCATTTATTCTTACTAGTTTTTTAATAAAAGCAGATATAGATTTTATATCTATCTGCATTCATTATGTGACTTTAAATAAATACGGGGAAATTTATCAGGCAAGCTGTTTAAGCTGAAGGAAATCATCCTATATGATTTCAATGGCAGGCATCCTTTTACTAAAAAATCTATGCCAATTTTTGGTAATTTTTTGTAAGAAACTCGTAACGAGAATGTTTAAAAATTTATTATCAATTTTTCAACAGGAAATATCTCTTTATATAACATAGTTTTTTTGAGTATGATTTCAAAACCTTATTTCAACCATTTTGTTTCTGTTTATTTAAACTACCCCTTTCAAACCTCTACAGCTTATTTTTGTTGTTTCTTGGTAACTTCATTTTTCTAAACTTATATGTCAACCTCACGCCAACTTGCTGCGCTTATGTTTGCTGACATGGTTGGTTACACCGCCATGATACAGGAAGATGAAGCATTGGCATTGGCACTAAGGCAAAAATTAAGAAGAAAGCTTGAAGAAGCTGTGAATTCTCATTATGGCCGCATATTAGAGTTCAGGGGTGATGGAGCTCTATGCAGTTTTAACAGTGCCATCGAAGGAGTGAAAGCCGCTGTAGCCTTGCAGTTAGATATGCAAACTTTACCCATCGTTCCGTTGCGTATCGGTATTCATACCGGTGATGTAATGGTGGATGGAGATTATGTTTATGGTGATGGCGTAAATATTGCTTCACGAATAGAATCATTTGCTGTACCTGGCAGTATTTTTATTTCCGGTAAAGTATATGATGATATAAAAAATCAAAAAGATATTCAGGCTATCCCTCTTGGTAAGTATGCACTTAAAAATGTAAAAGAACAGGTGGAGCTTTTTGCGATCAGCAACCCCGGCATACAAATTCCGGAAATGCATAGTTTGGAAGGCAAGGGTGAAAGAATATTGCAAAAAAGTATTTTGGTTTTACCGTTTGTAAATATGAGCACTGATACTGAACAGGAATATTTCAGTGATGGCTTAACAGAAGAACTTATAACAAGTTTGTCGAGGCTTAAAGAAATCCGTGTTATTTCAAGAACAACCTCAATGTTGTATAAGGGCACCGCAAAAGATGTAAAAACGATTGCCAAAGAAACGGGTGTAAGCTATATTTTGGAAGGGAGTGTGCGGCGTTTTAAAAATGATCTCCGAATAACAGCGCAGTTCATTGATGCGAATAAAGATCTGCATATATGGGCCGAAACTTTTCGTGGCAAGATGGAAGACATTTTCGATATCCAGGAAACAGTATCGGTAAAAATAGTTGAAGCATTAAGAATGCAATTGACAGGAAAAGAGAAAAAGAAACTGCAGAAAAGATATACGGAGAATAGTGAAGCCTATCAATTGTACCTGCAAGGACGGTATTCCTGGAACAAAAGAAACGAGGAAGGGTTGAATACGGCAAGTCGGTATTTCGAAAAGGCCTTGGAAAAGGATCCAAATTATGCATTGGCATGGGCAGGTCTTGCAGATACGTATAGCCTGATGGGCGAATACACAAATATTTCCCGGAGAGAATTATATCCCAAACAAATGGAGGCTGTGAGTAAAGCATTAGAGCTCGATTCAAATCTTGCAGAGGCTCATATTTCATTGGCCATTTCACTTATGCTGAATGAATGGGATTGGAAAAATTCTGAAAAAGAATATAAGATCGGGCTTGAATTGAATCCTAACTATGCCACAGGGCATCATTGGTATGCTGAATGGCTTTTATACAATAGCAAATTTGAAGAAGCATTAAATGAGATCACGTTGGCAACAGAACTCGACCCTGTTTCACAAGGCATACTTAAGGATAAAGGCATTCACTTTTATTATACCCGGCAATATGATGAAGCTATTGACCTCGGGAAAAAAACATTGGAGCTGGATCCGGGCTTTGTTCCGGCGCATCGTCTTCTTTCTCTTGCTTACCAGGGAAAAGGATTATACAACAAGGCTATTGCAGAAAATCAGAGATGGGGCGAATTAACAGGCAACAAAGTAAAAACCGAAGTCGCTCTTGTCCAGATATATGCTGCAGCTGGATACAAACAAGAGGTCGAAAAAATGCTTAAGCTTCTTGATACAAGCAAGCTTGGCGGAAATGATTATCGGGGAATGGCTACAATATATGCCGGCCTTGGTGATATGGACAATGCATTTAAATGGCTGGAAAAAAGTTTTGAAAAACACGAAGAATCATTATGCAGCTTGAAAATTGATCCAAAAATGGATCCTCTTCACAAAGATCCACGATTTGATAACATGCTTAAAAGGATCGGGCTCTTATAAACCTGCGGTAATATTATTGATTGTGCGAGGTTCGATCTTAATTATCCTATAACTAAGTTTAGCGCCCCGGCTATTATCCGGAATTCTTATTGTCAATAATCCATTAGGTTCAATAGATTGAAACGGAATGTGATCAATTTTCACCGGCTCATCATTCATTTTCAGATATTGTACTTCTACTAATACTTTATCAAGCGTATATTTTGTATCGTTGGTTACAGTAAGCTGTAAATTATGAAACCCGCCAAAGGTGCCGATCCTATAGTCATTAGCTTTTACAGAAACTGATTTTAAAAGTTCATTTTGCGGAACGATCACTTTTTCTTTCGGTTCATTATCGGTATCACTATTTCTGGAAGATTTAATACGTTCGTTTATGGAGGCTTTCACCATGTCTTCAGATGATTGTTGAATATTGAGAGGTTCACTTTTTTGCTCTTGCTTAATATCTTTTTCAACAGGTTCAGTTTTTATCTCATCCCGCTGAATGTTCAATGAATTATTACCCGTTAAATCCTGTGATTGTTTTTTTGTGACAGCCTCTGCCGGTACTTTTAATGAAGGATCTGCGACTGTTTGTACTGTTTCTTTTTCATTTAATAGAGGTTCAGCAGTCTGTTCAATAGTAGTTTTTTGAGCTTTTAATGCCAGGTCATTTTTTGATGAATGTTTAGGCTTAATAGCAAAACCGATCAATACTCCCACCCCTACTATACTAATTATAACGGCCGCTTTTTTTGCAACTTGTAAAAAGAATTTTCTTTGAGCAGTATTGTTTTTTCTTTGTTGCAGTTGTCTTACATACATTTCTTTTATCTCATCAAGAGGTTGTGAGTATTTTGTTTCCACTTCAATTGGTCTTTCAACAATCTTGATAGCTGGTTCTTCAATTTTGGGTGCAGGTTTAGGTGCCGGAATAAAAACGGGCTCCTCTTTTTTAGGCTGATTAGGCTGTTTCGGCATTATTACCGATATCCTGTCCGACTGGAGGGTCAAAGCGGTTTTTTTTTGTGGAAGATATCTCTCGTATTTTATTTCTTCTGGCTCTGAATATGAATTGCTTCGGAAAATTGGCTCTGATTTAACCTCTGTTTCTAAAACAAGCTCTTCCTTTTTTGCTTCTTCCGCTTTTTTATAAAATCTATCATAAGGTTGTTCTTCAGCAACGGGGGCATATTCTTTAAGCTCAGGAAGTTCGCTGGGATAACGCCACGCTGCACTTTTGCCTTCTGCCCAAATAAGATCGTAAGGCTTCAGGCCAAGCTGAATTAACTGCTCCAATGAAAAGGGCCCCGTTTGTTTATTGCTCCTTAAGAGCAGATAGGATGGCATAATGATAAAATTGAACAGTACTGCAACGAAAATATTATGCCTTTTTGTGTAAAGAGGTTGTTATAAAACTGTTTAGAAAAAAAACTTTCCTATTTTAGAAATCAAATCTTCCATTATGGTTAAAAAGAGTAATACGTTTTCTTTTATTCTCTTAGGATCATTGGTTTTATTTTGGCAAAGCATGTATGGCCAATCTGATTCTGTTTACTTATGGCCTCATTCGATTCCGGGAGAAACAAAACCTAAATCGCAACCTGTAATTACTACCATTGACGATGGAACGACAAGAGTAACCGAAATGACCAATCCTTTTTTTGCGGTATTTGAACCGAAGAAGGAAATTAAAAATGGTAAGGCAGTTGTTATATGTCCTGGCGGTGGTTATGTAAGATTGGCAGTACATAAAGAAGGATACAGAATAGCGGAGTGGTTTACTGCTCTTGGTTATACAGCTTTTGTATTACAATATCGGGTGCCCGACAAAAGAGATGGCGCTTTGCAGGATATGCAACGTACAATGAAACTGGTAAGATATAATGCAAAGAAATATGGGATCGATCCCAATAAGATTGCTGCAATAGGTTTTTCTGCCGGTGCACATATAGTGGCAAGAGCGACTATAGGAGATTCTCTACAAACTTATCCAACACAGGATGCAGCGGATGTGCAATCATTTAGGCCCAATAGCATGATAATTATTTATCCTGGTTATCTTAGCGATGGGCCTAACCATACATTACCTGCAGAATTAAAACCAACCGATAAAACGCCGGATACTTTTATTTTTCAGACAATGGATGATGGGAGTGCATTAAGTTCTCTTGTATTAGCCAGAGCATTGCATGATGCAAAAGCTAATGTTGAAATACACATGCTGCCAAAGGGTGGACATGGCTATGGTATGTATGCCGGTAATAAAGCCGCTGAAACATGGCCTGGATTATTAGAGATATGGTTGAAAGAACATTTTTAATTATTGCTGTGTAGTTTGAAAGATAGAATTGTAATCATTTAATGAGTGAAGAACAAAATATACCGGAAGAAAACCTGCCACCAAAAGAGCCATCAAAGGTGGCTGATCCAAAACTAATTGCAACAACTAAATCACAGGAAATGGAAGTGCATCATCATGCTCACGTTCACGAGAAAATAAAATGGAAAGAATATCTTTTCCAGTTTTTAATGTTGTTTCTTGCCGTATACCTTGGAACTCTTGCCGAGAATAGGCGGGAACATGGTGTAGAAGCGGAAAAAGAAAAAGAGTATATCGAGTCATTGGTTGCTGATATTGATCATGATTATCGATTGAGCACAAACCTTTCGTCGGCTTTATTGATTCAATCAAAAAATCTCGACTCTCTGCAGGATGCTTTATTTATGGATTTGCAGCATGATTTTAAAAGGGATAGTATCATCCGGAGATGTTACGACCTGTCTTCTGCTGTACTAACATTCTATCCTGAATTTTTTAATGAAAGAACCATAACCCAATTACTTAGTTCGGGTAATATGAGATTAGTAAAGAAGAAAGGAGTGGCTGATAGCATAATGGAATACCATGGTTACCTGAAATTAGTAGAAGTACAAAAGGACTTATATGTAAATGCAGCCAATGCCTGTATCCAATCAATGTATAACATATACGATATTGGCGCTTTAAAAACCATCTTCCGCAATGATACTTTATTTAATCCTGACCTGGCATACATAGACCTGAAACTGCGCACCACTGATCCAGATGAATTAAAAAAATTTAATGCCCTTTTGGAGACAGAAAAAGTTATGGGTTTTTCTTATAGAAACTATATGATCCGCATTCAGGAAAAGACAGAAAAACTATATAAATTTTTGACCGAAAAATATAATATTAAAGAGGAAGAATAGATTTTGTTTTAGATACTTAATGATCCAGCACGGAACCATCAAAAGGATCCCACATTTCGGGAAATTCCCATTCAGGCACGCCTCGTTCATTCTCTATAATATTATCATCTAACTCCAGTCCGAGTCCAGGTTCGTCAATATTTCCTTTTAAAATGATATGGCCATCCGTCATAACCAATGGTTTTTTGATATAGCTTTTACCGAGATAACTTCTCTGCACTTTGCTGTCTTTGGGAGCTGCCTGCAAACTTGGTATCTCATGCGCCACAAGATTAGGAATAGAAGCCATTACATGCATAGATGCAATGGCGCCGACAATACCTTCTTTTGCATGGGGCAACATGCCTGCATAAAATGCTTCCGCCATTGTAGCAATGGCTTTCAT